>Ga0182024_10000010_pt1 | contig 321274 bp, 303 predicted proteins | sample P32metaG_FD_120480 | JGI IMG/M metagenome (GOLD analysis project Ga0182024, IMG submission 120480) | Permafrost microbial communities from Stordalen Mire, Sweden - P3-2 metaG (Illumina Assembly) | ecosystem: Environmental > Terrestrial > Soil > Wetlands > Permafrost | place: Sweden: Stordalen... | reverse complement strand
CCCGGCTGTCCACAAGTCCACAGGCGGGATGCTTCATCTCGATCCCAGAGCCTGTGGACCTTGTGGGCAGCCATTCCAACCACAACCCCAGGAGTTGACTTCCATGACAGTCGCTTCTCTCGCGAAGCGAGAGAAGGGACCTGCAAAAGAAATTCCAAGAAGCGGCAATTCGGGATCGATGCATGGATTGAAAGCGCTCCTCTCTAGTCTCTGGCGCTTCCCTCCGGTGTCCCTTCTCTCGCTTTGCGAGAGAAGGTGGGCGGCGAAGTTGTCGCTCTTATGATTCGCGACAACTGTGCCGCACGGATGAGAGCCGTGCGCGCTTCGCGCGCGGTGGTGGAGCGCCAGGATCTCCGATCGGCCGCCGCTCTGACTAGCCCCGCCTTCTGCGCGAGGGCTTAACTACGGGAGCGACGCCAAGCAGTCCCAATTGTTCGGCGTCATCTTCGCGTGGCGCTTGCAGGAATGCCGATGGATCCTGCGGCGGCAGGTCGGGCTTCTTGCCATCGAGCAGATCCTCGATCGTGACGATCTGAATCTTCCGATATTGATCCTTGCCGTTGGGCGCCTCATAGAAACCCGCCGTCACCGCTTCCTTGCTCATCGGATCGGTGGGCGGTGCGAGCGTGATGAACAAAGCCATCTTTGCCTGCTCGCGTTCGAGTACGCCTGCAAGGTCGCGGACCATCGCGACGTTTACGTTCTCACCGCCTTTGACCGACACGATGATCTTTTCGGTCACCGGTTTGCCGTCTTTGAAATTCTTGAAATAGATGATGCCGTCGATTCCCGAATCGGCGCCTTTCTTCTTGCCGCCGAAGGGAACCGCATTCACCAGCGAAACGGCCCACCACTGGAATTGGTATTTGTCACGTAGGGCGAGGTCGCGCGCGCCTTCGAGGTCTTTCGGCGTACCGTGGACTTCGTACTCAATTCCGGGAAAGGCGTCATTGAGGCGTTTTTCGATGAGTGAAATTGCGAGGTGCGTGACGTCGATTCCGATCCAGCGCCGATTTAGTTTTTGGGCAGCGTGAATTGTGGTGCCGCATCCGCAGAATGGATCGAGAACCGTGTCGCCTTCGTTCGAGGAGGAGGCAATTATTCGCTCCAGTAGCGGAAGGGGCTTCTGTGTGGGGTAGCCTAGCCGCTCTTGAGCCTGGGAATTGATCGGAGGGATGTCAGTCCAAACGGAAGTTACCGCCGTCCCAGACATTTCGTCGAGATAGCGTTTGTAGCGAGGGACTCCTCCCTCGGGCACTACGATTCGTCCTTTCCTCTGTTCATCGAGCATTCGTTCCCGTGTCCAGCGCCAGACACGTGTGACACCCATGAATTCGTAGGTCAGATGTGGGCGATTAGGGTTCGGATTCAGGAGGCTCGTTAATTGATAGTGGCGACCCGTTTCGGGTTCCACCTGGGAATAGTGAGAATTTATGTACTCTTCTCGATGTGGCAGATACTGAGTTTGCCAAGTGACCTCGTCGGAACGCCCATAAAATAGAATTACGTCGTGCGTCGAAGGGAAGCGCGTAAATGCTTGTCCCCTCGGCGGCGTCCGTTGCCATATGATCTCGTTCCGAAAGTAAACGGGTCCAAATACCGCGTCCAACAATAACTTGAGATAGTGGCTCGCCGTCGGATCGCAATGCAGATAAAGCGATCCGGTCTCCTTTAGCACTCGATGCAGCTCCAACAACCTCACTGCCAGCATCGTCAGATATGCCATCATGTCGTTCTCTTTCAGAAACGACCGCATGGCGCGCAACAACTCGGCGGCATCGGTGTTACCGCTTCTCATCACCTCATCGAATGCATGCTCGGCGGAATCTCCCCAATGCCAGGTGTCCTCGAAGGCCTCGATCTGCGCGTGTGACTGCTCGCCGGTCGGCGCGCGAAACAGGACGTTGTAGTTGGCTTGGCTGTTGAACGGCGGATCGAGATAGATCAGATCAACCGACTCGTCCTTGACGTTCTCACGCAGGACTTTGAGATTGTCGCCGTAGTACAGGATGCTCTTTTCCATCAGGCGCTAAGATTAGAACATCCGAGCGCGCTGCGTAACCATCCTGTGGAGAGCAAGGCGAATGCCACCAGCGTTGTCTTAGCTTGGGCGGGGATAAGGCAGGATCGCGCCAGGTCGATATATCCATCGCGGCAAAAAAGTGGCGCGCCGAGCAGAGCATCGCTGCGCGGAGGTCATTCCGCAGACGCTCGCAATGCTCGCTTGGCGACTCGGCAGCCTCGCTCGGGATGACAATCGAAGATAGGGAGTGCGTGGCACTCCACCACCGGCGGGCGAGGACGCCCGCCCGCTCTCATCCGTCCGTCACGCCGGCCGCAAGATGAAGAGCGACCATCGCGCCGACCACCTTCTCTCGCAAAGCGAGAGAAGGGACGCGATAGGAGCTCTCCACCGCTGGCGGCGATAATGCCCACAGGAGTTGCTGCGAAGCCGGGTTGACGCTGCGACGCTGGCAAGCATGCTCGGCATCGGGGATAGTCAGATGCCAGCGCGAGACTGTCGGAAACTTTGCGGAACAATGGCGGAAACACTTTACGCGCGCGGCCTGAGATGGAGAGGGTTCAATGAATCCAGGTGATGTCGATTTGAGGAATCCCGACCTGTACGTCAGCAAGGTGCCGCATGAAATCTTTACCTGGCTGCGGCGCGAGGATCCCGTGCATTGGAACCCGGAGGCGGACGGCCGTGGCTTCTGGTCCATCACCAAATACGGCGACATCGTGGCGATCTCGAAGAACCCGCAGGTGTTTTCCTCCGCCCGTAAACACGGCGGGCATCGGATCTACGACGAAAACATAGTCGGCACCGCCGGCATGGGCGTGGATGAGACCGACGCGCCGTTCATCAGCATGGACCCGCCGGAGCACAATCGTTACCGCCGAATGGTCTCGCCGGGCTTCGGTCCATCCAGGCTCAAGGCGTTGGAAGAACAAATCCGCGATCGCGTTTGCAACATTCTCGACCGCCTCGGTGAGCGCAAAGAATGCGAGTTCGTTTCCGAAGTTGCGGCGGAGTTGCCGGTCCAGGTACTCGCCGAGCTGCTCGGCATTCCCCAGGCGGATCGAATGAAGTTGTTCGAATGGTCGAACTCGATGATCGCCGAAGATGATCCCGAACTCCGAAAAGGTCCAGAGGAGACCGCAGCAGACGTTCGCGCAATGATCGAGTATTCCGGGCGGCTCTGGGAGGAGCGGGTGGCGCATCCCGGTAGCGACCTGATCAGCATGCTCATTCGCGGCGACGCCGAAGGCGAGCCGATGAGCAAGGAGCGGTACCTTGGGACGTTCATCCTGCTGGTGGCTGCGGGCAACGAGACAACCCGCAACTCGATCTCAGGAGGACTAATCACGTTGTCGGAGTTTCCCGCGCAGCGCCGCAAGCTGGTTGAAAATCCCGCTCTCTACGCGACAGCAGCCGCAGAGATCGTGCGCTACGTCAGCCCTGTAATGCATATGCGGCGCACGGCGACCGCCGATAGCGAGTTGCGTGGCAAAAATATCCGCGCCGGCGACAAGGTGATCATGTGGTATGTTTCGGCGAACCGCGACGAAGAGATTTTCAGCAACCCGTTCAACTTTGAGGTGACTCGCGCGGAGGCTTCGCAACTCGGGTTCGGCGTCGGCCAGCATTTCTGCCTTGGCGCGCGCCTGGCCGAGCTTCAGCTACGGATCTTTTTCAGCGAATTCCTGCGCCGCTACCCCAAAGCTGAGCCAAACGGACCGATCCGGAGGATGCGCTCCAACTTCGTCGCGGGTATCAAAGAAATGCCGGTCAGGCTGCGCTAAGCCTCGGCCCGCGTACAAGGGAAGCAGGGTCCGCGATGTAAGTTCTGCCGACATCAGCACGACTCTGGTGACATTAAGACGCGATATCATATCTATCAGTCATCAGCTAAATCTATGCTATAGAGAACAATAAACAATAAACGGACTCGACATGGAATAGTTTCATTTCCATGAAAACTCGTGTCGGAGTAAAGTCAGGGCTCGGTACACATCCTGTTGTTAATTGTTGTCCGGTAGATGGATTCATTTCCCACCTCTGCCGGCTGCCTAGGAGACTCTAACAAGATGAAAGAAATCGGCGCCATGGACACACGTCCCCCCGGCAGCCCGATGTCGCATGCCGTTCGGGAAGAGATCCTTCTTTCTCTGGTTCGCAATTCCCTGGACGCCATCGTAAGCGCCGACGGAGTTATCGACTACTGGAATCCCGCCGCGGAGCGTCTTTATGGCTACACGGCAGAGGAGGCGATCGGAAAGCCGGCCACCCTTATCGTCCCGCCCGACAAACTCGACGAGTTTGAAACGATGAGGCTGCGGCTCGAACGCGGTGAGCGTATCGAGCAATTCGCCACCCAGCGTTTAAAGAAGGATGGCACCCTCGTCGATGTGGATATCACCGTGTTCCCGGTCATGGACGAGAACGGGAAGCTGGCCGCGACCTCGGTCATCAGCCACGACATGACCGAGCAGATAAAGCTTCGCCACGAGGTCGATCAAACCGCCAGGCTCAAGGCGGATTTCCTCGCCACCATGTCGCATGAGATCCGGACCCCGCTCAATGCGATCCTCGGCACCGCGGAATTGCAAATGCTTTCGGCGATGACGCCCGAGCAGCGGCGCCGTATGGGCGTCATTGAATCGAGCGGAGAGCTGCTGCTGACGATCGTCGACGACATCCTCGACTTCTCGAAGCTCGCGGCCGGCAAGCTGGTAATCGAAAACACCAATTTCGATTTGGCCGGGGTGGTCGAGGGCGTCATCGATTCGTTTGGCGCGCTGGTTCGATCCAAAGCACTCGGGCTCTCCTTGTTCCTCGATCCGGGCATACCAACCGGCGTGCGCGGAGATTCCAAACGCCTGCGGCAAGTTCTCAACAACCTGTTGTCCAACGCCATCAAGTTCACCTCGTCGGGCGAGGTCCTGCTGAGTACCCGTAAGGTCGAGGAGACCGCTGACGACCTGGTGGTATGTTTCGAAGTGAAAGACACCGGGATCGGCATCGCGCCGCAGGTTCAGACTGAGCTGTTTCAGCCGTTCGTTCAGGCGGAACGTTCCACCAGCCGCCGCTTCGGCGGCACCGGTCTGGGCCTCGCGATTTCGGCCCAGCTGGTGGAGCAGATGGGAGGTCACATCGAACTCGAGAGCGAGCTGGGAAAAGGCTCGCAGTTTCATTTCAATCTGCGCTTCGAAAAGAGCGCGCAAATCGCGCAAACCCGTCGAACCGACTCCATCGAGGTGGACTTCACCGGAATCCGCGCCTTGGTCATAGGCGATGGTGAGATTAGTCGTGGAGTCATTGCGCGATATCTGGCTGCATGGGGGATTGAGAGTCTCTCGCTCGCGAGCGAGGAAGCTGCGCTGAACGAGCTCAGATCCGGGTTGCAACGCAATCTGGCCTACGCCGTCGTGCTGTTAGACCGGGGGCCGGACAACCAGGGGTTGAAGCTCGCCCGTTTGATAAGAGGCGATTCCCTTCTCGCGGACACCAAAGTGATCATCATGACTTCGGATCCGAGTTCGAACGGCTCGAACCACGCGGCGGATTCATTGCTCACCAAGCCAGTGCGGCCGTCCCTCCTGTTCAACTCGCTGCTCAAGTTGTTCGCGAACAACGATCGCGCCAATCGCGCTATCGATCATCCGATTGATGGCGGCAATCTGCATCAGGCGTGGCGCAAGGATGTCCGCGTGCTGGTGGTCGAGGACAATCTCACCAACCAAATTCTCATCAAGGAACAGCTCGGGGTCCTCGGCTATCCGATTCACATCGTCGGCGATGCGACGCTAGCCTTGGAGATGCTTAGCCAGGATGCCTACGATCTGGTTTTGATGGATTGCGAGCTGCCCGGTATGGACGGCTATGAGGCTACCTCAGAGATAAGGCGGCGGGAGGGAAACCGCCGACACCTGAAAGTGATCGCGCTCACGGCGCACGTCACAGAAAATCAAATGCAACGATGCCTCGATGCCGGCATGGATGGCTATCTCAGCAAACCCGTAAAGTTGCAGAGGCTTGGCCAAACTCTCGACGCATGGTCACGTAATGACGCGGTGGCGGACCGCAAAACGCTGCCTGCGCCCAGCGAGAAACCTGGCGAGGAACTCGATCCGGCGGCGCTGGCGGCGATCGACGAACTATCCAAGGCCACCGGCCGCAATGTTTTTCGGGATCTGGTGGACACTTTCCTGTCTGATCTCCCGCCCCGCATCAAGCTGCTAACGACGGCGCTCGAATCGAGCAACATGGGCCAACTGGCGAAGGTGGCGCATCCGCTCAAAAGTGCCTCTGCAATCGTCGGAGCGCAGCGCTTCTCCGACATTTGCGCAGCAGTCGAGCGGTACGCGCGCAATGGTGAATTGGATCAAGCCAGTTCGTGTACCGGGGAGTTGCTGGAAGCGGCACAAAGCCTCCCCATCGCGCTACTTGGAGCGTCCAACTACAAGTAGGCAAGTAACGACGATTTCTTTCGCCAGGTCGACTGCGCTCTGACGCGCCGCGGCGCCCTCGAAGGTGTAGCGGCGGTCGCGCCCCATACCGGTCCGCGCGTCCGCGATTTCTTCATCCGCCCCGCCATCCCATTTGTGCTCGGGTATCGGCGCATCGAACTGCCCCGCGCAAAATATCCCGCTTGCGATCCCTGAGGATTTCCTCAACTATACTGCTCAACATTCTCCTTGGACTTCCTGCATGTCGGACAAAAAAATCTCTCTTCGATGGCCCAAACTGATCCTCGCAATCGCCGCGCTCGCAGTTGCCGCCTGTCATCGCGAGGTCAAAGTCCCCCCTCTGGTCGAGCGCAATATCACTCTTAGTGATGTCTTTTTCGATGTCTGGCCGACCAGCGCCGACCGCGCCTTCATCAGCGGCGCGCGCGGCAAGCTGCTGTTGACCGAGGACGGCGGCCAGCACTTCAAACGCATCAAGCTGGGCAGCGACCTGGCGATATTCGGCATCCAGATGACCGACGCTGAGAACGGCTACCTATGCGGCCAGGACGGCCTCATCATGCGCACCCGCGACGGCGGCAACAGTTGGGAAAAGCTCAATTCGCGCACTCATTTGTATATCTTCTCGTTATCTTTTCCCGATCGGCTGCATGGTTTTTTTGTGGGCGACCAATCGTTGGTCCTCAGCACCAGCAACGGTGGCGAGACTTTCTTTAAACGGCGGCTCGAGCGGATATTTCCCCCGGAGATTCAGGACTACGCGCTGCCGTATATGGAACCGATTCTCTACGCCGTGAATTTCGTGGATCCTGACCATGGATGGACAGTCGGCGAGATGGGACGCATCTGGGCCACCGACAATGGCGGCAAGAGCTGGAGCGAAGGGCAGAACTCGCTGGTAAGTCAATGGAAACGCCTGCCGGCTGCCAACGAGGATCCGCGCTTCCGCGACTTTGTGCTCCCCACCTTCTTCGGGGTTTCGTTCCGCAATCAGAAGCAAGGTGTCGCATCCGGCCTCGAGGGCTCGATCATCGCGACCAACGACGGCGGCAAAAACTGGAGCTTTCAGAAGGAAGCATCCGCGCCGGGCGCACCTCCGGACGACACCATTCCCGGCGCGCCACAGATTCCCGCTCACGATCCGCTGTTTGGAATTAACCTTTTCGGCGGAAACGACGGAATGGCCAGCGGTCTCACCGGCACCGTGATGCGGCAACAACCAAACGGCGTCTGGGCGCATGACCCCAACGTTCCGGCGTTGCCGCTACCGCTCAGCCAACCGCGCTTCTTCGACGCACAGCACGGATGGATCGTCGGCTATGGAACCATCCTGCGGACTGAAGACGGCGGCAAAACCTGGCGCATGTGTCAGGGCTAGACCGCGCCACGCTGACATGACAGTTCGACCCTATTCAGCGCGAGGCGCGCGAGGACATCGATGATCTGGTATCGATTTGGCGAATGGATTTTGCGGCGCCGCTTTCTGGTGCTGCTCGTGATCGGCGCGCTGACCGCGTTCTTCGGTTTCTTCGCGGCCAAGACGGAATTGGTTACCAGCTTCGGCGATCTGCTGCCGCAGAACCATCCGTTCATACAGGTGGCTCACGAGTACGAGCAATACTTCGGCGCCACCAACACCGTGACCGTTATGATCGAGGTCAAGAGTGGTGACGTCTATGCGCCTAGCGTGGTGCAAAAGATCGTCAACATGACCCGCAACATGGATCTCGTGTATGGGATCCTCCACGGCTCGGTCAGATCGCTGGCAACCTCGAGCTATTTCCGCCCGCTGGCCGGCGGCGTCATCCTCAACTCGCCGATTCTTCCCGGTGGCCAGGTTCCCAAGACGCCGGACCAAGTCGCCGAGCTACGCAGCAACGTCCATAAGAATCCGGGCGTCGTGTACGGACCTTACATATCGCTCGACGACAAGGCCGCGGTGGTGACTGCGAGCTTTCTGGAATCGCGGCTCGACTACAAACGCATCTTCGACGATATCCGCCGCATCGTGGTCAAACCGGAGCGCGACAGCACGGTCAAGATCTACATCGGTGGCCAGCCGATTCTGTATGGCTGGGTGTATGCCTACACGCCGCAGATTTTCAAAATTTTCCTCATCACCGTGCTCGCGGTGTGGATGCTGCTCTATCTCTACTTTCACGATTGGCGCGGGGCGCTGCGGCCGACCATCTCGGGCGTGATCTGCGCGATCTGGGGCTTGGGTTTCATCCGCATGATCGGCTTCACGCTCGATCCGCTGGTGCTGGTTATTCCGTTCCTGATAACCGCGCGCGCGGTGAGCCATTCGGTGCAGATGCACGATCGATACTACGAAGAGTATTACCGGCTGCGCGACAAGCAGAAAGCGATTCTCTCCGCGTTCGCGGAACTCTTCGTACCGTCGTTTTCCGGAATCCTCGCCGATGCGTTCGGAGTGCTGGTCATCCTGCTGGTGCCGGTGCTCTTCCTGCAGAAGCTCGCGATCACCGCGAGTTTCTGGATCGCCGCGATCATCGTCAGCGAGCTGCTTCTCAACCCTATAATCTATTACTACCTCGAACCGCCGCACATCGAAGTTATCGAAACGCGCGAGCACGGACTCTTCAAGCGCATCATCACCGCAATCGCTGCTGCGATGCTGTCGCGCAACGGACGCATCGTTACCTTCGTCGGGACGGTTGGAGTAATCGCGCTGTGCGCGTTCTTCTGGACCGGCCTGAAGGTCGGCGATCCCGGTTCCATCAGCCCGATTTTGTGGCCCGACGCTCCCTACAATCGCGCGATGTCGGAGATTCAGAGCGAGTTCGGCGCCATCGAGGCTTTCGTGGTGGTCGCGGAATTGGAAAAGCAGGACGCGCTCAACGATCCGAAGCTCTATCATGTGATGGACGAATACGAGCGCTATATGTCGCTCGATCCTTCGGTGGGACGCACGTTCTCGGTGGCCGATTTGCTTGCCACTAATGGCGCGGCGTTGCGCGAGTTTCAACCAAAGTGGGCGGTCCTGCCGACCACCAAGCGGCAGACCGGCCAGCTCATCGGCGGATTACTCGCGGGATCATCGCCGCTGTCGACCGCGTATATCCTTACGCCGCGGCGTGACGCGACCCAGATGACGGTGTACGCCAAGGATCAAGAGGGCGAAAACGTTCAGCGGATCGTGGTAAGAACCCAGCGTTTCATCGCCGATCCGGCGCACAAAGTACAGAACGTCCAATTCAAACTGGCCGCCGGAATAATCGGGCAACTCGCCGCCGCCAACGAAGAAATCATCACCAACGATGTGCGGCTCAACGTGCTCGCGTTCGCCACCATCTTCCTGATCATCCTGTTCACCTACCGATCGGTCGTCGCCGGCTTGTATCTGCTGTTCCCGCTCGCGCTAGCGAATGCCGCGATCAACGCCTACATGGGCGCGCACGACATCGGCATCAACATCAACACGCTGCCGGTCGTCACCGTCGGCGTCGGATTCGGAATCGACTACGCGATCTATGTCGTAAGCCGCATCATCGAGGAACTCGCTCTGGGCCACGACCTCGAGAAGGCGACTTACTTCGCGCTGATCACCTCGGGCAAGGCCGTGGTGTTCACCGCGCTGACGCTGGTCGCCTCGGTGCTGTTCTGGTACTGGTCGGACATTCGCTTCGACGCCGAAATGGGCATGCTGCTGGCGGTTTGGATGTTCGTCTCTATGCTGGGTGCGATGACGATTCTGCCGGTGCTGATCGTGACGTTCCATCCCAAGTTCATCGAGAAAGAGAAGGAGCGCGTGCTGGCGACGCGACGTCCCGATCTGGCCGCGCGGCAAGTGTCCGCTGCATAAGCTGGAATTGTCGAGCGATGAAACTGCAGCGGCTCGACCATTTCGGCATCGAGGTGCGCGATCTCCCGCGCGCCGAGCGTTTCTATGTTGACGTCCTCGGGCTTTCGATCGTCACGCGCTTCGGCGACCAGGTTCTGATGGATTGCGGCGGGCAAAACCTCGCGCTGTTCGAGGTCCCGAGGCCTCCGCTAACCGCCGCCGAGCGCGCGCAAGTGATCGCACATCCGCTAGGCCGGGGTCATCACGCGTTTCGCGTCAGCCGCGAAGATTTTGTTTCCGCGGCGCATCTGCTTAGCGAAGCCGGCGTTGAAACCGCCGCGCCGATCGACTGGGGCGACCACGACTGCATGTACTTTCTCGATCTGGATGGAAACCTGCTCGAGATCGTCAGTTATCGATGAGCGCAAAGTCCACGCTTCGATTTGCCGCCGCGGCATTACTCGCGACGCTGTTGCCATGTTTTCCTGCGCATGCGGCCGAGCAACATTTTCGTCCCGTCGCGGAGCAGTATTTTAGACCTGCGGCGGAGCAGCATTTTAGACCCGCTGCGGAGCAGCATTTTAGAATCGACCTCGACGCCAGCGAGATCACCGCCGCGGTGCCCGAGCCCTTGAGCTCGATTCGCGGCGACGCGGTCGGCACATTTCGATTGCTCGCCTGCGACATCTTTCAGGACCCCAAGCGTCCCGCGGATAACGCCGCGAACATCTGGGTCGAAGCAGTCGTCGACGCCGCCAGCTACCACTCCGACAGCAGCGCACGCGACAAGACGGTGAAGACCTCGATCCTCGATGTGAAGGATTTCCCTACCATCAGTTTCAAGGGCGGCTCGGCCTGGACCGACGTGCAGCACACCTCCGATAGCGCCGGCTCCGCGACCTTGAAGGGGGAGCTGATGATGCATGGCGCGGTGCGCCCCTTCGAAGTTCCGGTGCAGGTCTCGCTGGCGGGCGACAAGCTTACCGGGAATGGCGAGGTTTCCTTCAACTACACCGATTTCGGAATCGAGCAGCCGTCGATCCTCGGTTTGAAGGCGGGCAACATGGTGAAGGTTACGTTCCGTGTGGTCGCCGTGCGCGCGCCGCAGGGGCTGTGAGGACAATCAGCATGGCGGAACTATCGATATTTCCTGACAGCGGTAACCTTCCCAATTCAGTTCGCGAACTCGCTGAACAAATCAACGCCGATGGCGGCGCGGCGCTCGCTGCATACCAGGAGCCGGTCGGAGATCATTGGCATTTGTTCGCGATGATCCCGATGGCGATGCTGGAGCCGACGCCGTTTCAGCGCGACCTCTCGCCCGCGCACATGAAGCGTCTCGTCGAAGTGATGAAGAAACTCAAGCGCTTCACCGAGCCGATCGTGGTGGTGCGCTCCGACGGCGGCTACTGGACGCCCAACGGAAACCATCGGCGCGCCGCGGTCACCAAGCTCGGCGCGAAAATGATTCCCGCGATCGTGATGCCCGAGCAGGAGGTCGCCTATCAGATCCTCGCGCTCAACACCGAGAAGGCGCACAACCTGAAAGACAAGGCGCTCGAGGTGATCAGGATGTATCGCGGCAGACTGGAGAGTCAGCCGCGTGCGAGCGAAAAAGACTTCGAGTTCGAATTCGAGAAGGCCGCTTTCATCACGCTCGGGCTGTGCTACGAGCAGAAGAAAAAATTCTCCGGTGGCGCATACTCGCCGATTCTGACCCGCGTCGACACCTTCATGAACAAGCCGCTGCGCGAGGCGATGGAGGAACGCGAGGAGCGCGCCGCCACGGTCCAGCGCGCCGACGATCTGGTGAACGAGTTGGTGGCGAAGGGAAAGAAGCGCGGCCTGATGCATCCGTATCTGAAGAACTTCATCATCGCGCGATGCAATCCGCTCACGCGCGTGCGCAAGACGATGCCGACCTACAAGGCCGCGATGGCGAGCCTGACCAAATCGCTGGAGGAGTTCGACCTCGGCAAGATTCACTTCGGCCAGGTGCGCGAGGCCGCGAACCTCGTAGCAGCGGCATCAGCGGAACCGAGCTAGGCAAGCAGCGGATTCTCTAAGACTCGGAAAAACTGCGGGAGTCACAGTCCGCCGAGCATAAGCTCGCGCACACGAAAGAACACAAGGAAGACGCTACGCGGCGGCGGGGGCTTGGCTCAATTCAAACGCGCCAGGCTGGAGGCCGTCCTTCGAGCGCAACACGATTTTCGAGTTAAGCTGATGCTCCAACGTTTCGAGATCCCGCGCGCCGAAATCGTACAGATAGCGCGCGACCTCCGAGCTGACTTTCACCATCAGCATTTCGGTGGGAGGCTTCTTGACCGCCTCGCGATGCACCCCGCGCAGAACCTCGGCGGCCAGCGTCGGCACTGACTTTACGACGCGGCTCCCCTGGCATCGCGGGCAGGGATCGGTGAGCAACTCTTCGAGGCTCTCGCGGGTCCGCTTGCGCGTCATCTGCACGAGGCCGAGCTCGGAAATTTTCAGCGCCGAGGTGCGCGCCTTGTCGCGCCGCAGCGCATCGCGGAGCGCCTCGCTGACGCGCTTGCGATCGGCCTCGCGCGTCATGTCGATGAAATCCACGATGATGATGCCGCCGATGTTGCGCAGCCGCAGTTGGCGCACCACTTCATCGGCGGCTTCGAGGTTAGTGCGCAGGATGGTCTCGTCCTGACTTTTCTTGCCCACGAAGCGTCCGGTGTTGACGTCGATCGCGGTGAGCGCCTCGGCCTGGTCGATGATCAGGTAGCCACCCGATTTCAGCCACACCTTGCGATCGAGCGCGCGTTCGATTTGCGGCTCGATTTTGAAATGTTCGAAGAGCGGTTCGTTCTCATGGTAAAGCTGCACGCGCGCGCGCAGTCGCGGCATATAGGTCTGCACGAATTGCACGATGCGGCTGTAGGTATCGGGCTCGTCGCACCAGAGCCTGTCGACCTCACTGGAAAAAAGATCGCGCACCGTGCGAAGCGCGACATCGAGGTCGCTATACAGCATCGAGGCGGGCGGCGAGTTCTCATTCTTCTTGAGGATCGATCCCCAGGTCTTGGTGAGAAATGCGACGTCGCGTTGGATTTCGCGGCGGCTGACCCCCTCACATGCGGTGCGCACGATGAAGCCGCCTTGCTGGGGACGCATTTCGCTCAGGATCGAACGCAGCCGCGCGCGTTCCTCGGCGCTTTCGATGCGGCGCGAGAGTCCGAGGTTGTTGCTGGTGGGCATGAATACCAGGAAGCGGCCCGGCAATGATATCGAGGAAGTCAGCCGCGCGCCCTTGGTGCCCATCGGCTCCTTGGCGATTTGAACGATGATTTCCTGGCCGCGATGAAGCTGCTGCTCGATCGGAAGTCTGACCCGGCGCGAAGGCGCGCCACGGCGCCTGCCCCGGCGGCGTCCGCGTCCTTGCTCCGCTTCCGGCGCTTGGCCGTCTTCGCTAATCGGTAGGTCGGCGGCATCTTCGGCTGGCTGCTCGATGGTTTCATCTGGTGCGACGGGTTCGGTTTCCACTTCTTCGCCCAGCATATCGGCCATCGAGCCAACCGCGTCGATGCCGGTGAGAAAATCCGAAACGTGCAGGAAGCCGGCCTTTTCCAGGCCGATATCGACAAACGCCGCCTGCATGCCGGGCAGCACCCGCGTGACCTTCCCTTTGTAGATATTTCCTACCAGACTGCGCTGCTGGTTGCGCTCCAGATAAAACTCGGCCAGTGAGTTGTCCTCGACTGCCGCCACCCGCACCTCGAGGTTGCAGGCATTGATTAGAATTTCGCGTTTCACTGCAAGTTCTGTTTCAGCAAATTCTGTATAAGAGTGATGTTTTGGACCGCGCTGAAGCAGCGGTCAAGCCGCCCGTCACGCTTCAATCGTGACCGCCCCCGCGCCAAGGGTGTAGCCAAGGTGCGGATTGATTGATAGTCGAATCTCGATGTCCGGTTCAAAGCGGCGTCCTACCCCTTCCTCCACAAACACCCACCGAGTTTGATCATACGAACCATGTTTTATGTGCGCAAGCGGCGTTCCACAAGCAGGTTCTTCTTCTTGGCTAGAATTAGAATCAACTGGTTACGCTAAGGTGAAAGATCGGCGAATCTTAACTTTACCCGCCTTGACATATTATGCCGTGCTCTATAGCAATTTGAGTCATGTCCGCGGCGGCCGAATCCATTGCGCTTAACGGGCAAGGCGGGGCTCTGCTGAACAGCAGGGTCCTCGTCCTGAACCGCTCCTACCTGCCGGTCCATGTGACCTCGGTAAAGCGCGCCTTCGCGCTGCTTTACCAGGGCATCGCCAAGGCAGTCGACGAGCAATATCGCACCTTCGATTTCGATAGCTGGCGCGACCTCGCGATCGAGATGCATCACGAGCGCCTCGGCATCGTCGGCGGCTACATCCGCGTGCCGCGAGTGCTGTTGCTGGTGGCCTATGAGCGGGTACCGAAGCGTCATGTGCGGTTCTCGCGCTTCAACATTTTCGCGCGCGACAACAACACCTGCCAATACTGCGGCAAGCGTTTCTCGCGCACCGACCTGAACCTCGATCACGTCAATCCTCGTTCGCAGGGCGGAGTTTCGACTTGGGAGAACATCGTATGCTCTTGCCATTCATGCAATCGCCGGAAGGGCGGGCGCACTCCGGAGCAGTCCGGCATGATGCTGATTCGGCGTCCTCGGCGCCCCGAATGGACTCCCTTCACCACCGAGATGTTCAGTTTGAAGCATTATCGTGAATGGATGCCGTTCCTGACCAATGTTGACTCCGCCTACTGGAACACCGAGCTCCTCCAGGATTAATGCCCCGCAGGTTCCCCTTCCCTAAAGGGAAGGGGTTAGGGGGGTTAGGTCTGCGATACTCTCTGACCTCACCCGGCGCGGTAGCGCCACCCTCTCCCTGCTGGAGAGGGAGTAAGGAAAGCGGACAACTTCTGAGGGAAGGGGCCAGGGGTTAGGTCAATCCACAATTCCTAGCGCCTGTGGATGGTTTCCCACGCCTTCCATTGTGCGTATGACTTGACGCTTGCGCCTTTTAGCAGGTAGCTTCGTTGCCAGGTTGAATGTGGTGTGGCGGAGGCGATGGTAGATGCGTCTTAAGAGCCTCGAGCTGGTAGGCTTCAAGTCCTTCTTCGAGCAAACCAACATCAGTTTTGCGCCCGGCGTAACTGCCGTCGTCGGTCCCAACGGATGCGGCAAGTCCAACGTCGTCGACGCGATAAGGTGGGTGCTTGGCGAGCAGGCCCCCACGCGCCTGCGCGGCAAGAACACCGAGGATCTCATCTACGCCGGTAACGAATCCAATCCTGCCGCCGGGATGGCCGAAGTTTCGCTCATCCTCGAAGCCGAAGAAGGCGCCGTGCTACCCGAACCCTACGCGATGCTGTCCGAGGTCGCGGTCACGCGCCGCGTCTATCGCTCGGGCGAGTCGGATTATCTCATCAACAAGATTCCGTGCCGCCTGAAGGACATCACCGAATTCTTCATGGCGTCGCAAATTCATTCGCGCAGCTTTGCGATTATCGAGCAGGGTCGCGTCGACGAGATCATCCAGAGCAAGCCGCATGAAATCCGCGGCATGATCGAAGAGGCCGCGGGACTCTCGCTATTCAAGGGGCGGCGCGATATCAGCGAGCGCAAGCTCGAGCGCGTGCGCGAAAACCTCGCGCGCGTCGACGATGTGCTGAGCGAGATCGAGCGCCAGCTCAACTACGCACGTCGCCAGGCCAAGAAGGCTGAGGCTTACAAAGTCATCAAGGCGGAGCTGTCGGAACTCGAGCGATTGCAGTCGGGGCGGCGCATCCTCGATCAGCGAATCGAGCTTGCCAATGAAACCGATCGCGAAGCCGATTTGCGCATGCGCGCCGAGTCCACCCGCGAAGCGCTGACTCATCTTCAGGAAGCGGTTGAGACCGCGAGCGCGGCCGCACAAGCTGCGGAATCGGATCTCGCGCAGACCCGCCGCGAGCTGGAAAGTATCCACGCCGGATCGCAGCAGCGCGCACGCACGCGCGATTTTCTCGCACGTCGCCTTCAGGCGATTGAGGAATCAGATCCACAAAACATTGCGCGACTCAAAGAACTCGAAATCAAGGCGATCGCCGCGCGCGCCTCGCGCGCAGGCGCGGGAGCATCGCTTGCGCTGGAGAATAATTCAGGTGATGGCGGCGAGGCGGAACTTGACGAGCTGAAACGCCGTCATGGCGAATCGCAATCGCAACTCAAGAGCGTCGAGCGCCGCGCCGAAGAATTGAAGGACGCACTATCGGAGACAATCGGCGAGGCCGCGGTTATTCGCGGACGCCTCGGCGACTTGGCGGGTGAACGAGCCGAACTTGAAGAACGCCTCGCGCGCGCGGAGGCCGAGTCTCCCAGTCTTGCTGATGCAGTATCGATCGCGAAGGAAGCGGTGGCGGCGGCCGAAGACGCACTCGCGTCCGCAGGTGGGGAAATCGAATCGCTGGAAGAGGGGCATCGCGTAGCCGCGGATCAGGAGATGGAAGCGCGCGCCGCGATCGAGCATACCGGTGCCAAAATAGCCGCGCTGAAAGAGGGGCTGGAGGCCTCGCGCCTCCAGCTGGCCGCGGTGGAGGCGGCGCGCAACGCGGCGCGCAATTCGAGTCCATTGCGCACGGTGTTGGAATCTCTCAACGGCGACCGTCCCGCGATCGATCCAGAAATTCTTGTCAACGTGATGCGCGCTCCAGTGGACCTCAGGCCCGCGCTCAGCGCCGTGCTCGGCGAAAATCTGGAAGCGGTCATCGTCGATTCGGAATATTTCGCCGCGAAAGCGATCGACATCCTGAAAGAAAAAAATGGCGGCCGTCTGAGTTTCATTCCCGAGCCCGAAGTGGGCGTCGCCTCGCATGAAGCGATTCAGGCGCCCGGAATTGCGGGGCGGCTGATCGATATGATCGGCGTCGATCCGCGCTACACGAATGTGGTCGAGCTGATGCTCGGTCATGTGATGCTGGCCGATGACGTGCGCTCCGCGCTGCATGCGTCGAACCTCAACGGACACGGCACGTTGTTTGTCACTCGCGATGGCGACCTGGTTTCGCCGGGCACCGTCATTCGCGGTGGCAGTGCGCCTCGCACCGAAGTTGCGATCGAGGCGCCGCCCATCAAGCCGATTGAGGAAATTGAACATGAACTCGCGAATGCCGAGTTCGAGCACGAGACGTTGAAGGAACGCCTCGCGCAACGGACAGCATCGCGAGTCGAGATCGCAGCGATGCTCGCGCAAGTGCGCGGGCGCGCGCACGAGGCCGAGCGCGGCGCCATCGCGGCGCGTGGCGAGGCTGCGTCCGCCGAGCAAAAGGTGCGCATGGCGCACGTTCTGCTCGACGGCGCGCGCAAACGGCTCGCGGAAATTCGCGAGTCGTCGGTGGCGTCCAACCTGCGCCTCGAAGAGCTGGCGCGCATCGAGCAAACCTCGCGCGCGCAGCTCGCGGCGACGCGCGATGATATCGCCACCCGCCGCGCCGCGCTGGAACAGCTTGGCGCCGTGATGCTCGAAGCGGCCTCGCACGTCGAGGCGCGCCGCTCGCGCTTGGTCTCGCTCGAGCAGGAGTTCCGCCACGCCTCGGTGGTCACGCGCGACCTCGAAAATCAAATCGACGAGAGCGAGGCGCGTCTGATTCGCGCGCGCGAAGAGCGCGCTGAGTTCGAGAGCGAGTTGGCGAAACTCGCCGAACAAGATGAAGAAGCGCGCCTGCGCGAAGCCGCGCTTGCCGATTCGATGACGCACCTCCAATCGCGAAGCGCCGAATGCGTTGCCCAACTCGAAACGCGTCGCGCCGAATTCAAACAAGCGCAGAGCAACCTTCATGCGATCGAAGCCGAGGCTGTTGATTGCGCGATCAAATGCGAGCGCGCCCGCACTCTCATCGAAGAGTTGCTTCGCACCTTCATCGAGAAGTTCTCCATCGAGTTCGACGCGATGGAGAGTGAAATCGCCGCCGCGATCGCCACTCGCGATTCATCCGCGGATGACATTCGCATCGCGGAACTGCGCGCCAAAGCCGAGCGCATCGGCGAGGTAAACCTCGCGGCCGAGAGCGAGGTCAAGGAACTCGAGGAGCGCGCCTCAAAGCTGCAGGCCGAGCGCGCCGACCTCGACGCCGCGGTCAAGGACCTCACCCAGACCATCACCAAGCTCAATCGCGAGGCGCGCAAACGCTTCGCCGAAACTTTCGAGGGCGCGGCTAAAAATTTCGAGGAGCTTTTCCCGAAGCTGCTGCCAGGCGGCAGGGGTCGCCTCGAACTCGAACAGAGCGACGACGTGCTGGAGGCCGGCGTGAACATCCTCGTTCAGCCCGCCGGCAAGAAGGTCAAGGAGATCGGTCTGCTGTCGGGCGGCGAGAAAGCTCTCTCGGCGATGGCGCTGATTTTCTCGCTCTTCCTGCTCAACCCCAGTCCGTTCTGCGTGATGGACGAAGTCGACGCGCCGCTCGATGAGTTCCGCCTCAACGCGTTCACCGGTTTGATTGCGGAGCTGAAGGCGCGCTCGCAGTTCATCATCATCACGCACAACCAGCGCACCATGCAGCGCGCCGATCATATTCACGGGGTGACGATGGATCGCCCGGGTGTCTCGAAGATCATCTCGCTCAAGATTCCGCAGGCGGCGTAGACCCGGCCTCCTTGTCTGGTCCCCCTTCCACTTCAGGGGAAGGGGTTAGGTCCTCCGGCGCGCCATCGCTTTCGCGCGCCGACGCTGATGACGATTGCCAATATTGCGCGGAAACATTGCACTTATTGGGTTTGTTTTCGCACTTTCAATTGTATCGTTGGCGGTGTCCGAGGTCCTTCGCGCAGCGCTCAGGACGCCGCTCGACGCAGTCTCGCGGCATTTTTGCATTTTGCTCGGCCGCGACACACTCGCAAGCCGCATTCGTTGCAAGCCCTCCAACTCCGCGGAAACTCGGCGAATCGCACGGTCGAGACTACCCTCATAGCGGATGATCGCGTTCGCTTCGCGAGGGCCCGGGATCGTCGGACTCCACAGTCCGGCGCGCCGCAGCTTTTCGCGATGTGCCTCAAGCGTCGCCGCTTCGGATACATCCGCGGCGGCGATGCGTTGGTTCAGCTCGCGTTCGCACTCCTGATGGTATTTGAGCGCCGCGACATTTTCGTAACGCAGCAGCGCCGCCATCCGAACATACGAGTCAGCGATCGTCGCGACCAAAATCTTCTCCGCTTCGCTCTGCGCTTTGAAGTCCTCGCAAAATCCCGCGAAGAGTTCCGCGAAATCGCGGCGCTGGCCGGAACTCCAGCGCTCGGGCCCGACGAAAAATCCATGCTTGATGGCGTTGCGAGAGACGCGCGCCTTGCCTTCGGCGGTTCGCGGGCCGGTCGAGCGCGCCGCGTTGCGCCGGTTGGCCTCGAGTCGGCGCTCGGAGAGCGGAAGTGGACGACGTCGGAGATTGGAATTGGAGGAGAAACTCGGACACGCTGCCATTGCGCATGCCTCCTTGGATAGCCGCGCGGACACGCGGTCATAACCAATCAGCATTTACCTATGACTCGCGGTTGTCTAGTGGCTCCATCAGCTCGATGCGATTGCCGAAAGGATCATCGACGTAAACGCGATCGTAACCCTCCAGCGGCTCGTCCTCGACGACGCGATGACCGGCGCGCTTGAGTGCCGCTACGAGTGCAGGAAGATCCTCGACGATCAGCGCGGGATGCGCCTTGCGCGCGGGAGCGAATTCTTTTTCCACGCCGAGATGAATCTTGAGCGCGCCGCGTTCGAACCAGCATCCTCCGCGCTTGGCGAGATGCGGCAGCTTGGGCTGTTCCACTATGCCGAGGAGATCGCCATAAAATGCGCGCGCCTCGGCCTCGCGCCCCGCAGGCATCGCAAGCTGCACATGATCGATGGCAACAACTTTCATGTGGCGGGAATGATCGGCAGGATCACATGACTCGGATGTGCCGCATCATGATAGATGGTGTTGCGCGCGACGATGGTGTGCGTGTGATCGTTGAGCGCCTCGCCGGTATTAGGATTGGGATCGAAACGCGGAAAGTTGCTGCTCGAAATGTCCAGCCGGATGCGATGGCCCGCCTTGAACAGATTCGAGGTTGGGTAGAGCTGGATGCTGAACTCGCAGATGTCGCCGGGTTTCATCAGCTCGGCGCGTTCGAGCGAGTTGCGGAAGCGTGCGCGAATGATGCCGTCCTCGAGGTTCATCTCGATGCCCTCGGGATAGTCCGGCGTCGGCGGATGCACGTCGATCAGCTTTGCGGTGAAGTCGGTGTCGAGCGCCGATGACGACGCCCACAATTTCACGTCGATCGGCCCGGTGACCTCGAGGTCTTCGCGCAGCGGCGGCGTCATGAAGACGATCACATCGGGCCGCGATGAGAGCCGGATTTCGTCGGTGCAATTCCAGATGTGCGGGCCGCATTTCTGATCCCACGCGCCTTGCTGCATGATTTCCATCGCTGAGGAAACGTTGCCACCGATGCTCGGAACGGGGTCGCGCGGATCGTAATCGTAGCTGGTCGAACCGTTCGCCTCGCGCGGCGGCTCGATGCTGAGCGTGCGATCTGCGTGCATGTAGTACGGCGTGTAGCGCGTGCGCGCGAGTGGCCATTCGTGCTCGTCACGCCACACGCCGCCGTGCAGATGGCGTCCGTCGGGACCGGTCGCCTCGCTGCCGCCACCCATCACGAAGATTTTCACCGGCGGTTCATCCTCGATGCCATTGCGAATGCCTTTGAGCCAGCGGTCGTACCATGGCAGGCGGAATTCGAGGCCGTCGAGCGCAGCACTCGCGCCGAAGTCGGTATCGCCGTGCTGCGACATCATATGCGAGCCATGCACCCATGGCCCGAGGATCATCTTCACCGGTCCGCGCTTGTTCGTCGACAGCGCCGCATAGCTCCTCGTGGTCTGACGCGCCCACGAGTCGTACCATCCGCCGACCAGATACCCCGGCACATCCTTGTATGCGCCAACGTTGTGCGTCAGACCGAAGCCGGGCTGCTTCCAGTACGCGTCGTTCTCGCCATGGCTCATCGCGAACACGAGCCACTCTTCATATTCAGGTGCGAGGCGAATTGGAGTCGCACCTTTGCGAATCGGCAGATTTGAGATGTAACCCCTGACGTTACGCGCGCATTCCTCGAGCGCCTCGCGAGTCGCGGGATCGCGCGAGGCGCGACTACCCTCCGGCGCGGCCATCGCGAAAATCCAGTTTGTGAAGCGAAGTTCCCACGCGCCGCCATAGCGCATGCCGAAGTAGCCCGCATCTACCACCGCGTCGACGGGCACCAGCGCTTTGAGGCCGGGAGGATTCGCTAGCGCCATCGCATGCTGAGTGCCGCCGACGTAGGAAGTGCCGATCATGCCGAGACCGCCATCACTCCACGGCTGCTCTACGAGCCACTTCGCGGTGTCGAAGCCGTCGGCGACGTCGTCGGTCATCATGTGCCAGGTGCCTTCGGATGCAAATCGCCCGCGAGTGTCCTGCGAGATACAGACGTAGCCGTGGCTCGCGAAGAACGGCTGCCATGGATACGGCGGCATCCCGTGAAAGCGGCCGCCTTTGTTGTATGGGGTGCGCTCCAGAATGGCGGGAAACTTGCCTTCGAGGCGGACACCCTCTCGCGCGGGATAGTAGATGTCGGCGGCGAGGCGCACTCCATCGCGCATCGGCACCATCACATTGCGCTCGATGGCGTAGAGCGCGGTATCGACGCGCGCGACTTTCGGTGGCAGTAGCAGAGTCAGGGTTCGCATCGCCGCCAGTATGGACAATGTGCTCCACGTCGGGCAAACCCGTCATGCTTCAAACAGAGTGCGGCGGCATCCCTCGTGGACGCCGCCGCACCATTGTCGTGCGCAGGGGGGAACAGCGCGCGATGCTTCTAGAACGGGTAGGACATCATGGTAGCTGTCGGGGTCGCCGCGGGAGGATCCGGCGGAGTCTCCAGGTCTATTCGGCCGAAGGTGCCGGTATTCTGCTTCGTGCCGCCCGCAGTGAATAGCAACTCATTGACGGGACGCGTGCTGGTTCCATCGCCGAAGTTCAGCGCCCACAGTCCGGGGTTGACGATCGCTTTGCCGTTCTTGCCATTGAGGGTGCTCACGAAGTTGCCGCTCTGGTCGTATGCATTGATCCTTCCGTCGCCGAAGTTTCCGATCAGCCACAGGTTGCTGAGCGGTCCGAAGTTCGCCGGGCCGTGCGCGATTCCCCACGGAGTGTTGAGATTGCCGCCCGTCACGAAGCGCGAAACCAGCGTTCCGGTGGGAGTGAAGATATCCACGATGCCGTTGCCGGCATGGTTCACCTCGTCGGTTCGAGTTTTGTCGGGAATCGCGTAAGTCACCCAGAGGTTTCCGTCGAAGGGGAAGATCCCGAACGGCGAAAATTTTGCCGGAAGGTTCGGGTCGGTGAAGGACCCGGCCTCGCTGACCGAATGAAAGCCGCTGTCGTAAACCTCGATAATGCCCTTGCTGAAGTTGGTGACATACATCCGGTCGCCGCTGCCGTCATTCGCGAGGGCGAGACCTTTGTACACCGCTCCCGCACTTGAGTTGTCGATCGGCAGTGTCGCCGTCTGACCGTCGGCGAGGTTCCATGCCGCGACGGTTCCATTTTCAGTAGCGAACATGAAGATCGCATCGCCGAACTCCGGGCTCTTCGAACCGAAAGCCGAGTTCTGCGGATTAAAAATCGCCCCGGTGGGCGCCGATAAGCCCTTCACACCAGCAGGCGCGGGAATTGTGACGAACGGCAGCGACGAAGCGATAGTTCCGTCGTCATTGTAGAGCGAGGTCCCGCCGCCGTTATTATCTGCGATCCAAATGAAGGTGCCGGGGACGAACGTAAGTCCCCACGGATTGACCAGGTGCGCATCTTTGGTGGTGTGATGGATACCTTTCAAGGCGGTAAGGGTGGTTTGTTGATAAAATGGCTGCGGCGTCTTCTTCGCCATCGCAGGCAAGGTGAACGCGGCGGCCAGAAAAATGGCGGCAATGATTTTGCGGATCTTCATCGGACTGTGTACATTCTCCTGGACAAAAGCTTACCGATGACGCGCTTGCGAAGCGCGCTCAGATAAGGGGTTTATCGCTATCGATGGAATTAACTCGGTGGGCTTACAGATGGTTCCCAGCGTGCGAATTGTTGACGCGACGACAAAAGAAAACCGGCGGTCAGGGAACCGCCGGCTCATCGGGCAAGCCGGGTCATGAGGTTAGATCTGGAGGTTAGATCTGGAGGTTAGATCTGGCTATAGCCGCTGCCCTTGCGATCGAAACCGAAACCGCGGCCTTCTTTTTTCAGCATCCCGTACTGCTTGAGGACGACCTGACTATAAGTGACCCAACCGGTGACCTTGTCGAGCGGCTCGGTAACTAGAAGCAGCGCCGACTCGGCCATCCATTCGACCGGCTCGCTGTTCGGATCGTCATCGCCGCTGGTGAGATGAAAATGCACTGCGCCCGGAGTCGGCACCACCACCGAGGGCGAAAGGCAGGTCACCGAGATGCCATCTTCATAGACTTCCTCGGCGAGGCCCTGCGTCATGCGCTCCATCGCGGCTTTCTCCGCGCCATAACAGACGGCGCCGCGGATGATAGCGTCGCCTTTGTAGGGTCCTCGGCCGGGCCCGACTGCAGCGGCTGATGAAATGTTGAGAATCGCTCCCGACTTGCGCGGGATCATATCTTTGAGCGCGAGGCGGCTCAGGATGAACGGCGCGTGCAGGTTGATGTCGAATGATCGCTTCCACTTGCGCGGCTCGTAGTCCTTCACCGGGATGAAATAGGTGAGCGCCGCGTTGTTCACCAGCACATCGACAGGGCCGTAGATGCGATGCGTCTCGTTGAAAAGCTTTTCGCATTCGGCTTCCGAGGAAACGTCGCAAGTGACCGCGGTGGCGTCGCCGCCGGCCTTCTTGATGCCGGCGACTGTGGTTTCGAGCGAGCCGGTTAGCAGCTTATGTTCGCCCTCGTGCAGCGTGCGCGCAGTGCAGATAACGCGTGCGCCTTCCTTGGCATAGAGTTCCGCGATGGCCTGGCCGATGCCGCGGCTCGCGCCGGTGACGATTGCTACTTTCTTGTCGAGCTTACCCATCGATGATGCTCCCGAAAAAAATGCGGACGGTTCCGATTCGTATAGCACGCCGATTGAAAAATCGGAGGGCCTTTTTCGTCGATTCCATAACCGCAGCAATTTCGCCTATTGATGTCATATGTTCCCGTTCGCGTATCACCGGCATTTCAGCAAGCAGTTGCGGCTTCATGCGGAATCGATAGAATGATTGTGCCACAGCAGTTCCGCAACTTCGCATCCGTACCGGATTCCTATGCGTACCTACCTTCTGATTGCAGCAGTGTTGTTTCTTTCGCTCGTCGTTTTCGTTCCAATGAGCCAGGCTGGCGATGTAACGGTTCCAGTATCGCGTGAGCTTTCCGGAGAGCAGACCGAATATGGAGTGGGACCTCGCGACAGCGCGGATTCGATCGCGGCGCGCTTTGGTGAGCCGGAGCTGACTATCTCCCTGGAGAACGACGATGAGTCGTCGGGAAGTACGATCGATATCGACAGCCGTCACATCGCACCCGCGATCGGCGACGGCGTCGTGGTCAATATTCCGCAGCGCATGTTGTTCCTGATGCGCGACAATCATGTTGTCGAAGCATGGCCTGCAACCGTAGGACGTCCGGACTGGCAAACGCCGCTGGGTAGTTACTACATCGAGGCGCTCACGAAAAATCCGACCTGGCATGTGCCGCCGGCGATTCGCGCGGAGATGGAAGATGAAGGGATTGAGGTGGCGACGGAAGTGAAGCCTGGCAGCTCCAACCCATTGGGCAAGTTGTGGATGGGCCTCGATCACGGCGGCATCGGGATTCACAGCACCAATCATCCGAAGAGTATCTACCACTATGGGTCGCATGGATGCGTGCGGCTCGCACCGGAAGCGGCGCAGGCGCTATTCGATTCCGTCGGTCATTCTGAACCGGTTGAGATAATCTATGAACCGGTCTCGCTAGCTGTGCTCGACGACGGGCAAATTTTTCTCGAGTCGGACAGCGATCCGTATGACCGAGGTCACGCCGACATCGAGAGCGTTCGCGAGGCCGCACGCAAGGCCGGAATCGAGGGCGCGATCGATTGGGCGCGCGCCTCGCACGCGCTGGTCATGGTGGAAGGAATCGCGCGGCGCATCGATCGTGGCGCGACTCTCGAAGAAGCGAGCAATCCCTAGCCAGGAGATCGAATTTCATCCGCGCCGGTTCGTCAAATGACTAATAGACGAGGCGAAATCCTCCTCTGGAGGCTAGCGAAAATGAAAGCCTGTTCCAGCTTATTCTTCTCATCCCTATTCGTATCATCGATGACAGTTGCTGCGGTGATATTGGCCGCGCCGCAGTCGCGCGCGCAATCAGTAACCAACAAAGTCAGCTCCGCGGTCAGCAATACTGCCGAAAAAGGAAAGACTGCAGTTTCTGAAACCGCTGACAAAACGGCAAACTTTATCAAGGGAGCGCCTGCCGGGACTTCAGCAGACATTCTTTCCCGGATACATGAGGTCGACGAGACCGAAATCTATGCGGGTGAATTGGCCGCAAAAAAAGGATCGACTCCTGAGGTGCAATCGTACGGGAAGGAGCTCGTGAAAGATCACAGCAATGTCGAGCGCAAGGTCGAGGCGCTGGCGAAAGACGAAGGCATTCAGCTATCGCCGCCGGCCCCGGAGAGCGAACAACTGGAGAGAATTCGCAATCACGACGGTGCGGTTCAGGAGATGCTGGCCAATTTGAGTGGAAGCGCTTTCGATCGAGACTTCCTGCACGCGATGGTCGAGGACCATCAGAAGAACATCGATGAATTAAAGGAAGTGCAGAAGACCACCAGCGATCAGAAACTCAGAGGTCTCATTCAGGAACTGCTGCCGCAGCTGACGGATCACCAGGAGATGGGCGAGAAGCTGCTGGAAAAAGCCAAGAAGACTTCTTCGTAAATCGCACAGATTCCGGGCCTGCTCGGGTCAAACCTGTTTAGAAAAATCGGGTCGCAGACGTCACCGCTGATGGGTGATGCAGCGGCCCGATTCGCGCTTTTGCGTCGCCTCGACGCACTTGTTGATGGCGTATATCCGCGAAGGTTTCGATTCCGCAGTGAGGCTGTTATTCTGTGCCCGCGCCTTTAATTCCGGCGCACGTTTGAGGCTTCGACTGTGAATCCTGCTATTTCCGATACGCTCATAATCGCCGCCATCGGCATCGTCGGTGGTGCTGGACTGATTTACATCCAGGTCCTGATTCAATGGAGTTTGCGCAAGCGGCGGCCCACGCCCGCAGAGCTTCCGCGCGAATTTATCGAGGAAAGGCCACCGCGAGCCGAGGCCCCGCGCGAAGCCGCCGCGCCCGCGAAAGAAGTCCTCGCGCCGCCGCCACCATCACGTGCCGAGGCGCCGCCTGAAGTTGTCGCGCCGCCTCCACCTGCGCTTCCGCCTCCGACGATTGCACCTCCCGCACCCGAGGCGCCGAAGGCTCCGCCGCGGCTCGGACTCGGACTGCGCAAAACACGCGAGAGTTTTCTGGCGCGCATTCGCGGCGCGCTGAGCGGCAGCGCGAAGTTGAGCGAGATTTATGAAGGCCTCGAGGAAGCGCTCATCGGCGCCGATGTCGGCGTCGACACCAGCCTCAAGCTCACCGAGGCATTGCGCACCAAGCTCAAGAACGAGAGCCGCCCCGATGCGATCCGTGATGCGCTCAAAGGCGAGATCGCCGCCATCCTCGAAAAAGCGGAGCTCCCGATAGCGGATCCCGGTGATGTGCCGCTGATCATTATGCTCGTGGGCGTCAACGGCGTCGGCAAAACCACCACCATCGCGAAGCTTGCCGCGCGTTACAAACAGAGGCGGGGGCCGGTGCTGGTTGCCGCCGGAGATACTTTTCGCGCCGCCGCAATCGAGCAACTCGAGATATGGTGCAATCGCGCCGGCGTCGAAATCATCAAACAGAAGCAGGGCTCTGATCCGGCCGCGGTAGCATTCGACGCGGTCAAGGCTGCGGTTGCACGCAAGGCCGGAACGGTTCTAATCGATACCGCGGGGCGCTTGCAGACCAAAGCGAATCTCATGGAAGAGTTGAAGAAGATGGGCCGCGTCATCGGGCGCGAGCTGCCGGGCGCGCCGCATGAGGTTTGGCTGGTGCTCGACGCGACGACGGGGCAAAATGCGCTCAGCCAGGCGAAAATTTTCGGCGAAGCGGTTAAGTTGACTGGCGCAGTGCTGGCGAAACTCGACAGCACCGCCAAGGGTGGAGTAATCGTAGGCATTGCGGGGCAGCTCGGCATCCCGGTGCGCTTCGTGGGACTGGGGGAGGGAATCGAAGATCTGCGGGAATTCGATGCGCGTGAATTCGTAGAAGCATTATTTACAAGCGGCGAGGGCGAGGGCGACGCTGCCAGCGGCTCTTATGCGGCTTGACAGGTCGATCAATCGAAAATTAAACTAAAGGTTAAGTTTCCAAGATGGCCACGGATGTTCTTAAAGAACTAGATGAACGTATTCAGGCTTCGGTTAACAAGATTCAGCAATTGAGGCGCGATAACGAGCAACTGCATCATCGGCTGGCGGAGAGCGAGAAGAAGGTCGCCGAAGTCGCCGCGCAGATGAAGCAGTTCGAGCAGGAACGACGGCAGCACGAAACCGAACGCAGCGAGATTAAGACTCGAATTGAAAAAATCCTCGCGCGTTTCGATGGAATCGATCTTGGCTGAGGCATAATCGGTCCGGTTAGTATAATTGGGTTAGGGTAAGATGAAGGGCGTGAGCGTCGAAATCATGGGCCAGAATCTCACTGTCGCCAGTGACGAGAACGACGAGTGGGTGAAGTCTGTGGCGGGTACCGTCGACGAACGCATCAGGAAACTTCGCGCGAATGGAAATACGGTCAGCTCGGTGAATATCGCGATCCTGGCGGCGTTGAATTTTGCCGATGAACTCGAGCACCTCAAAAAGGAGCATCAGGAGTTAATCGACAGGATTACAGCGATGAAGGAACGGCTGATCGACGCGATCGACGGAAAGCTCGCGCTGGAGCCCGTTGATGCGCGGAGTAAGCAAGGACCGGCGGCGGGGAAGTGGGGATCTTAATAAGGTACGACGCGATGCGCGCAAGCATAAAACCTGTGAGACTTTCAGTTCGAGCTGAAAGGCCATCAACCACCGGCTTCGTTCGCGAAATTAAAGTCGCGGATGAAGAAGCATGTTGCGCTTCGCGTAGGTGTGCAAGCGCCTTGGCTAGAGTGTAGCCTTAGGTAACCCTGCAACCCGCCATGGCAAAGGCCAGTGGCGGAAGAAAAAAAATATCTTCGTGCGATTCTCAAAGAGACGCGCGAGTCGCTCACCCCGAGCTGCGCCGCTGCGTTCTCGGCGCGCGTTCAATCCGCATTCCTCGACGCCGATTTCTATCGCCAATCGCAAGCGCTGATCCTCTACGCCGCGATCGCCAATGAAGTCTCGACCGACGCGATCCTCTCCGATGCGCTTGCCGCGGATCGTGCGATCTTCTATCCGCGACTCGACCGCACGCGCAACGCTCTCTCGTTATGCAAAGTCGAAAGCCGCTCGGCGCTGGTGCCGGGCGCATTTGGAATCCTCGAACCTGTAACTCCTTCGCGTGAAATTGCTTCAACGGATACCGCTTCGCTGCCGCCATGCGTGGTCGTGGTGCCGGGCTTGGCGTTCTCGGTGCAGGGCGAGCGAATGGGCCGCGGTGGGGGTCATTATGATCGTCTGATAGCGGAACTTGCTGAAGTTTCGCCTCAGGCCGTCACGGTGGGTCTCGCATACTCATTCCAGTTGCTGGATCACATCCCCCAATCGGGATGGGACCGGCGGCTTAATTTCGTCGTCACCGAGTCCGCAATCTATCCCGCGCCCGATGCGATATGGCGCGAGAGCGGTGTTCGGACCCAAGGAGGTATCCCCAGGTGAGTTGGATATTGGCGATCCTGGGCTTCGTCATAGGAGCCGCGATCTTCTACATCGTCGGGCAGAACCAGCGTCGCAAAGACGCGGTGGCCTCGACCGTCGATGTGGGAGCGGCGCGCGCCGAAGCCGAGGAATTAATCAGAGAGGCTCGTGGCAAAAGTGAACTGGCGCTTAAGGAAGCGGAGGTAAAAGCAAAAGACATTCTGGTTGGCGCGCGCGCCGATGCCGAACGCGAAGTGCGCGAACGCCGCAAGGAACTGACCGCGCTCGAAACTAAAATTGAGTCGCGCGAGGAAACTCTCGAAAAACGTCTGGAGGCATTCGAACGTCGCGAAGTCGACCTCAATCGGCGCGACCAAAGCGTACGCACCCGCGAGAAAAACATCACCGACAAGGAGGCGCAACATCAGGCGCTGATCGATGAGGCGCGCGCGAAACTCGAACAGGTCGCAAACCTCACCCGCGAAGAAGCCAAGCGCGCCCTCATCGAAGAGATGACCGGCTCGGCGCGCACCGAAGCCGCCAAGCACATCCGCGTCATCGAAGAAGAGGCGCGCGAGGAAGCCGATCGCCGCGCCAAACGCATCATCTCGATCGCGATCGAGCGGTTGGCCGGCGAATTCGTCACCGAGCGCACCGTCGCGGTGATTCCGCTTCCGAACGATGAGATGAAGGGACGTATCATTGGGCGCGAGGGGCGCAACATCCGCGCGATCGAAGCGGCCACCGGCGTCGATATCATTATCGATGACACGCCCGAATCGATCGTCATCTCATGCCACAATCCGATTCGGCGCGAGATCGCGCGAGTGGGACTGGAGCGGCTGATTTCCGACGGACGCATCCATCCGGGCCGCATAGAGGAAGTCATCCGTAAGGCCGAGCAGGAAGTAGAGGAATCCATCAAGGAGGCGGGTCAGCGCGCGATCATCGAATGCGGCGTGCATGGAATCCATCCGGAGCTGGTCAAGCTGCTCGGAATGCTCAAGTATCGCTACAGTTACGCGCAGAATGTGTTGATGCATTCGATCGAAGCCGCATTCATCTGCGGTGCGATGGCGGCCGAGTTGGGCCTCAACGAAAAGCAGGCGCGCCGAGCCGCGTTGTTGCACGACATCGGCAAGGCGCTCACCCATGAGGTCGAAGGATCGCATGCGCTGATCGGCGGCGAAATCGCGCGCAAGTATGGCGAGTCGGCCAAGATCGTTAACGCGATCGCCGCGCATCATGAGGAAGTGAAAGCCGAGACCATCCTCGCGCCGCTGGTCGATGCCGCTGACGCGCTTTCAGGTGCGCGTCCCGGCGCGCGGCGCGAAGTGCTGGAGAGCTACGTGAAGCGGCTGGAAGACCTCGAGACGATCGCGAAATCATTCAAGGGCGTCGAGAAATGCTTCGCGGTGCAGGCTGGGCGTGAGATGCGCGTCATCGTTGAGCCGAGCCAGGTTTCCGACGAGGAGAGTCTCGTGCTCGCGCGCGAGGTTGCGAAGAAAATCGAGACTGACATGACGTATCCGGGCCAGATCCGGGTCACCGTCATCCGCGAGACGCGCGCCACCGAGTTGGCGAAGTAGAGTTGCTAACCTTCAATTGAAAAAGCGGCTGTTCCGAAAGGACAGCCGCTTTTTTGCGCATCGATGAGTGAGAGGCGATCTATTTCGATGCCTTCGTCATGTTAACCTCGCGCGCCGTGAATCCGGCTGCCGCGAGTTGCACGTGCGGATCCCAGCCCGTCGGGGCCGGTAGATGCTTACTAAACCAGGGAGCACCTTTCTCCAGCCAGCGGCCCCTCAGATCGTCCCACGAATGGACCAAGTCATGATAATCCGAACTCTGTGCCACAGCAGGGACAAACCTTGTAATCGCGGGGCGGATCAGACAACGCATCATAGCCACAAACAGGGCAGCGGTATTTCATTTCCTGCACTCGTTTTGGAAGTATGCGAGGTTACTTGCCATATTCTCATGCTCGATTTCGGATCTTGCGTCAAAAGCTTCGGAGCGATTTGAGAACCTTATCCGCTCGATCTTAATTAGTAGCGAATCAGGTGCAACGATCACATCATTCGCGCGATGGATTTGAACACCATGCTCGAATATCGCCGCGACGTCTCGAACCGTAGGGGGCGTTCGTGAACGCCCCGTCGAATCCTGATCCGCGCAGCGATCCAATTCCCCGATCAAAGGACCAAAGCCGACGATGATTTTACGGGCCGTTCGCGAACGGCCCCTACCAGTTCGAAGTGCAGTGCCTGGTCTCCTAGTGCATTCGCCGGAAGCGATCCCATACCTCGGGAAGCGGCCGGCGAAGTCCGTGGCAAAGGATGATGGGTCCATTTTCAAACGGCAACACGTAGGGGCCGCCGAATTGCGCGACCACTTCGCTCTTGGTGCACATGCGCTCCCAGACCTCAGGGTCACCGTTGATGTGGATGATGACGCTGCCGTCGTAGTCGCGTGGTCCCCAGAAATAGTACTGCAGCTGTCCGCACAACGCGGGCGGCAGTCCGTCAGCGCGTCCGTAGACATCGATAGCGGCGGCTTCGCCATAGTTCGATGCCATGATGGCGGCGCGCGCGCGATCTTCAGGTGGAAGCGCCCGATAGATCGCGGCTACCTGATGCTCCATGTCGCGCCATCCGAGTTCGTCGGAAAAAATCTGCGTGAGCGGAGCGCCGACCGCTTCGCGCTCGTTGGGCGAGGGGCGCAAATGATGCGCATTAAGGTAGTGCGCGAGGGCGGGCGGACTCAGGATCGGCAACACTACCGGCAGAACGATCGCGGTCATTGCAACCGCGGCGGCGAACCACAACGCGCGCAGCCATCGCGCAAGTCTCGCGCATATGACCGCGCCGACCGCGAACATAGTCGGGTATCCTGCCGCGAGATAGTAGTCCTTGCCATGCGAGCCGATGATGATTGCAGTTGCGACGATGAACGCAATCGACAGAAAACGCGCATCGCGAACGCGTGGGCTGATGAAGGGCGCGATCACGCCGGTTATCCATAGCGGAGCCAGCACGAAGTTCATCGCGAAGATCTGCTTGATTTCGAAACGCAGCGGCGTGCCGGTGAAATTCCGCTTCTCGGTCGCGTAGCGAATCGATTGCAGGAATGGCCATCCGTGAAGTTCCTGCCAAGTGAGACTGGGCGCGGCGATGACGATCGCGGCGGCAACTCCAACCCAGAGTTCGCGCGTCGAGAGCAATCGGCGCGCCGAGGTCAGCATGATTCCGAGCGCGAGTCCGATCATCCAGCCCGCGATGCCGTACTTCGCCTCCATCGCGATTCCCGCCGCTACGCCCGCCCAGATCGCGGCGTTGGTCTCGCCGCGCATCAACGCGCGCGTCAGAAGGTACGCGCTCAGCGTCCATCCCAATGGTTCGAAACTCGCAGTGCCGAGCGTCGAGGAGACGCCGATCAGCATCGGAGCAATGCCAGCCGCGATCCCTGCCATCCAGGCCGAGGTCCGATCGCCGCCGAGCACGCGCGCGAAATCCGCGGTGAGCGGAATCAGCGCGAGTGCCGCGAGGATCGAAGGGATCCGAAGCAACCAGCTACTGTTGCCGAAGAATTGCGTCGTCGCCGCGATCAACGGCACCAGCGGAGGGAGGTCCGCATACCCGAAGGCCGGATGGCGTCCGCACGCGATGAAGTACAGCTCGTTGCGAAACGTATCGTAGCGCCCGGCGATCGGCAGATAGATCGCGGCGAGGATCGCGACCGATATCCACACGACCGGATCGCGCCGGAAAGTCTCGCTAAGTTTCATTTCGCGAGTGTCACCAGCCTCACGCCGATGCTTGTCGAAGGCGACGCGGCCGCATGAGGCGCGCCGTCCGCGGCCGAAGCAGCCGGTCCAGATGGTAACGCGCGGATGGCGGTGCGGCCGACTGAGGGTTTCGCATGCCCCGACGCGGTGGCGGGGTTGACCCGAATGATCGCCATCATGCCGTGATCCTCATGCTCCAGGATGTGGCAGTGATACACAAAATCGCCGATGTCCTGTCCGCGGAAGTCCATCCGCACCGTCACACTCGGATCAGAACCTGTGCCGCTCCAAAATGGAATATGCACCATGTCCAGATACTGGCGCTGGGCGGCGGGAACCGGCTGATCCCGGATCACCAGCACGCGCTGCGGCAGTCCTGCAACCTTGGGCTGCACGTTCTCGATTCCGTCGACGATGATCGCGCCCGACGCTCCGCCTTGCACCGCCATTTCCGATTGGCCATGCACGTGCGGATGATACCAATACGCACCGGGCGGCTCGTCGGTCGGGAACGGTACCGTGTAGGTGAACATCTCTCCCGAGTTGATCAGCGTGTGGATGACTTCGTCCGCATGACAAGTCGGAGGTGTGTTGGTGCCGTGATAGTGGATATTGACCGACGAGGAGTTCATCGTCGTATCGCCGCACACTGTGCTTGCCGAGGTCGCCATCTGCATGTCGCTGGAGGAAGTGGCGCCGGCAAATTGTTCGTCACGTTGACCACCAGCGTGTCGCCCGGATTTACATGAAGCGTGGGTGACTCGGAGCCGTCGGGTGTGGTGAAGAAATACAACGTGAAGCCGTTCGCATCGGTCGCCGTGTTGTATGCGAGGTCCACGGTCAGGGTTCCATTCTGGCTGAAGAGATCCTGCGGGTCCTGCACCACGCTGCCGGGAGCGTATCAAATGCACGGATTGCTCGATGTGGTGGCCGCGGACGCGAATGCCGGCAGAGCCAGCATCATGAAAGCTATCGTCGCGGTTAGAAAAATTTTGAAATGAGTCGAAAGAAGACGTTTACAAACTACCAAGCCATTCGCGGTCATCAGGCGCTCCAGTTCAGGTGGCAACACGTGAGGTTATCGCCTCTGATAAGTTGGCTAATTATGTATTAAGATGACATCCGCCTCAATGATATTGATAGTCGAAGTCAAAAAGGGCGTGTCCGTCGCCGCTCGCTGCGCATATAATGCTTTTTTCGGAGGGAGACAGTGGGCGCCAATCCGATCGTGAGTGCAGAGCACATCGAGAAGTTCAAGCGCGACGGTTTCGTCGTCGTGCCCGATCTTCTCAGCGATGCTGAGCTTGAAAAGTTCGGCGCCGCCGTCGATCGCGCGGTCGCCGATCGTAAGCGCAATGATAAGCGCGCGCTCACCGAGAAATCTCTCTACGAGCAGTCCTTCACGCAATGCATCAATCTATGGGAGGACCATCCCGACGTCCTGCCGCTCACGTTTCATCCCAAAATTTCCGAGGCCGCCGCAATTCTCATCGGCGTTGAGCGCTTGCGACTGTGGCACGATCAGGCGCTCTACAAGGACGCCGGAGGGCGCTACACCGAGCCGCATCAGGATCAGCCCTACTGGCCGATGGACGAGATCGACACACTCACGGCATGGATTCCGTTCGACGGCTCGACCCGCGAGAACGGATGCATGGGGTATGTGCCCGGCTCGCATCGCGTCGGAGTCAAAAAGTTCATCAACATTTTCACCGCCGATGAGAAAGTGAAGATTCTCGAGGAGCCCGCGATCGCCGCAATACCGCCCGTCTATGTCGAGGTGCCGCGCGGCAGCGTCGCGTTTCATCACGGACTGACGGTTCATCTCGCGATGGGCAACCAGAGCGATCGCACCCGCCGCGTCCACACGACGATTTATTTTCGCGACGGCGCGATGCGCACCAAGCCGTACGTTCATCCGAGCGTCGACCGCCCCGGCATCAAAATGGGCGAGGTGATCGACAGCGATCTGACGCCGCTGGTATGGCCGCGCGCGACCGGCGATTGGCCCAAGCCGCCCGGCTTCCCGCTGACGCCGGTGCTGGAGCGCCTCAACATCCACGGCGCGCTGCCGAATGTGAAGTAGCTACGCGCGATAAGTAGCTGCGCGCGCTCGCGTTGGCGAAGCTGCTTCGCTCACGATATATTCGCCTCGATGCCGACGACGCGCGAAGTGCTCGATACTACGATCGCTCTCGAGAAACAGAGCATGGCCCTCTATGCGAGCTTCGCGAAGTTGTTTGCCGGCGATACTGCATTGCACGATTTCTGGTTTGGGATGGCGCGTGACGAAGCCCGTCACGTCGGCGCGCTCGGCCTCGTCAGCACGGTGCTCGACCTGGAGGGCAAGCTCGACCTGCCTAGTCCGGTCTCGCTCGACGATTCCACTATCGTTCGCTTGCACGCACTGCATCAGAACTTCGAGGATCGCGCGAAGCCCGGGCTGGCGCTCGACCAGGCGCTGACGATGGCGCTGGAGGTCGAGGAGACGGAACTCGAGGATCTCGTCGCGGATCTCCTCAAGGCGACGAAGTCGGAGGAGTACGAGCGATGCCTGCGGCTGTTGGTGCATGACCTCGGCGAGTTGAGCTACATGATCGAGCAGAACTCGCAGGATCCGGAGTTGCTGCAGCGATGCGACGCGCTGGTGAATCGTCACGCGGAGGAGTTGCGCAAGGCGGCGCGCTCATGAGGCGAGATTTTCCCGCCCCTTTTACCAATCGCCGGTGCTGGCTATAGTTTGATTCGGCGCTGAGGAGTCGGCTAATTGGCAAGCCACCTGACTCTGGATCAGGCGATTGAAGGTTCGAGTCCTTCCTCCTCAGCCAAACTCCCTCATTTGTAATAGGGCCCCATCGTCTAGTGGTTAGGACACCGGCCTCTCACGTCGGTAACGCGGGTTCGACTCCCGCTGGGGTCATTCATAAGCTCACTGGTTTTTCGCAACTGCGTTCGCAGCCGCTTTTGAGATCGGCGGTGAGATACAACGAGAAAGACGCACGATCGGTGACGCCAAAAGCGGCCAGCGGCGATCGGATGATTTGTGGGAGGCGCGCCATGTGCGCGCGCCCCGAATCCATGATGCGCTACTTCTTGACGGTTCCGTTCAGGCTGAGCGGGCTGCCCTTGAGCGGGACCGCCCAATCCCATACGTAACGCTGCCTGATGCCATCTGCCTGAACGCGACCCATGATGGCGTCGCCGCATGCAGCGCAGAACATATAAGTGACGTTGTCCTGACCGATGACGGCGGTTAGCGCGCGTTCGCCGGAATGATTCGATGCGAATGCTTTTCCGCAGGCGCTGCATCCCTCCGATACCACTTGCGCGCGGTTGACGATCAGGTGCGGGACCGCAAGTCCACTCGCTTCAGCCATGATAAAACTCCTCCCCTCTTTTTCGAGTCTCCGGAACATTTCGCTACGGACTTATACGTAGCTACGAAATTATCCACGTCCCCGCATCTCCATCCAACTGTATCCAATTCACCAGCGAGACTAAAGTTATTGTTGCCTCGCTACACCACAATAAAGGCCTTATGAATAACAGAAGATATCTACAATGCGGACCATGAGTCTACGGGGCCGAAAATTGGGACCTGTCGGACCAAGAAGGCCCCGCCGATCCCGCGCCCGTTTGTACGCCGGCGCCTCGCCGGTGTAAGGAATTCACAGGAGTTCCACACAATGGATAACCGAATGGGCTTTGGCGTGTTTCTCGCGCCGCATCATCCGACGGGAGAGAATCCCACCCTCCAGCTTCAGCGCGATTTGCAGCTCGCGACGCTCCTCGACGATCTCGGCTATGACGAGTTCTGGGTCGGCGAGCATCATTCCGGAGGATGGGAAACGATCGCCTCGCCCGAGATGATGCTGTCGGCCGCCGCGATGGTCACCCATCGCATCAAGCTCGGCACCGGTGTCGTATCGATTCCGTATCATCATCCGTTCACCGTCGCGCAGCGCATCGTGATGCTCGATCATCTGAGCCGCGGTCGCGGATCCCATAGGCTCGCAGGGCTTTGAACTCCGCCTTTAGACGGGCTGCTCGCCTTTTGCGTAGCGTGTCCTGAATGACAGCGCTGAGCGTCTTCCCTTCAGAGCGTGCGATTTCCTCAACCTCGCGCGCGAGTTCACGCGGTAGGGAGATCGTTTTCTTGACTGTCGCCTTCATCCGAAGACGCATTCTACCGAAAAAATCAGATTGTGTCGCTCAGATCGCAGCGTCCACCTGGAGTGTCAGACACGAAGACCGAAGTCGGCGCTACAAATCACAGTTACGTCGCTGCCTCGATGCCCCACCTCATCGTGTTGCGCAGGAGAGTTTCGAACTCGCGAGTTTCCCATGAGCCTCGGAACGTCTTCGGCGTCGTGCCCGAAGCCTCGACGCTTGCATCAACGAAAGGCTGCACATTGCTGAACGGCGAATGACAATGGCCCAGCGCGATGTAGGTCACACCTCCTTTGCCGATATCGCGCGTGTATCCGAGGACGCGCGTTTTGCCGTCCGCCAGCATCGAAGTATCGCGGTCATAGACGAAACCGAATCCGTTCGGCGATGGGTCCTTCGGTAGCTCTGTCGTCAGCAGAATGTGGCATCGCGCGAGATCCTGCACTTCGATGAGATAGAGTTCGTCCATCACCTCGAATGACGGCGGCAAGCCCTCGGCGAGCGGATGCGCACGATCCGTGACCTCGACGCGAAACTTCCTCACCGGAGGATGATTGAGGAAGAACGCGCCGAGCGTCGCATGATAATTGCCTTTGACCATTTTGCGGATGTAGCGATTTTCACCGACCGGTACCGCTTTGCCGCCGCTGGTACCGTGCAGCGCGAGCCATCGTCCTCCCGCCTCGAGCCAGTTGCGGATGAAGTCGTTCTGCTCATCATTCGGATACGGCCCAGCGACATAGGTGATGAGAAAATTACTGCCCGGCAGCCACTTCGATACGTCGCTGTAGTCATTGCCGATGGTAGTCAGAAGTTGCGAGTTTTCCTGCAGCATGCCGAGCAGCCGCAAGCGCACATAATCCATGTCGTGACCGGCGAACGATCCGGGAGGATAGCCTCCGGTGATGAGATGTACTCGAATCGGTTTGGTCCGGCTCATCGCACTACTCTTTCATGTCGACGAAGTTAGGCTTGCGCTTTTCGATGAAGGCCTTCACCGCTTCTTTTTGATGCGGATGATTGAAGCTCATCATCTCGTAGGCGAGCGAGGCATCCATGATGAGATTCGATTGCTGTTTGAGCCACTTGTTGACCGACACCTTGCTCCATCGAATCGCCCAGGTCGGACCATCTGCGAGTTCCTGCGCGAGCTCGCGCGCCTTCGGCATCACCAACTCGGGCGCGAGCGCGTAGTTCACCATCCCGATCTTGCCGGCCTCGGCGCCGCTGATGAAATTGCCGCGCATCAGAAACTCCTTCGCGCGATGCGGCCCGATGAGCAGCGGCCAAATCACCGCTCCGCCGTCCCCCGCCACGATTCCCACCTTGACGTGCGTGTCAGCCAAGCGCGCCTTTTCAGACACCACCGTGATGTCGCATAGCAGCGCGAGCGTCGCGCCGAGGCCTACCGCATCGCCATTGATAGCGCCGATGATCGGCTGCTCGACATCGAGCATGTTGTCGACCAGGCGGCGTCCATTCGATGCTGCTATCGGTCCGCGCCCGCGACCCTTGCCCTTTTTGCTGGTCGACGAGGTGAGGCTGCCCGCCGCCATTCCTTTCACGTCGCCGCCGGCGCAAAACGCGCGGCCCGCACCGGTCAGAATGATCGCGTTGACGTCGTGATCGCTGCGCACGTCGATCCAGATCTGCTCGAGCTCATGATGCACGACGTTGTTGACCGCGTTGAGCGCCTCGGGGCGATTGATGGTGATGGTCGCGACGCGATCGGCGACATCCACTTTTAGGAATTCATATTCGCTGTAGTCGATAGCCATGACGATGACCTCCTGTCCCTATCGCTTTCTATACAACTTGCGAACGCGATCTGCCTAACTCCCGAGCGACAATGACGATGGCATAGATTCGGCGAAATCTTCGAAGCGATAAGATGCAGGGGCTATGTACCAGGAGCAGGATCCTGCCTCCTTGTACTTTAGGTGCTAGCGACACGTTCTGGTTTGGAAACAACCGATCTTTTCGATTTAACACGATTTTTCCCTCGCGTCCGCATCGGTTATGGTTGCAGGCGCGGCGTTCGTGGTTGACACTTATGATTGCTTCGCGCTTTCCGTGCGGAGTTCTTTATCCTCTGCGACGCGATTTAAGATTGAACTCGCGTCTCAGCCCAACTCGAGGCATAACCATGCGACTTCCTAACCACGCCAGATTTCTTCTTCCCCTAGGTCTTCTTGCCATTGCAGCGTTACCCGGTTGCACCTACTCGCTGGTGCACGACAATCCAACTCCAGCGGCGAATATCGTGGCGCATTGCCAGGGCTCCGAGAACATCGATGATTCATCCATCGCTGTGTTCCCGATCCCGGCGGCCGCCTTCGTCTCTCCCCATACAGAGTTGCATCCGATTCAACCGGAGGATTATTTGAATCGATGCGGTCCGGCGACTCGGTTGGTAAACCGCGACGTGACGGTCGACAAGACCAGTTGCGTCCCTGCGTCGGTGACCGAGATCCTCACGCTGGGAATTTGGCAATGGTGCCCCGCGACTATCTCGTACACTGCGGACGTGATTAACCCTGCTATCCCACCGCGGGTCAGCTCGACAACTACCGAGTCGACCGTCGCGAGCAGCGGCTGGCAATCCAACCGCTAACACGACCTAACGAAAGACTGCGGCAACCTCGCGAGGTTGCCGCAGTCTTTACTAAGTCTCAGCGCGAGACACCTACGTCTATAGGAACGGGTTCAGGACCCGCTGGCCGAACGCGAACGCGCCGTGCATCCTGGCTGGAGCTTCGGCACCTAGATAGGCGTGGCCGAGCATTGCCTTGATATCCTGATAGCGTCGCTGCAACGGATGATCGAGGAAGATCGCCTTGCCGCTGCTCGCCTCGAACAGGCGATCGACGGCGCGCGATGCTAACTGCGCCGAACGGCATGCATTGTAACGCATCGCAGCACGGCGTTGAAAAGAGACTGGGCGATGCTCCAGCGCCGCATCCATCAACTCGTCGAAGTCATGGCGCATCACGAGGAATCCGCCTTCGATAGCGTAGTTGGTTTCGGACAGTAGGCTCTGGCAATACGGGTCCTCGCCTATGACACCACCGAGGCCACCTTTGCGAGCGCGGCTTATGTCGATCCACAGATCCAAAAAGCCTCGCGCGGCACCTAGCACCGAGGCGGCGAGCGCGTAGTTGAACACGATCGCGAATGGCAGGCGGTACAACGGCGACGGATTGATCTCCCACCCTGGTAGGTCGCGCCCCATCGCATAATCCCAATGCGATTGGCTGCGATATTCGGGCACGAACGCATCCTCGATCACGATGTCCTTGCTACCCGTGCCGCATAACCCGGCGACCCGCCAGTTGTCGTCGATTTTGTAATCACGCCGCGGAACCATAAATGATCGCGTGTCTGGAACCTGCACTCCTTCAACCTCGATCGCGCCGGTGATGCCGCCGAGGTTCACCCATTGGCAATGATCGCAACCGGTCGAGAAGGACCATCGCCCACTCAGCCGATATCCGCCGCTGACCTTCTGCGCCTTGCCGGTCGGCGCGTATGACGATGAGTGCATGACGCTTGGATCATCGCCCCAGACCTCTTGCTGCATCTCGATCGGAAACAGCGCGAGTTGCCACGGATGCACGCCGACGATCCCGGTTACCCATCCGTGCGACCCATCGGCGCGCGCCACTTCGGATACAGCTTCGAAGAAGTCGGCGGGATTTACCTCGCCGCCGCCCCATCGCGAGGGCTGCAGACCGCGCAAAATGCCGGCGTCGAGCAACGCTCTCCACGTCGCGTCAGGCAAGCGTCGCAACCGCGTCGCCTCGTTGGAACCTTCGCGTAATGCGGGCGCGAGGCCGATCGCTTTCTCGATGATGGATGTGGTTGCTGAGCCATTTTCGACAGCGCGCGATGAGCCGCGAGCTTCCGTTGCGGTGCGATCCATTGGTTACCCTCTCACGATTGGACTAGGAGGCAGTCGGCGCGCGCCGCTGCGAAAGCTCCAACGCAACTTCGATAATCATATCTTCCTGGCCGCCGACGGCTTTGCGTTTGCCGACTTCGACCAGGATCTCGCGCGCATCGACGCCGAATTTTTCCGCCGCGCGTTCCGCATGCCGAAGAAAGCTGGAGTAGACGCCGCAGTAGCCCAGCGTCAACGCGGCGCGATCGATCTCCGCTGGCCTTTGCATCACCGGAGGCACGAGTTCCTCAGCGACATCCATCAGTTTGAAAACATCGAGGCCAGGATTTTTTCCCAGCCGGTCCAGCACCGCGGCAAGCACCTCGGTCGCGGTGTTGCCTGCGCCGGCACCGAACCCACGCGCGGCCGCATCGATCCACGTCGCACCTTCCTCGATCGCGGCCAGCGTATTCGCGACCGCCAACGAAAGATTGTTGTGGCCGTGAAATCCGACTTCGCACTGGAGCGCATCGCGCAGCGCCCGCACCCGCTCGCGCGCTCCATCGACAGTCAACGCTCCGGCGGAGTCGGTCACGTAGACGGCGTGCGCGCCGTACGATTCCATCAAGCGGGCCTGCGCGGCGAGGTCCTTGGGCGAGCTCATGTGCGCCATCATCAGGAAGCCGCTAACCTGCATGCCAAGCTCGCGCGCGAGACTGATGTGTTGCTGCGCGACATCGGCCTCGGTGCAATGGGTCGCCACGCGCACCACTTCGGCGCCGAGGTCGCGCGCCGCTTTGAGATCGTCGCGCGTGCCGATTCCCGGCAGCAGCAGAACCGTCAGCTTCGCGCGCTTCAGCACCGAGCGGGCGGTGCGAATCAGATCGAGTTCATTGACGCGCGACATCCCGTACTGAATCGACGAGCCGCCAAGCCCGTCGCCATGCGAAACTTCGACCATGTGCACGCCGGCCTCGTCGAGGCCGCGCGCGATCGACGCCACCTGCTCGCAGGTAAATTGATGACGAATGACGTGCGACCCATCGCGCAGTGAGACATCGCAGATTTTGAGTGGTCGATTCATAGCCGCTCCGCCGCGGCCTCCCGATCGGATCGAACGCTCATCAGATGGCGCGCGGTTTCCTCGCCGACCCGAACCGCCGCCGCCGTCATAATGTCGAGGTTGCCCGAATAGATCGGCAGGAAGTCGCCCGCGCCCTCGACTTCAAGCATCACCGTAACCTGATCGTCGTCGAACAGCGGCTCCGCGCGCAGACGATAGCCGGGCACGAATTGCTGCATCTCGCGCACTGTGCGCCGAATCGACGCCGTGATCTCTTCGTGCGAGGCGCCCGCCGCGAAGCGAACGTAGATGGTGTCGCGCATCAGGATTGGCGGATCCGCCGGATTCAGTACGATGATCGCCTTGCCATGCCGCGCGCCGCCGAGGCGCTCCAATCCGCGCGCGGTGGTTTGCGTGAACTCATCGATGTTCTGGCGCGTGCCCGGGCCGGCGCTGGCCGATGCGATCGTCGCCACGATTTCGGCATATTCGACAGAAGCCACGCTGCTCACCGCCGCAACTATCGGAATCGTCGCTTGTCCGCCGCAGGTCACGAGGTTGAGGTTATCCGCGCCGAGGCGCTCGCCGATATTCACGCTCGGCACGACATACTCGCCGACCGCCGCGGGAGTGAGATCGATGGCGATGATGCCGGCCTCGCGCAGTCGAGGCGCATGTTTCAGATGAGAGTGCGCGCTGGTCGCATCGAAAACGATTTCAGGAAGCGGTTTGAGTGAGAGGAGACCGTCGATCCCATTCTCGAAAGTTTTGATTCCAGCAGTGCGCGCGCGTGCGAGACCTTCGGAGGCCGGATCGATCCCCGCCAAAGCGACCAGCTCCAGCGCCTCGCTGCGCAACAGCTTCACCATCAGGTCGGTGCCGATATTGCCCGAACCAATAATCGCGCATCGCACACGCGGCGAAGCTTTTCCGTTGGACTTCATCAAATGAACCTTACGCTGACTGCCCCAAGATGGTCGAAGCGCGCGATGATTGAGTCGCCGGCCGCGACATCGATCGCCCGGCATAAAGCTCCCGGTATGATAATGCTACCGGCGGCAAGGGTCTGGCCGAATTCCGCGAGCTTGTTTGCCAGCCATGCGACCGGCTCGGCCGGATGTCCCAGCACTGCCGCGCCGACGCCCTTCTCGACCGCGGTTCCGTTCTTCTCCAGCGTCATGCCGACCTTCGCGAGGTCATATGCAGTCGGCGACGATTTCTCCGCGCCTAGCACCACTCGCGCCGACGATGCGTTATCGGCGATGGTATCGGCGAGCGTGATTTTCCAATCGCGAATCCGGGTGTCGATGATCTCCAGCGCGGGTGTGACATACTCAGCCGCCTTCATCACATCCTCGCGCGTGACGCCGGGCCCGCGCAGTTCACGCGACAGCACGAACGCGATCTCCGGCTCGACGCGCGGTAACATCAGCGAGCCAGTGCGGCATTCGGTGCCGTTGGCGAGAATCATATCGTCAAACAGATGGCCGAAGTCGGGCTCATTGACGCCCAGCATTTTTTGCATGGCGAGGCTGGTGAGTCCGACCTTACGCCCGACGATTTTGCGCCCCGCCGCGACGCTCCGTTCTACGTTGATCATCTGAATGCGATAGGCGTCCGCTGCTGACAATTTTGCCTGCGCCGCCGGCGGATCAATTGCCTTGCGGTCGCGCTCAGCGCGGCTCAGATTCTCGGCCACTTCCTTCAAACGCGCGTCTTCTGAATTATTCGCCGGCATTTAGTCACTCGCGGTCAGAAAATCCTCGACGAGGCGATTGAACTCCGGCGCCTTTTCCCATTGCGCCCAATGCCCGCACTTGCCGAACACGTGCATCCGCACGTCCGGAAGCTGATTTAGCAACAGCCACGCGTTGTCGAGCGTGACGGTGCGATCGTCGCGTCCCCAAATCAGCAGCGTCTTGTTTTTGATCTTTGCGTAATCCTTCCACAGCGGCTCCGGCATGAAGGGGCGGCTGCGCGAGATCACGGGATTCGCGATGAGATCAGGCTGGATGCTCGCTTCGTAGCGCTCTTTGATCAATTGATCGGTGAGCTGCGAGCCATCGTAGACCATCACGTTTAGAAAATTGCGCAACTTCTCCATCGAGGGTCCCGGCTTTTCGTAGTAGTCGAGCAGATACTTGATGCCCTCGGCCGGTTGCGGAGTGAAGACCGGAAGTCCGGGCGCGCCCATCAGAACAATACGCTGTACGCGATCGGGATAGTCCAACGCGAACTTGAGCGTGGTTCCACCACCAAGCGAATTGCCGACGAAGTTCGCGCGCGGAATGTCGAGTGCGTCCATCAGGCCGTGTATGGCCTTCGCCATAAAGCCAAACATACCGCCCTCGATTTTCGGCTTGTCGCTTTTCGCAAACCCCGGCAGGTCGGGCAGGATTACGTGAAAGTGCTCGGCGAAGTGGTCTACATTTCGGCGGTAATTGCTCCAACCACCCGCGCCGGGGCCGCCGCCATGAATCATGATAAGCGCCGGTCCCTTTCCCGCCTCATGATAATGAAGCTTGAGCGGTCCCGCCTGAACGAATTTGCTGGTTCCTTCTTCTGTGAGCGGCATGTAATCCTCCCGATTTGCGTAACGGCCGAGTGCGTAACGATTAACGCATCGCGGTGCGGCGATGGCCCCAAATGCTTGGGGCATTGTGCTTTTGCACGTGCCAGGTGGCGTCATCGACGGTGCGCGCGCCCCATCCGTATTCGATTTCGAAACCCGACGGCGTGCGCATATAAAATGACAGCATGTGATCGTTGGTATGACGGCCGAGCGTCGCCGCGATTTCGATTCCCTTGTCCTGCACCAGATACATCGTCGAACCGACATCGTCGACCGAGCGCAGTTGCAGCATGAAATGATGGAGCCGTTTCGGCGCGGCGAGCGGAACCAGTGCCAGCGTATGATGGCGCGGGTTGCAGTGGAGGAACACCATCGTGACTTTCGCCGGACCGAACTTCATGTCGATGGTGTCGCTGATGCGGAAGCCGAGCCCATCGCAATAGAAGCGCAGACTCTTTTGGATATCGGGCACCGCGACGACGATGTGTCCGACGCCCTGTTCGCCGGTGACGAAACCTGAAATCGCACGCGGCGAGTGAAAAGGATTTTCGAACTGAACCGACGGCCCGCAAAACACCTCGCATGCCAACCCGTTCGGATCGTTGAAGCGGATCAGTTCGGTGACCCGGCGCGCCGCGGCCTCCTCCGTCGATGCGGTTTTGGCCTCGACGCCTATCGCGCGCATACGTTCGGCCACGTCGCGCAAGCCTGCGGCGTCGGCGACTTCCCATCCTGCATACGCAATATCGTCGGAATCATCACGATGCAGCGCGAAGCGGTAGGCGTTCTCGTCCATCCGCAACAGCAGGCGGCCGTCGTCCGTGGTGCCGCTGCTTTGCAGACCAAGGATTTGCGTGGCGAACTTTTCCCACGCATCGAGATTTTTCACTCCGAGTCCGAGATAGCCGAGGCTAGTTACTCCGCTCATCGGTCGATTCTCCTACGAAAACTGAACGATCGTTTTGTTTCACGATGATCACAGATCGCGGCCGCCCGCGGCGTTGTCGCCAAAACCGCGGATGCCCATTCCTCCCTCGCATATGATCACGCCACCGGTTGCGGTCGAGGAATTCTCAGCCGACGCCAGCAGCACATACGAGCCCGTGTAATCGCGCGGCTGCGGCAGCTTGCCCAATGGCAGCCCGCGCTCAACCATTTCCTTAAGCGGCACCGCCGCGATGGAGCGCTCCGCCATCTCCAGCGAGCGAGGACCTCGCAGGTCGGTCGGGATCGCACCCGGCGCGACACCATTGACGCGAATCTTCGGCGCGAGTTCATACGCGAGCTGCCGAATCAGTCCGACCACTGCATGCTTCGAGGCGGTATATAGAGGACCGCCGCCGCACGGATAGAACCCCGCGTTCGACACCGTATAGATGATGCATCCGCGCGTCTTGGCGAGCTCCCGGTAGGCGGCTTTTGCGCCAAGTAGATAGCCCTTTACATTGACGCCGAACAACTCGTCGAACGCCGCGCCGATGCGGTCGTCGGGCAGGTCTGCCAGCGACATGTTGAAATCCCAGATGCCCGCGTTGCCGACGAAGCAATCGAGTTGCCCGAAGCGCTTGAGGGTGTCCGCGACCGCGCGCTGATTGTCCGCCAGCACGGTGACGTCGCCGATAGTAGATGCGACATTCGAGCCGAGCCGCTTGGCGAGATCCTCGCTGCGCTCGCGCGAGCGATCGAGGATCGCGACGCGCGCGCCTTCTTCCAGGAAGCGCTCGACAATCGCGCGCCCGAGTCCCGACGCGCCTCCTGTTACAAGCGCAACTTTTCCTTCGAGCCATCCCATTGGAGTTACCTACTCGACTTCGATGAAAACTTCGCCGCCTGCGATGCGTACCGGATAGGTCCGCAACGCAACGGTGGCAGGCGGCGTCAGCACTCTTCCGGTGCGCAGGCAGAAGCGCGCCTCGTGCAGCGCGCACACCACCTCGTCGCCCTCGATGTATCCCTCGGCCAGCGAGAATTTCGCATGCGTGCAAGTGTCATCGGTGGCGAAGAATTCGTTGCCGACGTGAAACACCGCGATCGGATTTTCTCCTTTGATTTGCCGCGCCGATCCGTCCGCGATTTCATCGGTGCGGCAGACTTTCTTCCATGCCATCGCGCGACAACTCCTAAAAAAAGAAACTCAGGTTGCGCGCCATCAGGATCGATTGATCGAGAATGATGGTTCGTCCGTCGACCATGAAGCCCGAGGCATTGCTCGCGCGGCGAAGCACGTCGTGCCGCATCCCGACAAACATCTCGACCTCGCGCTCGAGGCGCGATCGATACACCATGAAGTAGCAGTCGACTTCATATTCGCCGTTCCCGCGCGGCCGAATCACCACGTTGCTGAGCATGTGCCGCGTACGCGAGGGTGGATCCTCGGCCCACGCCATCCCGGTGTTGAGCCGGCGAATGCGCTGGGCGATCGAGCGCTTGTCCTCGTCGAAAAACGCCGCGTCATTCGGTCCCGAGAATTCCTTGTCGGCTTCCCGCTTGAGCCGGTTGTAGCGCGTGGGCATGAAGTAGTGAATATCGTCAGTGAGTAGGTCGTACCATTCCTCGAAGCGCCGCTCATCCAACACGCGGGATTCATGATAGAGGAACTGCTCGATTTCCTGCTGCAACTCCGGCGTGACGCGCTCGGCATTGGAGGCTCGCGCATCATTTTGAGTAATCGTCGCGGCGCTCATGCCGGCACCTCGGTGGAAATCATTTCGGCCCACTGACGATAGAAGCCGCGCGCCGCCTCCTCGCCGTAAACGTTGTTGATCTTGCCCGGGAAGCGCTCATTATCGGCGCGATCGTGACCGAGGCCCATCGCGAGGTTCAACTTCTGCTGGCGCGCTTTGTAGCCCCGCAAAACTTTCTGGATCTCGAGCCAGTTCTCGCCGTCGTCCTGCTCGAAAATTCCGCCCGCGCTGAATGTGCGCAACACCCCGAGGCGCACCGCATTTTTGACTTCGCTTGGCGCATCGCGATCGACCAGCGCCCACGCCCACACCTCGATTTCGCCAGGCCCGCGCGGATGCCATACGCGCAAGGTCTGGATGCCCGGCAAAAATGAGAAGGTTGGGAACACCGTCATGTGCCCGCCGAAAATCTGTGAGCCGCGCGGTTCGCCGAGCCGCTCAATCGCTTCCTTCTGATGCGGCCCTTGATACCACTTGCCCGCGACTGGCCCGTTGATGTTCCCGACCGAGTCGCCGGCCTCGGTGAAAAATCCGGTGCCATGTCCATTGCTCGAGCTGAACTGTTTTCCGATGGTCGGCAGCCGCCCGAGCGCGGGATCGATGCCTTCGGGTAGTTGCGCGATGAGCGCCGAGATGTGACTGAAGTCCGCATGATACATATCCGAGCAGAACTGCTCGGCGGCGAATTTCCAGTTGCACTGCAGGACCCATCGATGCATCCCGCCGATAACCTCGGTACCGCCGGCGGTCCGGTCGAAGTAGCCGTCGAAGTACCAACGCATGTCGCCGAGGTAATCGCGAAAGCTCGGCGCGCTCTCATTCCAGGTGCCGAAGACGAGGCCGTGGTAACTCTCGATGCGCGGCACTTGCAGGGGACCCCACTGGCTCTTGTCGATTTCGTTGCGATAGCCGTCCGCTTCGTGCGGCACCGAAACCAGGTTGCCGCCGAGGTCGTAACCCCATCCATGATACGAGCAGGTGAAGGCGCGCGCGTTGCCACCATCGGCGCGGCAGATACGCATCCCGCGATGACGGCACTGGTTGAGAAACGCGCGAATCGAGCCGTCCTTCTGCCGCACCACCAGGATTGGATCTTCCGCCATATAGGTGGAAAAGAAGTCTCCCGGTTTTTGCAGCTGACTTTCGTGACAGAGATAGAGCCACGACCGCGCGAACACGCGCTCGAGTTCCAACTCATAGATGGCTCGATCTTGATAGATGCGGGGATCGAGCCGTCCCCTTTTCTCGTCGACCAGTACGCGCAAGGCTTCCGCGCTCGGCTTCCCGTTTCCATTGTTGAAATCAGTCTTCATCGCGCCGCTCCATTGAGTCTGGCTCCGTTTCTCGCCGCGCTGTTCCTCGCGCCATTCGAGACGACGATTTGGTATCCAAGTTTGGCCGAGATCTCATTTGCAGCTCGCATCACATGAGCCGCCAGTTCAGTAACTCTCTCTTTGGTGACGCGCATCGTGGGTCCCGCGATGCTGATAGCGGCAATTACGTGGCCGCTGTGATCGCTCACCGGCGCCGCCACGCATCGTACGCCGTCCTCGCGCTCCTGGTCGTCGATCGCATATCCCTGCGCGAGGATCTGGCGCAGGTTCGCCTTGAGCTCGGACGCAGACGTCAAAGTTTTTTTGGTAAATGGTCGAAGCGGTGTTTCCGCGATGTATGCCGAGAGCTGCTCTTGCGCAAGATGCGCGAGGATCGCCTTGCCCACTCCGGTGCAGTAGGCGGGATTGCGTTGGCCGACTGCGGAAGGAATTCGCAGCGTGCGGGTGCATTCGACCTTCGCGATGTACACCACGTCGGAGCCATCGAGGACGCATAGATGCGCGGTCTCGCCGCTCACGTCGGCGAGCCGGTCGAGAATCGGATGCGCATGCTTGTCGAGCGCGAGCCGTTCGACCGCCCTGGATCCCATCTCGAATAACTTCATGCCGAGATGCCAGGTGCTGGAACTCTCATCGAAGCCGATCAGCCGATGCGCGCGCATCGCTTCAAGCAATCGATACAGGGTGCTCTTGTGCAGCCCAGTTGCGGTTGTAATTTCGACAAGACGCAGATCGGTTCGCTCGGGCCCGAAGCAATCGAGAATCTGCACGACTCGATCGAGGACCTGACTCGAATAGATTCGCGCTCCTGCAGCAGGTTTCATCATATGAAACATCAGTTCGGATGCTGAATTTCTGTAGCGCGATGTTGCTTCGACTGTCAAACCTCTGCGACAGGGATAGCGGAGATTTGAAGCAAGTCCCGATCGGTCGTTATCGTGAAACCGTAGGAGCGCGACTATCGCCTCTGAGGAGGTTCGAGATGAGCGAAAGCGAAATAGCATTTCGGGCGCCACTCGACGATGACTGGCCAGCCATCCTCGATCTCGCGGAACTATCGTTCATTGAATTAGCAGGCGCGCCAAGCCAAGCCGAGTGGATGCGCAATCGCAAATCGTTTACGCCACTGGACGGTATCCAACAACATTTTGTCGCCACTTCAGATGAGCACATCGTCGGATACGCTTGCGTTGAGCATCGGAAGGAAGCCGCCCATGGTTGGTATCGCCTGTTTGTGGTCGTCGAGCCGTCCGCCCGTGCGGAACTAGGGACGACGCTGCTCGCGAAACTCCGAGAACGTTTGATCGAACTTGGTGCGCGTCACGCGTGGGTTATGGATTTTGAAGCCGACGCGCGATTCATTGCGTACCTCGAACAGATGGGATTCGTGCGATCAAAAAACTTGATGGTGGATGGAAAGCCGGCTGTTCAGTTGACCATGGATGCTCCATTCCAATCGCTGGCGCCGCCGACTTGATTCCGGGGAATTCTCGCGCCTTGCCAAGTCGGACGGCACGCGCGTAATCTTCGCGCGATAGCGGCGCGCGGCCACCTTCCCCTCGAATCGCTTCGAGAATCCGCCCAGGAGGAACATATGAGTGAAATCACCGGAGCAGAACTCCTTCTGAAATGCCTGGTGGCCGAGGGCGTCAAATTTGTGTTCGGCCTTCCTTGTCCCGAAGTCGACCCGTTGCTCGCCAAGCTCGAGCAGTACGGGGTGCGATTGGTGCCCGTCCGTCATGAAGCCGCTGCGGTGCACATGGCGGAGGGGCTTTACAAAACGACCGGCCAAGTGGCGCTGGTGCTCGGCAATCCTGGACCCGGTTCCGCGAATCTGGTTCCGGGTGTGATCACCGCCCGCCACGAGGGCGTCGCCGTCGTGGTTCTCACCGCGCAGCATCGGCTGGAAAATGTCTATCCGTCGCCACCCTCGACGTTCCAGGGTCAGGATCAACTCGACGTGTTCAAGACCGTTTCAAAATGGAGCGCGCCGATTCTCTCATGGGATCGGATTCCCGAGGTGATGCGCATCGCGTTTCGTGAGATGTGGAATGGGCGGCCCGGCCCGGTGCACATCGAGATTCCGTCGCCGGTTATGTACGCGACCGGTGACGATGCGAAGGTGCGTCTCATCGCGCCGGAGAATTATCGTGCCGCGGGGCCGCAAGCTTCGCAGTCGCAGTTGGAGCAGGCCGCCGATATGCTCGCCAACGCGAAGCGCCCGCTGATTCTCGGCGGCGGCGGTGTCGATCGCGCGAATGCGAACGACGCGCTGATGCGCATCGTCGAGCTGCTCAATTGCCCGGTGCTCGGCACGATGGCGGGGCGCTCCGCGGTGCCGCTCGATCATCCGAACTTCCTCTATACCTACAGCCCCGCCGCCGATGCTGCCCGGCGCGAGGCCGACGTGATCCTCGCCGCTGGTTCGCGCCTCGGCAACCTCGACATTCCCTACGACAAATATTGGGGTGACCCTTCGGGGCAGAAGCTCATTCAAATCGATATCGATCAGCGCGATATGGGCGTCACGCGCCCGCTCGCGTTGGGAATTGTTGCCGATGCGAAAAACGCGCTCGAAGGATTGCATCGCGCGCTCGCGGCGAAGACCGTGAAATCGAAAAGTGGTGACGATCTAAAACGCTACCAGGAAGCGAGCAAGCAGTGGCGCGAGAAGGCTTTCGCGAAGGCGCGCGGTTATCGCGGCGAGGGTATCCATCCGGCGCACGCGCTGCAGACCATCGGCAATTTTTTCGGCAAAGATGCGATCTACGTCACCGACGGCGGTAACACTTCGTTGTGGTCACACTGGTTCCTGCCCGCGACGCGCCCGCGATCGTATCTCAACATCCTGGAACTCGGGATGCTCGGCACCGGAATTCCCTCGTCGATCGGGGCGAAGCTCGGCAACCCCGATCGCGAAGTGGTGTGCGTCACCGGCGACGGCGCCGCTGGATTTAACTTCATGGAGATGCAGTCCGCTGCGCGCGAAGGCCTCAAGGTGCGCACCATCGTATTCGCCGAGGGTTCGTGGACGATGGAAGAGCCGAACGAGCGGCGGCTATGGGGAAAGACCTTCGGCACCGCGATGGGCACGGTGCGATGGGACAAGGTCGCCGACGGCCTCGGCTGCGCGGCCTTCTATGTCGACAAGCTGGACGACCTCGAACCGGCGCTCGGCCGCGCGCGCGAGGCGAACGGGCCGGCGGTGATATGCCTGAGGACCGATCGAGATGCGAACCTCGCGATCCCCGGCGAGTTGGGCCTGCGATTCGCGGAAGTGTATCAGGGACCGATGGGCCAATAGCGGCGCGCAGCTTACGGCGACGCGGTCTTGTCCGGCTCGAATCTGACGAAGTAGCCCGTGATGACCCATTGGCCATTCGGCCTCGGCATCGTGTAAACGAGTTCGGTGACGGGCGGACTCTTCTCGAACTGGGTCTGGTAGCGAAACAACACCCGCTTCGGATTGCGATTCGGCACCGGACTCGGTTCTTCGGATTCCAGCTTGCGTGAAATCGGCATCCCTCGTCGCGCGTGCAACTTCTGCTGATTTTGCGCCCACTGTTCCTTGGGGATGAGGAAGGTGGATTGATCCCATGCGATCCGGTACCTGCCTTGATCGAGAAGATTCAGCCAGTTCGAAACGGCCTTGAGCGCCTGCTCGCGCTGCTCGGGCGACATCTCCGGCGCGTTGATTGATATGGGTGGAACTGCGGCCGCCGGCGGGGCTGCCGCCGCTATCTCTTGCGCGGGTAGCGAGGGCGCGGGTTGCTCAGCCGCTGGTGGCTGAACCGAGGACGGCCGGCCTTCGAGCTTTGGCCGGTGGGCGAAAAATCCTCTGACCAGGAGGATCGCGACGACGACGCCCGCGATCACCAATCGCCGTCGACGTTTGTCCGAAACCGGCGCCGCACTTTTGGTGGTTTGGCGCGCGGCTTCCATAAATGTCGCGCGCGCGGGTTCGTCGCTATGCCCCGCGCCATCCTGCGGCGGCGCCCACAACGCGCGATGCACCCGGTGAATTCCCGAGAGGCCTTTCAGTTCGACGTCGTAACCCTGGTCGAATTGGAGATCGCCGGCGCTCTCGGTCACTGCTTTGAAAACCGATGAGACCAGGATCTCGCCGGCATTCGCCTTAGCTCCGATACGCGCCGCCATAATCACCGTCTTACCGAAGAAGTCGCCGCCCTCGGAAATCGCTTCGCCCATGTGAAGCCCGATGCGCACGCGAATCGGCTCGGACGGATGCTGCTTCGAATACTCCTCGAACGCGCGTTGGATGCCGATCGCGCACAGCAGCGCGCGGCGCGCGCTGGAGAATGCCACCATGAAGCCGTCGCCCATCGACTTCACTTCGAATCCTTTTTGCTCGGCGACCTGCTTGCGAATCAGATCATTGTGCTCGTGGAGGACCGCTTGGGCCCGAAGATCGCCGAGCCGCTCGGTCATCATCGTGGAATTTTCGATATCCGAAAAAAGGATGCTGACGGTTCCGTCCGGCGCCGCGTGCGCTTGCAGATTCGGCCGTTCCATCACCACCGATGCCGCGACGTTATCGATCGTGGTGGTCACAGGCGTCAGCATCGCTTCGAGCAGTCCGCGCACCGACGCCGCATCGCGCGGCCGATCGTCGGGATTTTTCGCCAGCAACTTCAGAATGAGTCCATCGAGATCGGGCGCGATGCCCGCAACCTTTTTCGACGGCGCTTCCGGCATCGCATTGATATGTTGCGCGACGACGGAAAGAAGATCATCGCCACGAAACGGCGGCTGGCCGGTGACCATTTCGTAGAGCATTGCGCCCAGCGAATAGAGATCGCTGCGCGCATCGAGCGGCTTGCCGAGCGCTTGCTCCGGTGGCATATAGGCCGCGGTGCCGACAATCATTCCCGCCGCCGTCAGACGCGAACGATCGCTCGCGATCGCGAGGCCGAAATCTCCCAGCTTGGTGGTTCCGTCGCCGGTCAGCCACACGTTGGCCGGCTTCAGATCGCGATGAATGATGCCGCGCGAATGAGCGTAGTCGAGCGCCCGGCAAACATCGCACGCGATGCGCATTGCGTCGGCGGGCGCGAGGCGATGATTACTAGAACGCCGCATCAAATCGTCGACCGAGCCGCCCGCCATGTACTGGCTCACGATGTAGGGCTGGCCGCGTTCCTCGCCGACATCGTAGATGCTGACGACATAGGGATTATCGCCGAGCTTGCCCATCGCGCGCGCCTCGCGGCTGATGCGCTCGCGTCCGGACGCATCGAGGCCCTCGGTCTTGATCAAAGCGAATGCGACATCGCGATCGATCTTGTTGTCGTGCGCGAGAAAAACGGTCTTGCTGCTGCCTTCACCGATCATCCTCGCCACCTTGTATCGCCCCTCGACGAAGGATTCGGCGCGCGCGAAATTTTCGAGAGATCTTTGCGAAGGCGTTGCGAGACCCAACGATCCGGACGCGCTCAACGCGGCGCCGCACGAGCCGCAGAACTTCACGCTCGGTTGGTTACGAACTCCGCACGCGCGGCAGTTGACCGGTAGCCCCATGCCGCATTCGGCACAGAAGCTTCGGCCCTCTTCGTTATCGTGATTGCATGACGAGCATTGCATGCCCGGTTCCGCCTGCCGCGTAACATATCGATTAGCCGGGGAAAAGGCAGTAGGCGGAGAGACTCCCGAGGATGATGCCTCTTACGGGCAGGATCACGCGACCGATGACATCGCCGCGGTCCTGAAGCATCTGGCGATCGCGAAAGCGCACGTCGTCGGCCTGAGCATGGGGCGTTCGCGACGCTGCATTTCGGGATGCGATACCCTCAGATGGCGACGTCGCTCGTCTTAGCAGGGTGCGGCTCAGGCGCGCCGAAATCGGAACGCGAGGCTTTCAAGAAACAATGCGACGCGACCGCTGCGCGCTTTCTGAAGGACGGTGCTGCGCCGCTCGCGCGAGCGCTCGGGCTGGGGCCGACCCGCGTGCAGCTCAAGAACAAGGATCCGCGCGGATGGGACATTGCGCGATCCTCGCACGCTCGCGACTGGAGCGCTGATTGGATCGCGAACTCGCGCCTGACGCCGCTCAGTCCTGCGCCGACGGAGCCGCGATGCCTTCCTGCTCGCAGGTATTCGCGATATCGGAGACCGTCGCGCGGTGCATGTCGCGCGTATAGCGGAGGTCGTCGAACTCGGTGCCGCGATGCATCGTGCAGCGATCATCCCACATTACGAGATCGTGCAGGCGCCATCGGTGCGTGTAGACGAATTGCCGCTGAGTCGCGTGCGCGATGAGTTGATCGACTAGTGCGCGGCCTTCTTCATCCGACAAACCGAGCACGCGCCCAATGTGCGACGCGATGTAGAGTGACCGGCGCCCGTTCTCGGGAATCGTACGAACCATCACCTGCGGCACCGGCGGCAACTCCCTGCGCTCCGCCTCCGAGAAGTTGGTGAACCCGGTCCGCATACGCGAATATGCGAGCGCGTGTTCCGCTACCAGGCCTTTGAGCTTGCGCTTCATGTCATCGGACAGCGCGTCGTAAGCGGCACGCAGGTCGGCGAATTCGGTGTGCCCTCCAATCGGCGCGATGCTGCGTGCATAGAGCAGCGACGCGCGCGCCGGCAGAAACTTGAACGAGCTGTCCGTGTGCCACAACCGGTTGCCAAGGTTCAGACCGCGCACCTTGCTGTTTTCACCCCAGATTTGGCCGCGATGCGTGAGGTTCGAGATGTCGACCAGATCCGGCCGCAGCCGCAATTTCGCTTCGGGACGATACGCGCCGATGCTCGGCTCAATCGGTCCGATGTGCCGCGCGAATGCGAGATGCTCCTCTTCGGTGAGATTCTGATTCGGGAAAATCAGCACCGCATACTGCCAGAACGCTTGCTTGACGGCGGTGACATCGGAGTCATCGAGCGGTTGCGAAAGATCGATTCCGACTTCCGCGGCGAAGTTCGAGGTCACCGGATATACTGTGATCGCCACGATATCGCGCCTTTACGACGATTTGATTTCGCGCAACACGGGCAGGATGTACTCGCGGAAATGCGAGGGGTCCTCGCTCATCGGAAAATGGCCGAGCCCCTTCATCGTCGTGTACTTCGCGCCCTTGATGCGCTTGGCGAGCTCCTCCGACATCTCCGGCGTGCTGGCCCAATCGTACTCGCCGGTCAGCAGATAGAGCGGTGTGCGCGTCGTGTCGATTTTCTCGGCGGTATGCGTCAGGTCGTGATCGATTGAGTAATAATAGAGGTCGCCCTTGAACGTCGGCGGCGCGCCTTGGCTGTAGCACCACGCAGTCTCGCGCCGATACTTCTCGGGACTCGTCGGCGACATCAAACCGTACATCGCGCTCGCCTTGTACTCGTTGCTGATACGCGGATGGTTCCACTGATCGTCGAAGCCGCCGGGCGTGGAGATTGCCGCTTCGAGGCCAATGATCGCGCGAAACTTTTCCGCATGATGCATCGCGAGATCAGTCGCTAGGTGGCCGCCGATCGAGCTGCCCATGTACACCGGACGCTCGAGGCCTAGTTCGTGCGAGAGCGTGGTGACGAACTTCAACAGAAAATCCTTCGTAAGTTTGTATTCGCTGCGCCACCACTCGACACCGAGCGGCGGCACCGATTTGGCGTGGTAGGGAAGGTCATACGCGATCATGCGGAAGTCGCGCTGCAGTTCGCTGTCCTCGAGCAAATGACGCCATTGACGGCCGTCTGCGCCCGCGGTGTGTTGCAGCAGCATCGGAATTCCGCGCCCGGCTTCCTCGAAGTAGACGCGATACTCGACGCCATCGACGCCTATATAGATGTAGCGGCCGATTGCGGTATCGAAACGTGGCATCGTGAAACCTCGCTCATGCGGCCTTGCGCATCAGTTCGAACAATCTGCACGTCGCACGGTAGTAGGGATTGAAGCCGAGCAGGTCGCCTTCGAGTTTAAAATTCTGGCGCGTCATCGCCGCCATCAAATCCTGATAAAAGGGCTTCGGCACCGGTTTCAGCAGTTCACGCCAATCGCTTTCCGGCGCCGAGATCTTCACGTCCCACTTCGATGGATCGGCTTTGGAAAACTCGCTGATGCGGCCTTCGCGCATACGCATCAGATAAGCATCGGAGCCGACCTCGAGGCGAATAGCCGCGCTCCAAAATCTCGCCGCCAATTTGAATTCGCCGTCGGCGTTCGCCGCTGAGGCGATCGTGTTCGTATCGAATAGTGACATCAACGTAATCCTCAGGCGGGTCGCGTGAGACGCATCAATTCTGCGGCCGACGAAATTTGTTCGCCGCCCAGCGCGGTCTCAGCGCTCGCCGCCGCGCCTTCGCGTCCGAGTATCGGCGATGCCAGCGCGATGAACTTGCGCATCAGGTTGTCGCGTTGCAGCGCTAGATCAGCAGCGGGCTTTCCGGAATCTGACTCAGCTTGAAAATCGTGTCCGTTGGATTTCACCATCACAGTTGCGCGCGTTTGCGGCGTTTTTCCCGCAGCGACGATCTTCACCCGATCCCGCAACGCTACCACGCCGGCCGCAGTCACCTTCGCGTCGCTGAAAGTCGCGAGGTCGCTGGTGTCCTCGCCCAGCAACGCCATCGCGGTAGTTGCGCGCAGGCTGAATTTTCCCTCCAGCCCGGTTTTCGGTTCCTGGATGTTGCAGATGCTGAACAACGACGGATGGACTCGCACCTCGACCTCCTCAATCGCTTTCGGATCGAAGTGATGCTCGCCGCGAATGAGCTGAGCCGCATTGATCGGCGCATGCGTGAGGTAGCAGGAGGCGTGGTATTTGAAGAGGTTATCGCGAATTAAAAATTTCCCCGCCAATCGATCGAGGACTTCCTCGCTCGGCTTCGCGCCCGCATGCGTCGCAAAAAATCCCTGCTCCGTTTCGAGGATGCTGGAATTCGAAGTGTAGCCGCCGCGCGCCGCGAGTGCGCTGAAGAGTCCATTCGATGCGGCGCGTCCGGCATGCAGCGGCTTCGCCATCGTGCCGAATCCCGACTTGAGGCCGGCCGCTTGTGTTCCTGCCAATCCGAACGCGCGAAGCCATCCGTCCTCTTCGAGGTTGAGCATGTGCGCGCACGCGGCCGCCGCGCCGAAGGTCCCGAGCGTCCCGGTGGAGTGAAAACCAACTACATAATGTTGCGCGCCGATGAGCGCGCCGAGCCGGCACTCCGCCTCGACGCCCACCACGATGGCTTCCAAAACACCGCGCCCGCTGGCGCCAGTGGTTTCGGCGAGTGCGAGTATCGCCGGAAGAATCGGCACCGACGGATGACCGCCCATCGCCATATGCGTGTCATCGAAATCAAGCGCGTGTCCTGCGGCGCCGTTGACGAGCGCGGCCGTCAGTCGCGACGCGCGCTCCTCTCGTCCGATCAGGCTTGCTTCCGCGGAACGCTCGCCGCGCACAATTTCATTGACGAGAATTTCAGTGAGTGGCTCGCGCGAGCCCGCGATCGCGACGCCGAAAAAATCCAGCAGGCAGTGGCGCGCGACCTCGCGCGCATCCTCGGGAGTCTCGTCCCATCGAATGCCTCTGACTGCTCGAACCAGGGCGCGTGTCGCGGCGAAATTTTCCGACACTTCTGAAGTGCTCATAGCGCCGAACCTCGATCCGCAACATAGACGAATCGGTAAAACCTTTGCTAGGAGCTTGATGCATGGCCGACAAACCTGATTTCAACGAGTTCAAGCTGATGCTGAAAGGCCACTCCTTCGAGGACTTCAAGGAGGGGCAGGTTTTTGAGCATCATTGGGGACGCACCATCAACGCGGGCGACAATTCAATTTTTACCACCGCGACGCTCGCGCACTGCCCGCTCTACTTCAACGCCGAGTATGCGCGCGCGCACGGTCACCCCGATGTGGTCGTGAATCCACTGCTCGTCGCGTGCACAGTGGTCGGCATTTCAGTCGAAGATCTGAGCGAAGCGGGCGGTCCGTTTCTCGGCATCAACGACATGGATTTCGTGCGGCCTGTGTATCCCGGCGATACGCTGAGTGCGCGCAGCACCGTGGTTTCGACGCGCGAATCCGCCAGCCGCGGAAATTTCGGAATCGTCACCTGGCGCACCGAAGCGCGCAATCAACGCGACGAAGTTGTCATCACCTATCAACGCACCAACCTGGTCGCGAAAAAAAGAGGAGCACCGTTGTGAGTTATATGACCGACGAGCGCCGCATGATTCAGCAATCGGCGCGTGAGTTCGCGATGAACGAGGTGCTGCCGCTTGCCAACAAGCTCGACCCCGAACAGGCCGACATCCCGATGGAGTTGCGCGATAAGCTCGCGCAGATGGGCTACTTCGGCATCGTGATTCCGGAGGAGTACGGCGGCCTCGGCATGGGTGCGTTCGAGTATGTGCTGATTACCGAGGAACTGGCGCGCGCGTGGATGAGCGTCGCGAGTATCATCGCGCGCGGCAACGGACTGGGCGGCGGGTTCACAGCGGAGCAGCGAAAAGAATATCTGCCGAAAATGGCGCGTGGCGAATTCCTCGGCGCGGCGGCGTTGTCGGAGCCGGATGCCGGTTCGGATCTCGCAAACGTCTCGTGTAAAGCGACGCGCGACGGCGATGGATGGACGCTCAACGGCACCAAGACCTGGTGCACGTTTGCCGATGGCGCCGATTTTATTTCGGTCCTCGCCCGCACCAAGCAACCGTCGGATCCGCGCCGCCGTCATGAGGGCATCAGTCAATTCCTCGTGCTCAAAGAGCGCGGAAAGTTTCCGCCGGGTCTCAGCGGATCGCCGATTCGCAAAATCGGTTACTTCGGATGGAAGACGTGGGAACTTCATTTCGACAACTTGCGGCTGCCCGCCGATGCGATGCTCGGCCGCGAGCGCGAAGGCGGCGGCGAGGGCAGGGCGTTTCAGGCGACGGTGAGTGGACTCGAAACGGCGCGCGTTCATACCGCCGCGCGTGCAATCGGCCTCGCGCGTGGCGGCCTCGAGGATTCGATCGTGTATGCACAACGGCGGGTCGCGTTCGGGCATCCGATCGGAGATTTTCAGGCGATACGTTTCAAAATCGCGGAGATGGCGACTGAAATTGAAGCCGCACGGCAGCTGACGTACTTCGTCGCCGACGAAATCGATTCGCATCGGCGCTGTGACAAGGAAGCGTCGATGGCGAAACTGTTCGCCTCGGAAATGGCGGAACGCGTCACCAGCCAGGCGATGCAAATCCACGGCGGCTATGGGTACACGAAGGACTTTCCGCTCGAACGCTACTGGCGCGACGCGCGGCTGACAAAAATTTTCGAAGGTACGTCCGAAATCCAGATGCGAATTATCTCCGACCGCTTGCTGCCGAGGCCCAAGTCATGAGCATCGCCGTTTCAAAACTCACCGGCACAAAAAACTACTTCGAGGACTTCGAGGTCGGCGCGAAGTTGCGGCATGCGCGCGGCAGCACCATCGGAGAAATCGAAAACCAGATGCTGACCAAGCTGGTGCTCAACACCGCCGACGGCCACTACAACGAACATCGGATGCGCGGCACCAACTTCGGGCAGCGCTTGGTGTTCGGCCTCGTCACCGGCTCGGTATGTATCGGGCTCGCGACGCAGGACACCGCCGAGAACGCGCTCGCCGAGTTGAGCATGACTGGCATCCGCTTCACCTCGCCGGTTTTTCACGGCGACACGCTTTACGCATATACCGAGGTGCTCGAGAAGCGCGACGCCGATCGCGCCGACGCCGGCATCGTGCGCTTCAAGCATTGGGGCACCAAGCAGGACGGCACCATCGTGTTCGAGGGCGAGCGCACGGTGCTCATCAAGCGGCGCAGTCATTGGGGGAGTAGATGATGACGCGCACTGGCCCGCTCTCCGATGTTCGCGTGATCGATCTCACGCAGGCGCTCGCGGGTCCCTACTGCACGATGCTGCTCGCTGACCTCGGCGCCGACGTCATCAAGATTGAGCCACCCAGCGGCGACATGAGCCGCCCGATGGGACCGCCGCCGCCCGATCGCGAAGGATGCGACTACGGCGGCTACTTTGCGAGCGTCAATCGCAACAAGCGCAGTGTCGTGCTCGATATCAAGACCGACGCGGGACGCGACGCTCTTTTCAAATTGGTGAAGACCGCGGATGCGATCGTCGAAAACGCCAGGACCGGCGTGATGGATCGCATGGGCGTCGGCTACGAGGTGTTGCGCGAGCACAATCCCAGGCTGGTGTACGCCGCGGTTCGAGGCTTCGGGGATCCTCGCACGGGGCGCAGTCCGTATGCTGATTGGCCGGCATTCGATGTCGTCGCGCAGAGCATGGGCGGCATCGTCGCGGTGACCGGACCGGTCGGCAGCAAAGGTTCCAAAGTGGGCGTCGGCATAGGCGATATCTATCCGGGAACTCTCGCCGCACTTGGGGTGGTTTCCGCGGTTCACGCCGCGCGCCGCACCGGCGTCGGCCAGTTCATCGATGTTGCGATGTACGATGCGGTCCTCGCGCTCTGCGAAACCATCGTTTACACGTATGCGCGCGGCGGCGTGGTGCGCGAGCCGGCCGGCAACGGCACCCCGGTGCTCTGCCCCTTCGACATTTTTCCCACCCGAGACGGCGCAGTCGCAATCGCCTCTCCGGGCGAGAATCATTGGAGACTTCTGTGCGATGCGATGGGCCATCCGGAGCTTGCGACCGACGATCGATGCCGCAGCAATCCGCGTCGTGTAGCAAATTCCGACTTTGTGCGGGGGACCGTGTCGAACTGGACGAACGCTCACACCACGCGCGAAGTGGTTGCGGCGCTGGGCGGAAAAGTTCCGGTCGGTCCGGTGAACAGCGCGAAGGACATCTTCGACGATCCTCATCCGAAGGCTCGCAACATGCTGGTTGAGGTCGAGCAGCCCGGCAACAATCCGCCGCTCGTCATCGCGGGATGTCCAATCAAGATGACCGGCACGCCGCCGGGGATTTACGCGCGTCCGCCGCTGCTCGGCGAGCACACCGCCGAAGTTCTCGCTGAAGCGGGCATTACCAAAGTTTCAAAGGAGTGAACATGACCCTTCGATTACGACGTTCAGAACTGTCGGTCCCAGCCTCCAGTATCAAGATGATGGAGAAAGCGATCGCGAGTACCGCGGATTTGGTTTTCCTCGATCTCGAAGATGCGGTTGCGCCCGCGCAGAAAGAGGCATCGCGCAAAAACGCCATCGAGGCCCTGCGCATCGGCAACTGGGGAAAGAAGGTGCGCGCGATCCGCGTCAACGGCGCCGACACGCATTGGGCGCACGACGACGTGATCGAACTGGTCGAGGGCGCGGGCGAGCATCTCGACGTCATCATCGTGCCGAAACCGAAAGCGCCGCGCGACATCTGGTTCTTCGACACGCTTCTCACGCAACTCGAAACGAAACTTCATCTCAAGAAAAAAATCGGCCTCGAGGCGCTGATCGAGGAGAGTGCGGCGCTCGCGAATGTCGAGGCAATCGCGACGTGCTGCCCGCGTCTGGAAGCGCTGATCCTCGGTTTCGGTGATCTCTCGGCGAGTCAGGGCATGCGTTTCGGCGTCGCGACCGATCCTGCGAATCGATATCCCGGCGATATCTGGCATCACGCGCGTGGCCGCATGATTACGGCGTGCCGCGCGGCCGGCATCGATGCGATCGATGGCCCGTTCGGTAACTTCAAAGACCCCGAAGGTTATCGTCGCGAGGCGACTTGGGCGGCCACGATGGGCGCAGTCGGCAAGTGGGCGATTCATCCGAGTCAGATCGAACTCGCCAACGATGTATTCGCGCCGACGACGCATGAAATCGAAAACGCGCGCAAGATGTCCGAGGCATACCAGGCAGCGACGCGCGATGGTGCGGGGGCGGCGGGCGCCGGCGGAATGCTCGTTGATGCGGTTGCGGTGCGTATCTTCGAAGGCGTGCTGGAGCGGGCGCGTCTGACCGGTCGCGCGTGAAGTCTCGCTCCTATGGAGTGTGATGTCCTAATCGTCGGTGCAGGCAATGCTGCGATGTGCGCGGCGCTCGCCGCGCGCGAGAACGCCGCCGATGTCATTGTGCTGGAGCGTGCATCGATTGCGGAGCGCGGCGGCAATTCGACGTTCACTGCGGGCGCGATTCGAGTCGCATACAACACGCTCGACGATCTGCTGGAACTGCTGCCTGATCTTTCCGACGAGGAAAAAAGTACCACCGATTTCGGCACCTACACCGAAGACCAATTCTTCGAGGACATGGGTCGCGTCACGCAGTATCGGACCGATCCGGACATGGTCGAGCTGCTGGTGCGCCGCAGTCACGCAACGCTCAAGTGGATACGGGGCAGGGGGATTCGCTTCGTTCCGATTTACGGCCGTCAAGCATTCAAGGTCGAGGGCAAATTCAAATTCTGGGGCGGTCTGACGATCGAGGCATGGGGCGGAGGGCCCGGACTCATCGAGGCGCTGCACACAATCGCACAGCGCGAAGGAACCAGGATCATTTATAACGCGCGCGCGCTTTCACTCCTGAGAGACGACGATGGTGTGCGCGGCGTGAAGGTTCGCATCGACGGCCGCACCAGCGAGATTCGCGCGAAGTCGGTGATCCTCGCGAGCGGTGGATTCGAGGCGAATGCGGAATGGCGCACGCGTTACCTCGGGCCGAATTGGGACCTCGCCAAGGTGCGCGGCACGCGTTTCAACACCGGCGACGGAATTCGGATGGCGCTCGACATCGGCGCGATGCCGTACGGGAACTGGTCGGGCTGTCATGCGGTGGGATGGGATCGCAACGCGCCCGAGTTCGGCGATCTCGCGGTTGGCGACGGATTTCAAAAGCATAGCTATCCGTTCGGCATCATGCTCAACGCGAAGGGGAATCGCTTCGTCGACGAGGGCGCCGACTTTCGCAACTACACCTATGCGAAATACGGGCGCGTGATCCTCGAGCAGCCGGGGCAATTCGCTTGGCAGATTTTCGATGACAAGGTGAAGCATCTGCTGCGCGATGAATATCGCATCAAGCAGGTGACGAAGGTTGTCGCCGATTCGCTCGAAGAGTTGACCAGCAAGCTCGAGGACGTCGATGCGGCCGCCGCGTTGACGGAGATACGCCGCTACAATGACGCGGTGAACACGGCGGCGCCGTTCAACCCCAACATCAAGGACGGGCGCAACACGAAAAGCCTCGCGGTCCCGAAGAGCAACTGGGCCAACACCATTGACACGCCGCCGTTCCTCGCATTCGCGGTGACGACCGGGATCACCTTCACCTTCGGCGGCTTGCGCATCACTCGCGACGCGCAAGTCATCGATAGCGACGGCAGACCGATCCCCGGCCTCTACGCTGCCGGCGAGTTAGTCGGCGGACTTTTCTACTTCAACTACCCCGGCGGCACCGGGCTCATGTCGGGCGCGGTGTTCGGCAAGATCGCGGGAACGTCAGCCTCGAAGCGCTGACGCCGATTTACTTGAGCGGCGGCAAGAGGCGATGCTGCTGGAACGCGCGAAACCATTTGCGCATCATGTCGGCCGAATCGATGCAATCATGGAAACCCGCCTCGCGCGCCTTGATCGTGCTCACCAGCATCGGCCTGCTAACCAGCGATGGATTGCCGACCGTATGATACGCGAGACAGGAGTCGGCGAAATGAAACGACTCACCGACGTATGCGTGCAGGTCGGCGGGCGCGACGAGGTTGTACTTCTTCACGATTGCCGCCCACTGCGCTTGGCGCTTCGGCATCTCCTGCGCAAGCGATAGCGGACGCGGCGGGCCGACTTCCATTCCGAGCGCATCCGCGACCACCGGCCAGAGATCCTGCCACGTCGCGACATCGCCATTGGTGATGTTGAAAGTTTCGTTGCGCGCGGCGTCGGAAGCCGCCGCCCATTCCATCGAGCGCGCGAGCAGATCGGTATCCACCAGTTCGAAAACCGAGGGGTTGCCGCCAGGGAAGTAGAGCGGGCTGCCCTCTTCGCGCAGCAACGCGGCGTACACGCCGAGCGGCGGAATCAGGCTCAGATTGCCGCCGATCGCCTCGCCGATGACGATCTGAGGCCGCAGAATCGTGAAGTTCCAATTCTTGCCGGCCTGCTTCGCGCGCAGATAATCCTCCTGCAGCCAGTAGAAATTCTCGTGCGGATGACGCGGCGCGCGCTCGCGCGCTGGAATCGGAATCGGCGCGAGATGCGCACCGTAGGCCTTGGTGCCTTGCAGCAATGAAACGTGGCGAAGATTTTTCGCCACGGCCGCAAGCGGATCGAACAGATTGCGCAGCATGGTGAGATTCACTTCCATCTGCGCGCGATCGACCCATCCTTCGAAGATGCCGGGCTTCTCGCTCAGCGCCGCGTACGCGAGATGCGTCACATCGGACATTTGTCCGAAGATTTCGCGGCATCGATTCGCATCTAGAAGATCGACCGACACGAAACGCGCGCCCTCAACGGGTGCCGGCGCGCGGCGCGAGACCGCGACGACTTCCCAATCGGGGAGCTGCGCGAAATGACGCACCGCGCCGTAGCCGACCAGACCCGAAGCTCCCGCGACGAGGATTTTCCACTTCGCCATCGCGTCACACCAGGCGCATGCGCACACCGCACACCATCACGGTGTCGTCGCCGATGCGGCGGCCTTGCTTCTCGGCTGCATCAAGCGCGTGCTTGCGATCCACTGCCTTGAGATCCAATCCGCTCAGGCCCTCGCCGCGACCGTCGGTCTCTTTGACGAATCGCAGCTTCGCGTTCTGCAGAGCGATCGCGTCGTCTTTCAGCGGCAGCTCGAGAATTTCGGCCCATCGTTTCGCGAGCGCGTCCGGCTCGGGCGACTGGATTTCCACGCCCGCGATCGAGCTCACGACGTTGGTGCGGACCGCCGGTTTCCAATTCTTTCCGGCCGGCTCCCACGGCCCATCGGGCGCTTCGCCACCGGGCTGATGATCGATTTCGAGAAAAGTTCCGCCGGTGTCGCGCGGATGCAGTTGCATGTTATGAAAGTGCGCGGTGTCGTGATCGATGACCTTTCGGATGTTAAGTCTCGCGACGCGCTCCTTGACCGGCGCGTGATCCTCACACTGCAGGATGCACATGTAGCCGCCGTCGCCCTTGCGGCGTTGGAGGTAGCGTCCGCCGGCGGTGTTTTCCTGAATCGGCGCGACGACTTCGAGGAATTGATTGCCGACCGGGAACAGCGCGTTCTCGAGGCCGAAGACTTTTACGCCGGGGTCGCGAAAACATACTTCGAGGCCGAGTACATTTTTCATGTCTTCGACGATGGGGGCCAACTTGTTCGCGACCAGCGCGATTTGACGTACACGAAGCCACATATGAATTCTTCTCCTTAGCGCCCGATGAAGCGGGGCTTGCGTTTTTCGACTTTCGCGGCGAATGCCTCGCGCGTGTCGTGAGTGTTGAACATTGGCAGATGATGCGCCGATTCGAGTTCGATGTAACTGGCGAAGTCCATCCGCTCGGCCTCGACAAAATGCGCCTTCATGGTGCGCAGCGCGATTGGCGCCGCCTCGGCGATGCGGTTCACGATAGCGCCGACTTCTTCGCGAAAACGTTCGTCGGGAAACACTTGCGACACTAGACCGATGCGCAACGCCTCATGCGCATCGAATTTGTCCGGCAAGAAATACAGTTCGCGTGCCTTCGCGGCGCCGACGATCCGAGGAAGCGACCACGGACCGCCCATATCACCTGCGACACCGACAGTGAGAAACGCAGTGTTGAAGCGTGCCGACGGCGCGGCATAACGCAAATCGCACGCGCATGCCCATCCGAATCCCGCACCCGCGCAGGCGCCATTGATCGCCGCGATGGTGACCGCGGGCATCGTGTGGAGCAGCACGGGCACGCGGAAATTATCGATGCTCGATTGCTCGTCGGTGTCTGAACCCGCAGCGGTCAGTTGAAGATCCGCGCCGGGACAGAAGCTCTTTCCGGCGCCGGTGAGAACCAGAACTCGCAACTCGCGATCGTTGGCGGCTACGATGAGCGCTTCATGCGCCTCGCGCAGCATCCTGATGGTCATGCCGTTGAGGCGGTCGGGGCGATTCATCGTCAGCGTGGCGACCGGCCCCGACTTTTCGTAGAGAATTGTTTCATAACGTACGCCGCTCATATTTTCTCTCCTTTCCAGCGCTGGAAGCGCGGCGGACGCCGCTCGACGAACGACGCGACGCCCTCGGTCGCATCGGGGTGAGTGAGCGCCTCGTTCATCACCTTGTCGGCGTGGCGAATCGCTTCCGGCATGCTCAGCGACAGATGACTGTAGACCTGCGCCTTAATCACCGCGAGGGAACGCGGCGAGACGTTCGCTGCGAGGTCGCGAATATATGCGCACGCCTCGTCGAGCAAGCGATCGTTCGGCACGATGCGATCGATGAAACCGATGCGCAACGCCTCGGCAGCATCGAAGCGGCGCGAGCTCCATAGCAAATCGAGCGCGCGGCTGGTGCCGACGAGGCGCGGCAGCAAGTAGCTGGTGCCGTGCTCGGCGATGAGCCCGCGCTTCGAGAAAACCGTGGTGAAGCTGGCGCTCTCGGCCGCGAAGCGCAGGTCACACATCATCGCAAGGACGAAGCCGCCGCCGGCCGCGACTCCATTCACCGCCGCGATCACGGGCTTGGAGATTCGGAGCAGGTAGCTGAAAAGCGCCGGCAAATCGTCGGTCGAAGGAGCCGAACTCTCGATGTCACTCTGCGCCGTGCCGGAAGCGGAGCGCGCGAGATCGACGGCATCGAGGCCCGCGCTAAACGCACGCCCGGTGCCGGTTATGATGATGCCGACGGCATTTTCATCGGCGGCGGCGCGCTCCACCGCTTTGCGAATCTCAGCGATCATCTTGAAGGTAAACGCGTTCATCCGCTCGGCGCGGTCGAGCCGGACTATCGCGGCGGAATCCTTGACTTCGAGTACGACGTTGGGTGAATCGGAACTCACGTCAGCACCTCTGAATGTTTGCCTAGCGAGGTGGCGGCGAGATCGCAAACTCGATTTCGGCAGCCGGCGGCCGTTCGCGAAGGGCTTGTGTAAGGAACGACACATCCGCAGGGAATCAGGTGGGAGAGTTTTTATACTTATAGCTGTGAGAACCTGAACCACGTGAAAAAAACTGGCGCGCGAGGTATCGCCTCACGCGCCAGTCTCGATGCGAGCTGAGACTCGCTAGCAGATGATCTCCTAGGGTTCGTCGCCGCCGTTGCTCTTGGGCGCCTTCTTGAGCACCTCGCCGGTAGTTGGATTGATGAACACCTTGTGTTTGTTGACCGCGCCCTTTTTCTGCGTGAAGTCAAACATGTTGGCGATAGACCCCGCGTATTGATCGTAGGAACCGGGATTGCTACCGGATGCGGGGGTAACGGAAGGCAAGCCCCAGTTCTTCTCGATGAATGCAATCGCAGAAGTTTGATCGGTCGTCGCGTGATCGACGAAGTTGGTCTTGGCCCATGGCGAAATGACCAGGAACGGAAGCCGCGGGCCATAGCCGCATCGCCCCTGTGCTTGCAAGCCATTCGAGGAACCGCCGCACAACCCTGATCCAGTCAGCGCATCGCCTTGGTCTCCGGAGCTGGCCGCTTGCTGCGAATGCATGATGATTGGACCCATTTGATGATCGTACCATCCGTCGGAGTCATCCCATTCGACGATCACGGCGGTGCTATCCCAGAATTTCGACTCCTCGAGCTGATTGATGGTATCGGCGATGAAGATCTGTTCGTCCAGCGGCGAGGAATAGCCGGCATGACCATCCTGATAGCCGGGAGCTTTGAGGAATACCACGTTGGGAAGATTGCCGGCCGCCAGCGCGTCGAAAAAGTCGTGGCTGTCGTATTGATGATTCGCAGCATCGGTGGTCCCGATCGCACCGGTCGGTCGCTTGTGCGTAGGATTTGCGGTACTCGCGTAAAACTGAAACGGCTCGTGATGCGGAATGTAGTCGGTCTTCGGGGGAAACGCACCGGTGAGCGAGGTATGGGCCCGTGCGCAACCGGTGGTGCTGTTCACACCGGTGAGGGAGGGACTCAGATCGAAGCCGCCCTCGAACCATCCCCAGGTAAGACCCGCGGTGTTGAGGAGATTTCCGATGTTGTTGCCGCTCACCTGGGCGCTGTCGCGGGTCGTGCACGTGTCACCGGCGGGCTGCGCATCGTTGGTTAGCGAGCCATCCGTTACATCGCCCGTCCCGGCAACCTGCGTCGCGCCGCTGGTATCGCCCGAGATCAGGTTTACCGCACCCGGCGCCGAAGGCCCAAAGGTGGTGCCATAAGAGTTGTCGTTCATCGCGAAGTTCTGCGCGTAATTCCAGACCGCTGTAGTGGTGTTGCCGTCGTAATATCCCATCACGATGTCGTTCGGATGGCCCGCATCCAGCGAAGCAGGGGTGCAATTCTCGTTGGTGAACTCGGGAAACATATCCATCAGGCCGTTGTCGAAGGCTTGCTGCTCGGCCATATAGTTATGGTCTTGATCGCAGGTGGCAGCTTCCGCAAACGAAAGACGGAACGGTTGGCCGAAGCTACCGTTCCAATTCGGATTGCTTTTCGACAACAGTGTAGGCGTGAGACCGTTGACCGACGGCGTTCCTGGCTTGGCGGTAAATGCTGTCCCGTCCGAGGAACTGACCGGGTTCGCGACCGGATAGGTCGCGAAGTAGTGATCGAATGAGACGTTTTCCTGGAAAATCACGATGACGTGCTCGATAGGAGTCGATGCCGATGCTGCCATCGCACTCCTCGCCGCAATCATTGTGAGTGCCACCCCGGTGACCGCCAGCGCGCCGCCGACACGCACGTACAGCTTGCGAAATCGCATTTGCGAACTCCTCCTCGATTGCAAAATGGATCGCCTGAGTATGGGCGGCTACGATTAATGGTGAATTACCGAAATGGTTCGCGCGCGAAAATTCCCCGTGACGGGTCCACGCTCTTTCGGTTAATGATTCGTTGCTTTCGAGGTTAGAGCGGGACACGCCTGTTGGAGAGTGATCGCGACGTCGCGCCCGCGGTCGGCGATATAGTGCTTTCGTAAAAGAACCGAGGGGCCGAGCATGTCGCTCGGCCCCTCTTCGACTATCCAGACGAGATGATCAGTTCATTATCAGAACGTCATCATCAGAACGTCATCATCAGAACGTCATCATCAGAACGTCATCATCAGAACGTCATCATCACAACGTCATCATCAGAACCCGGGCTGCGTCCAGGGCTGATTGTGCAGGATCTGCTGGACCTGATTGATGTAGCTGATCGCGCCGGAATCGTACCATCCGCCGCTATACCAGTTGCCGACCGCACCCCATCGCCGCTGGTTCACGTCAGTCGACGCTGGATGCACGATGCCGTTGGAGTCGGTGTAGGTGGCGTACGGCGCGTAGCCGTTGGCCATCGCGATTTGGGCGCGGCTCGGGTCAGTGAGGTAATACAGATGTCCCTGCTCGACGCCCATCTGCTCGGCCAGTTTGAAGTCCGCGTTGAACGCGGTCGACGTCGCGCTCAGCCGATACGAGGATGGCCACCCTTGATTGGCGCCCTCCGCGATTTGGAACAGTCCCCATGAGCCGGCGTAGGGTTCCGAGGCGCTAACGTTTTCGAGGTCACCGTGCGACGGCGTCAAGGTCATCGAGCCGGTGATCGGATCCGGCGAGGTCATGCTGGCGGACCGCCAATGATACCAATTGGTTTCGTTGACCGCGATAGCTTTGGACAAGTCGCGGAATGAGTAGGTCTGTCCATCAAGCGGATTGAGGATGGTGCAGTTCGGGCACCATTTGTCGGACTCGTATTCGATAATCGCAGTGGTGGTGCCGGTGAACTGGCCGTTCACTGCCTGCATGTAGGAGCAATCGTTCAGACCTCCGCACGCGCCGACACCGCTATGGAAGGTCGCGAGGTCGCTCGCACTCGGCATCGCATTGTTGGGAATCTGGTTGGTCGGCCGGAGCTCGCTAGTCGCCGGCGTCGGTGTGGCCGTCGGTGAGCCCGAGGACACCGCGGTAGGCGTCGAGGTCGGAGTGGCGGTAGCACTCGCCACGTTATTGAGAACATTAATGTTGGTCGACGCGTACCCGAGGTTAACGCTTCCCACCCCATAGGCGGTGGCCGAAAGCGTATGCGGTCCGTCGGGCATCGTGGTCGAATCCCAAGTGACCGAATAGGGCGGGCTGGATGCGAACCACTCGCCGTCGCAGTAAAAATTGATCCAGCTCACAGCCGACGAATTTTTCTGCGCCGTGACGTAGATCGTACCGCTAACGGTTGAGTTGTTCCCGGGGGCGACCATGATTACCGCCGGTTGCGCAGTTGGCGATGCAGTCGGAACCGCCGTCGCCGTGGTGGTGGGTAGCGCGGTTGGAGCAACCGTCGGCACCGCGGTCGGTATCGGCGTAGGAGCGGCGGTCGGTGCCACCGTCGGTGCAACAGTTGGCGCAGTAGTAGGCGCGGTAGTCGGCGCGACCGTTGGCACGGCGGTCGGTGCGACCGTCGGTGCAACAGTTGGTGCAGTCGTAGGCGCGGTAGTTGGCGCCGCAGTTGGCACGGCGGTCGGAGCCACAGTCGGTACTGAGGTCCGAACCGCAGTTGGTACAGCGGTCGGAACCGGGGTCGGTACTGTCGTTGGAGCCACAGTCGGTACTTTTGTTGGAACCGTGGTCGGAACTATCGTCGGAACCACGGTCGGCACCGTCGTCGGAATTGCGGTCCGCACTGGAGTAGGAACCGGTGTCGGCGCCGGAGTTGGAGTCTTCACCAAGGTCACCGAATTAGCTGTTATGATGCTAAGACTGGTCGCGCCCATTTTGCCGTTTTGGCCGTACGCGACCACAGAGATGGTATGCGCGCCATTGGCCACCTGCGCTGTGTTCCAACTGAAGGAATAGGGCGGGGTGGTCGTCAGAAAGTTTCCATCAACATAGAAGTTCTCTCCCCACGCTCCGGTCGGTTTGGTTGCGGCGATGCTGATCATCCCTGAAACCCGAGATCCCGCGATTGGTGAAGTGAGTTTCAGTGCGGTTGTCGTCGTGTTGGAGGCTGCGATCGGGTTGGAAACCGACACTGTAATCGAGGAACTACCCATAACGCTTTTGTTCGAGCCATACGCGGTGGCCGAAATCGTATGGCTACCGTTGGAGACCTTGGTCGTGTCCCAGGTGATGGTCGAAGGTGGCGTACTGGCGTAGTAGCTACCATCGATGTAGAAGCTCGCCGACACTACCCCCGAGGCAGTTGCCAGCGAGACGGAGACCCCGTTGCCCACAACCGTCGCACCATTGGCCGGATGCGTGATTACGACCGCGCTACTGGCGAAGGCTGAAGGAACACATACCAGGCATGCGAAAAGGACGGCAAAAAAAGAAGAACGCAAAGGACTACCCCCCAAATGGACCCCGGGCCATAGTAAAAACACGGCACCGGCTACAGAATGGTGAGCAAGTTGCAAGCCAGAAGAGAGAGGGGCTGGGCAGCTGCCCCGAAGTCTGATTTACCTACCGATTGTCGACACTTTACGAGCGCGGGAAACCAGAGTGTCGATCGATCAAACCCCTAGGGCCACAAGGAGAAGTGCGAACGGGCAACTTGCTTAGCCGTCGATATAGCAAGCGTGCACATCGCAGGCAAAACTTTTTTGAAATGTCAATAGATCGATTTGTGGATCGATTTGTCCGAATTTAGACACGACCCATTCTGATGCACTCTCTTTCGCGCGCGTGAACCCTGCCTTTATGGCTTCTTACACTCCCTTATGGCTTCTTACACTAAAGTTGCCCACGCGATATTGATCCAATTACTGTGTCCGAACGGATGAGGTGTGCCCGATGGAAGCATTGCGTGAAGTCCTTACCAACGCTCAGCGCGAGGGTATCGCGGTTGGGCATTTCAATGTTTCGGAACTCGTCGCGCTCAAGGCGATTGTCACCGCCGCGCGCGATTTGAAATTGCCGGTGATGATTGGCGTCTCCGAAGGCGAGCGCGAATTCATTGGCGTGCGGCAAGTTGCCGCGCTGATCAAAACCTACCGCGAGGAGTCGCCATATCCGATCTTCCTCAACGCGGACCATACTCATTCGCTCGAGAAGGCCGAGGTGGCGGCGCGCGCTGGGTTCGACGAGATCATCTTCGACGGCTCATCTCTTCCATTCGAAAAAAATATCGAGCAAACCAAAAAAGCCGTCGAGTTGATCAAGTCGATCAATCCCAACTGCATGGTGGAAGGCGAAATTGGCTACATCGGGAGTGCGTCCGATGTGATCGATAAGGTCCCCGAAGGCGCCGGTATCATGAGCACGCCTGAGGAAGCGAAACAGTTCGTTTCGGCGACCAAGGTCGATGTGCTCGCGCCGGCGGTCGGCAACATGCACGGTATGCTCACCACCATGGTGAGTGGTGAGGCGCAGAAGCACCTCGACATCAAACGCATCGCGGCGATTCGCGATGCCACGGGCATCTTCATGACGTTGCACGGAGGGTCTGGGACGAACGACGACGACTTCAAAAAAGCGATCAAAGCAGGCATGACCATCGTCCACGTCAACACCGAGATCCGGCTCGCGTGGAAGCGCGGGATGGAAAAGGCGCTCGCCGGCGGAGAGAGCGTCGTCCCCTACAAACTCCTCGGCGATGTAGTGGAGGCGATTAAGAAGGTGGTCGAGGCGCGCATGCAGCTGTTCAGTTCGAAGTAAGAAGTTACGAGGATCACCAGAACGGGTCGTCGTCCTCGCCCTCGAAATACCGCTGGATTTCCGGAGGCAGAGGATCATCGAAGTCATCAGGGACGACGAAGAGACCCTTGGCGCTTCCCCGGCACCCGCTCCTTTTTGGGTGCCTTCACCGGCGATAGGCGCGCTAGCGGAACGCCATCCCGACTAATGATGATCTCTTCGCCGGTCGCGATCCGCTCCAGCACTGCGGATAGATCGAACGAAGGATCAGTGATTTCTTCAGTTTTGGAGCCCATAAGCGTGGCCTCCACCTCAAGGGTATGGGGTCTGAATAAGCTGAGCAAACTCGGCAGCTTCTGACTTGCCGATGCATCTTCAATGATTACCTTAATATGCGAGGTTAAGAACATTTAAATGGATCCCAGCCGCTTCACTGACAAACTGCAGGAAGCCCTCGGGCGCGCTCAGTCAAAGGCGCTCAGCGCTCATCATCAGGCCGTCGATGTCGAGCATCTGATTTCGGCGCTGCTTGAGGATGATCAGGGTCTGGCCGCTTCGATATTGAAGCTCTCCGGCGCCGACGTGGCCGCCGTCCGTCGCAAAATCGACGATGAGCTAAACAAGGTCCCGCAGGTCAGCGGCAGCGGCGCCAACGCGGGCCAGGTCTACATGACCCAACGCCTCGGCCGCTTGATGGCGACCGCGGAACAGGAAGCCGGTAAGCTTCAGGACGAATACGTCTCCATCGAGCATGTGATCATGGCGGCGCTCGATGAGCCCGGCGCGGTTTCCAAAATTCTGCGCGAGGCCGGCCTCACTCGCGACAAGCTGATGGGCGTGCTCAAAAAGGTGCGCGGCAATCAGCGCGTGACCTCATCTAATCCCGAGGCGACCTATCAATCGCTGGAAAAATACGGGCGCGATCTCACCAAGCTCGCAGGGCAGGGCAAGATCGATCCCGTCATCGGACGCGACGAGGAAATTCGCCGCGTCATCCAGGTGCTCTCGCGACGCACGAAAAATAATCCCGTGCTCATCGGTGAGCCCGGCGTAGGCAAAACCGCGATTGTCGAGGGCCTCGCGCAGCGCATCGTGCGCGGCGACGTGCCCGAGGGTCTCAAGAATCGCAGGCTCATCGCGCTCGACATGGGCGCGCTCATCGCCGGCGCGAAATTTCGCGGCGAATTCGAAGAGCGTCTGAAGGCCGTGTTGAAGGAAGTTCAGCAGGCCGAAGGCGAGGTCATTCTGTTCATCGACGAGTTGCATACGGTCGTCGGTGCGGGTGCGGCCGAGGGCGCGATGGATGCCTCCAATCTGCTCAAGCCGATGCTGGCGCGCGGCGAGCTGCATTGCATCGGCGCGACCACGCTCAACGAATATCGCAAGTACATCGAGAAGGATGCGGCGCTCGAACGGCGCTTCCAGCCCGTGCTGGTCAAGGAGCCGAACGTCGAGGACACGATTTCGATTCTGCGCGGACTGAAGGAACGCTACGAAGTTCATCATGGCGTGCGCATCAAGGATTCCGCGCTGGTGACCGCCGCGATGCTCTCGGCGCGGTACATCACCGATCGATTTTTGCCTGACAAAGCGATCGACCTCGTCGATGAGGCCGCGGCGAAGCTGCGCACTGAAAAAGAATCGATGCCGGTCGAGCTCGACGAAGTGAATCGGCGGGTGATGCAGCTCGAAATCGAGCGCGAGGCGCTCAAACGTGAGACCGATCCGGCCTCGCGCGATCGTTTGCAGAAGCTTGAGAAGGAGCTCGCCGAAGCCAACCAAAAACGCGAGCAGCTTCGCGCGCAATGGGAAGCCGAGAAGGGCGGGCTCGAAAAGCTGTCCAAGGTTAAGGCCGACATCGAGCAGACCAAGCTCGAGATCGAACAGGCCAAGCGCGTGTATGACTTGAACAAGGCCGCGGAACTTCAGTACGGCAAGCTTACCGGCCTCGAGAAGCAACTGGCCGAGGAAGAGAAACGGCTCTCCGAGAAGGGCACCGGCCAGCGCATGATCAAGGAAGAAGTTGACGAGGACGACATCGCCGAAATCGTCGCGCGATGGACCGGCATCCCGGTCTCTCGCCTGATGGAAGGCGAAGTTCAGAAGCTCTCGCATCTTGAGGAGCATTTGCACAAGCGCGTCATCGGCCAGGACGAGGCGGTCTCGGCGGTCGCCGATGCTGTTATTCGCGCGCGCGCTGGCCTCAAGGATCCCAATCGTCCCATCGGCTCATTTATATTTCTGGGCCCGACCGGCGTCGGCAAAACCGAACTGGCGCGCGCACTCGCCGAATACCTGTTCGACAGCGAGACCGCGATGGTGCGGATCGACATGTCCGAGTACATGGAGAAGCACACCGTCTCGCGGCTCATCGGCGCGCCTCCCGGATACGTCGGCTACGATGAGGGCGGGCAGCTCACCGAAGCGGTGCGGCGGCGGCCCTACTCGGTGATCCTGTTCGATGAAATCGAAAAGGCGCATCACGATGTTTTCAACGTGCTGCTGCAGTTGCTCGACGACGGCCGCCTCACCGACGGTCAGGGCCGCACGGTTGACTTCAAGAACACCGTGGTCATCATGACCTCGAATATCGCGAGCGACTTGATCCTTTCGTTCAAGGGCAAGGACTACGAAGGTATGAAGACGCAGGCGCTCGAGGTGATGCGCCAGCACTTCCGTCCCGAGTTCCTCAATCGCATCGATGAGATCGTGGTGTTCCATCCGCTGACCAAGGTGGAGTTGCGCAAGATTGTGGATATCCAGCTCGCGCAACTGCGCCGGCGCCTCGAGGATCGCAAGATCGACCTCGAGCTTACGGATGCGGCGCGCGATTACTTCGCCGAGCACGGCTACGATCCGTCCTATGGCGCGCGCCCGTTGCGGCGGATGATCCAGCACGAGCTGGAAACGGCGCTCGCTCGCAAGCTGATCGCGGGCGAGGTTCGCGACGGTCAGAAGGTGATCGTCGATGCTAGCGCGAAGGGGCTGGAGTTCAAGCCTCAGCCGCTGAAGCAAGCCGCGTAGGTAGTCCTACATTCAGTAATGATGGCAGCCGTCCGACATCCGTCGGACGGCTGCTTGCTTTTGCATTGTCAGAGTGGCGGTCGAGTCTTGTTCGATTCGCCCCATCCAGAATCAACCGTGCACCGTGAGTTGACAGGAATGCAAAAGCAAGTCTACACCTATCCGAAGTATCTTCCATACGAGGTCTTATGTTCGGCGGATGGTTACGCGAGCGAAGCGAGGGTCCAAGTTTGGATGGATTCTACTTCGAGCGAGCGGACTTGATCGAATCCTTCGACGAAGCGTTGTCGAAGAGACGTCACCTCCTCGTCCACGGTTTGCCGCGTCAGGGCAAGACTACTTTTGTGAGGAAGGCTTTAGGTGATAGGCCGTTTATCATTATACATGGTTCTTCGGAAATCACCTTCGCGGATATATTTCGCGTCTACCTTCTGACGCTCGGCTGTTCGGTAACCGTCGAGCAGACCCGTCGCAAAAAGCTCGGTACCAAAGCTGACGTCAAACTCAAGTTCAAGATTCCATTTCTTACTTCAGGCGGCGTAGGCGTGTCGGGTGAAGCTGAAACCGAACATGAAGAAACAGACAGAAATTTCACCGCGGATATCAGCAACGCAAACGATGTTTGCTATCTTCTCAAGGAACTTGGCGCCACGCCGTACCTCATATTAGACCGTTTCGAGGAACTCAGTAGCAATCAGCGCAAGACGATGCTCGATGCGCTCCCGCTGTTCTATGAAAGTGGAGCACTCGAGGTGGTGTTGATCGCAGCCAGTTCAGATATTCCGCTGGACTATCACGAACAGATCAGATTGTCGCGTTGCCTATCACAATCAACGTACCCCCGTTGTCGAGGCAGGAGACCGATTGTTTCGTGACTGCAGTATTTGAAGCTATCGGCTCCTCAGCACCAGACCGGATTTCGAATCAGCTTTTTGATCTCTTCCACGGCTCGCTTGAATTGACTTTGGACGGCTGCGTGGTCGCTGGCACCATGTCGATCGATAAAAACAGCTCGGGTGCGACTGGGCCCGATGCCGCGGAACAGTTGCTTAAAGAGTTCCAAAAACGAACCCGCAACTATTTCCTAGAGCTGCTGAGGGCCGTGATCGAAGAAGGTTGGTACATTCGATACGGCCACCGAGTATCCCATTCAAACTTCGACGAAAGGCGGCCGCCATATTTCCCGCTGTCGTTCGGACCTCCCGGCGAAAAGGCGAAGGCTGTTCCTATCGACAAGAAGCTTACACAAGACCCGGTGTTTATTGGATTACATGGATCGTTGCTTCAGGCAGCTACTACGCGCCTCAGCACTGCCCCCGATTTGGTTCGGCTTTTTGATTCGGCTTGCGTCCTAGGAAAAAACATCCTCGCCGATTCCACGGAGTCCCCAGCGGTTAGATTCATGGCTTTTGCCGTTTCCGCTTTCATTCAAGCGCCGAGGGGCTTGGTTTCTACCCAATACGTGCCCGCATACAGTAATGAAATCGAAAAAGTCCGCTTCGGGCATTTGCTTTGTGAGCTGTTCCTATCTGCAGACTTGAGCAAAGAACTGGTTGTTACTGAAGAAACTCTTCAGGAGTACTTTAGGAAAAAAGGCGTGGATCTCATCCCACGCCGCCTAGGGACTCCAACTTTACCGAGGATCGCGAGAAGGATCCGCAAGCTTCAAGACACGCTAAGAATTGTTCCACCTCTTTTCAGAGTTGACGAGGACATCACGAAGATCACTGTGTGGGAACCAAACGATCTGAGTTTGTTCGGCGATATCAGGCCGTGGATCAAAGATCTTCAACAAAAGACCAGCGAGGAAGATCCGGAAGAGGATTAAGGCGATCTTTTGGTTAAGGTTTGCCATCCGGAGGCTGGTGCGTTAGCCGAGATTTCCCGGCCTTAAGAATCGCTGTGCGCGGTTCGCGAACCGCCCGTAAAATTCTGATCGGTTTTGGTCCATTGTGGCTGCTGCGCGCGACGAAGATTCTTAGGGCCGTTCGCGAACCGCCGCACCAGGAAATATCGAATGGTTTCCCACCGGAAAATGCGAACCGTCGGTTTAAGAGGGGATGGTGGCCGGCAGCAACGAGTCGAACACCAGATGCGTTGCGTGCGCGATGATCTCGTCGCTGTCGGGCGGGCTTGCGCCCACGATCCAGAGCAGCGTCAATCCTTCGTACATCGCTTCAATCGCGATGGCGGTTTTGCGAGGATCTACCGGGCGGCATTCGCCGCGTTCGATCGCATGCGTGATCATCGTGGCGAACAATTCGATGAACGTCTCGATGTACTCGCGCACTCGTTCGCGCACGCGCGCATCGCGCGCCGCCAGCGCGTAGTATTCCAGCACCACACTGCGCATCGGCGCGATTTCGCGCAGGTCGGCCACCATGTAATGCGCGATCGCCGTCAGCCCGGATCGGAACGATTGTTCAGTTTTCAGAAACGCGCGGAAGTTCTCGATGCCGCGTGCGAACAGCCGCTCGATAAAAGCCGCGACCAGATCGTCCTTGCTCTTGAAATACCAGTAGAGCGCGCCCTTGCTGAGATCGGCCTCCGCGACGATATCGTCCATCCGCGATTCGCGCACGCCTAACCGCGCAAACACCGAGGCCGCAGCATCGAGGATCTGCCCGCGGCGTTCTTCGCTTACATCAGCACGAGGCGCCATCGTCGCTAGTTGCCTCGCCGTTCGAGCGTTACCTTGACACCATAGCGCGGGCGCAGCGTGACCAGCGGTTGCAGTTCGATGGGATGACCGGGAACCACGCGCAAGCGATAGCGCTGTGCGACGGACGCGAGCACCAATTGCGCCTCGGTCAGCGCGAAGATGTTGCCGATACACATCCGCGGGCCGCCACCGAATGGGAAGTACGCATAGCGAGGACGCCCGGCGGCGCGCTCGGTCGCGAAGCGCTCGGGATCGAAGCGCTCCGGATTTTCCCAGAACGACGGATGTCGATGCGCATAGAATTGGCTCAGCATCAGGTTGCTGCCCTTCGGAATGCGGTAGCCCATGATCTCGTCGTCGTCGATCGCCGCGCGCCCAACCGCCCACACCGGCGGATAGATCCGCATCGCCTCGTCGACGACCATGCCGGTGTAGTTCAGATTCGCGAGGTCGGCGGTGGTGGGCGCGCGCCCGCCGAGAACTTCATCGAGTTCCGCGTGCAGCTTCGCTTCGACCTCAGGATTCCTCGACAGCAGGTACCAGATCCAGGACAGCGCGGTGGCCGTGGTCTCATGGCCGGCGAGAATCAGGGTCAACACTTCGTCGCGAAGCTGCTCATCGTTCATGCCCTCGCCGGTATCCTCGTCGCGCACCGCGAGCAGCATCGATAGCAGGTCGCCATAGTCACGGCCCTCGCGCCGACGCTGCGCGATGATATCGAGGACCAGTCCGCGCAGCTCGCGCGTCGCCTTGCGAAAACGAACATTGCGCGGGGTCGGTAACCACGGCATCAGAGTGCCGAGGTCGAACTGCGCGAAGCGCTCATTGGCGATGGTCATGTCGCGGCCAATTCGGCCGGCATGACTGGTGAGGTCCATCGTGAGGAGCGCGCGCCCGACGATGTGCAGGGTCAGACGCATCATCTCGCTGGTGGCGTCAAACGCTTCGCCGCGCTCTGCCAGCCCGCTCCATCGATCGAGCATCTCGGCGGTGCAGTCCGTCATCATCGCGCCGAAGGCGGCGATCTTCTGCTTATGGAACATCGGCTGCATCAGGCGGCGCTGGCGCAGCCACAGCGCGCCCTCGCTCGTCACCAGGCCTTGGCCGAGCAGGCGGGCGAGAATCTGGTAATCGAATGACTTGGTGTAGTTGCGATGATTGTCCTGCAGCGCATGCTTGATGCCCTCGGGATGCGCGATTGCGTAGATGTGCAGATTCAGCATCCGCAGGTGCACGATGTCGCCGTACTGGCGAAAGATTTTTTCGAGGAATGGGAGCGGGTTGCGTATCATGCGCATCGCGCTGATGGGGCCGCGCGGGCCGGGCGCGGTTCGCGGCGCAACGCGGAGTTCGGGCCGAGCCGATGAGTCATCGAAGGTGGAAGGGGTGAGATGAGGCGCCTGAGTTGAGGACATGGCAACGTTCTCCTTGGCAGGATGCTCCGCGCGGGAGTCAGTGAGGCTTCTAAACCGACCAGTCAGTCTAGTATTCTTTACGCGAGCGGCGCGCGACGATCAAGACTGGGCGAAGCCGGACTGGTATAATGTTGGTAGCGGCACCCGAAGGAGGGTGCCGTGGTCATTTGAGGGATGGCATTTGCGTATGCAGGATTACATAAACGAACCCACGGGTGCTCATCGAGTCCCTTCGCTTCGCTCAGGGCGACCGCTCGCGCGGCTCGCGGTCGATTGCATAAACGAACCCACCAAGTACCTGGAAATAAAGGATTTTCGATTTTGGCTTTTTGGCTTTGCGGCATCATTAGGGCACTAAAGTGCCCTTGGAGATCGGTGGTCTAGGCGCAATCTCGAATGTGAAAAACGCAAAAACAAACCCACAACGTGGTCATCGAGGCGCTTCGCTTCGCTCAGGGGTACCGCACGCGCGCGACTCGCGGTATTACATAAACGAACCCAAATAAAGGCCGAGGATGCTGCACTTTTTTCCTGAACTCTCCGATGTTCTCGACCTTGGCCCAAAGGGGGTTTGCCTGCGGCCCGAAAATCCTTAAAGTATTATCAGGTGAGCAAATATTTACGATGTTATGTTATTAGCATCACTGATGCTCGCCAAATCGAGCGCTGATAAGCTCTCGATTCATAGGCCATTGATAAATAAGGAAATATGTCCACTCCAATGAGTTCTAACCGCCATCCTCGACACCCTGGAATGCTCCGCGCCATTGTTATAGCTGCGATTGCCGCCTTCGCTTTAGGCGGGCTTAGCGCATTCCTCAGCAGGGTCGCCTCCGCCAGCCCGAATGTCCCCGCGACATCGAGCGCCGCGCGCACGAGCATCTAAGCCCCGGCAAACATTTTCTTCAAAGATTTTCTTCTTGGCGATGGAGAGGTATAAGGAATCGACGGTCGCCTGAACCTCGATGACACCGGAGATTCCCGTGAGCGCATCCAGCGCAACGTCTTCATCGCGATCACCTTCGCGCTCGATGAGTTTCCGCCTCGCCTCGGCGGGGCTGGTTGCACTGTCGTTGATATTCGCCGCGCCCGCCGCATGGTCGTTCCCGTGGGATATCGACATGTATCGTGGCGCGACGGTGCGGCCCCTCACCGTAGCTCCGCGCGTGATGCCAGAAGGTACGCTGCCGACCACTGGTGGCGAGCTGCCGATGACGCGCGAGCAGATGACCGCCAGCGAGCATAACCCGCTACAGCCGACGCCCGAGAATCTCGCGGCCGGCAAGAGCCTCTACGCTACCAACTGCGCGCCCTGCCATGGCGATAGCGGCCGCGGCGATGGTCCGGTCGTGCACCTGTTGAGGACCAAGCCGAAGGATCTGGCTAACGGCGTCAGCAAAGATCTTCCCGACGGCTACCTCTACGGCACCATCCGTGATGGCGGTATCGCGATGCCTGCCTACGCCGACGCGATGTCAGCGCATGAGCGGTGGCAGGTGGTGATGTTCGTCCGTTCGCTGCAGCACGCGGGCGTCGCGAGCAAGTAGCCGCCGCTTTTTCGAATCCCTTCCAGCAAAGTGTCGTACTATCGAGCGCCGATTCTTAAAGTGTCGGTAATCGATCGGATATACGCTATCCTTGCCGAGGCTCGTTAAGATGAGACGCGATTGGATGATGCGCCGGCGCAGGATAGCCGCGCTGATGGCCTTGGTGGCTATGACGATGGGATTCGTAATCGTATCGAACGCGCACGCGCAGAGCGGGCTCAATGCGAACCAGCTGGTGGAAATCGCGATTGAATCGAACCCGCAAGTGAGGGCGGCGCGCGCGCGATGGGACGCCGCACAGCATCAGATTCTGCAGAACTATGCGCCCGTCGATCCGCAGTTCGAGTACTCCAACGTCGACAGCAGCAGGGGGCTCGGCCACGCCGCGATCCATTCCCATTCAGTGACTCAGGCGCTGCAGTTCCCCGGCAAGGCGCTGCTGCAGGCCGATCAGGCGAAGCGCACCGCACTTATCGCGCGGCTCGCCTATGACGCGGCGATCCGCGACCTTCGCGCGGCAGTTGAGACCGGCTATTACCAAGTGCTGCTCGATGAATCCCTAGTCGGGGTTAACCGCGGTAACATCGCGGCGCTGAGGCAGGTGCTGCAAGTGACACAGGTTGCATACTCGGCCAACCAGGTGACACAGGCCGACTTCATCAGCGCGGAATTCGATCTCGCGCAGGCCGAGCAACAACAGCATCAGTATGAGACCTCGCGCGCCAATGATTTGGTAGCGCTCAACCAATTGCTGCATCGCCCGCCCAATGCGCCGCTCGACCTTGACCATTCCATACACCTCGAAGCGGTCAAGCTGCCGATCGATACGCTGGTCGACATGGCAACCCGGAGCCGCCAGGAGATTCTGCAAACCGCGCTCACCGAACGAAACTCGAACACCGCGCTGGAACTGGCGAAGATGGAATATCTTCCGGATTACTCGCTCGGATACACCTTCGACTACTATGTGCTTACGACCTTCGCGCCCGCGTTTCCCGGCCGGGGCGGCACCCAGGATCATACCGTCTCAATCGGATTCAATTTGCCGCTGTTCTTCTGGATCAAGCAGCGTGAAGATGTGGCCAGCGCCGAGTTCTCGCTCAAGGCGGCGCGTGAGGACCTGAGTTCGATTCGCAGCCAGACCGAGGCCAGCGTCATCCAACTTTTCCGAACGGCGCAGCTCGCCTACGAGACCTCGCAGCTTTATGGCCGATCGTTGATCCCGCTCGCGCAGCAGGACTTTCGCGTTTCGCTTACCGCCTATCAGTCCAACAAGCTGCAATTCGTTGAGCTGTCGGGCGCGCTGCAACGAAGTTACGCGGCGAACGTAAATTATCTGCAGGCCGCGAACCAGTTCATCGCGGGGCGGGTGGCATTAGAACAGGCGATCGGGGCGCCCTTGCCACAATGAAGGTCATACTCACAACTGCACTCGCAACGGGCGTGCTGCTCGCCGTAGGCATCGCAAAGTGCCGGCGCGAATCGGCGGGCGACGCGGGTTGGCCCGGCAAAAATGAGACGCGATCGGATGATGCAGCGTAGCAGAGACAGACTGGTGCGGGCGGCATTCCTGGCTATGGCGCTGGGAGTCCTGATCGCGTCGGACGCGCGCGCCGACAGCGGTCTCAATGCGACTCAACTAGTGGAACTCGCGATCGAATCGAATCCTCAGATTCACTCGATGCGCGCGCAATGGGAGGCCGCCAAGCATCAGATCCTGCAAAATTACGCGCCGGCGGATCCGAACTTTACCTATGCCAACGTCGATGCTTCCCACGGCTTGCTGAACCATGCCGCTACCCATTCGCATTCGCTGACGGAGAACTTCCAATTCCCGGGCAAGGCGCTGCTGCAGGCTGACCAGGCGAAAAGGACCGCGAACATCGCGCGCTTCGCCTATGAAGCCGCCATCCGGGATCTGCGCGCGGCGGTCGAAACCGGCTATTACCAGGTGCTTCTCGACCAAGCACTGATCGACATCGCCGGTAATAACATTGAGAATCTTCATCAGGTTTTGAAGGTCACCGAAATCGCGTATTCGACGGCGCAGTCTTCGCAGACCGATTTCATCACCGCGGAAGTCAATCTGGCCCAGGCTCAACTCCAACAACGTCAGTACCGGATCAACAAGGCCAACGACGAGACCACCCTCAACCAGTTGCTCTATCGGGATCCCGATAATCCACTCAATCTCGATCGCACCATGCGGCTCGATCGGCTGAATCTCCAACTCCAGACCGCGGTCGATATGGCATTCCGCGCACGTCAGGAAATTCTCGAGGCTGCCCTGACGGAGCGCAATCAAAACACCGCGCTGGAGCTGGCCAAGTTCGAGTACATACCGGATTATCAGGTCGGCTACAGCTACGATCAGTTTCTGCAGAGCGGCGCTCAGCCACTGGCCAATGTTACGCACGGAAATACGCTTTCGATCGGGTTCAATGTGCCGATCTTTTTCTGGATCCATCAGAGGGAAGACGTGAAGGCGGCGGAGTATGCACTGGAAGCCGCGCGCTCGAATCTGAAGTTGATTCGTAGTCAGACCGCTGCGGCGGTGACGCAACTTTACAGGTCAGCTCAATTCGCCTATGAGTCGTCGCAGCTCTACAAGGGCTCACTGATTCCGCTGGCGAATCAGGATTTCCGAGTCGCACTGGTGGCTTACCAATCGCAAAAAATCGACTTCCTAACCCTGTCGGCGGCCTTGCAAACGAGCTATGCGACTCAAACCAGTTATCTTCAGAACGCCAACCAGTTTCTAGCGGGCCGGGTAGCGTTGGAGCAGGCGATCGGGGCACCTTTGCCACAATGAAGACTAGACTCATAGCCGCGCTCGCGAGTTGCGCGCTGCTGGCCGTTTGCATCGCCGGATGCGAGGGCGACTCGACCAACGGCGCGGCTTCCGAGCAGACCCAATCAGCGCCGCAACTGGTGCAGGACGATGGGCACGAATACCTGCTGCTCAAGCAGAGCGATTTGCCGGGGATGACTTTCGCGCAGGTCAAGGACGTGCCGCTGCCCAGCACGCTTGAGACCACCGGACAATTCAACTTCGACGACAAGAAGGTCTCTACCATCGTTTCGCGGGTGCAAGGCAGAATCGAAGACATCCGCGCCTCACTATGGGATACGGTGGTGCGAGGCCAACTGATCGCTAAGCTGTACAGTCCCGACTTCATGACGGCCGAGGCCGAGTACCTGCAAGCGCTGACTACCGCAAAGGTGAGTACCGGCAACAACATCGATGGCAGTGCGGACCTCGCGGCTTCGATGGCGAACGCGGCGCGGCGCAAAATGCTACTGCTGGGGATGGAAGAGTCGGACATCGACAGGCTTAAGGAGCCGTCGCCGACCATCTGGATGCGCGCGCCGATCAGCGGCATCATCGTGAAAAACCAGGCGGTGCGCGGCACCGCGATCAATCCCGGCGACGTTCTATACCAGCTCGGAACGCTCGATCCGATCTGGATCACCGCCGATCTCTACGAAGTCGATCTGGCGCGGGTACATGCCGGCCAGGAACTCGAGGCGGTGACCACGGCGTTTCCCGATGAGGTCTTCAAGGGCGTCATCGCGCGGATCAGCCCCAACGTCGATCCGACCACGCATACGCTCCAGATCCGATGCGCGGTGGCCAATCCGGGTTTGAGGCTTAAGCCGCAGATGCTCGCGAGTATCAAGATCATCACCAGTGCCGGTGACGCGCCGGTGGTCCCGCGCGAGGCGCTGGTCTTCGACACCGACAAATATTATGCGTTCGTCGATGCCGGCAATGGCCGGATCGAACGCCGCGCGGTTTTGATCGCGTCGTGGTCGCAGGAGGGTTTTGCCCGGGTACTTTCCGGGCTCAAGTCAGGAGAGCGTGTGGTCGACGCCGAATCCCTTCAAGTCAGTGCGCTATGGCATCAGGCGCACGGCGAGGGCGCGTAGTTAAGGCGCGTAGGTAGATGATCCAGGCTTTGATGACGCTCGCATTGCGCGAGCGAATTGTGGTGATGGGGGTCGCCATCCTGCTGGTCCTCGCGGGAGTTTACTCCTTTACCGAACTGGACATCGAGGCTTATCCCGATCCCGTCCAACCCATGACTGAGGTCCTAACCCTGCCTAATGGCCTTAGCGCCGAGGAAGTCGAGAAGCTCATAACCGTGCCAACCGAGTACGGCATGAGCGGGATGCTTCATCTCACTGCGATGGAGTCGATCTCCTTGTATGGACTGTCCGATGTCCGGCTGTATTTCGATTGGGACAGTGACTACGAGTTCGACCGCGTCCAGACCATCAACCAGTTGCAGTTCGTTACGCTACCTCAAGGCATCCAGCCGGGACTTTCGCCGGAGAATCCGATCGGGGAGATCTATCGCTACACAGTTCAGGGCTCAGACCATGACCTGATCAAAGAGAAGCAAGTCGAGGATTGGATTTGCGAAAAGCAATTCAAGACCGTGCCGGGGGTGCTCGATGTCGACGGGTTCGGCGGGCTTACTAAAGAGTACCACGTCGAACTCGATCCGCAGCGGCTGATTCACTACACCATTCCACTCTCGCAAGTGATCTCCGCGATCCAGAACTCGAACACCAACTCCGGTGGTAACTATCTTAGTGTCGGCGAGCAGGCCTTCGATGTGCGCGGGATAGGTCTCATCCATTCGTTGGATGACATCCGCAACATCGTGCTTGCGACGAACAATTCCACTCCCATCAGAATTGCCAACGTAGGAGATGTCGGTGTTGGTTGGACGCCGCGGCTCGGAATTGTCGGGATGAACTATCAAGACGAGGTGGTCGAGGGCGTCGTCTTGATGCGCAAGAATGGCAACACGCTGGAGACGCTGAAGCGGGTCGAAGCCAAGGCGCAGGAGCTCAACACAACCGGGTTACTGCCTAAAGGATACAAGGTCGTCCCGTACTACGATCGCACCCAGCTAGTCCATACTACCCTTCACACGGTTCTGGAAAATCTCCTGCTGGGAATGGTGCTGGTGTTCCTGGTTCTGATCTTCTTTCTCGGCAACCTGCGCACCGCCATCATTGCCGCGATCAATATTCCGCTTGCGATGCTGGGCGCCTTCATCTTGCTCTATCTCACCGGCACGCCCGCGAATCTGCTCTCACTTGGCGCAGTCGATTTCGGCATTATCATTGATTCCACCGTCATCGTGATGGAGAACATCTATCGCCATCTCACCACCGACGAGTTACGCACTGAAAGCACCTACGATTGCATCCGTCGGGCATCCATCGAAGTCGGCGGTCCGATGTTCTATTCGACGTTGATCTTCCTGGTTGCCTTCCTTCCGTTGTTTACCATGAAGGGAGTTGAAGGTGCGATTTTCTCACCGATGTCGCATACCTACGCGTACGCCCTCACGATAGCGATCATTCTCGCCGTGATGCTGTCACCGGTCCTGAGTTCTTTCCTGCTCCACAAAGGAATGAAGGAGACGCACAACTTTATCTGGGAGGCGTTTCACAACTTCTATCACCACCTGTTTGTGAGAGTGTTGCGCTTTCCACGCGTGACTCTGGTCATCATCACTTTGATCATGATCGGGGGGCTATCGCTCTTCCCCCGCCTTGGTGGTGAGTTTCTGCCCAAGCTGGAAGAGGGCAATATCTGGGCGCATGCGATAATGCCGACCACAATTTCGCTCGAGCACGGCGCCAAGCTGGTCAACCAGATGCGCAGCGTATTTCTTTCGTTTCCCGAGGTTCACCTCGTGGTGTCGCAACTCGGCCGTCCCGACGATGGCACCGAGACAACCAGTTTCTTCAGCGTCGAATTCTCAGTCGACCTGAAGCCCGATGCAAAATGGCCGGCCGGCATGACCAAAGAGCGGCTGGTCACCGCTATCGATCGCAGGCTGCGCGGCCGTTTCCCCGGCGTGAGTTTCTCTTACTCGCAGAACATTGAGGACAACATCGACGAGGCTCTTTCGGGCGTAAAGGCAGGGTCCAACGCAGTCAAGGTCTTTGGCTATGATCTCGATACCGATGAATCGCTGGCCAACCGGATCTCAGAAATACTGAAGAGCGTGCGCGGCGTGACCGACGTGTTTGTCTTTCGGTCGCTCGGCCAGCCCAACATCGTAGTCCAACCCGACCGCCTCGCGGCCGCCCGCTATGGACTCAACTCCGGAGATGTCTCCGCGATCGTACAGGCGGCGATCGGCGGCCAGACCGCCACCCAAGTGCTCGAGGGTGACATGAGCTTCCCGCTGGTTGTGAGATGGCAGCCGCAATACCGGCAGAGCATCGAGGGGATGAAGAATATCAGGGTCAACGTGCCAACCGGCGGCAACGTCCCGCTTGGGCAAATCGCGCGAGTCGAGGCGCAAAGTGGCGCATCGTTCATTTACCGCGGCGATTTGCAGAGGTACGTGCCGGTGCGCTTCTCGGTTTCGGGCCGTGACCTTCAGAGTGCGGTTGCGGAAGCCAAATCCCGCGTCGCCAGTGAAGTCAAGGTCCCGGAAGGCACCCATCTCGCATGGGTGGGTGAGTACGGTGAGTTACAAGCCGCGAACCACCGGCTGATGATCGTCATACCGCTGGCACTGCTTATAATCATGGGCATCTTGTACGGGGCCACGCTGTCGATCGTGAATACGCTTATTCTGATGGCGCAAGTCCCGCTCGCTTGCCTGGGCGGCATCCTCGCGTTGGTGATAACCGGTACCCCCTTCAGTGTCTCAGCAGCGGTTGGATTTGTTTCTATTTTCGCGATCGCAATCATGGACGGGATCTTGTTGAACTTCTACATCCATGAACTTTACGAACAGGGCCATTCGGTACTCGAGTCAATCGTCATGGGCGCCGATCGACGGTTCCGTGCGGTTATGATGACTGCGCTGGTCGATGGCTTGGGCCTGCTGCCGGCAGCGCTGTCGACGCGCATCGGTGCACAGACGCAACGTCCGCTGGCAATCGTCGTAATCGGAGGCGCCTGCTCGATCGCACTCCTCACCCGAGTGTTTCAACCGACTCTGATGTACGTCCTTCATCGCTACATTGGCTTGGTGGATAGCAATGAGCGGTTCGGCAATAACAACCCGCCGTTGCCGCCTAACACACCGATATCTCCGCTGCCTTCCGCCGGCAGACCGTCTTAGGCAAGCCATCCCGACTTGCCCGACTCGCCCAACTTTGATTGATGCGCTCGCCCAGCGCCGCAAAACCGTGGTAAACGACGGGTTGGAGGGTCAGCCAATGGAGTTCACCACCATCGCCTCAGGTTTCGGATTGCTCGAAGCGCCGCGAGTCGACGAGCAGGATCGCCTCTACTTCAGCGACGTTCCCAACGGCGGCGTCTATCGTCTAAATCCGGGCGGCAAGGTCGATACCGTCGTGCCCAAGCGCAAAGGCGTGGGCGGCATGATGTTCAATGAGGGCGGCGGCATCGTCATGACCGGCCGCGGGCTCATTCTGTTCGATGAGAAGACCGGCAACAGCCGTGGCCTCTTCACCGAATGGGAAGGGAAGTCGTGCAGCTTCAACGATCTCACCACCAACGATAACGGCAGCGTCTATACCGGGCAGATAAACTTCGATCCGTTGAGCAACAACAAGCCGATTCCCGGCAGTCTCTTTCGCATCGATCCGCCGGGCAAGGTCACCAAGCTATGGGACGGTATCGAAGTGACGAACGGAATGGGGCTGAGTCCCGATCGCAAGCACCTATATCATTCCGACTCTCCCACCGGCGCGGTCTGGGTCTATGACGTCACCGCCGATGGTGGCGTGAAGGACCGGCGCGCTTTTGCGAAGCTTCCCGAAGGATGGCCCGACGGCATGGCGGTCGACGTCGAGGGCGGTTTATGGGTCGCGGCGGTGCGAGTCGGCGAGGTGGTGCATTTCGACAAGAGCGCCACGATCAAGAAGCGCATCAAGCTGCCGGCGAAGATGGTGACCAGCCTCGTCTTCGGCGGCCGCGACATGCAGGACCTCTACATTGTAACGGCGGACAACACTGAGGATGCCGATCGGAAAGGTACGGTGTTCAAGACCCGCGCCGATGTGCCGGGCCTGAAGGTGCCGAAAGCGAAGTTCTGAACCTCCAAAAATCAAGATGGCGACGAGTCCCCCCGGGCTCGTCGCCGATCCTTCTCCCCGCCCGCGGTCGGTTCCCCTTTCCCCCCTAAATCTGTCGCGTGAGGTCCCGCCAAGGCTCGCGCAGCAGCTTTTCCTTCAACCGATTCGCTAGACGCTTCTCTAGTACTGCTAAAGTCGTGCCGACGCCAAAATCGAGGATTTCCCGTAGTGTGGTAGCGTTAGTTGTATCCTGACGTGGCCCCCGCAGGATCAAATTGGTCCCGAAGGATACAATTTGGATACAGTGGAACAACCGCTCAGGATGCAGCGCCCGCGTTCTTGAGCGCGACCGCGTCGCTCTCCGTTTTTTCTTCCTGCGATGCAGCCAGCACTGTGCTCGCAGCAATCGTCAGAACGAATGCGGCAACTCGCATCGCTGCGGCAATCGGATCAGTCGGCAACCGCTCGCCGAAAGCCAGCATCCCGCCGGCGATCGGCACCAGGTTCGACAGCGCCGAGGACAGCGGCATCGTGATGATGCCGCGCGCTTGATGGAACGAATTCTGGAGCATCACCATTCCAGCCAAATTCGCCACTATAGTTGCGTATACCCATGGATTGGTGATCACCCCCATCGCAATCACCCCGATCTCAAGGTCGAGGCTGCTCGCCTCGAACGCGTCGGTCATCGCCTTGGTGAAGAGGCCTGCCAACCCGAACGCGATTCCCGATCCGATGGCTTGCGCCGTTCCGCCTTGCGCGAGGCGCGGACTCATGAAAGCCGTCGCCGCGCCGATTGCCAGCACGATCGACAGTGCGATGACGGTGCGATCATTCATCGCGCCTTGAGAGGCGCCTGCCGAGAGCGAAATCGAAAGGAGGATCATTCCGACGACGATCGCGACGATGCCGGCCCATTCTGCCGGCCGCGCTCGTTCACCGAGGACCACCACCGAGAAGATCACGAAAAGTGCGATGCCGCCCTGCATCATCACTGCGACCATCGAGACCGGCGCTTGCGACACCGCGATCACGTACATGACCCAGCCGACCGTCTGAACACCTGTGCCACCGAGCCACACCGGATCGCGAAACCACGCCAGCACGCCGCGCACGATCCCGGTGCCGCGCGCGTCCGGCAGAGCTTCAGCGCGGCTTTTCATCATCAGCAGGCCGAGTGCCATCAGCGTGCTCGCGATAACTGCCAGCACCAAGTAGATGAGCATTCAGGTAACCGTCAGGAGAGTGTAGGGATCAAGTCTATCAGGCGAGTTCGCGCATCACGCCGCCCGCCATTAGGAGAAACCGGCGACCGCCCCATTTGACGGTCTTGCCGGTGAGGCTGGCGAAGTAGATGGCGGTCATTACGAGATCCTTGAACGGGATGAGCAACACATCGGACAGCGGCTGCGGACGTTTGAGGACTTTGCCAATCATGAGGGTAGCCATCGACAATCGCAGGCCGAGGATCATCGCGAGCGCGTCGAATGAATGCAGTGAGAAGCGGTTTGCGATGATGAACAACAACGCCCAGAAAGGTCCATGGATGAAGATCGTTGCCAAGCTCAACGGCCTGACGTGGCGATAGGTCCGGGCCCATCTTAGTTGATGATTCCAGAAATCCAGGAAGTCGTGATCCTCGCACGCCACCGTCACGATGGAACTGGAAAGCTCGATCTTGTAGCCGGCCTCCGAGATCTTGGCGCCGAGATGGAAGTCGTCAGCTAGGAAATCCTTGACCGCGCGGAAGCCGCCGATCGCCTCCAGCGCCTCGCGCTTCACCGCCATAGTCGCGCCGAGCGCATAATGCATCGGCTCCAGAGCCTCGGCGAGGATTACTTGCGGCGCGAAGTCGGTATTGATGGCGAGCGCCTCCATCCGCGAGGCGAAACTATCATATGCCTGTCCGCGATAGATGCAGGTGACGAGGCCGATCTTGTCATTCGCCGTCAGCTCGGACACCACGCGCTTCAGATGGTCAGGTTCGACCGATATATCCGCATCGCTGAGCACAAAGATATCGGTCTTGTCCGATGCGCGCTCCGCCATTTTGATCAGCTTGGCGATCTTGCGATTGGAGCATCCGGGCACGTCGCCGACGGTGACCGTCATGTTCGCAAACTGGTAGGGCGCGCGTAGCGAGACCGGAACATCGATGGCGCGATCCTCGTAGCTCGCAACTCCGAAGATGAATTCGACGCGCGCATACGCGATCTCGAGGAAGCTGATGATGTTCTCGCGCAAATGCTCGCTGACCCCACGCAGCGGCTTCATTATCGCGACTCGTGGCGGAATCTTGGGCAGCGGCTGGGGAGCGGAATTGGCGCGACGCGCAAATAGCAGCCCGGCGACAATCGCCGCGAGGTAGTAGACCGTCGAACACAGAATTCCGGCGGTCGATATGAGAACGAGAAGTTTCATCATTGCGCGAAGAGCGTCGCTTACTTTTCTCCTAGGCCGAGGCTTGCACCGTTGGATTGTCACGCAGCTGATGGCGGCGCGATCTCATAGTCGAGAGGAACTGCGCGCCCTCCTTGAGCAGGCGCTTGGTTTCCTCCGCCGAGGTCGCCATCTTGCGAATCGATTTGAAGATGTACTTCGGACGGAAGTAAAAGCTGCGATAGAACTTCTCGACCGCGCCGTAGATCTCGTCGTTGGTGAGGCCGGGATACTGCACCGTGCACTTCTGATAGCCGTCCTGATCGAGCAGCGGATTGACCGCGAGGAAGCCATTCTTCTCGACATAGTCGTAAAGCTCGGTGCCGGGATACGGCGAGGCGAGCGACACCTGGATGGTCTCGCAATCCATCTCGCGCGCGAACCTCATCGACTCTGCGATGGTGTCCTTGGTCTCGCCCGGCAGCCCGAGGATGAAAGTGCCGTGGATGAGGATGCCGATCTCGTGGCAATCGCGGGTGAAGCGGCGTGCGCGCTCGAGCCCGACGCCCTTCTTGATGTTCTTCAGAATCTGCGCGTTGCCGGTTTCATAGCCGACCACGAACAGGCGCAGGCCGCCGTCCTTCAGAATCTTCAGCGTTTCGTAATCGACATTGGCGCGCGAGTTGGTCGACCAGGTGATGCCGAGCGGCTTGAGCAACTGCGCGATCTTGCGTGCGCGCGCCGGGTCTGCGGTGAAGGTGTCGTCATCGAAGAAGAGTTCCTTCATCTTGGGGAACTTCGCCTTCATCTGCGAGACTTCTTCGTAAACGCTCTCGGGACTGCGCGTGCGATAGCTATGTCCCTGCGTCACCTGCGGCCACAGGCAAAAAGTGCACTTCGCGGGGCATCCGCGACCCGTGTACATCGAGACGTACGGATACTGGCAGTAGGGGCTGTTGTATTTCAGGTAATCGAGATTCTTTTCGTAGACCTCGCTAACAAACGGCAGCGCATCCAACTCCGCGCCGGTAAGAATCGGGCGGTCGGGGTTATGATGGATCGATCCATTGCGGCTGTAGCTGATGCCGCCGATCTTTTCCCAATCCATCCCGCGGGCAACTTCGACCATCGAATGATCGAATTCCTTGCGCCCCGCGATATCGATGGCGCTGGAAATCTTCAGCACTTCTTCGGGACGCGCAGTCGGATGACCTCCGACGAACGCGATGATGCAGTTGGGATTCGCGGCCTTGATCGACTCGGCCGTGCGCGCATCCATGCGCAGCGACGGCGTCGAGGTGTGTATCACCACGAGGTCGTAGTTTTTCGCCTCGTCGACGGTCTGCTGCACGGTGTAGTTATGCGGCGGAGCATCGAGCAGCCGCGCGCCGGGGATCATGCCGGCCGGGTAAGCGAGCCAAGTCGGGTACCAGAACGACCACACCTCGCGCGTGGCCTGATATCGAGAGCCCGCGCCTCCATCGAAATCCTCGTAGGAAGGCGGGTTGAGGAACATGGTCTTCATAAAATCCATATGTATTTGCTATCTCCGCGCCGCTTATTGCTGATTTCCAGATGTGCCTGTCCGATTGGTTAGTCCACAATATACAAACCGCCCCACCGTACCGCAACATTAAGAAGTCTCCTATTTTATGTTCTTTGCGTTAGCCGATTCGAAGGATTGGGAACAATTCTGGCCACCGATGACGCTTACGACTTCAACTTATGAAGTGCTAATGAATGCATTATATAGCATTCACTAGCTAGAAATTAGTTTGCGCCTCGGGCCGATGGAACCTCGGTAGTAACGAATGCGATCGCGCCAAATAGGCCACCGATCATCGTTGCGGCAAAATAAAGCAGACTCAAGGCAATCGCATCGTCGCGGCCTACGCCCGCCATCCCGAAGAGAAACAGGTAGGCGGTTTCCCGCAAACCCAACCCATTGAGAGTGAGCGGCAAACTGGCGAGGACGCCGGAGATCGGCACTATCAGCATGAACATCGAGAGGGGCAGGGGAAGGCCCAGCCCGAGCGCGAGGACATACTGGCAGGTTGCGAGGAGGGCCTGGAGCATCATCGATAAAATGATCGCAGGCAACGCCGCCGATGGTTTGTGAAGATAAGGAGCGATAATTCCTAACCCGCGTCGGATAGGTCTTGGCGTCAGATGAATCAGCCTCGCGATCCACGGCGAGGCGAGAAAAGCTGCGAACGATATCGCGCCCGTCACGATGACCGGGCGGATCACACTCGGCGGGAGTCCCTTATGATTCGCGGTTAGAGCGACCAGCGCCGCAAACCAGAACAGACCCATCAAGCCGTATCCTCGATCCGCGACCGCTGACGCGATCGCTTCGCCGATTTTTGCGTGGCGGCGCCCCAGATAAAAGGCGCGCGCCGCGTCACCTCCGACCAGCCCCGGGACAAACACATTGGTGAACGAGCCGATGAAGTAGTAGCGCATGAAATCCGCATACGGTCCGCGCAGATTCAGCACCGCGGCCAGAAGCTGCCATCGATACGCCGACATCATAAGGCCGGCGAGGTAGATCGCGACCGTCGCAACAAAGTACAGGGGGCGCTCGCGCGTGAGACTGCGCAGCGCGGGGCGCGCATCATAGTGCCAGAGCAGGAAGCCGAGGATCGCGACGCCCAGGCCGATTCGCATCGCAAACGCGCGATACGGATGCGGAGGTCGCGCCGGAGTTTCCGGTCCGTGATGCGATGGCGCCTCATTGGCGGGCAAGTTGCTCTCCATGATTCACGATTGCGCGCTTGGTGTGCTCGACCGCGATCAGGGTGAAGTTGCCGAGGCGATCTTTCAAGCGCGCCAAGTCGCCGGCATCGAGCACCAGCACGACGTCGCCGGACCGATTCCAGAGCCGCATCAGGTCGCTGTCTGAGCTGAAGAAATAATCTTTCGCATCGCTCGCGCGTTCGGCGCCGAATCTTAGTTCGCTCAGCGGTCCGACCACGATCACCCGTCGACGCGTATAGAACGGCAACCCTTGCGCATAGCGATGGTAGCAAATGATTTGCGCGTTCGGCGCACGTTCCGCGACCGCCCGGCTGAGGCTCGCGTAGGAGCGCATCGGCTCCGCGGCGAGACGTGCCCAGGTTCCCGCACATAGTGCGCCGGCAAGCGTAATCACGATCAACGACAACCCCGCGCCCGTGAGCCGCGCGGAAAAAGCGACCGCCGTCATCGCTCCGCCGAAGACCAGGATTCCGCCGATCGCGAATAGCTCCGGTTGCACCAGCATCGGATACGGCGTGCGAAACGATGCGGCCTCGATCGCCGCGATGATAACTCCTGCGCCCAGCAATCCGAGCAGCGGACCCGACTCCATCAGGATGCGCGAATCAGGCGAACGCAGCGCACGTGTCGCATCCGGCCACGCGCACGAAATGATTCCATCAGCGAGCAAAACCGCGAGCGGCGGGAACGCTGGAATGATGTATGGGATGAGTTTGCCGCTCGAGGCCGAGAAGGTGGCGATGATCACCATCGATGCGATCACGCAATAGCGCCGCGCTGGATTGGGCGCCATCCTGCGCCAGGTCAGAAACGGCACCAGCATCGACCACGGCAGCAATCCCGCGATGACCGGCACGACATAGAAGTAAAAAGGTTCGCCATGACTGAAGGATGAATCGAAGATTCGCCTGAGGTGCTCGCCGACAAAATAGAAATCGACAAAGCCCGGTTCCCGAATGCTGATCGCAATGAACCATGGTGCGACGATCGCGAGCACGAGCAGCGCGCCCGCAATCGCACGGAAGCGGCGAAGCGAACCTCGCAGCGCGCCCTCCCACCATAGGAAAACCACCATCGTCAGTGTGGGCAACGCGATCCCGACCGGGCCTTTGGTCAGCGTCGCAAGCCCCATCGCCACGTATGCGATCCAGCACCACGTCCCGCCTTCCTGGTAATGCAAAAACAGCGCGAAGATCGCGATTGTCGTCAGCGCCGAAAGCAACATATCGGTCGTCAGCACTTGCGACATGACGGCGTAGAGCGGTGCGGTTGCGAGGATCGCGGCTGCCATCAGCGCGCGGCGACGTCCCATTACGCGGTTGCCGAAGATGAACGTAGCGAGCACCCCGAGCAGCGCGGATATCGCGGGCACCAGGCGTGCAGCGAATTCATCGATCCCGAAGATGCGAAACGATAGCGCCGTGACCCAATATAGTAGGGGAGGCTTCTCGACGTACGCGACGTAGTTGAGATGCGGCACGATGAAATCGCGCATCGCGAGCATCTCACGCGCGATCTCGCCATAGCGCGCTTCATCCGGCTCCCAGAATCCATACGCGCCGAGGTGGAAGAAGAAAATCACGCCGGCAATGATGAAGACCACGGGCACCGCGAGCGTCTCGGCAGTAAGCCATCGCGCCGCGTTCCGACCCGTATCGATGTTGGCGCGAGGCTCAGTTTGCGCCGCGCTCGCTTCCTCCTCAGCCACGATGATCAACTTTATTCTGTGGCACAGACTTAGTCTGTGCGTCTGACCTGGGAGCACAGGCTAAAGCCTGTGCCATAAAGAGAAAAGCCTAATAACCGGAGGCGCCGCCGCCCTTGCGAGGATCGAAGGCGCCGTGGAGATTGCCCGGCGCGATCGTGATCGCATTCACCGCGCCCAGGTTAGGAACTACCCTCAAGCGATAGTGCATTTGGTCCAGCGCGTCGCGCGTCGTCTGCGGCATCGCCTGCTCGATCACCACTACATCGGGCGTCGCCTGTTCGTGCACTCGCGGATTGGCGACCGCTTCTTCCGCGCTGCTATGAAAATCCAGCACGGCGAGCGCTACCTGGAGCACTCCGGTTGTGATCGTTGGGCCGCCGGAACCTCCTGCGGTCAGCACCGGCTTGTCCTGCTTGACCACGATGATGGGAGTCATGCTGGAGAGCGGCCGTTTTCCGGGCGCGATCGAATTGGCATCGGCGCCCACCAGCTTGTAGGCATTTGCTACGCCGGGACCAACCGAGAAGTCGTCCATCTCGTCGTTGAGAATGATGCCGAGTTTCGGCACCGTCATCTTTGCGCCGAAGACAGTATTGATGGTGGTGGTGATGTCGACCACGTTGCCCGCCTCATCTACCACGCACAGGTTCGAGGTGCCATGGTCGTGCGCTTCGGCCGCCATCGCAGCGGGATTCTTCTGATGTAGCGCACGCTCGCGCGCTTCATTGATGTGTTCCGGCGAGAGAAGAACATCGAGCGGCACGTGCACGTAGACCGGATCGGCATACAGCGACCGATCCGTGAATCCCTGGCGCATTACCTCGATGAGGCGCGCCAGGTACGGCGGCGAATTGATGCCGAGGCCCGGCAGATGCCCGGGTTCGAGCATCCCAAGCATCTCGAGCACCACTCCGCCCGAGGACGGCGGCGGCATCGCATACACCACCATCCCGTGGTAGGCGCGATGCAACGGGTCGCGCCAAACAGGCGCATAATCCGTCAGATCGTCTTCCGTAAGAAGGCCGCCGTGGTCGTGGAGAAATGAGACAAGTTCCTTGCCGATCGGTCCGTCGTAAAACTTTGCGACGGGACTATTGCCGAGGTGTTCGAGGGTATCGGCGAGTTTCTTTTCGTAGATTTTTTCGCCCGCGGCGGGCGCGCTGCCGTCCTCCTTAAGGAAGACTTCCTTGAGGCCCTGGTCCATCGCGAGCATGGTCGCGCCCGACTTGATCTCGCCCGCGAGATGCTGGCCGATAGGGAAACCATCGCGCGCCAGTTTGATGGCGGGTGCGGCCACCTGCTGAAACTTCATGGTTCCGAAGCGCTTGAGCGCGGCGTCGATTCCCGCGATCTCACCCGGCACGGCGACTGCGAGCGGTCCGACCTTCGCGAGTTCCTCGTCAGGATTTCCATCGCGGTAGAACATGTCGGCGCTCGCGGCATGCGGCGCGGCCTCGCGATAATCGAGCGCGTAGAATTTTCCTTCTTTCGCGATGTAGATGAGCATGAAGCCGCCGCCACCGATTCCGCATGACGCCGGATTGGTGACGCCCACCGCAAGCGCCGTCGCAGTAGCGGCATCGATCGCATTGCCGCCCTGCTTGAGAATCGCCAAGCCCGCTTCCGAAGCCAACGCGCTCTCCGAGACGACCATTGCCTTGTGCGCTTGTTCCGCCCGTGCGGGAAGCGCGGAAGCGAGCAGAAAAATCGCGGCGAGAATTCGCAGGAGCCGCGGAGCGCGCGCGGCGCCAACATTCGTAAAAGTTTCGGCCACGGTCAGTACCTAACAGCCGCCGCAAGACTTGGGAAGCATCCTTGGGAGGGAAATTATTCCGTTTGGCATCGTCATCCGGTGATGCTTTGATCGGACTCTTTCACCCGGAGGCTAACGATGGATTTCAGCGACATCATTTACGAGAAGGCGGATAGAATCGCGACCGTGACCATGAACCGCCCCGACAAGATGAACGCGTGGACGCCGAAAATGGGCGCCGACATCCGCCAGGCGATGCTGGATGCCGATCACGATGACAACGTCGGTGCGATCATCCTGACCGGCGCGGGAAGGGCATATTGCGCTGGCGCCGATATGACGGGGCTCAGCGAAATTTCGCAGGGGCGCGCGTCGGCGGGCGGTGCGGTCGCGGCCCCGCAGTATGATATCGCCAAGGACGCGCGTCCCGACTATCGGACTCAGTACTCTTGGATGCTCGCGCTGAAGAAGCCGGTCATCGGCGCAATCAACGGCGCATGCGTCGGGCTCGGGTTCACCCTCTGCCTTTATCAGGATATCCGCATCGCGTCGGACAAGGCGCGGATGGGACTCATCTTCGTGCAACGCGGGCTGGCGATTGAACACGGCTCGAGCTGGATGCTGCCGCGCATCATCGGAGCCACGCGCGCGATGGAGCTCGCCGTCACTGGGCGGCTGGTCGACGCGCAGGAGGCGCTCGCGATCGGGTTGGTAAATAGAGTGGTGCCGCATGAAAAGCTGATGGAGACCGCGCGCGAAGTCGCCGGCCACATCGCGAGCAAATGCTCTCCGCTTGGGGTGTCGCAGGCGAAGAAAATGATCTGGGATCACCTGTTCACCGACCTCGTCACTGCGATCAAGGAGGACGACGCCTCGATGCAGATGATGACCAAGTCGGAAGATTTCGCGGAAGGCGTGAAGGCCTTCATCGAAAAGCGCTCGCCGCGCTTCAAGGGAAAATAGCGGCGACGTCTCTTTGTAGACCGCGATCTATTTGTCGAGTGGGTGCTTGAACTTGCGGTCGGGGTGACGAATCGTGAGCACCGGGCAATGCGCCTTCTGCACCACGCGCTCGACGACGCTGCCCATCAGCACGTGCGCGATACCGGTGCGACCATGGGTGCCCATCACAATGAGGTCGGCGCTCTCGGCCTGCGCGGCATGGATTACTTCGAGAAAGGGCGAACCGACTTTCAACATCGAGCGCGCCTTGAGGCCGGCCTCGCGCATGCGATTGACGATCTTGTCGAGTTCCTTCTGCGCCATCATGCGCTGCTCTTCGCCGATTCTGGTCATCGCGCCGACGTCCATCATCGGGCCCATCTCGGGTGAGACCATCACCGGCGGCAGCGCCTGGTCAACATGCAGGAGGATAATCTCGGCGCCGAAGCGCCGCGCGATCTCTTCGGCATAGCCGAGCGCGAGATTGGAGTCCTCAGAAAAGTCCGTCGCGGAAACAATCTTGGTAAAGTTCGCCACGAGCCGACGATAGCGTTGCGGCCTCTACTGAGGCAAGCGGAAGTTCGCGGCGCTTTTAGTTATGCTAATCGCGCCTTCAGTCTCGACCAGCACGTGGGTGAGGCATTAGAATTTATGCAAGGGTTCTTTCGATAATGGCCAAGCGAGCGGGAATAAGCGTGGTGGACTTCGAGCGGGCGCTCGACGAATTTTTCGACGAGATGCTTATCTCGCGATGGCGCCGCGTCAGTGAGCGCGATGAATTCGAAAACTCGCAGATCCTCGATCACCCGGATCGCTACGAAGTGCGGATCGCGGTGCCTCACGTTGACCCCGAGCGCATCGAGATTGAGGTGGCAGGTCAGCGCCTTAGCGTGCGCGCGCCCGCCGGCGCCGAAGGAACTTTCGAGAGCGCCTACTCCTTCGCGGTTCCGATCGAGACCGAGGAGGTTCAGGCGCAGTGGACCGATCACACGCTTATCGTCATCGTTCCGAAACAAAAGCCCAAACGAATCAAAGTAAGTAACTGACGAGCGCGCCTTCATTCGCTCGCAAGCGGGATCCTCCCATGCCTGAAAAGACCGACGGAGATTCGCGGAATTCGCCTGAGGTAAAGGCGGCCGAACTGAAGCCCGCGCCGCAGCCGACCGAACTCGCGCCCTCGGAGTTGCGCGGCGCGCCTCCGCTGAACGCCGACGAGTTGTTTGCCGCATCGAGGAATGGCGGCGGCGAGGAACTTCTCGGCCAGGGCCGCGCCTTCAATGCGATCCGGATGGCGATCGGCGTCGGCGGTCCCGGATACAACGTGTTCGTATCGGGCGTGCGCTCGCGCGAAGAGCGGGATTCGGTGATAAAGCTACTCGCGGAGAAGGCCGCTTCGATGCCGACGCCCGGCGACTGGGCTTACGTCCACAACTTCCGCAATCCTGAAGCGCCATGCGCGCTCTATCTGAAGCCCGGCAACGGTCCCAAGCTGCGGGACGCGATGAGCAACCTCGTCAATTCGATCATCGAGCAGCTTCCCAAAGCATTTCGGCGCGAGGATTTCGACCAGGAACGCTCGGGCCTCCGTGAGAAATACAACAAGCGCGCACAGGAACTCTTCGGCGGTCTCGAACAGAAGGCGCGCGAGAAGGGCTTCGCGATTCAGACCACGCCCAATGGGCAGGTGATCTTCCTTCCGCTCATCGACGGCAAAATGCCGGAGTCGCCCGAAGCGCTGAACAAGGCGATGCAGGAAAAGACCGATGCGCAGCGCGAGCAACTCGGCAAGTCGCAAGTCGAGCTGCAGGAGGAGTTCGGCAGTGTCGTCCTCAAGCAGCAGGAACTGATGCGCGAACTGATCGAGGACATCCGCACCATCGAGCGCTCGTTCGCGGCGCGCCTGGTCAATCCGCTGATCGCGGAAATCAAGGCGCAGTTCGAAAATCCCGACGTCGCCGGATACCTCGATCGCGTCTCCGAGCACATCCTCGATAATCTCGATCGCTTTCGCGAAACCGAGCAGAGGCAGCCGCAGGGCATTCCGGGATTGCCGCAGGCGCCGGAAGACGGACGCCATTGGTTCGAGTACCAGGTCAATGTGATGGTCGACAATTCGGAGACCAAGGGCGCGCCGGTAGTCAACGAGGACGCGCCGACTTACCGAAACCTGTTCGGCACCATCGAGCGATGGATCGATCCGTTGGGGCGCGCGGGCACCAATTTCACCCGCATCATCGGCGGATCGTACATCAAATCTCACGGCGGCTTCCTGATCCTCGATATGGAAGATGCGGTAATCGAGCCAGGGGTATGGAAAGCGCTGAAGCGCAGCCTCAAATCGGGGCGCGTGACGGTCGAGACCTTCGAGCCGTTCCCGTTTTTTTCGGTGAGCGGGCTGCGTCCCGAATCGATCGAGGTGCGCAACAAGATCCTCGTGCTTGGCGGGCCCTATCTCTACAACATGTTGTATTTCTACGACACCGATTTTCCCGAGCTGTTCAAGGTCAAGGCGGAGATTCGGCCGATCGTCACCGCCGATAAAACCGGAGCGGCGAAGTATGCCTCGCGAGTCGGCGAATTAGTGCGGCGCGAGAACCTGCCGCCATTCGAGGGCGACGCGCTTGCCAGGATCGTGCAGTACGGGATGCGGCTGGCGGGAGATCGCGCGCGCATGATGGCGGTGATGGAGCCGATCGACGACCTCGCGCGCGAGTCGGCCTACTTCGCTATCAGCGAAGGCGCGAAAAGTGTTACCGCGCCGAATGTCGAGCGCGCATTGCGGGAGCGGATGCTGCGGCTCAACTACATCGAAGAGGAGATTCGGCGGCTGATCGCAAACGGCACGCTGATCGTGCATCTGGATGGCGCCTCGGTCGGACAGATAAACGGACTCGCCGTGATCGACGTTGGTGGCTACGCATTCGGACGCCCCTCGCGCATTACCGCCACCGTCGCGTTGGGGCAGGCGGGTTTGATCAACATCGAACGCGAGGCGCGCCTCTCGGGATCGACGCATGACAAGGGCGTCGCGATTCTGAGTGGATTTCTGCGCAACCGCTTCGGGCAGACACATCCGGTCGCGATGACGGCGAGCATCTGCTTCGAGCAATCCTATTCGGGCATCGATGGCGACAGCGCGAGCTCGACCGAAATTTATGCATTGCTGTCCGCGCTGAGCGGAGTGCCGATTCGCCAGAATCTCGCGGTCACCGGATCGGTCGATCAATACGGCGACGTGCAAGCGATCGGCGGCGCCAATGAAAAAATCGAGGGGTACTATCGCGTGTGCAAAGCCGTCGGGCTCACCGGAAAGCAAGGTGTGCTGATGCCGCGGGCCAACATCGCCAACCTGATGCTTGATCCCGAAACCGTCGATGCAGTCGCGCGCGGCACGTTCCACATTTATCCGGTGGACAACATCGATCGCGGTATCGAGCTGCTTACGGGCGTCCGCGCCGGAAGCCTCGAGGAGCCCGGCACCATCAACTACCTCGTCGATCAGAGGCTCCAGAAGATAGCGCTGTGGCTTCGCGATCGTGGCGACCGCGAGACTCGCATCGTGCACGACAATCCTCCCACCCCGCCTGCGCCCAAGCCGCCAGGGCCACCGGAGCCGCAGCGTTGAGGGCGCATCGTTTCCCGCGACCCGCGCATTTCCGCTAGATCTTGCAGAATGCCGATCGACTTGCGCCTCGACCCGCACGAGGTCTCCATCCTCAACGACCTGTACGAATTCACCGTGGCAGCGGCGTTCTTCGAGCTTGGGATGAACGGAACCGCATCGTTCGAGGTCATGGTCCGCCGCTTCCCTGCGAGTCGCGGATACATGATCGCCGCGGGGCTGGAGCGGGTGCTCGAAATCCTCGAGGATTTCCACTTCGAGGCGGCCGCGATCGATTACCTGGAGTCGCTTCACATCTTCAAGCCCGAGTTTCTCAGTCATCTGTCGCAGTTGCGCTTCACTGGATCGGTGCGCGCCATCGCCGATGGCAGTATCTTCTTTCAGGGCGAGCCGGTGATGGAGGTGCGCGGTCCACTCATCGAGACGCAGATCCTCGAACCGCTGATTCTGAATCAACTCGGATTCGCATCGCTGGCGGCGACCAAGGCTGCGCGATGTTTCAGCGTGGCCGCGGGACGGCGTCTGGTAGAGTTCGGTTTGCGGCGCGGTCAAGGCGCGGACGCGACGCTGATCGCCGCGCGCTCCAGCTATATGGCGGGGTTCAATGGGACGTCGAACCTGCTGGCGGGTAAGCGCTATGGGATGCCGGTGTTTGGCACCATGAGTCACAGCTTCATCATGGCGCATGAGAGCGAGCGTCAGGCCTTCGAAAATTTCGCGCGAACGTTTCCAAAACTCAACACGATACTGGTTGACACCTACGACACCGCGCAGGGCGTTAGAAACGTCGCGGAACTCGCAGAGCGTCTCGCCAAGGAAGACATCAAAATCCAGGCGGTGAGATTGGACAGCGGCGACCTCTATCAGCTAGGCCGTCAGGCGCGTGCGATCCTCGATCAGCATGGGCAGACAGATGTCGCGATTTTCGCCAGCGGCAACCTGGACGAATATCGCATCGCAGAGCTGATTCGCGCGGGTGCTCCCATCGATGCGTTCGGGGTGGGAACTGCGTTGACTGTCAGCGACGATGCTCCCAGCGCCGATTACACCTATAAGCTTGCCGACTACCTCGGGCGACCGAGGCTTAAGACTTCGGCGGGGAAGACTACGGTGCCGGCGCGTAAGCAAGTGTTCCGCGGAATCGACGCTAGCGGTCACTATTCGCAGGACTTGGTTGGGCTCATGGATGAAACTCCGAGCAGCGTCGGGCGCGAGTTCAAGCCTGTGGTTGCGAAAATCATACCCACGCTGCAGACGGTGTTCGAGAATGGTCAGCGCGCGAACGCACATACTACACTGGATGAATCGCGCGATCATTTCATGACTGAGTTCGCGATGCTCGGCGCCAGGCAGCGCTCACTGACAAGCCCCGCCGTCTACCCGGTGCGTCTCACCGCCGCTCTGAATGCGATGACGATTAGCGAGAAGCTTCGCGCGGAGCAGTTGCAAGACTGAGCGAGGGTTGCGAGGACAATCGCGCGGCAACCTGCCGCAAGCACGGCCGATCGAATTCCATAACCATTAATTGCAGCGATTCGCCGCTCGTCGATCCTGAAATCTCCGGCGCAAACAAATCGCTAACCACGGTTCGTCTAGCTTCTTTCGCTGACCAGAGGCGCGGATATGGGAAGTAGATTTTCTCGGCACCTGCACTATAGCTATCGATGATGGGTTTGAGACCTGATGCGGAGCCGACGACACCTATCCCTATCTTGCCGTCGATGGGGCCCGACCAGATATCGCGATAGGCATCAGGCATGGGATCGAATGTCCACCCAGCCGGAAACAGGCCAGCGGCTTCGAGTACAGGGACGCTAAGTCTCGCCGCGTCACCGCCATTGGCGAGATAGCGATCGGTGGCGGAGATCAGCGCCTCGACGCGAGCGCGATCGGCACGTTGCTCCAGGTCGATGACGTTCATTCCTCGATACGCCTTCAGCGCGTCGGGAGCGATCCTGTACAGTAAGACGCCTGAGACTTCCTGCGGTGTTATATCGAGACTCGATAGCAGTTGCTTCCATTGCGAAACGTGATCATCACTAGCATCGACCACGATCGCGGTTATGCCGAGGTTGGCGATGAAAGCCTTCAGTTGGAGATCAGGCTGGGGAAGATCCGGTGACCCGAAAAACACGTTAACAACAGGCCAGCGTCGAACCTCGATAGGCTGAATGCCAGTGAGTCCCGATGCGATCCGGAAATTCATACCGCTAGCAGCCTGCCACATCATCGACATTCCCTTCTGACCGAATGGCAGCGGCAGAACGATGTCATCCGAGATTAACAGCCGACTAGAACTTCCATCGCGAAAAAATGCGGGTAGCGGTGCACGGCTCGCCCAGAACGAAGCCGCTGGGTTGGGCATAAGCATAATCAGCGTCGCGAAGGTCCCGACCACCTTTTCTATTGAGCCAGTGAGCGGATCGCAAAGCCACATGGTGAAGATCACAGCTAGCGACAGAAAGGCGTACATGACCAGTCGAACTGGGAGAGCGCTCTTGATCAGAGGTAGCTTCTCGACCAGGAGCCATGGCATCGGAAGGACCGGATGCCCGCCGACCTGAAGAAACGGCCCAACCGCGAGAATGCAACTTGCTGCGACCACGGCTATCAAAAGCTTCGGCATGAACTCGCCGCGATGCCGGCGGCTCCAGACGGCCGCAATCGCGAGCAGAGGAATTCCCAGGCACGCGCCCTGTTCGAAGATGTTGCCGGGAAAGTTCCTTGAGACTTTTTCGAGCGCTGCGAGGTTTCCGATCGCATTGGCAGAAGTGGGAACAACGAAATTCAGCAGATCGGCCGAATACATCGTCGCCGGCCACAGTGGTCGGGTCGGAAACCCGTAGGCGAAGAAAAAGTAGATGTATGGACTCATCAAGACCGCGGTGAAGGCATATGCCGCCGCGATTTCCGGAAGCAGTCTAAGTATGCGTCGTCGGTCCTCTCCCGAGGCGATTCCCAGTGCAATCAAAAGTGTTAGTCCGGCGATGAACGTCATCACCGCGAAAGGCTCCAGCACCAGAAGGAACTGCATCGAGAGGACGAGGGTGAGGAGAGCTACGAACGCATTACGGCTCAGGCTTTCTTGAACGCGGCGAATCGCCAGATAGGCCACGAGGGGTATCGGGAAAATCAAGATCAGATTCAGATGGCTGAGAATCTCGCCTAGCACATATGGTGAGAAGCCAAACAGGAACCCGCCTAGCAGCGCGGGAAGATAGGAGCCGCTAAGTCTTCGGCAGAGCAGAAAGGCAGTGAAGGCGGCCAGGGGCGGTAGCATCAGGACAATCAGATTGTAAGTCGCCAGCGGACCGAGGGTTGTCGTCAGCGGCATCGCCACGAGACCTAGCATCGGCAGGCAAGTGACCCAGGCGAGGTTCAACCCATAAGGAGCCCAAATCAGCTTGGTCAGAAAAGGATGCGCGTGATGATGGAGTACATACGGCCACCACGCGATGGACCACATATATAATGACGGGTCGGTGTCGCGGCCAACGTAATAATCAAACAGATGTCCCGGCAGTATACGCGCGAAGAAAATCAACGACAGAAGCAGATATGCCGCAAAAGCGACCGGGCTGTTCTCGAGATGCCTGCGAGCTCCAGTAGTGAGATCCTTTGGTCGACTCACTACCCACTCCCGCCCGGACGCTCATACACTACGAAGTATTTGCCGTGAAATGTGATGCGCGCGTTGCTGATCGCCTCGTGCAGTTTTGGATAGTAGTTCAGGCAACTGCCTAAGTAGGTTGGATGGAAGACCGTTGTGACTATCGCGTCGCTGGCCTTCAGCTGGCTCGCCTCACGATCGGGCTCGCCGCCTGCTTCGAATGCAGGCAGCAGGTACATCGCCACAGGCTTTTGGAACGCGTGAGAAATGAGAGCGCCACCACCGGCCTCGATCATCAGCGCGGCTCGCTTGGCATGAATGAGTCTCATCACGCGCGCCCACTCAGCAGATTCGTCGGCAGGCCACCATAGGCGGGTCTCGGGATCGCGAACATAACCCGGATCGAGTTGACGGGCATATGAGAGGAAGAACAGCAGTGACAACGCGACTAGGCTATGCACGTATGTGCGTTCGAATCGAATTGCGGGCTGCCAATCCGAGGCCGCCACAGTTCCTATGACCAGAATGAAAAAGTAATAGGTCCATGTCCAGGAATTTCCGAACATCAGCATTACGAACACGACGTGCAGAAGCGCGCAGCTTAGAGTTAGCTCTTGTCGAGGTGTTGATCGTCCGGCTATAAAGGCGGGGACCGATTGGGCGCCTCGTAGTAGGAGCCAGAGACTCGCGGCGATCCATACTCCTGCCGGGGTTCCCAGGTACCAAATCACGCCGGCGTGGTGCGGGTATAGAAATGACATCCCTTCATAGAAGAAGCCGTAGTGCGAGGTGCGATAGTTCGCCATTCCGCGGATAGGGGTCAGCGTTTGTATCAGGCTACACAGGCCATAGGTCGCGCCCAGCACGACCGCAAGGCCAAGCGCAGTAAGCATAGCCGGGACCAATGGCCTCAGACCGCTAATGCTAAAGCGGCTATCGCGATAGAGATCCCGGGCCATTAGAAAGATCAGCCAAGCGCCATAGAAGTAGCCAATCGCCGGTCTCGCAAAGAGTGCGGCGGTCGCGAGCGCGAGCGCGACTGACCTTCGGCCTTCGAGTTGATAAGCGAGCGCGTTCGCGATGAGTGCCGCTTCGAGACCATGCGCGAAGCTCGGCGGCATGAAGCGCGCGGCGAACGGAAGCGTCAATAGCACGACAGCCATAAGCGGTGGGGCTAGCTTCAGGTGCGCCGCTATCCTCGCAAGTGCCCATGCCACGCCGATTCCGGCGGTCACAAAGAGTCCCGCCTCGCATGCGATAGGTGTCGCGCCGAAGACCGCGAACCAAAGCCGTCCAAAAAGGAGACCTAGCAAACCCCAGTTATATCCGAAATCTACTGCCGGCCGCAGGCCCGAGTGAGTCAAGTATTGCGCGACCAGATTCGTACCTTGATCCTGAAAGAAGTAGTAATCAAAGGATAGCAGGGTCGAGCGCTGAAGGAATGCGAGCACGAGCAGCTCCGCTGCGAAGAGTGCGAACAGTGTCAATCGATGGCGATCGTTTCCATCTTCGCGCGCGCCTGGGTCTACAACGGGGGGCGGAACTGGGCCGCGTGACGCATAAGATCCGGGGCGCAGATCAAATGCCGCGCTCTTGAAGATCGAATCCATCACCGAATGCCGGATCGCGCGAACACTTCGAAGTGTTGGCCGGTCCACAAAGGCTCGAAGGTCTTTATAGCGGTGGAAAACTCGGGCGTGTTAGCAACTCCGTCGCATGGGCCGGGCAAAATCGGTGCGACGACCATTTGAGCGGTACCAAGTTGCGAGAGCTTGCGTTCAACATCCGATGACGTCATCAGGCCAGGCTTAAGGAAGAGACTTACAGGGCTCTCGAAACCGGGAAACAACAGTTCCACGGCGCCCATGCTATTCATCATCACGGTCTTCTTGCCGTGAGTCATAGCGAGCACTTTGCTCCATTCGCTGCGCTCATCGGTGGTCGTCCAAAGCCTGGCTGTCACGGCATCTGTTGAAGTCGTCCGCCATCGCTTCTGCGACCAATAGACAGGGCCTATCCACGACAATAGCGCGACCATGCAGAGAGCTACGCCGATGCGACGCTGAACCGGCCCGAGACTTACAACAATCGCGCATCCGATGACGGGAAGATAAGAGTAATAAATCCACGACCATTGGTTGCCGAAAAAGAGAATCAGGAAGGCAAGGTGAAGTATTGCGCAGGTTACTATGATTTCGCCTCGCCGTGCCGGAAGCTTTTCGGCATACCGTGCGCGCAACTGGAGGAGCGCTGCTGCGAACAACACTGCTCCGCTCGCGATCCAGAAACCGACCGCATCGACGAGATAGTAGGTCCAAGGCACGCCTTTCGGATCCCATAAGGCGCGTCCCGAGCCCATCAGACCAAAGTTTAACGTGTGGTAGGCGGTAGCGCCTTCGACAGGTAGTGCGGTGCGGATAAACGCCTGACCTCCGTATACCAGGCAAAGCGTTGTCGCGAGAGTTAGAAATACGATAGCTGCCGGCGCGAAAGTATCAATCAATCGACGAGGAGTTACACCGGTTCGCGCGAGGTCGCGAACGATCAGGATGATTAGAAGCAAGCCGTAGATGTAGCCCATGCTAGGCTTCGCGAAGATGGCCGCCGTCGCTATTGCGAGGGCGTTGATGCGCGAGCCGCGCGCTTGCTCAGCGATCGCATGGCATAGCAGCGTCGCCTCCAGCGCTTGCGCGAGGTTGGGGTAGCTGCTCTGAAAGGCAAAACCTAGCGCGACGATCGTTAGCGCTAGCCCAATACCGGCGACTGGCAGATGCGTCAGTATTTTTGCCAATGCCCATGCGAGGAGAAGGTTGCAGGCCAGCATCGCGAGTTGGTAGGCGAACGGGCTCGCGCCAAAAATCGCAAACCAACCGCGCGCAACCAGGATCGGTAGTAAGCCGTAGTGGTAGCCAAAATCGATTGCCGGCCGGTAGCCATTAGCGACGAGGTATTGGAGCGTGAGGTTTGCGCCACGATCGCCAAATGCGAAGGCCTCGAAGTTCATCGTCTCGGGGAGCCGGGCGATCATCAGCGCGATCAATTCGATCGAGAAGAGGAAAAAGAGCGCGGTGAACCGAGCCGATGATTGCTCGGAGGCCGCTGCCGCAACGACTGAGGCTTTTTCGCGAGGGACCGCGGAATCAATGAGCGCGGCAGTCCCCGACCTCGCGCTGACAAGCCGGCGCTGCTCCACCATGCCGATGACTGCATCCCCCATCCCCGAACCTCGTTTCGAAGCTAACGGTGGATGACCAGCGGGTCAACCCGTCTATCTGTACGGCGGAAATACCGTCTATCTGGCGGATGCGGGTTGACAAGCGCGGCCCGCGCGGGCTACGCGGCTGTTATCACTGAATGAGGTCATCAGCCGTGGCATATAAACACATCCGGTACGAGAAATCCGATCGCATTGCGAGGGTGATTCTGAACCGTCCGCGCTATAAGAATGCGCAGTCGCGCCTGATGATCGAAGAGATGGACGACGCGTTCGCCGCCGCCAACGAGGACGACGACATCCGCGTGGTCATCCTCAAGGGTGAAGGCGAGCATTTTTCGTCGGGCCACGATCTCGGTACCCCCGAGGACAAGGAAGATACGGAGAAGCGTCCCTATCCGCGCGGGATGCGCGGGCAGCACAAGCGCTCGTGGGATTTGTACATCGATCCGACCCTTCGGTGGCGCGACCTCACGAAGCCGACCATCGCGCAGGTTCACGGCTTCTGTATTTTCGGCGGCTGGATGTTCGCGGCTGCGATGGACCTGATCGTCGCCTCCGATGATGCGATGTTCCTCCCCTCGTTGCTGCAATACTTTTCGATTCCGTGGGATATCGGCGCGCGCAAGGCCAAGGAGATTCTCTATCAGAGCCGCTTCGTGACGGCGCAGGAGGCGGAGCGGCTGGGCTTTGTGAACATGGTAGTCCCGCGGGATCGGCTCGAAGAGGAGACCACCGCACTGGCATCGCGCATCGCGGAGAGCGATCGCTTCACGCTGAAGATGTTGAAGATCGCCATCAACAATGCGCAGGACGAGATGGGATTCCGCAGCGCGATCAAAAACGCGCACGCGCATCATATGGTCCTCGCGGCGAGCGGTATGCTTAAGGGGCGCGAGCTGCCGAGCCGGATGCCCGGCGTGGATCAGGCGCTCAAGAAACTCGGCAAGTCGTGATCCTGACTGAATGCCGCCTGACTTCGCGCACCTGCGCCAGTATCATTGTAAGAGAATCTCGCGCCGTCTGATCTCCTCGACAGACGCCGCTTAATCCGGAGCCCAACATGACGGCGTTTGCCGCGTTCCTTCTCCTCCTGCTTCTGCTGATCCCCGGTTGTCAAAAATCCTGTAACCAGCCACCGCCCTCGCCGCCGGCGCCGAGTGCGAGCCCGACCGAATCGCCGACCACCACGCCGACCCCCGCACCGACGCCGATTCCATACTCGCAGCGCAACTTCCCATGCCTCAGTAACACGCTCGTCGGCAAGCAGTTCGACTACTCGCCGGATGACAAACAAGACGTTCATCTGATCTCGGCCAAGCTCGGCGAGGACTCGAAACTGATCGCCCGCGCGAACCACATCTCGCGCTTCTCGACCGTCGATTCGGGACACAGCGTGCACATCGACAATCAGCACATCGCGCCGTGCGACATTACCAACGGAATCCTCGTCAACCTGCCGCAGCGGATGCTTTTCTATTACAAGGAGGGGAAGCTTGTGACCTCCTATCCGGTCGCGGTAGGAAAACCCGACTGGGATACGCCGATCGAAGCGTTCTCGGTAAAAACCAAACATAAGAATCCGGCTTGGGTGGTGCCCAAGGGGATTCAGGATGAAATGGAAGAAGAGGGGAAGGTGGTCAAGACGCGCGTTGAGCCCGGACCTGACAATCCGCTGGGCAACTACTGGATGGGCCTGAGCATCCCAGGCATCGGCATCCACGCGACTAATTCACCGGCTAGCATTTACAGCTATCACACCCACGGATGCGTGCGGCTCGATCCTGAGAATGCCAAGGATCTGTTCAATCGAATCTCGACGGGTGAGCCGGGGATGATCGTGTATGAGCCGGTGATATTTGCGAAAACTGATGACGACCGCGTGTTTCTTGAAGTCGATCGTGATATTTACGAGAAGGGTTTGGCCGACCTCGATCACGTAAAGCAGATCGCCGATAGCCTCAAGATCGGAAATCTGGTTGATTGGTCTAAGGTGACCGCGATCGTGAATGACTTTGATGGTATCGCTCACGACGTGACGGTCGGGAAATAAGGTTCGGGGGATATTGGGATTGCAAAATGGGGATTTCGCGCCGGCTCTAATTAGCCGTCGCAAGCTGCTCAAAATGGGACTCGTGGCCGCGGTTCCGGCGCTGATTCCTGGCGCCGCAATGGCGGCATTTCACGTAATTCCGAAGCGCGCGCGCTCGCTGTCGTTTTACAATTTGCACACCGGCGAGAGCCTCAAGACCACCTACTTCGCCAACGGCGAATACATTTCCGGAGCGCTCAAGGAAATCAACTTCATCCTGCGCGATTGGCGTCAGAACGAGGTCAAGGCAATCGATCCGGCGCTGCTCGATCTGCTCGCGGGCATTCACAATCGCCTCGGGACCAAAGAGCCCTTTCAGATTATCTCGGGATATCGCACCCCGCAGACCAATGCGATGCTGCATATACAGACCGAGGGCGTCGCCGTCCACAGCCTGCACCTCGATGGCAAGGCGATCGACATTTGCGTCGAAGGGCGCTCGCTGAAAAATGTGCGGCGCGCTGCGATGTCGATGTTCGGTGGCGGCGTCGGATACTATCCGCGCACCGGATTCGTGCACGTCGACACCGGGCGCCTACGCTTCTGGTAGCGGAATCGGCTTCGAACCAAATCGCCCATTCGCGATTACCTCAGCGCGATCTCTCCGACGCTGCCAGCTCCTTGAGCGCCTCACCCTCGGGCGCGGCATGCGCCATGTGCCTGGTAAATGCATCGAGCTCGACGCCGAACGCGTCGGCGATTCGATCGATGAAGTTGAACAGGCTCGCGATCAGCACGATGTCGTAGCATTGCTCTTCGGAGAAATCACGTCGCAGTCCATCGAGGTCGCCCTTGATCATTTGCGATGGATTCAGGGTGAGCTTTTCGGCATATGCGAGCATCGCGAGATCGGCCTCGGAGAGCGGCGCGCTGCGCCAATCGCGCTTCAGCGTCGCGACCAATTCATTGGCGCCGCTGCTTTGAACGCGGAGCACCTCCGCGTGGGAATTAGTTCAGTAGTGACACTGATTGAGCGATGACACGACGGTGGCGAGCATCTCCTCCTGCACGCGCGTGAGATTCGACGCGCCGAAGGTCCCGGTCGTGAACACGCGCGCGACCGCCGCCAGCACTTCGGGCTTGAGGCTGAACGACTGCATGATGTTCGGCACCATCGGAAATTTCTGCAGCAGCGAAGCGTACACTTCCTTCAGCCTGCCGGTCGCGTCCTGCTCGGAGGTGGTTTTGTCCATGCCATGTCGCATCTCCTCGTGACGCGCCTTCTCGTGGGGCTTCGGTTGCCCTTCTCGTCTAGCCGCGCGCCTGCCGGGAATCAATCCGCATGTGTCGCTTGACGCTGGCACCATGCTATTCGAATACGACTCTATCGGTAGGAGGCTTCTCGCGATGAAGTCACTGAACGATGTAGGCGCGCTGATCGGTCGAATCTTGATGGCGTTGATTTTCCTGCTGTCCGGAATAGGCAAGTTCGCGCATCCCTCGATGATGCTCGCATTCATGAAGATGAACGGAGTGCCAGCACCGGAGCCGATGCTCTACCTGTCCGCAATCATCGAAATCGCGGGCGGGCTCGCGCTACTGATCGGATTGCGCGCGCGAGCGGCGGCCGTGCTGCTGTTCCTGTTCCTAATCCCGGTCACCCTCATGATGCATGCGATTCCCGGCGGTCAGATGAACCAGGTCGAGGTGCTGAAGAACCTCGCAATCATGGGTGGGTTACTGATCCTCGCTACGCGAGGTGGCGGAGCTTATAGCATCACACGCGACTGACGCAGCAAAGAAAAAAGAGCCCGTTGCGGCAATCGCCACGCGCTCTTTCTGTCGCGAAACTAAATGACTGAAGTTGCTACTTGCCGGCCCCCGCGCCGAGGGCCTGCTTCACCATCGGCTCGAGCTCGCCGCTCTCAAAGAGCTCACGCACGATGTCGCACCCGCCGACGAATTTGCCGTTGATGTAGACCTGCGGGATGGTCGGCCAATTGCTGTAGCGTTTGATGCCCTCGCGAATCTCCATGTCCTGCAGCACGTCGACCGTTTCGAACGGCGCGCCGAGTTGCTCGAAGATTTCCACCGTCGCGGCTGAGAAGCCGCATTGCGGGAAGCTGCGATTGCCTTTCATGAACAGCACGATCTTATTGCTGTTGATTGTCGATTGGATTTTTTCAGTTACGTCAGCCATTACCCTTTACCTCCGATTCGCGTCCTGTGCCGGGGTCAGCGTTTTGAGTGTCAGCGCGTGCACGCGAGCGCGCATCGCATCGCCGAGCGCATTGTAGACCGCCTGATGGCGCTCGACGAGAGTCTTGCCCTCGAAACTTTCGCTCACCACGACCGCCTCGAAATGGTCGCCGCCGCCGGTATAGTCGCGCACTTCCACGCGCGCGCCGGGAATCCCGCTGGCGATCATCTGCTCGATTTCACTCGCGTCCATCAACCCTTACTCCGCGCCCATTGTAATCACAGTTGCAAAAAGAAACTAGCTTCCAGGGAATACCCAAAGGATCACCGCTCGTATTCGATGTCGTAGAGATTCTGTTTTTTTTCATCCTCGGGCGTCAGTTTCTTTTTCGCGTTCGGCTTGCCCGTGGGATTCGCGAGCAACTGAGTAACGCCCTCTGTGAGTTCGCCAGGCGCGCCCGCACCCATTACGCGTCCAACGATAGAGCCGTCGGGGCCGAGAAAAACCGTGGTCGGAATCGCCTCGACGCCGAAGCTGTCGAGCACGTCGGTCTCCGCAAGCAGAATCGGATAATTGATTTCGAATTCCTTCACGAACGGACGCACCGAGCGCACGCCTTCGCCCTGCACCGTGTCGCATGCGATGCCGAGCACCACCAGCCCTTTCGATCGATGATAGCGCTGGTAGATTTTCTTCAACTCGGGAATCTGATGGCGGCAGGGCCCGCACCAGGTCGCCCAGAAATCGATAACCACCGGATGACCTCGATACTGGCTGAGTTTGGTCACGTGGCCGTCGAGATCGCGCAGCGAAAAGTCGACGCTAGACCCTGAGCTGCGAACGACTTGCGCATTGCCACTCGATTCGAATCGCGGCGGCATCGGTCCGAGTACGACTGCGACGGCAATCAGAGCCGCCGCTATGAATTTGCATTGGAGAATCATCTGAGCGCTTTAGACCTGCTCGACGACGGTTGCGATTCCCTGCCCGATTCCGATGCACAGCGTGAGCTTGGGATTCTTTTCGAGCAAGCGTTTGATGCAGTTGACGGCGAGGTCATCGGCGCGGACGTCTTTGTAGTAGCCTTTGTCGCGGCCGGCTTTTCCGATCGGCGTCCCTACTCCGTCAACGATCACAACTTCGCGCATGATGATGTTTCCTCCGGTAGGTTGCAGGATTCGGTCGAAGGCGATCCTTATATGATACTCCGCGCGCGCAAATCGGCCAGATGGGTTTTGTCCAGCCCCAGCAGCGTTTCCAGCACCTCGTCGGTATGCTCGCCCAGCTTGGGCGCGCGCGTGTCGGGCGTCGCGGTTGAGTCGGGATTGCGCAGCGGCGTGCCGGGAACGATGAGATCTTCGAAGCTCGGATGATCGGCGTGAAGAATCATCCGATGCTCTTTCAGATGCGAGTTCTGCGTGACCTCCTCGACGTTGGCGATCGGCGCGCACGGAACTGACGCGCCCTCCAGCTTCTCCAACCAGTATGCGCGGGTGCGCGTCGCGAAATGCGCGACGAGGATTTTTTCGAGGTCGGCATGATGCGCCGTGCGATCGGCATTGAGCGCGAAGCGTGCATCATCTTTCAACTCGGGGCGTCCGATCGCGTCGCACATGCGCTGCCAGATCGCTTCGTTGCCGGCGCCGGCGACGAAGAATCCGTCGCTCGCGCGAAACTGCTGAAACGGCGTGATCGACGGATGCCGCGTGCCGAGCGGTCCCGGCACTTTGCGCGTGACCGAAAAGCGCGCGATCGCGTCCTCGAGCATCGCGACCTGGCAATCGAGCATCGAGATGTCGACGTGCTGGCCCTTACCGGTCGCGTCGCGGGAGCGCAGCGCAACCAGGATTCCGATGATGCCGTACAGCGCGCCGGATAAATCCCCGATCGACACGCCGCATCGCAGCGGGTCGCCGTCTGGATATCCCGTGATGCTCATGGTGCCGCCGAGCGCCTGCGCCACGATATCGTAGGCCGGCGCGGAAGCCATCGGTCCGCTCTGTCCGAACCCGGAGATGGAGCACAGGATGATCCTCGGATTCGAGGCGCTCAAATGCCGATATCCGACGCCAAAACGCTCCATTGTGCCGGGCGAAAAATTCTCAACTACCACATCAGATTTGTGCGCCAGCTTGATCAGCAAGTCGGCGCCGTCCTTCGTCCGCAAATCGATGGTGACGCTCTTCTTGCCGCGATTGACGCTGTAGAAGTAGCCGGAGTCGCCGCCGGGAATTATCGGAGCGAAGCCGCGCGAATCATCGCCGCGCCCGGGCACCTCGATTTTGATGACCTCGGCGCCGAGGTCAGCCAGGTTCATGGTGCAAAACGGCCCGGCCAGCACCCGGGTCAGATCGATGACGCGAATTCCTTGGAGTGGTTTTTTTTCGATCACGTGAAGTTCATCTTTCACTTTATATTTTCTAAACTAGTGTCAGCGAGGTTTTCTCAAACGAAATAAACTGAAGATAGTAAGAGGAATTGCGACGAACGCGCCTATCGCAAAACCAAGTTGAGTCCAATTCAAAACTCCTTGCGACCAGAGAACTCCCACGAGTGCTGCGCCGAATAACGGAACTAGTACCTCAACTCTGAGAGAACCGCGCGAGGACCCTGAAGCATCACTTGACGATGTGAACATCGACGCCCATCGTAGCTCACCTGATGGCCCGATCAATCCGCGCGAGGCAATCCGATTCTAACCTCGCCACGCTTGGAGTAATCGCATCGTTTGAGTTACGCTTCGAAGCGAAACCGCATCAGCAGCAACCCAGCCGCTTAGCGGGCGAGCTGCGCAAGGAGAACGCGATGGGTGCATCCATAGGAACCGAAACAATCGACCAGCCGAATCGATGGCGGCTGGAGACGCCGGGACATCAGGGTTGGAAACGCACGGCGAGGCCCGACGATCCCGATCGCTTCCTCATGATCTCGGCGGACTGCCACGCCAACGAGCCGGCGAATTTGTGGGTCGAGCGCATCGACAAGAAATTTCGCGATCGCCTGCCGCGAATCGAAATCGACGAGAACGGCGTGAAGTGGAGTATCTCGGAAGGATGGGCGCGTTCGCGGCTGCTCGACAATACGCTCTCCGGCGAGGACCTTTTCCGCAATGGCCGCGGCGCCGATCCGCTCGAGAGGCTCCGCGATCACGTGCGCGACGGCATCGATGCGGAAATCATTTTCCCGAATAAGGGGCTCACGATGTGGGCGACCTCGGATGCCGAGTTCGCGACGGCGCAATGCAAAATCTGGAACGACTGGGCGTGGGAGACTTTCGGTCCTTACAATGATCGCATGTCGCCGATGGCGTCGATTGCGACCGCCGACGTCAACACCGCGACCGCCGAAATCCAGCGCGTCGCGAAGATGGGATTTCGCGGACTCACGCTGCCGTGCAAACCGATCTTCGGTGCGCATGACGCGCGCCATCCGAATTACAACCTCGGGATGTACGATCCGATGTGGGCTGCGATTCAGGACGCCGACATTCCGATCACCTTCCACGTCTCGACCGGACGCGATCCTCGCGCGGCGCGCAAAGATGGCGGCGCGGTCATCAACTACGTTTCGCATTCGCTGGTGCCGACCATCGAACCGGTCGCGCATCTATGCGCCTCCGGGGTGCTCGAGCGCTTCCCGCGCATTCGATTCGCGGCGATTGAGTCGGGCATCGGATGGGTCGCGTGGGCGCTCGAAGCGATGGATGAGGCATACCTCAAGCATCACATGTGGGCGTTCCCGAGGATGAAGAAAAAGCCGAGCGAGTATTTCCACTCCAACGGCTTCGCATCGTTCCAGGAAGACCCGGTCGGGCTGGACCTCGCGGTGAAGTACAACCTCGTCGACAATTTCCTGTGGGCGAATGATTACCCGCATCACGAGGGTTCGTGGCCTCATTCGGCGCCGGCCATCGAGCGGCAGATGAAGGATCTCAACGACGATCAGAGGGCGAAGATCCTCGGCCTCAATGCGGCACGGCTGTGGAAGTTCGACATCGACAAGCTGATGAAGTATCGCGGGCAGCACGCATCCGCGACGGTGTAATCGGCACGCGAGAATCGGCCTCGAAGGGTCGGCTTCCGAATGGAGCCGGCCCTTTTCTATGGTGGAAGATGCTATAGTGATGAGCGCCGAGTTCGACGGAAGCGAGCTTTTAGAGAATCGCGAAAATGCAAAAACAAACCCACCACTCGGCATCGCCGAGTGGTGGTCCTGAGCGTTGCGCGAAAGACCTCGGGTGGCACCTACGCAATACCAAATCGCAAAAAACAAACCCACCACATGAATATCGAGACCCTTCGCTTTGCTCAGGGCGACCGCTCGCGCATGCTCGCGGTAAATTACCAAACGAAGCCAAATAAGCCTTAATGTAGAAGGCTCTTCGCTTTAGTCTCGCCTACAAAAGGGGTGGTTTTCCTACCGCCGGGAGCCGCGAGCGCGAGCCTCTTCCTGCGCCCGAAGCGCCTCGGCCGGCGTCATGATGAGCCGAGGCTCCTCGCGCTTGCGCTCTGCCTCCTGCGTCAACAACGCGCCCAGCTGCGTCTGCACCAGCGAGCGGAAGAAGGCGACCTTCTTGAGGTCCGCGCCATCGCGAATTCTCGCCGCCGCCGCCGCTGCCCATCCCGCCTGCTGACGACGTCCGGTCTTCGCCAAGTACAGTCCGGTGTGCTCGAGGCGGCGTTGCAGACGCTCAGCGCGTGCGCCGCTGAGCAGCTCGCCGATCGCCTTCTCGACCGCACCCATGATGCGATCCTCCTGCGATGAGCGGCTCACCACCAGCACGCTCTCCTGCGCGCGATTGACCTCCTCGAGATACGGCTTGAGTTCCTTCGGCGGGATGCGAAACGCTTGAACCTCCGGCTCCTTCAATAGATCGATCGATGGCTCTTCCGCTGCCTCCTTCGCGAACTCCGCATAGATCGGATGCGTTAGCTGGGTCGGCAGCGGCGCGCCGGTCACCTCGGTACGCAGCGCGTAGAAATTTCCTACATTCAGGCGATGCTCGTCGGAAGTCCTGCGATAGGCATCGCATAAGATGAAATCGGCGAGGCGAGGATCGATGTCGATCAGCTTCACGCCGGCCTGATGCTCGAGTTCCTCCTGTTGCGTCTTCAGCTCGCGCCGCGTGACCGAATGATTCTGCACACCCGCGAGTCCGTAGTTTTCGGTTATGAGGCCCCACATCCTGACCAGCCCGCCGCGCGGCCGCGCCTTGACCATCCAGACGATCTGCGCGCCTTCAGCATCGATCGGCGACATCAGCGCGGTCAGCCCGGCCTCGGTCGGGGAGGGCGCCGACTTAGGTTGCGCCTCGGGCTCGCGCACCTCGATGCCGTGCTGACGAAGTTTGTAGATCGCGCGGCGAATCTCGCGCCGCAGCGCGCCACTCGCGTTCGATTCCATCTCGACCAGCAACTCGCCCGCGCCCGGATCGCTAATTTCGCCGAGCGCTTTGGCGATCGCGAGATCGCTTGCGTCAGTTTTTCCTCGCAGTTCGCGAAGCTTGATGATTCGTGCAGGAGCAGGCGCCGCGGGATCGAATCCCGATTCGCGAAGTTGCGTTCCGCCGGTGTCGAGGTCATTCTTCGGATTCGCCACGTTTATGTTTCCCGGATGAAGTCGGTTTCGAATTGATCGAAGCATCGAAGCTATGCGGCGCCTCGATGAACTGTCAAGTTTCGATCGGTGTTGTGCACGGCAGCCCGCTGGATTTGCCGCATCAGTGAGTATGTAATTTATTTGTCGGGCGTCGCTACTCTTCCCGCAAAGTTCCCGCAAGGTTCCAATGTCTGCCTCGAACCAAATCACACCGATCCCCATTGCACAGCCGCAGGTCGTGATCGTCGGCGCCGGCTTTGGTGGCCTCAATGCGGCGTGGTCGCTGCGACGCGCGAAAGTTGAAGTCACGATCGTCGATCGCCGCAACCATCATTTGTTTCAACCGCTGCTCTACCAGGTCGCAACCGCCGGCTTATCACCCGCGGATATCGCGTATCTAATTCGAGCGATCGTCAGACGAAATCTCAATACCCGGGTGCTACTGGATGAAGTGCTTGGGATTGATTTGGCGGCGCGACACGTCACCACCACTCAAGGCGACATAAAGTATGATTTTCTCATCGTTGCGGCGGGTGCCGGAACCTTTTACTTTGGCCACGACGAATGGTCGCGCTTCGCGCCCGGACTGAAGAGCCTCGAAGACGCCCTCAACATTCGCCAGCGCATATTGCTTTCCTTCGAACTGGCAGAGCGTGAACTCGACGGCGCCGCGCGCCAGCAGTTGCTCACCTTCGTCGTGGTCGGCGGCGGACCCACTGGAGCCGAGCTCGCGGGCGCGATCGCGGAAATATCGCGGCAGGTTATCGTCAGCGATTTTCGCCGAATCGATCCGCGCGAAGCGAGAATCGTCCTGGTCGAAGCGGGTCCCAGAATTCTTCCCACCTTCGACGAAGCGCTCGCCGCCAAGGCCGCGGCTGCATTGAAGAAGCGCGGCGTCGAGATTCTGACCGGCACCGCGGCAAAAGCAATCACGCTCGACATGATTCGCCTCGACAAGTCCGAAATACGGGCGCGAACGATTATTTGGGCGGCCGGCGTGGCGGCTTCGCCGCTTGCGAGAACGATGGGCGTGGAGCTCGATCGCGCGGGCCGGGTGAAGGTTCGCAGCGATCTCACCATCGAGGGGCATCCCGAGTCGTTCGTCATCGGAGATATCGCGGCCTGCGTCGACGCGGCGGGCCGCACGATGCCGGGGCTCGCGCCGGTTGCGATTCAACAGGGGCGATGCGCCGCCGAGAACATTGTCAGGGCCGTTGGAGGAAAACCCTACCGCCAGTTTCAATATGTGGACAAGGGGACGCTGGCGACCATCGGACGCGCCTTCGCCATTCTGCAGCTGGGAAAGTTCAGGCTGAGTGGACTGCTTGCCTGGCTCATCTGGTCGATGGTTCATATCGCCTATCTGATCGGATTTCGTAACCGGGTGATCGTGATGTTCGAATGGGCCTGGGCGTACCTCACCACGCAACGCGGCGCGCGGCTCATCACCAGCGATATCGAAGAATTGCTGGCGGAGCCGCGGGAGAATCCGGATGCAAAACCTCGAAGCGAAATTCAAGCTGCACGATCTTGAGCGCGCCCGGAAGCAGGCCGAAGCGATCAAGTACCAGTTCAAGGCGACGCTCATGCAGCGCGATACCTTCTTTCGCGTCAGAGAAGGCAAATTGAAACTTCGCGAAGAGGAATCCGGGGCGTGGATGATTTTCTACGGCCGCCAGGATAGTCAGGATCTCAAACTCAGCAGCTACGAAATCGTTTCGATCGCGGAGCCCGCAAAGACCCGCGACATCATGACGCAGGCGCTCGGCACCATCGCGACGGTCAAGAAGACCCGCATTCTGATGATGCGCGATCACATTCGGCTTCACCTCGATCGGGTCGATGATCTCGGCGAGTTCGGCGAAATCGAAGCGGTGCTTGGTGAACATGGCGATCCCGAACTAAGCCGCCCGGCGGTCGACGAACTCCTGCGCGCGCTCGAGGTTGACCGCAAGAATCTCATCGCGACATCGTACTTCGAGATGCTGCGCGCTGCCCGGTAACTACTGAACCGTCAAATGCCCGCGCTGAAGATCGATTCGCAACCGGTCCCCGCGAGGACCTGATCGACGAAGCGCCGATCGCTTTCTCCCAATGCGGAGTGTGCTTCGCGCAGCCACTTTAGACATTTTCCCTGATACGGGAAGGGCTGCTGGATCCATGGACGCCCATCAATCTCGGCCCGAACCTCGGTCGCTTTCGAGTTGAGCGCGTGGACGTTGGCGATCAGAAACGGCGCGTAGACGCGGCCGATCTCGCCCATCAGCGCATGCAAGGTTTCGGCGACGCGGTCGCGCGAGCACCATCCATCGTCGGTGACCTCGATTCCGGCGAGGTCTTCCATTCGATTGACCCACGAATAGACTCGCGGCGCATTTTCAGCCGCGATCGCGCTCGGGGTCGGATCGAAATGGGTCAGTTGGCTGAGTTGCCCGAACAATCCGAAATCGCCAACTCCCGGACGATTGCCCATCAGGAAGAGCGAGCCGCCCGCGATGTGCCGATCGAGAATCGCGAGCAAACGGCGATAGCTGTCCTCGATGACCGGGCGCGTGATTGGATTGGAGCCCACCACCGTGAGCCGCGCTATCTGCCGATCAGCGATCGTTTTGGCGGCGCGCTCCAGCCGCGCGCCGTCTAGATGCGGCATGCGATCGAGGATTAGAACGTGTGACGCCTTCTTGATGTCAGCTTCGTAATTCCAGCGGTGGTGGAACATCGGCTTGGTTAGCCACTCGTCGCCGTAGTCCTCAATCAGCGAATGGAGAAATGCGAGCGCGCGATCCGGCGGAAGCAGCGAGCGCTCCGTGAACGCGGTTTCCAGCCGAAGGATCTCGAAGGTCGAATCGATCATCGCCTCGTCAGGCGTGCCGTTCTCGCCGTGGAACACCAGCACCGGAATCAAAGCGACCGGCACCGGCGGTATGCCAACGTCTTCCGCGGACCCGCGCATGATCCATCGAAACGGAATGCGCCGATAGCGGAGCACCGCGCGCATTTTTCGCGAATACGGCGAGCCGTAGCCGCCGACCAGAGTGAGAGGCTTCATTGCCAGCACCAGCTTCGACAAGGCTCGATCATGCCGGAGCCTCGACGGGAAGCTGCGGATCGCGCGGCGGCGGGAGATTGTCGTAGAGGTCGGCGATCAAGTCGGACTTCAGTTTGGCGCAGCCCGCGTCATTCCACAGATTGCGCCACTGCATCGGATCTTCGCTCAGATTGTATAGTTCGCCCTCGGTGCCGTTGTAGCTGATATCGGGCATTGGAATGTTCGGACCGCCGAGGCCGCTGCGAATAACTCCCGCGAGATCGAATCCGATGTCGCGCGTACTCTTTTCATAGACAGTGCATACGTATCCGTCGCGATAAATAGACTTCATATGCATGCCGATTTGCGCGAACTGACTATCCCATTCAGTAATCACTCGCTGGCGTCCGGAATGCGGCGCGGTCGGCAGCGGCTTCCCCTCGATCCATGATGGAACCGGCACTCCGGCGATCGTGCAAAACGTCGGCGCGAGGTCGAGCTGGCCGACGGGCTCGGAAATCTGTGCCGCATCCACCTTCGCGCTCGGCGCCGGACGCCAAATCATCGGAATGTGCATCAGCGCGTCGACGTGATACGGCCCTTTGTAGACGAGGCCGAAGTCGCCCTGCAACTCACCGTGATCGGTGGTGAAAAATACGTCGGTTCGTTCGTCCCACTTCCGTTCGGTGATCCTCCGAAGCACACGGCCACAGGCCTGATCGATGAGTTCGTTCTCGACGTGCACCATCGCGTTGATTTCGCGGACCTGATCATGCGTCATCAACGCGGGAACGAAGCGCGCCGGACCGCCCTCGAAATTGCGGAAGCGGCCCTCGTACCAGTCGAGCCAGTGACGCGGCTTCTGGCGCAAAATCGCTTCGATCTTATCGCGCGATCCGGGATGTCCCACCGGCAAATCCAAATCGCGCCAGTTGATCCTGCGCGCCTCCGCCTCGGGCGGATCCCACGGATGATGCGGGTCGGGAAAGCTCATCCACACGAACCAGTTTTCGTTCGGATCGAGCGAATCCAGAAATGCAATCGTGCGATCGGCTACCCAATCAGTATGGTAATGCTCACGAGGTATCGGATTGTATTTTACTTCGGGAGCGTTAGTATCGCCCCCGCCGGCCGCACTGAGTAATGGTGCAAATCCGCCAACCTCAGTTGGATAGTTATTCTGCAACCACACTGAGTAATGCCAGCCGCCCATCGGCACGTGCATCGCGAGCTCCATCCGCTCGAAGCCGCGCCAGGGTCCGGTGCTGCCCTTACGCCCCATCGAGTTCTCCGGCCACTTTTGCGCGAGGTCGAAGGCTGGTTCGAAGTGGGCCTTGCCCAAAAGCGCGGTGCGATATCCCGCCTTCTCGTGGAGGTAAGCCGCGACGCTGGGCGCATCGGGCGGCAGCGCAACGCCGTTGGCGAACACGCCGTGCGTGCGCACGTATTGGCCGGTGATCATGGTAGAGCGCGCCGGCATGCACACAACATTTTGATTGTGTGCGCGACGATAGTTGATCCCGTCGGCCGCGAGCTGATCGACGACCGGAGTCTTCGCGACCGCGCCGCCGTTGCATCCGAGCGAATCGTAACGCTGCTGGTCGGTAGTGATGAAAAGAATGTTGCGGCCCATCGCATTTCCTCCTATCGCATCGCTACGGCATCGGCATTGGATTGATCGCGTACAGTTCGGTCCGCTCGAGGCCTTCGTCGCGAAAGTGATGAATCGCCTGATACTCGGCGCTCATGCCCATCTCGAGAAAAACCTTGCGCGACGGGTACTCGACGATCGCGATTGCGTCCCAGTCGCCGTTGGCGCCGATCACCGATTGCGCCACCTGGCCGGCGAAGAGAACCCGGCCGCCGATCTTCTCGAGGATCTTTGCGACGTGGCGTCCATACTCATTGTAGGATTCCGCGCCCGAGCCCGCCTTGAACTTGAGCAGGTTGAGCATCACCACTTTGCCGGTTTCCGGGGACTGCGCAAGTTTCTGCATCGCCTCAGCCGTCGGCACTATCGAACTCATCAGAGAGCCTCCCAAAGGATTTGCGAGTGACTTGATGACGAGGGTCAGGTTTGCGGATGCGAAATCCCCATCAGCTCGAGCAGATTTTCGGTGATGCGCAGGGTGAGGCCCCAAATGGTCTGGCCGGAATAAAAGATCGCCGGGAAATTCGACGACGGACGATCCTTGTCGCGGCGCCATTCGTACTGTCCTCGATACCGCGCGTCGGCCAGCGCGCTCAGCGGCACTTCGAAAACCTCCGCGACCTCGATTTCCTGGATCCGATAATCAACCGGCCGCGAGAGGACGCCGACGAACGGCGCGACTCGCATCCCGCTCGACACCGTACTCATAGTAGGAAAACCGCCAAGGACGTCGACGAGATGGGGTTCGATGCCGACTTCCTCGTGCGCCTCGCGCAAGGCGGTATGCAGCAGCGTGGTGTCGGTGGGATCGACGCGGCCGCCGGGAAACGCGACCTGCCCGCGATGACTCTCGACCGAGTCCGAGCGGCGGATGAAGACCAGATGCAATTCGCCGTCGCGCTGCACGATCGGAACCAGCACTGCGGCCGCGCGCGTCACCGCATCGTGCGGGGGGCGATCATCCGGATCGGTCTTATGTAACGCGCGGCGCAGTTTTTCGATCTGCGCATGTCTGGTGACGATGAGAGATTCGTTGGCCGGCGCGCTGGCGGCACCGAGATTCGATTTGGACATGCTGGCTCCGTTTCGCAGATAGCATATCATGAGTCGCCGCGTTCTTGTCAGGCGAAAATCGAAAATGCGTTACCTGATCGGCAGATATCATGAAGTTGCGCTCAAAGGCGGCAATCGCTGGCGCTTCGTCGATCAGATCAAACACAATCTGCGCGCGATTCTCTCCGACTACGAACTCGGCCGCATCCGCTCGCTCGGATCGCGCCTGATAATCGAATTGCCCGGCGCGATTCCCGACGACGTCGTTCGCGAACGCGCCGCGCTGATTTTCGGCTTGCAGAATTTTTCGATCAGCTATCCTGCGCCGCTCGATATCGAAGCCATCACGCGCGAAGCGATCGCGCGCGCACGCGGCCTCACGGCTAAGACCTTCAGGATCAGTACGAAGCGCGATTACAAACGTTTCGAAATGAATTCAATGGAGATCGATCGCGCAGTCGGCGGCGCGATCGCCGATGAATTCGGTTTCAAAGTCGACCTCGAGAATCCCGAGCTGACAATTTCCATCGAGATCCTGCCCGAGGGCGCCTACGTCTCAGCCGGCAAAATTCCCGGCGCCGGCGGTCTGCCGGTTGGAATTACAGGGCGCGGTCTGACGCTGCTGTCGGGCGGAATCGATTCGCCCGTCGCGGCGCATCGCATGATGAAGCGCGGGCTGCACGTCGACTTCGTCCATTTTCATGGGCATCCGCTGGTCACCACCGCGAGCCGCGACAAGGCGCTCGAGCTGGCGGCTCATCTGACGCGCTTCGAGGGCCGCGCGACGCTGATGCTGGTGCCGTTTGGAATTTTGCAACGCGAGATCGTCGCGAAAAGTCTGCGTCCGCTTCGCGTCGTAATGTATCGCCGCTTCATGATGCGTATCGCAGCGGAGCTGGCGCGCAAGGTTGGCGCGACGGTTCTCGTCAGCGGGGAAAGCCTCGGGCAAGTGGCCTCGCAGACGCTCGAAAACATGATGGTGATTCAAACGGCAACGACGATGCCGATCCTGCGCCCGCTGGTCGGAATGGACAAGAATGAGATCATTGTCGAGGCGCGCAGGCTGGGGACCTTCGAGACCTCCATACTCCCTGACGAGGATTGCTGCACACTGTTTACGCCGCCTCATCCTGAAACGCATGCGCGAGAGAAAGAGGTTGCGGAATCCGAAGCGCGTCTCGACATCGATCGCATGGTGAATGACGCGATTGCCCAGACGGAAGTGGTGCGGCTGAGCTTTCCACGGCCGGCTTAGAGGCCGATTTCGATCATCGCGAGTCCAATCGCGATGGTGAGAATCGTCACCGGAATCCCCACCTTCAGATACTCCGAAAATGTGATGCTGACGCCGTGCCTGCGCGCCTGCTCGATGACGATCAGATTCGCGATCGAGCCGACCACGGTGAGATTTCCCGCCAGCGTGCTCACCGCCGAGATGATGAGCGCGATCTGTTCGGTGCCGCCGAGGGCTGGGAATATCGGGCGAAATAACAGCACCGCGGGAACATTGCTGACGAGGTTGGAAAGAATCGTGACTGCCACGCTGAGCATGATCGGGTTGGCGAGCCTATCGATGCCGAGCCATTTTATGGCGTCGCGGTCGACGCCGGTTGCTTCGAGGCCGCCGACGACCACGAACAAGCCCGCGAACATCAGCAGCATCGTCCAGTCGACCATGCCGAAGATTCGCTGCGGTTTGAGTCGTCGAGTGAAGAGCAAAATCGCGCCGGCGCCGAGCGCCACCAGATGGGTGGGATAGCCCACGGCGAAGCAGACCAGCGCGGCGATCGCGACCAGCGACGACTTGATCATCAGAGCCGGGATGGTGCGCTGGCTCCTGGTGCCATCGAGGCTATTCTTCAGCCGCGCTCGCGACAGCGTAGCGCGATAAACGTATGCGATGATCAGATAGTCGATCGCCAACCCTGCGATCGCGACCGGGGCGAGGCGCACGGCGAATCGCGAATAATGGAGATGCGCGAATCCCGCGACGATCATGTTCTGCGGATTGCCGGTGATAGTCGCCGCGCTGCCGATGTTGCTGGCGGTCGCGAGCGCGATCAGAAAGGGCAGGGCGTCGAGGCCGAGCATCTCGCAGGTGCCGATCAGCAGCGGAGTCAGCGCGAGGCAGACCACATCGTTGATGAAAAACGCGGCCAGGACCCCTGACGATGCCACCGTCATCGCGAGCAGGCCGTATCCTGAACGTGCGTTCAGCAGCAGGGCGCGTGCGAACGAGGCGAACGCGCCCGACAGCCGGAGGTTCGCGACCACGATCATCATGCCGAGCAGCAGCGCCAGGGTCCGATAGTCGATAGCGTCGCGTGCGGCATCCTCGGAGATTGCGCCGCTGATGACCATCGCGACGGCGCCCACGAATGCCGCACCTGTCCTGTCGAGTCGCAGCCACGGGAGTTTTCCGATCGCGATAACCGAGTACGTGAGGGCGAAAATTGTCAGGGCGGCGGCAGTATGGGTCATCAGGCTGGAGCAACAAGCTTCGATGAATGATCGCGGTTGAGCATCGCGCGATCAAGTCGTATGTCTTTCTCACCGCCGACGCGGAGGAATCGCATCATGGAGTCGCTGTTCAAGATTGCCGAAATCGATCACGTCGTGTTCCGATGTCGCGACCAGGCGAAAATGCTCGATTTCTACACGCGTCTGATGGGCTTGGTCGAAGAACGCCGCATCGAGCAGATCGGCCTGATTCAGCTTCGCGCCGGCCGCAGCATGATCGATCTGGTGCCGTCCGGGAATGCGCCGTTCGGGAATACTATCGATGAGAAATCCACCAACGTCGACCACGTATGTCTCGGCATCGAGGCCCTCGATATGGCGGCGCTCGCGCGACATCTCGAGGAGTTCGGCGTCGAGGTCATCGGCGAGCCCGCGACTCGATATGGCGCGCGTGGGATGGGACTTTCGATCTATGTTCGTGACCCAGAAGGCAATGTCATCGAGCTGAAGCAGATGCCGGAGTGAGTTTGCGCGACAGTCGGACCGGCGGCTTTTAGTCCAAAACGCCGGGCGCTTTTTTCATCAAATAGCCTTGTTTTTGATCGCTACCACATTAGAATCTCTCACGATGACAAAATCCAACTTTCGAATCCTGCGATCATTCCTCACGGTGGTCGCTTTGATAGGGGCCGTCGCGCTGTCGGGATGTTCGGGCGGAGGTCCTGCCAAAGCCGCGCGGAGCTACACCGAAAATCTGAAGTTGTTCAACTACCCAGGCTGCTACCAGGCCCTGTCGCATCAGGATCAGATCGATAAGACGCTCGATGATTTTCTCACCGCCATCCCGCTCGCTCCCGATGTGAGCCGCGACTGGTTCAAAGGTGTTCTGGGCTCACAGGAGTTTGAAATCGGTGACGTCAAGCAGGAGGGCGACAGCAAGGCGGTGGTAACGGTCAAGGTGACTCGTCCCGATCTGGCTCTATGGGAGCGCACCATCGATGCCGGCACCGATCCTAATTCGGGACCGGATCAGGCGGCACAGAAGAGCCTTACTGAGAAGAGCTTTCCGAAGGTGACCTACGACGACGACATCGTGACCGTCAAGGAAGGCAGCGACTGGAAAATCTTCTACGATTATCCTGCGAAGGACGCCATCCAGAAAAAACATAAGGAAGGAATCGACGCTTACCACAAGCACGATTACGACAAGGCGATCGCCGCATATCAGGCCGCGATTGCCGAGTGCGACAAGGAAGAGGCGACCGGCAATGCCGGGATAAAATTCCGCCTGCAGAAGGAACTCGACGATATCAACAATGTTAAGGCGCAGATTCCCGAGGGGCAGGCCTATGTGCCCAAGCTTGCGCTGAGCGACGTCGACATGAAGATGGCGGCTTCGCGGGTGCCCGGAATCTTCGGCAAGATCACCAACAACGGCGACAAGGCGATCGATGAGATCGTCTGCACCGTCACGTATTCCGAGGGCAAGGGCAAAAAGAAGAAGCAGGTCTTCTCGGAAGAGCACTCGATCCTCGTCACCCCGATCGAGTTCGTAAACTTCTCGCGCGCGGTGCTGCCCTTCGTGCCGGGCGAGACGCGTAGCTTCGGCTTCAAGCTGAGCGCGCCCACCGACGTCCAGAACAAGGCGAGTCCCGACCTCGAGGTGACCGGCATCGTCTTCACGCAGTCCAAGGCACCGCTGCCAAAGGCGCCCGCGCCGCCGACGCCTACTCCCGCGGCCTCTCCTGGAGCCGCTCCGGCGGCTGGGGGAGGACCAGCAGCCGCGGCGCCTCCGCCACCACCTCCTCCACCGCCGCCGCCACCTCCTCCGCCTCATTGATCGAAGCGGCGCACACGAATGAATAATGGAATCGCGAAGGTTAATCGCCTTCGCGATTCTGTCTTTTGCGATTGCAATTGAAGAGAGGCGCGGCTTCGCGGTTTGCCCACGTCAGTCACAAAGTCAGTCACGATCGCGATCCCGACCCACAATCGCGCGCGCACGCTGGGCGAGACGCTCGACAGTCTGCGCGCGCTCGCGATTCCCGATGATACCGCGCTGGAATGCATCGTCATCGATAATGCCTCGACCGATGACACCGCTCGCGTCGTCGAGGCTGCCGCCAACTCATCGCCACCGTTTCCGATGCGCAGGATTCTCGAACCACGACAGGGCTCGAGCTTTGCGCGCAATCGCGCCGTCGATGAAGCGCGTGGCGATTTCATTTTTTTCCTCGATGACGACGCCACCGCTGATCGCGAGTGGCTGCTCGCCATGCTTTCCGCGATGGAGCATCGAGGCCTCGACGCCGCATGCGGTATGGTGTTGCCGCGATGGAGCACGCCTCCGCCGCCATGGTTGGGGCCGCGGCTGTGGGTGAAGCTCGCGGTGCACGATCGCACGGCGATCGAATCGGCGCCCGCCAATGAGGTCGAGGTGCTGGAGAACTATTTCAGCGCCAACGTAGGATTTCGCCGATCGGCGTTCGAGCGCTTCGGACGTTTTCGCGAGGACCTCGGCGTAGTAGGTAAAAATCCGATGTCGGGTGAGGATACCGAGCTGTTCGCGCGCATCATCAACAATGGCGGTAAAATGGGATTCGTCGCGGGCGCCATCGTGCATCATCTGATTGGGGCCGAGCGGATGACTCCCGAATATTTGCGGCGCAAGAGTTTCGCGTATGGATTCGGCAGCGCGGTTGCCGGCGGCAAGAGTCATAACCGGCTCGACAAGCTGGCGAAAAATCTGATCCGAATGGCTGGTGCCGCGCTGCGAGGAGATCGCGAGGGCGTCATCTACCATCAGCTCGAATGCGCGAATTTTTTCGGCTACTGGCGCGCCCGCCTCACGTATCGCTAACGAAATCCAACATGCTACGGCGCTGGATGCCTTCGAGGTACGGAATCAGTTCCAACTCCGCGAGCTCAGAGGGCGCGACCCATCGTGCTTCGACATGCTCATGCGGCCGCAATCGAATCGGATCCGCACGGCCCGCGATCGCGCACGCAAAAATCGCTTGCAGGTACGGACCGACGCTGTTGTGAATCCCGAGGAGGCGCGGAGCCGCAATCGTAAGACCGGTTTCCTCTTCGATCTCACGCGCGAGACACTCCTCGAACAATTCTCCAATTACCAGATGGCCGCCCGGCAGATCCCAGGTGCCCGGCTTGTACGACATCGACGGCGCGCGCCTCAGCACCAGCAGCTTACCGCCTCGCGCGATCACGCCATGAACTCCCACCCAGAATTGATCTTCCGCCATTGCGATCAAGCTAATCGACTGAGTAATGGCGCGCTATCGCGTTTGAGGAAGCGAGGCGCATCGAAGTAGGATTTCGCGGCGGTAGAGGGGAGAGCCATGGAAAAGTCGGAGTTTTATCGCGAGGCGCGAAGTGATCTGACCGGGCCGCTGCAAGGAGTGCGCGTGATGGACGTCACCACCAGTTGGGCAGGTCCGATGTGCGCGTGCCTGCTCGCAGACCTCGGCGCCGATGTGATCAAAATCGAAGCGCCCGAAGGCGAAGTCGGGCGGCGCATCACTCCCTACTTGCCGGGCACAAATCCGCCTATCGGTTTCGCGCATGCCACGGTGAATCGAAACAAGCGCGACCTCACGCTCGATATGAGAACTGCGGAGGGCCGCGACATCTTCATGAAGCTCGCGAAGACCAGCGACATCATCGTGCAGAATTTCCGGCCCGGCACGCTGGTCAAGTGGGGCCTCGGTTACGACGACGTGCGCAAGGTGAAGCCGGACATCGTGTATGTATCGGTCAGCGGATGGGGTCAATGGGGGCCGGACCACGACCGCGTCGGTTACGATCCGATGGCGCAGGCGGCGGGAGGTTTCATCTCGCTCAATGGCGAGGTCAATGGCCCTCCGGTCAAGGCGCCGACGTTCCTGTGCGATGATCTCGCGGGACTTCATGGTGCGATCGGCGCGATCGCTGCGCTGCGCCATCGCGATCAGACCGGCGAGGGTCAGCATGTCGACGTTTCACTCCTCGACGCGATGCTGTTCCAATCGAATGGCTATCCGACGCTCGGCGCTATGGGCATTCCGATGGCGCGATGGGGTAATGAATTCAGCTTTTCGATTCCAGCAAACATCTATCAGTGCCGCGACGGACGAATTATTGCGGGCACGCTGCTGGATAGTCATTGGCGAGTGTTCGCGAAACTCGCAGGGCGCCCCGACCTCGCGGAAAATCCCGACTTCGCGACTGCCGCTTTGCGCGCGAAGCATCGCGACGAATGCAATGCACTCTTCGCCGGATGGTGCGCGAATCGCACGGTGGCGGACGCGGTCGCCGAATGCGCTGCGAATTCGATCGCATGCGCACCTATTCGCTCTTACGCCGAAGCGGCGCGCGATCCCCACGTCCTCGCGCGCGACATGATGCAGGATACTCGGCAAGCGGACGGCACCATCGCACCGATCACAGGACCCGCCGCGAAATTTTCACGCACGCCGACCCGCGTGCGCACCGGCGCGCCAGGACTAGGCGCGCATACAGATGAGGTCCTCGCCGAACTCGGCATCGACGCCCCGACGCGCGTACGTTTGCGCGACAAGAAAGTCATCTAGCGGAGTTTTTTACTTACCAGCGCGGCCCCAGCCGCCGCCGCCCGGAGTCTCGATGCGAATTCGATCGCCCGGCGAAAGCTGCACGTTGGTTTTTCCTGGAAGCTTCTTGCGCTTGCCCGCGTGGACGAGATAGTTGCCGCCCGCCGCGCCATCGCCGCCGCCCTCGAGACCCCAAGGCCGAGTGATGCGCCGATCGGTGAGCAAGCTGACGCTCGAATCGACAAGGCATTCGATCTCGCGCACGAGACCGTCGCCTCCGCGCGAATAGCCACTTCCTCCCGAGCCGCGCCGAATCCGATACTCAGTCACTCGCATCGGATAGTAAGTCTCCAATGCCTCAATCGGCGTGTTCAATGTATTAGTCATGTGAGTATGTATTCCGGACGCGCCCGGATGCTCGCGCGATGCACCTGCGCCTCCCGCGATCGTTTCATAATAGGAAAAATGACGGTCGCGAAAGCGGTCGAATCCACCGATGGTGAGATTCGACATCGAGCCTGAACTCGCGGCGGCGATGCGGTCACTGGCGGCCGGGGCGAGTGCTTTGAACAACACATCGACGATGCGCTGCGAGGTCTCCACGTTGCCGCCGGCGACTGCCGCGGGGGGATTGGCATTCACGATGGAACCGGCCGGCGCGAGCACCTTGATGGGGCGCATCAGGCCTTCGTTGGCGGGCACCTCCTCGGACGCGATGCATTTCATCACGTAAAAGGTTGCCGAAAGCGTGATCGCGTAGTTCGCGTTCACATTGCCGCGCACCTGCGGCGCCGAACCTGCAAAATCAACCACGGCTTTGCCGTTGGCGATCCGAATCTTCACCCGAATCGGAATGTGCTCGGTACCGAAGCCGTCATCGTCGAGGAAATCCTCGGCGGCATAAGTGCCGGGTTTGATCTTTCGCAACTCCGCTTCCATCAGACGCGCCGAATAAGTTTTGAGTGCATCCATCGCTGCGGCGAGCGTCGCGCGGCCGGACGAATCGACCAGCGAACGGAAGCGCTCGGAGCCAATCGAGAGCGCGGCGATCTGCGCGCGCAGGTCACCCTCGCGCTCCTCATGCACGCGGGTGTTGGCGAGGAACAGCGTCATCACGTCACGCGAGATGGTCCCCGCTTCGACGATCTTCACGGGGGGCAACCGGAAACCCTCCTGGTAAATCTCGGTCGCGAGCGCCATCGAGCCCGGCGCCATCCCGCCGATGTCCGCGTGATGCGCGCGATTCGCCGCGAATGCGAACGGCCGCTTCTCATTGCCGAGGAAGATCGGCGCTACCAAAGTCAGATCGGGCAGATGCGTGCCGCCCGCGAACGGATCGTTGAGCGCGGCGACATCTCCGGGAAAAAGTTCGAGCCGCTCGATAGCGGCGCGGACCGAAAGCGGTGTCGACCCGAGATGAACGGGAATGTGCGCGGCCTGCGCGACCAACTCGCCGCGTCCATCGAAAAGCGCGCACGAGAAATCGTGACGCTCCTTGATGTTGGGCGAGAAGCCGGTCATTCCGAGCACCACGCCCATCTCCTCGGCGATCGCGGCGAGGCGATTGTTCATGACCGCGAGGGTGACCGGATCGAGCTTCACGCGCGCGCCTCCAGATGCAGATTGCCGAAATCATCAACCCTCATGGCAAACTCCGGTGCAACGTACGAAGTGGAACTTAGCTCGACGACTATCAACGGTCCGGTAATTTTGGCGCCGGCAGCGAGGTCGTCTCTCGAATAAATCGGCACGCGATGAAGCTTATCGCCGACCAGGGTATCGATACGCGCTACAGCCGTGGGCGATTTAGTGTTTCTGGTGATCTTGTGTGGAGTGATCGACGGGCCCGAAGCGGAGGAGCGCAAACGCAGATTCACAACTTCGACGGGAGAATCAGGCGACGAATGTCCAAAAGTCTGTTGATGCGATTTGTGAAATTCCTCGACGAAGCCCGGCGTGAGCGCCACCTCGAGTTCGTAGGACTGTCCGCGATAGCGCATGTCGGCGAAGAGTTCATGCTTGATCTGCGCGCGCGAAATTCCCTCCGCTGAGAGTTCGCTAACCGCGCGCCTGGTCATCGGAGCAGCGCGGCGAATCAGGTTGCGATGCTTCGGAGACGGGTCGCGAATCGTCATCGAATATTCGCGGCCGAGCGGCGCGCCCAGCGCACCCCATGCGCATAGCAGGCCGGGATTGCGCGGCAGCACGATGTGGCGGATGCCCAAATCGAGCGCGAGTTCGCAGGCGTGCATCGGACCCGCGCCACCGAACGCGAGCAGCGCGAAATCGCGAGGATCGAAGCCGCGCTCGACGGTGATCACGCGGATCGCGCGCTCCATATTGGCGTTCACGACTCGAATGACTCCGCGCGCCGCGAGCGTGGGATTGGTGCGCATCGCGGTCGCGAGTTTGCGCATCACGCGCGCGGAACGGTCGGCAAAAATCTTCATCTGCCCACCGAGAAAATTTTCGGCGACGATGCGCCCCGCGAGGAGATCCGCGTCGGTGACGGTGGGAAGTTCACCGCGTCCATAGCAGGCCGGGCCGGGATTGGCGCCTGCGCTTTCGGGGCCGACGCGCAGCGCACCGCCGGCATCGACGCGTGCAATCGAGCCGCCTCCCGCGCCGACCGTATGAATATCGATCACCGGCGTACGCACCGCATAACCGTTTTGATAACTGAGCGTGCGGATGCGCGCGCGGCGATCGAACATCGAGACGTCGGTGGAAGTGCCGCCCATATCAAAGGTGATGAAGCGATCGGTGCCGATCGCGCGCGCAAGTTCGCCCGCGCCGATGACGCCGGCAGCAGGTCCCGACAGAATCGTGCGGACCGGCTCCTCCTGCGCGAGTTCGACACCAATCGCGCTGCCGTTGGACTGCATCACGCGCAGCCTCGTTCCCTCCAAGCGCGACTCGAGGTTCTTCAGATGCGACGCCATCCGCGGCGCAACGTACGCATTCACCACCGTAGTTGATAGGCGCTCAAACTCGCGATATTCGGCGAGAATGCGATGCGAAACCGAGATCGGGCGGCCGAGCGATTTCAATACGCCGGAGACCGCGTCTTCACTCTTCGGATTCGCATACGAATGAAGAAGGCAAACGGCGAAGGCCTCGGCATCGATGGTACGGGCGACCTTTTCGATGCGCGAGAGTTCCGCGCGAGTCAGAGGCGTTGTGATAGAGCCATCAAACAGCGTGCGTTCCTCGACGCCGAAGCGCATCGCGCGTGCGACCAGCGGCTCGGGGCGCGAGGGCGACAGCGCATACAGTTCGGTGCGATTCTGCCGGCCGATTTCGATGAGGTCCTCGAAGCGCGCGTTGGTGAACAGCGCGACGCGCGCCCCCTTCAACTCGAGCAACGCGTTGGTGGCGACCGTCGAGCTGTAGGTCACCATCGAGGGATGGGCTCCCTCGAGCATTTGTGCGAGGCCCTCGATCACGGCGCGCGCGGGGTCATCGGGCGTCGAGAGGATTTTATGTACGACGAGTTCCCCGTCGACGATCGCAACGAGGTCGGTGAACGTTCCTCCGGTATCGACGCCCGCAATGATAGCTTTGCGCGTGTGCTTCACGAAACTTTTAGTAGGATTTTGAAGTTCGATGATTTGGCGGCTTCATCGAAAGCATGCAAACCGTCGTCGAGCGCAAGCGTTGCGGAGATCAGAGCTCGCGGATCGATTTTGCCCGATGCCATCGCATCGAGTGCCGGCGCGAACCGGCCACATCGAGATCCCAGTACAGTGATCTCATTGATGACGACCGGCGCGAGGTTGAGATCTGCGGATGCGGCCGCGGTGCTTTTCAGGATGAGCGTTCCGCGCGGCCGAAGCAGTTCCAGAGCGCGCGAGAACCCGCTGCTCGACCCCGTGCAACCGACGACCACATCGAAACGATCGTTCAGGTCCTTCTCGCGCGCGACATCGATGCCCAGGCGCTGCGCTCGTTCTGGGTGATGACCGCCTATAACGACGTCATAACCTCCCGCTGTCAAAGTCATCGCGACGAGCGCGCCGAGGCGTCCATCGCCCAGCACCAGCACGCTCCGGTTCTTCGGTATTCTGATTTGCTCGAAGATCTCGTACGCCGCCGCGAGCGGTTCGACGAAAACCCCGAGCTCATCTGGAATCGAATCGGGAAGCGCGATGAGGTTGCGCTCGGGAAGACGGAGGTAGTCGGCGAAGGCGCCATCGCGGCCGAGGATTCCCAGCACGGTGCGATTCGGGCAATGACGACCGAGGCCCTCGGCGCACGCGCGACACGCACCGCACGCCGCATTGATCTCGCCGACGACGCGGCGTCCGAGCAGCGCGGAATTTGCGCTTTCGACGACCTCGCCAACGAATTCGTGGCCGGGAATTCCGCGATAGCCCATATATCCCTTCGCCAGCTCGAGGTCGGTGCCGCAGATTCCCGCGATGCGCACGCGCACGATACTCTCGGCCGGCATCATCGCCGGCTCAGGATAGTCGCGCCTGAGCGAGACTCCGTTATCGATTACGATCGCGCGCATCATCAGATTGGAATCGCATTGAAACAAAAAAACCGCGAGGCAACTACCCCGCGGTTCTCATTCGAACGATCGAAACGGCTTCAGTCGGATTTGCCGCTCGAGGTGGATTTCGCGCTCGATGCAGGCTTGGCGCTCGGCGCGGCTTTCTCGGTTGAAGCCGGAGCCTTGGTCTCCGAGGTCGACGCGCTCTTCTCGGCGCTCGGCTTGGCAGTCTCGCTCGGCGAGGCGCTACCATTAGTATCATTACTCGCACTGGAAGTATCGGTCGGTGGCGGGGTCTTTTTCGCGTAGTCGGTCGCGTACCACCCGCTGCCTTTGAGCACGAACGAACTCGACGAGATCATCCTTTCGACTTTGCTTTTGCAGGTCGGGCACTTCTTGAGCGGCTTTTCTTTGATGCCCTGCATCACTTCGACCACGCCGCACTTGGGGCATTTGTATTCGTAAATTGGCATAGGAAAAACGTTTCGCTAGCAAGGAAAGCTACGACATCACTAGAGAGTAGGTAATCACCTGCCGAATCATTGTCAACGAAATCGCAGCGGCTTCACCTTTATTTCGCCTCCGACGTTGCGATGAGAAGCCGCTGCGCGATCGCGGCCGGTTGCGCGGTCGCGATTCGTACCACCTTGCCGCGCGCGGTGGCGCCGCGAAGAATCGAGACCTCGCCACGAGGGACCTCGGCAATCTTCGCGATGGTCACGATCAATTCATCGTTCGCTTTGCCCTTCTCGGCCGCCGAGGCGATGCCGATTACCAGGCCTCGCGGTTCGACGCGAAGCAAACCGTGACGTCGCGAGCCGGGGCGCGCGACGATCTCTATCGTCACGAAATCGGAGCCGGTTCTGAGCCAATGAGGATGGGGCGCATCAGGCAAATGCTGGTCCTATCAGCGCCTGGCGAAGGGTGGGCAATAAAACTTGTTGTATGATTTGGATCCCGAAGATCACGACGATCGGCGACAAATCGATTCCACCGAAAACCACCGGCAGATGCTCCCGCATCCATCCGAAAACCGGTTCAGTTATCCCGTAGATAAAACGCACGATCGGATTATACGGATTCGGTTCGATCCACGTCATCACCGCGGCGATGATCACGACATACATATAAAGTTGCAGCAGGCCGGAAATGAAACCCAGCGTCTGCACCACGAAAACTGCCCAAGCGCCCACGGCGATGCTCCTCCTAGAAGTTGCGGCCCAGTTCGCGCGAGCGATCCGCTGCTGCATGGACGGCGGCGGCCACGATATCAGAAAAGCCCGCGGCGGCGAATCGTTTGAGCGCCGCCTCGGTGGTGCCGCCGCGTGATGCGACGATTCGAATCAACTCCTCTGGCTGCAGCTTCGACATCCGCATGTTGTACTCCGCGCCTTCCACGGTCTTCAGCGCCATCCGAATCGCGAGGTCGCGCGGGATGCCCTCGTTAGCCGCCGCATCGGCGAGCGCTTTTACGAAAAGGTAAACGTACGCGGGTCCGCTTCCCGACAGCGCCGTAACCGGATCGAGCAGCGCTTCATCTTTCAGCGCGACTGCGTCACCGACCGCGAGGAAAATCCTCAGCGCGAATGCCTCATCGTTTTTCGAGGCGCCCTTCGATCGCACCAGCGCCGCCATTCCGCGGCCGACCATCGCCGGCGCGTTCGGCATCACGCGAATCACGCGCGCCTTCGCGCCCAACGCGCCGGTCAATCGCACGATGGTGATTCCCGCCGCGATCGAGATGAAGAGTTTGTCTTGCAGGTGGAGGTTGCGATCGGCCGCCGCTACTCCGGTGAGCACTTCGTCGATTTGCTGCGGCTTGACCGCGAGCAGCACCGCGCGCGATTCACGCACGACCTCCAGGTTGTCGTCGGTGACGGCGATCTTGAGCGCGCGATTGATTTTGCGCCGCCGGCCCGCGTCGACATCCGAGACGATCAGTTCGGCCGGCTTGAAAATCTTGCGCTCGACGAGGCCGCGCGCGAGCGCCTCCGCCATGTTGCCGCCACCGATAAAGCCGAGCTTCTTCATTTTGGCCGCTCGCCGAAAACCGCGCGCCCGACGCGTACCATCGTCGCTCCCTCTTCAATCGCCACTTCGAATTCCTCCGTCATTCCCATCGAAAGCTCGCTTAGCGCAAGCCCGCTCCTCGCGGCAAGCCGGTCGCGCAGCGCGCGCAGCTCCGCGAAATATTTGCGCGCCGCCAGCGCGTTCTGCGAAGGAGGCGGAATCGTCATCAGGCCGAGTATCTCAACCTTGGCGCGCGCGGCTTCGATGAGCGACTCGACCTCGCGAGCTGCAACGCCCGATTTGCTCTCCTCGCCACCGAGGTTGACTTCGATCAGAACGCGCATCGGCGGCGAGGGGTGCACTCGCGCGATCGCATCGGCGAGGCGCACGGAATCGAGCGTCTGTATGATGTCGAAGGTTCGCATCGCCAGCTTCGTCTTGTTGCTCTGCAGATGCCCGATGAGATGCCAGGTCGCATCACTCAGATCCACGAGCTCGGCGCGTTTCGACGCGGCCTCTTGAATGTAGTTTTCGCCGAAGTCGCGAGCCCCCGCGCGATAAGCCGCGCGAATCGCTTGCGCAGGCTGCGTCTTGCTCGCCAGGATGAGGCGGACCTCATCAGGAGATCGCGCCGACCGTGATGCCGCCTGCGCGATCCGATCGCGCACCTCGCGAAGCCGCTGCGCGATTTCATTGGGAGCGAGCATCAGGCGATTCCGTGGTGGCGGAGCGTTGCGATCACCTCATCGGTCGGCAGTCCCATCACGTTGTCGCGCGAGCCATCGACATGCGCGATGAAACCTCCGCCAATTCCCTGGATGCCGTAGGCGCCGGCCTTGTCGAATGGTTCGCCGGTCGCGATGTAGCTCGCGATTTCATCCGGCGTGAGGATGCGGAAAGTCACACGGCTGGCTATCGCATCGCTCGCGATCACATTTTCATTCGAAGCGATCGCGAACGCGGTCACCACCGTGTGCGTTCGTCCCGAGAGCGCGGTCAGCATGCGTGTCGCGTCGCGCACATCGATCGGTTTTTCGAGAATCACCCCATCGCACTCGACCACCGTGTCGGCCCCCAGCACCGAGCGCTGAGGATGCCGCGCCGACACGGCGAGCGCTTTGTCGCGCGCCATGCGGAGCGCATAATCGCGAGCGCTCTCATGCGGCTCGCGAATCTCGTCGAGGCCGCTTTGCACAACCTCAAAATCGATGTGCGCGCGGGTCAACAGCTCGCGACGACGAGGCGATCCCGAGGCGAGTATCAGTTTGATTGCGTGCTTCATGGCTCGCAGGTCAGGTTATCTCGACTTTCGGATCGTGAGCCACCCCAATTGAGAACCGCGTCGCCATCAGCTAACCACATTAGAGGTGAGTATGAAGGGGCATCATCTGGTTGTGATGATTTTCGTCGTCGCGCTCGCGATGGTCGGATGCGGTTCGTCGACTGCCCGTCCCGAGGAGATGCGCTCTGCGCCTTCGAATACGGCCGCACCCGCCGCGCCAGTTTCCTTCGCGCCCCAACGTTCGTCGTCAGCGTCAGGGTCGCAGGCGTTCGTCGATGGATACCAGGCGTATCGCAATCATGATCTTGCCACTGCGGTCGAGCGGCTTGGCTACGCGTCCGAACATTTTCCGCGACTGGCGGATTACGCGCTCTACTATGGTGGCCTTGCGGAGCGCGATTCGGGCGATCTGGCGGCGTCTGCTGGGACTCTCGAAAAGTTGGTTCGCACCTATCCTGAGAGTGTGACGATACCCGAAGCTGAGGTCGCGCTGTCGGAGGTTTATCTCCGTCTGTTGCGTACCAATGAAGCCGCCGCGACCGCTTCCAGAGCTATCGCGATGAGCTCAGACTCCAAAATCGAACAATCCGCGAGGATGGCATTGGCGCGCGCCCTCGCTGCGACGGGAAATTCTCGCGACGCTTATCATGAGCTGATGACGCTGCGCGAACAGTATCCGCATGGGATTCACGATTCGGAGGCACGCACCTTCGCGTACTCGATTCTCGCCACGAATCCCGAAGTCGCCGACAACTCGCTCGAACATCATCGCGACGAAGCTACGCTGCTGCTCAAAGAAGGGCAGCATTCGATCGCGTTGAATGAGATCAACACCGGGCTCGCGATGGAGCCGCCGCCCGCGCTGCGTGCGGAATTCATTTTCATGAAGGCGCAAGCGTCGAAGCCGAATCCGGAGCAAGCCGAAGCGGCGTATGCGCAATATTTGCGCGTCGCGCCGAGCGGGCCCTCGGCGCCCGCGGCGCTGGAGGGCCTCGCGCTCATCTATTGGCATCGCGAGGAACGCGACCGCGCGCGTGCGACTTTCGAAAAGCTAATCGCGCAGTTTCCGCAAAGTCACGATGCGCCAGGTGCGATGCTCCGTATCGGGCGCATCTATGAGGAAGATAGCCGGTACGATTCGGCGCGCGCGCAGTATGCGAGGCTCATCGCGGGGTATCCTTCGAGCGAATCCGCCGACGACGCGCGATTTCGGCTGCCGTGGAGTTACTACATGACGCATCGCTACGGGGAGGCTGCCAACAGCTTCGGCGCGATGCGCGAGCATCCTGGATCCCAGATCGGCTCGCGTGACATGTTTACCTACTGGGAAGCGCGCGCCAAAGAAAAAAGCGGCGGCAGCGCGGGCGCGAACGCGCTCTACGAGATTTGTGCGGCCAGCATCGACAGCAACTACTATCCCGAGCTCGCGCGGCGCCGGGTCGACGCCGAGTTGCCCGACCTGCCGGCGGCGAGCGCTCCCGATCCCAGGTTCGATCCGAATCTTGCGGCCCCGGCCGGCTCGGCTTCGTTTCATGTGGATCGAGTGCTGGTGTTGCGCGACCTCGGTTTGAAGGAACTAGAGGCGGGCGAGTTGAAACAGCTCGAAAATCATGTCGGCGCCGATTCCGAGCTGCGCAATTTCGTGCTCGCGGGCCTGCAGGCGGCGGGAGCTTACTACGACGCTATCGTCGCGGCGAGCAAGCTGGAAAAAGTCGGCGCGCTAACTCATCCGGCCGCCGAGCGCATCCGTTATCCGCGCGCGTATTGGGATTTGATCGCGTCGAAAGCCAACGGCGGCGGCCTCGATCCGTACCTGGTGGTCTCACTGATGCGCCAGGAAAGCTGGTTCAATCCCGAGGCGACCTCGGGTTCCGACGCGCAAGGCCTGATGCAGTTGATGCCGTCGACCGCGAGCAGAATGGTGCGCGAGAACGGGGTCGCGGTCGCGCAACCGGTCAACCTCTATGATCCCAATACCAATGTGGAACTTGGCACCATCTATCTGAAGCAGCTTCTTGCGATGTTCAACGGCGATGAGATTCGCGCGGTCGCCGCATACAACGCGGGCGAGCACGCGGTCCTGGGTTGGAACGAAAAGTTTCCCGGCGCCGACGACGAATGGGTCGAGAACATCGGTTACCATGAGACGCGCGAGTACGTGAAGCGCGTCATCGGCAACAAGCGCGAGTACCGGATGCTGTATGGCGGCGCTGTCCAAAGCACTGCCGCGGCAAGGTAAAATGGCGGCCGACACCTCCAGTTTTATTCCCGGACGTCAATTGAATGGACTATTTTTCGAAGAAGCGCTACGGCCGATACTGGACCGCCGGTTCCCGAATCTGCGCTACTCTGCCGCACTGATCGGGCCGGGCTCCGATGTTCTCGGCTATGATTCTATTCGCTCTACGGATCATGGATGGGGGCCGCGACTGTCGCTTTTTCTGCCGGAGGCGTCGCATAAGACCTTCGCGCCGCTAATCATCGCGGCACTGCGCGAAGAGTTGCCGGCGACTTTTCGTGGGTACTCGACCAGTTTCGATAATACCGAAACCAGCCGGCCGGGCGACATCAATCATTTAGTCAATGTGTATACGTGGCCCGCGTATCTGCGTATGCAACTAGGTATCGAACTGACTAATACCCTTCGGCCAGTTGACTGGCTATTGATGTCCGATCAAGCGCTGCTCGAAGTGACTACCGGAGCTGTCTATCACGATGGCCTCGATTCGTTGAACCGGTCGCGCGCGCAACTCGCTTACTATCCGGACCAGGTGTGGTTCTACCTGATTGCGGCGGGGTGGAAGCGCATCGCACAGGAGGAACCGTTTATCGGGAGGTGCGGCGAGGCGGGAGACGAACTGGGCTCGCGCATCGTCGCCGCGCGCCTCACTCGCGATCTGATGCGGCTATGCTTCATCCTTGAACGGCGTTACGCGCCTTATGGCAAATGGCTCGGGACCGCGTTTTCCGGTTTGCGATGTGCGGGGGAAATGTCGCCCTCACTGGAGGGCGCACTCAAATCGAATTCGTGGCAGGAGCGTCAGGGGCTTCTATGCGTGGCGTATGAAGCGGCGGCGCGGATTCACAATGCGCTCGGAATCGCCGCGGCCCTCGATCCCACGGTTCGCAACTTCCACGATCGGCCGTACCTCGTTCTGGACGCGGACCGCTTCGCCCAAAACGCTGCGGCGCTGATCAGCGATCCGGACCTGGTCCACGTCCGTGAGACTGCCGGCCTCATCGGCGGTATCGATCAGCTTGCCGATAGTACCGATCTACTTGGGCGCACCGACCTTCGCCGCCGGCTCGCGATTCTTTTCGAGTTCAAGGTTCCAGGCGACTGAGATCGCGCGGATAGAGCGTCGCCTCCCGAACATTTTTCAAACCGAGCACCTGGCATGTGAGGCGCTCCAGTCCGATCGCGAGGCCCCCATGCGGCGGCATTCCAAAATCGAACATCTTGAGATGCGACTCGAACGCGGATGCCTCGATGCCGCGCGTTTGCAGTGCCGCTTCGAGATCCGATCGTCGATGCAACCGTTGGCCGCCGGTGGTGACTTCGAGCCCGCGCAGGAGCAGATCGAAGCCCGCGGCATGCACACCATCGCTCGCAGGATGCGTGTAGAACGGCCTGCTGCTGAGCGGAAACTCAGTCACGAATACTGCGGCTATGCCCGATTCTTTCTGCGCGATTTCGCAGAGCTGACGCTCCGCCATCGGATCGAAGTCATCGATGAGATCGCTGCGTCGGTGCGTTGTGCGCAGACGATCGAGGCACTCGTCGAAGGTCCAAACTGGCGCCGCCTCGAGTGAGGGGAGATATGTGTCGAACTGCGCGAGCGCGCTTGCGAAGCGCTCGCGAATCGCCGCGAACATCTCGGTAAGAGTCTCGCGTTCCAGATTGATGATGTCCTCGAGGCCGTCGATGAATCCCATCTCGAGATCGAGCGAGAGGTACTCGCACAAATGCCGCGACGAGGCGTGCGGCTCGGCGCGATAGACGTGGCCAGTTTCGAACACGCGTTCCATTCCGGCGACGGCGTGCTCCTTGTAGAACTGCGGACTCTGCGCGAGGAACGCCGCGCGATCGAAATACTTGATCGCGAAGAGGTTGGTGCCGCCCTCGGTCGCGCTGGCGACGATCTTCGAGGTGAAGATTTCCGTGAACCTGCGCCGCCGCAGCGCCGCGCGGAACTCCTCGGCCAGCGCGGCCTCGACGCGAAAAATCGCGCCGCCGCGATCGGTGCGAAGTGCGAGTGGCCGGTGGTTGATGGCGATATCGGGCGAGATGTCATCGAGCCGCGAAGTGGAGGTGAACGGCAGCACTTCCGCCGCGGAGTTGAGGACCTCGATTTCGTCGCAGTCGATCTCGATGCCGCCTGGCGCGCGTGCATCGATGCGAGGCTTGCCGACAATCGCAACCGCGGATTCAGCGCGCAGGCCGAGGCTCTTGACCTTGACGGGATCCGCAACGACCTGGATCACGCCCGAACAATCCTGCAGGACGACGAAGGTAGTCGACTTGGTTTCCCGAATCCGCCGAATCCATCCTTTCAGAATCACGGTTTCCAGTTGCGATCGATCCAGCTCCGCGATCAACTGACGCTTCATGTCGTTCTCCTTGCCTCGTTCGGCCCACAAAACAAAAAGGCCGCGAGCTTCATGCGCCCGCGGCCTGTTGTGGTAACCGGTTTTGGTCTATTCGATCACGACACTGGCACGCGGGCGCAGACGCATGAGCGTCGATTATCGCCGTCGTTGCGGTCGTCGCGATTCAGCATCATTGTGATCCAGTTAGCCGCAGCGCCCAAGATGAGTCAATCGAGTCAAATCGAAACCGCGCAAGGAGGCCGCAATTCAAACGACATCCACCTCATTGAGCGCGTGCGCGCAGCGCAAGATCGTCATCGCGACGGACGCGCCGATTTTCGGCGTTGATGTGGGCGAGGATTACCTCGATCTCGCGATGCTGACGGCGGATCGCACGAGGCTCTCGCATCATCGCGTGCCGCTGGAGGGCATCACCAGCCCGGTTGCCGAATCTATCGCGCGCCGCATCGCCAAAGATGTCGGGCCCGATCTCGGAAGCGGCGTCGCGTTGGTCGATTCGCCTCGCACGCCGCGCGATGTCGATTGCTCCATCGGCACCCTAATCATGCGGATGGATGCGCCCGCTACGAGGGTCATCGACGTCTCACTGCGCGAGCTGCTTCGCACAACGTTCAACGGCACGATGACGCAACTCGCGATGTTTCCAACCCCGCTCGCAAGCTATTTCGCCGGATGCGTTGCGAGCAGCCGATGCAAACCGCATCTGCGCGCGATCGCCGAGGACTTGCTCGCCTCGGTGATCCGTTTCCCACTCGCGTCGACGGCCGGCTCCATCGCGGGAGGAACCTTCACGCGCTTCATGTTGGTAGGATTTGCCGTCTTCCCGGCGCTCGAACGATTAGGCATGCGCGCGTTCGAGGCGTATCCAGATTTGCAAATGCGGCTTTGGTCCGATGGCGTACAGCTTCCGCCGAAAAGGTCGCACGGTGAAGCGCTACGCGTGCGGCGAGAGATCTGCGCGCGATTGGCAGCCATCATCAAAGTGACGAACTTCGAAACACCGAAGACTCTCGATGAGGCTGATGCGGCGGTTCTCGCGCTGAGTGCGGCCGCGAGTTGTTCTACCGAATCGCTCATCGAGCTGCATTGCCCGCCGGAAGGTCGTTTCGCGATCGCATTCAAAGGTCGGGCAAATTGCCATCGCACTTGACAAGTCGCGGACGGGCGGGGTTCAAAGGTGGATGCGGACTCGAAGCCATCGGCGACGTGAGAAATAAATTTGTCCAGTCTCGAAATCAAGGCAGTGTTCTTTGACCTCGACGGCACCCTGGTCGATATCCACGGACCGCTCTACACGGCGGCCAAAAAAGCGCTCGACGATCTCGGCCATACGCCGCCCCTGACGCGCGAGCGCTACTGGCAAGCCGTTGCGCAGGACGACCGCATGCTCGGGGTGCCGGAGCATATGCAGCGGGATTTTGCGAAGTTGGCCTTTGCCTACTTTATGACGGAAGTTGATTCAACCGAGCGGATGGAGATTCTGCCTCATGTGCCAGAGGTGCTGGCCGCCCTCAAGCGCCGAGGTTATGCCACCGCCGTCGTGACCAGCCGCCCGGGAAACTCGGGGCTCCTGCTGAAAAAGCTCGCGATGGTGGGACTCGCCGCGTACCTCGATCAGGTGGTGACGCAAAATACTACGTCGCTCACGCGCGCGCTCGACAAGAGCGATAGCCTCCGCGAGACCGCGCGCCGCGCCGAGATCGATCCCGACGCATGCGTCTATGTTGGCGATGAGCCGCGCGACATCATGGCCGCGATGAACGCCGGCTTCGGCGCCGCGATTGCGGTTGCCACCGGTCCTGCGACCTACGACCACCTCCTCACGCATCCCGAGTACAAGCCGCATCATGTGATGCGCTCGATGGGCGAGCTTCCCGGCATCCTGCAAAATTTCCAGGTCTACTCAAAGTAGGATGAGGATGGCTGACAGCAATTTGCCGCCACGCGCGCTCGAAGGCATCAAGGTTGTCGAAGTTTCATGTTTCGACAATATGCCGAATTATTCGGCCGCGATGGCCGCCAAGGCGTTCGCCGATCACGGCGCCGAGGTCATCAAGGTCGAGCCGCCTCGCACCGGCGCGCCCGAGCGCCTGCGCGGCCCCTTCAAGGATGAGTTGCCCGACCCCGAGACCGGAGGCGTTCATCTCTACCTAAACACCAACAAGCTCGGCGTCACGCTGAATCTCGAAGACGCGCGTGGCCGCGAACTGTTTTTCAAGCTGCTCGATGGCGCGGATATCGTGCTCAATCCGAATCTGCCGGCGGAAAATGATCGCCTCGGTATCGGATGGCGCACGCTCGTGGAGCGATTCCCGCGCCTGATTGCCGTTTCGCTCACCACCTTTGGCGCCGATTCGCGGTATCGGGACGCGCGCGGCGGCGATCTCATCGCCACCCAGATGAGCGGCGTGGGATGGGAGACGCCGGTTAACCAAGTGACGGATTTCGCTACTCATACGCCGCTCAAGCCCGCCGATCGCCAGGCCGACTACCTCGCGGCATATACAGGCGCGGCCGCTGCGATGTGCGCGCTCTTCCAGCGCAAGCGCACCGGCAAGGGCCAGCACGTCGATACCAGCTCATGGCTCGCGATGGTCAGCATGTTCCGCCCCGCAGTAGGAATTCATACCCATGAGAAGGCCGAGGCGCCCTACGGGGTGCGCATCCGCACCCGCGCCAAGCTGGGTCTGCCGTGGGTTTATCCGTGCAAGGATGGATGGGTGAGTTTTAGTCCGATCACCGAGCGTTTCTGGAAAGGCACCAAGGCCGCGATGGGCAATCCGGAATGGGCGGAGTCGGACCTTTTCTCAACGCTCACCCTTCGCGCGACTAATCACGACGCAGTCGAGGCCTCGCTCATCGATTGGCTTACCGACGTGCCGCGCCAGGAGGCATTCGAAAAAGCGCAGGCCCAGCACGTGCCATGCTTTCCGGTGAACCTCCCGAGCGAGGTCGCTGAGAACCCGCAGTACAAGTCACGAGGATTTTTCGTCGAGCACGATCACCCTGCGGCGCGGATGGTGCGGATGCCGGGTGCGCCGTGCATGTTCAGCCGCACACCATGGCAACTGCGCCGCGGCGCTCCTCGCTTGGGCGAGCACAACGCGATGATCCTCGGCGATCGTCTGGGCGTCAGCGCTGATGACCTCGCCACGCTGCGCCGCGAGGGCGTCATTTGACGGCGCTTCGATGTTGGTCGGATCGGCAGGAGAAATCCGCTGCCGTCTGTCGGGTTTCCTATCTATAATGATTCAGCAATGCGGAAGTACATTGCGGAGATTCGAGTCTCACCTTCCGAGCGGTCAGGCGGCGCGGTCGCGCAGATACTCGATGCTTCCTGGTAGGTCCCGAATTAACCGCAGCAACATGTCCATCGCAGCGGTCTGAACATTTTTCCCCGACTCCCAGCGCGACACCGTATTTGCGCCGAGCCGCAGCAACCCCGCCAGATCGGCTTGCTTAAGGTTGAACCGCTCACGAATCGCGCGGATTTCGTCGGCCGACAGCAGCCCATGCTTCTTGCGGTAGATCGCGATCGCATCTTCATGAAGCCGCTTGGCGTCCTGAAACCCGAGAACTACCTCTCCACATTTGGGGCAACTGAGGTGATGAGAAGAGGGCACTGCGATCTCCTCGCCATTGACTGGCAGGCGCAGTGTGCCTCGCTTCTGGACCATCCGGGTGCCGCTGACCGGACAAGCATCGTCCGGCATGACGCGAGGCTGTCGGGACGTCGAAGCTTTTCGACTAGGCGTCTTCTTCATCGTTATTTGGCTCATCCTCGTGGAACGAGATCAGGATGCAACGGCCGCGAAGGATCACTTTGACGTAGAGCGCTGTTTCGAAAACTTGTGGTTTGAAGACATACATCCATTCGCCGGTCGTCGCCGCCTTCAATCGTCCCGCCGAATCTTCCGCGGTCAGCTCGGCCAAAGTGTCGCAGGCATCTTCTTCGTCCAATCCCAGATCGGCCAATTCCTGAAGGGCCTTGAGCGTGAACAGAACCTCGCGCGTGGCGGCCAGTCCTTTGATGCGTTTCTGAACTTTGAGCAGCCAGCCGGGCATCCGCTCTTTTCAATCATCCTTTGATTGATTATGCATATGGTTAATCGCGTGTTCAAGTCGAGATCGCTGCAATGTGTCTCCCGTGTCCGCTCCGACCAACGCGAGTGAACCAGGGTGACTCTGCGAACTATCCCGCTTGGGCGAGGTCGCGCTTCGCGATCGCGCGGCGCACCAGAGGAATCAGCTCGCGGCCGTAGTCGATCGCATCCTCGAGCGGATCGAAACCGCGTATCAGAAAAGTCGTGACCCCGAGGTCGTAGTAGGCCAGCATCGAGTCGGCGACCTGCTCGGGAGTGCCGACCAGCGCGGTGGTGTTGCCGCGCGCGCCAGTAGCAGCCGCCACCGCCGTCCACAATCTTTTGTCGAGGACTTCGCCCTCCGCTGCCGCGGCCAGCAATCGCTGCGAACCGATCGCCTGAGGCGTTTTGCCGGGCGAACCGAGCATCGCGCGGCCGCGAATCTCATGGACGCGCTCGATGATGCGCTTCGCGCGCGCCCACGCCGCATCTTCGGTGCCAGCGAGAATCGGCCGCGTCGACAAACTGAAGCGCACCGTTCGTCCATGGCGCGCCGCCGACGCGCGCACCTGCGCGATGGTCTTGGCGGCCTCGGCCAGCGGCTCACCCCATAGCGCATAAACGTCGGCGTGCTTTCCCGCGATTGCGATCGCGGCATCGGAGGAACCGCCGAAATAGATCGGAATGTGCGGCTTCTGCAGCGGTTTCACATCGGAAAACGAGCGCGTGAATTTGTAGTACTTGCCTTCATGATCGACCGGCTTGTCCGCGGTCCATATGCGGCGAAGAATTTCGACGTACTCATCGGTGCGCGCATAGCGTTCGTCATGCGGGAGGAAATCGCCATCCTTGCGCTGATCGGCGTCGTCGCCACCCGAGATGATATGAACAGCGAGGCGCCCGCCGCTGAAATGATCGAGGGTCGCGAGCTTGCGCGCGGCTAATGTCGGCGCGACGAAGCCCGGCCGATGCGCCAGCATCAGGCCCAGTTTTTCCGTCACGGAGGCGGCATACATCGCCACCAGGAATCCGTCTGCGGCATTCGAGAAATATCCGATGAGGACGCGATCGAAGTCCGCTTGTTCATGCGCTTGGGCAAAGCGGCGGACGTAATCGATATCGATCGCAGGCCCGCGCGGCGGGTGAATCTCCGATGCGGCTTGAGTGCCGATCATGCCGATGAACTCAACGTTCATGGGGATATGAATCCGCGAATGGCGTGCGTCGCGCAAGTGGCGCTCGCTTTCGGCCTTAGCCTTTGCTACGTCGCTGACGAGGAGTGCTGCTAGATGACGCTGCTGTTGGAAGGACGGTGCGGATGCCGGGTGCGGCGTGTATGTTCAGCCGCACACCATGGCAACTGCGCCACGGCGCTCCACGACTGGGCGAGCACAACGCGATGATCATCGGTGATCGCCTGGGCGTCAGCGCCGATGACCTCGCCACGTTGCGGCGCGAGGGAATCATCTGAAAGCTTCAGACCGACGCGAACGATTGCATCAGCGCGAGCCATAAGGCGAACAGGAAGCCTGCCACCGTCGGCAATACTACCAGCGATCCGCCTTCGTGGATCGATTCGGGAATCATCGCGTGCGCAACCAGCGCGAGCACCGCGCCACCCGCGATCGCTTGACACAGGATCGCCACATGAGATCCCGAGCCGACGAACAACTTGCCTGCCACCGCCGCGGTGATGCCCGCTACGAGAACGGCGGACCATAACGCAAACGTGGCGAAGGGGCTGTAGCCGGCCTTCCTGAGCATCGATGCGCTCGCCGCCGCCTCAGGAATTCCGCCGACGAACATTCCCACGATGAGCGTGATGGAGAGCGTCTGCAGCCCGGCGAACTTCGCACCGATGACGAGGCATCCAGGGATGGTATCGAGGATGTTGCCGAGCACGATCGCCATGCCCGCTCCAGTCGCGGCTTGCGCGAGGATTTTTTCCGCTTCGCTCCGGCTCAAATGCTCGAGGCTGCTGGATGCCACCTTGGCCCATCGCGAATGATTGCCGCCCGCGCTCAGATTGTGGATCGCGCGATCATGGCTGAGCCGGTTTACCGCGGCCGCCAAGCGATCATCGTGCGCCACGAGTTGGTCGAAGTCTTCCTTGCCGATTTCCAGCAGGTCGGTCTGCGCCGCCGATTGGATCGTGGCGGTGCGCTCTCCGCCGCTGAGAAGCGCCATCTCGCCGAATGCCTGACCCTCGCCCAACTCCGCGAGCTTCTCCCCACCCACGTGTCCATTGACATGGCCGTCCGTCCCCGACAGCACGTCGACCTTGCCGCGCGCGACGATGTAGAGCGCGTCGCCCGCGTCGCCGGTGCGGAAAAGAATTTCGCCATCGTCGAGGTGGCGGGTGCGCACGCAGGGCAGGATTCTTTCGACTTCGCTCGCCGGCAGATGCCGCAACAGATCGCATTTGGAGAGAAGCTGGATAGTTTCCTTCGCATCCTGCTGCTTGCGCGCGAGCGCATACTCGCGGAATCGCGTCGGATTGCGTATCGCCGCGCCCTTCTGATCGAGAAACAGCGAGGTGAAATAGTAGATGACCGCGCCGATGGCGAAACCACCGCTGATAAACGCCCAGGTCAGATTGGCCGCGAAGCCCTGATGATGCAGTTCCAGGGCGCCTTCGTATGCGAGATCGATCGCAAGCGCGCTGATCAGAGCGCCGGCCGCAAATGCGAGCACGCAAGCGAGCACCCGCTTGGAGAGGGGAACATACAGACCGAGAGCAGCGCCGGCGATCGAAGAGGACGTCGTCAAGAGTCCGAGCAATGAGACGATCGCGATTTCGCGCCAATCGATCATCGCTGCTTCATTTCGGCCAAAATAACTCCAAGCGGTTATGGAGCACGAATTATGCCCACTAAAGGAGCAATGCGGCGTGAAGGTTTTCAGGCTCGCCGATCTTCCAAAGTTGCAAAAAGCGCATCGCCGCTGAGTTCATTTTGCAATGCGATCAAGAGCAAGGACGAGGCTCGCTTTCAGCCATTGTGTTTGCTACGGCTCGCAAGGGAGATATCTGGTGAACACGCGGCGTGAGAGAGTGCATCGATGACGCTTCCCTTTGAAGGAATCAGAGTTGCCGATTTTGGATGGATCTTCGCCATCCCGCATGCGACCGCATGGCTCGGTGCGATGGGCGCCGAAGTGATTCGCGTCGAGTCGAGCGTCGCGCCTGACCTGGTGCGCTTTCTGAGCGGTACTGACGGGACCCCGGGCATCAATCGCAGCGGGATTTTCAATTCGATCAATTTTTCGCGCAAAAGCGTGTCGCTCAACCTGATGAATCCGCAGGCGCGTGAGATCGCGCATCGGCTGGTCAAGGTCAGCGACATCGCGACGGAAAACTATACCGTCGGTAACATGAAAAAGTTCGGGCTCGACTATGAATCGCTGCGCGCGATCAAGCCCGACATCATAATGTTGTCCGGCACCCCGCTCGGGCAGACCGGGCCGTATGCGAACACGGTGGGATTCGGGCCGACCACGCAGGCCTTCGCCGGGATGTGTCATCTGACGGGATACCCGGGCGATTTTCCGTGCGGCATCGGCGGGACCTGGCCGGATTTCGCGGTCGGCACCGCGATGGTGTTTTTTATTCTCGCCGCGCTGCATCATCGCGATCAGACCGGCGAGGGCCAGTACCTCGATCTCTCGATGGCCGAGACCGTCACCACCATGCTGCCCGAAGCGATGATGGATTACTTCCTCAACTGGCGGGACAACGGTCCCATCGGGAATCGCGACTGCGCGATGGCGCCGCATGGCGTGTTTCCCGCGAAGGGTGATGATCAGTGGATCGCAATCGCGATTGCTAGCGACGAGGAATTCGCGGCGTTGTGCGAGGCCCTGGAAGTTCCCGCGCTCGCAAACGACTCGCGCTATGCGAGGCTGGCCGCGCGTCTCGCCAATGTCGATGACCTCGAGCGCGAGGTCGCATCGCGCACGCGCGAGTTTGAGCGCGACGCACTGGTACAGAAACTTCGCGAGCGTAACCTCGCCGTCGGTCCCGTCTACGGTCCGATCGATCTGATGGAGGATCCAGCATTGCGAGAATCGGGGATGCTGGTTGAACTCGAGCATCCCGAGAGCGGCAAGCGCATCGTTCCGGGACTGCCGGTCACCTTCAGCGCGATGCAGCCCGACTATCAACCGGCCCCCGCCATCGGCGCGGATTCGGAGCAAGTGCTCGGCGATCTGCTGGGATATTCGCGCGAGGAGATCGCGCGACTTCGCGAAGAAAAAGTCATAATCTAGAGCGCCATGACAGACGCAGAAGCGATTCCTCGAAGTGGCGGCGCGCGCCCCGGCGCGTTCGCGGTCTGGCTCCAGGCGGTTCGCGCCCCTTCTCTCAGTGCGGCCGCGGTTCCGGTGCTGCTCGGGACGGCGGTGGCTGCGCGCGACGGATATTTTCACGGATGGCGGCTGTTGATCGCGCTCATCGGCGCGGTGGCGATTCAGGCCGGCACCAATCTCATCAACGACTATTACGATTTCCGCAGCGGCGCCGATTCGCACGCGTCGCTCGGCCCTAGCATGGCGATTCAGCGCGGGCTGCTCACGCCGGAGCAGGTCTGGCGCGGCGGCATCGTCGCATTCGCGATCGGCGCGATGCTCGGGCTGGTGCTGGTATATCTGTGCGGATGGCCGATTCTGGCGATCGGAATTCCCAGCGTCGCGGCCGGATATTTTTACACCGCGGCTCCCGTTTCGCTGGCGTACATTGGGCTCGGCGAGCTCACGGTGTTCCTTTTCATGGGGCCCGCGATCGTATGCGGCGCGTACTACGTGATGGCGCTGACATTTTCATGGAGTGCGCTATGGGCGTCGGTCGCGCTGGGATTTCTGGTCGCCGGAATCCTGCACGCCAACAACATTCGCGATATCGAAACCGACGGGCTTCATGGCAAGCACACGCTGGCGACGATCCTCGGTCGCGCCGGCGCGATTCGGGAATTGATCACACTCGATGTGCTCGCTTACGCAACGACGCTGATCGCGCTGCTCGCGCGCACGCTGCCGTGGACGGCGCTGCTGGTGCTCATCACGATTCCTCGTGCGCGTGATCAGATTCGAATCGTGCGCAGCACGACCGAGGCCAAAAAATTGAATCTCGCGTTGATGCGCTCGGTGCAACTGCACATGGAGTTCGGCATCCTGATGATCATCGCGTTCGTGGCGGCGGCGATCTTCAAATGGTAGCTGCGCTGTATGACATCGGTGCGCGCGAACGAATTCGCGATCGCATCGCCGATATCGAGCGACAGATCGACGAGAACCGGTATCACCCGGGGCCTTGGGACAAGCTGCTGAAAGATGCGCGCACTCTCCCGCGCGAGGAACGTGATGCGCTCAAGGGAGAGATCACGCGCGTGAGCAGCAAGCTGCATCGTCGCGACGGCAAGGCGACGCCTTCGCTCACGACTGGAGTGTTGGCCGAAGCCGCATTGACGATGCTCGGCGGCGTGCTGATCATTTTCGCGGTCCATAATCATTCGAATTTGCTCGCCATCATCGCGGCGGGAATCTGGACCATAACGTTTCAGCCGCTGGTGAAAATCGGCGTCGGATACCTGCTCGGCGTCGAGTATGAATATGCGTACCTCTACAACTTCGAGCCGCGATTTAAGATGCGCTTCGGCGACTACCTCGCGGCGCCGCGCTGGGCGCGCATCGTGCTGCACCTGTCGGGCACCGTCGGATCGCCGCTTGGCACGTGGCTGGTGCTGGTATGTCTACCGACCGACCTCAGAATCGCGATCGACGTTTGCTGGGCGATTTTCTGGATCGTGGTTGCGGTGAATGTCGCATCGTTCGTTATCGCGCTCGCGGGAGTGAAGAAGCTCGGCCCGATGAAGGCGAGCGCCAGCAGCGGCGGCTCCGCGGCGTTGGAACTGCGCGAGGCGCTCGAGATCTGAAGACGAAGCGAGAGCGACGCGCTTCGACGACGGATCAGAAGTAGCGTGACTCAGGAATCGACGGATGCGACCGTGAGTGGAGCCGGACGCGATCGGCCGAGGTTTTGCACCATCGCATGTAGATAGATTCCCGCCGCCATCGCCGCGACGAATACCACGACTGGCGTGGCTCCCGATGCGAGCGACGTGATCGCTGGTCCCGGACAGAATCCTCCCAGGCCCCATCCGGCGCCGAAAATCGCCGCGCCGAGGATCAGTTGCGCGTCGATGTCGGTGCGGGTGGGAAGCGAGAACTGCGCAGCGAGCAGCGGGGCACGCATCTTTCGAGTCCGCCGATAAGCGACGAAAAAGACGCCGATCGCGCCGAACATCACGAAGGCGAGGCTCAAATCCCAGGCGCCCGCGAAATCGAGAAAACCGATGACCTTGGCGGGCCGCGTCATTCCGGAAATCCCCAGCCCGATTGCGAATACGATCCCGCTGAGGAAGGAGACCAGGTTTGCCTTCATCGTGCGCCTCCGAGGACGTGGTCGACGAGGTACACCACCAGCGCGCCACTCGCGATGAAGGTCATCGTCGCGACCATCGAGCGCGCTGACAACCGGCTGATGCCGCATACGCCGTGGCCGCTGGTGCATCCGTTGCCGAGCCGCGTGCCGAAGCCCACCAGCAAGCCTGCGATCATCAACATGCCGTAGGGGCGGATGATACCGAAGTCGAACGCCGCGGGGAGAAAAATCCGCAGCAGGAGACCTCCCGCGAGCAAGCCCGCGATGAAAGCTGCCTTCCATGCGGTGTCGCCCTTAGCGGGGTTGAGCACTCCGGCACAAATTCCGCTGATGCCGGCGATTTTGCCCTCCAGCAGCAGCATTGCCGAGGCGCTAAGACCAATCAGAATCCCGCCAATCAACGCGGCGAGGGGGGTGAAGTTGTGCATCGTGTCCTTGGACGTTATTCCACTTGCGCTGAGTCATATAACCATATAGTAATATGATTATAGGAACAAGACATTGAAGACGAGTGGAAAGAAGACGCTTCGGCGGGGGCGCGGGCCGATGCCGGCCGCGGCGCTGGAACTGGTAGCGATGCGGTTCCGCGCGCTGGGAGAGCCTATTCGCTTGCGTGTCCTTCAAACCCTCGAGGGTGGCGAGGTTAGCGTGTCGGCGCTGACGGCAGCGGTCGGCTCGACCCAGCCCAACATCAGCAAGCACCTGCGTGTGCTGCAGGAAGTGGGATTGGTCCAGCGCCGTCAACACGGGAGCACGGTGAATTACTCGATCGCAGATGAAACGGTTTTTGAGTTGTGCGAGCTGGTTTGCGCGGGAGTTCGCGATCGTCTTGCGGCGCAGGTCGGGGCGATGGGCAACGGTTTTCGAAACGCACGCCGCCGGTCTGAAATCACGGGAGGAGTGCTAGCTGGGAGAAAATGAGTCAGACGATGATCGTATTGGCGATAGGTACGCTCGCGGGTGTGATGGGCGGATTCTTCGGCGTGGCCGGCGGCGTGCTGATTGTTCCCGCGCTGGTGTTCGTGCTCGCGATGCCGCAGCAGGCCGCGATCGGCACCTCGCTCGCCGCCTTGCTTCCGCCGGTGGGGCTGCTCGGCACGCTCCGAGTATTACCGGCACGGCCAGGTCAACTTCCTGTATGCGATGCTTTTGGCCGCAGGATTAATGGTCGGCGCCTACTTCGGCTCCATCTTCGCGATCAAGCTTCCGGACGAAATGTTGCGCCGCGGCTTCGCGGTTTTCCTTATCTTGATCGCCGCCAAAATGCTCATCAAATAAATTTCGTGGCTTAGCGTCGTCGCTCAACCATGGTTACAATCATTCTGATGATGCGGATGGGCAGAACAATTTTGGCGATGTTGCTCGTCATGACGTTCCCGATGCATGCGCCGAATGCGTGCAGCGCATCGCATCAGACGTGTCATCACAGCTCGCAACTTCCCTGCTGCAACACGATGACGTGCCTCTCCGGGTTCGACGCGCGCCACGACTCCGCGACTCCGGCGCCCTCGCTCGCGAGCATTCTCGCACCCGCGCTCATTGCTTACGTTGCCCCGCGTCAGCCTCTCGCACTGACCGCATTCGCCGCCGCGAGGACTTCTTCTCCGCCCCGTGGCACTCCGCTCATCATCGAACTGCGAACGCTCCTCATCTGATCTCGCCCACAACCGAACTACGCCTGCGCGAAATGCGCGAGGCTCACGTGTGTTTTTTAACACCATCGGTTCGTGGGAGATGAGATTTGAAGATCGGAAGTTTTGCGACAATCATTATTGTCCTCGTATGCGCGCTTAGCGCGAGGGTGTCTGCGCAGGATGCGGCCCCATCGCCGGATTCACTAGACCTGCCGATGAATCGCGAGGGCTCCGGTACCGCATGGCAACCGGATTCGACGCCGATGTATGCGAAGGGGTTTTCTCTCGGCGACTGGAGCCTGATGGCGCATGGGATTGCGTTCGGCGGATATGACTATCAAGGCAGCCGTCGCGGCGGCGGGCAGCCGTTCAGCACCAACTGGGCGATGCTGATGGCGCAACATGCTTTCCTCGGCGGCGAATTCGGCGCGCGCCTGATGATGAGCGCGGAGGAATGGACCGATGGCGGCCGCGGCTATCCGCTGTTGCTGCAGTCGGGCGAGGCGTTTCATGGCGTCCCCAACCATGACCGGCAGCATCCGCACAATCTGTTTATGGAGATGGCCGCGACCTACACGCATCGCATCAGCAAGGACCTCGGCTTCGAATTGTATGGCGGCCCGGTCGGCGAGCCGGCGCTGGGCCCGGTCGCCGCGCCGCATCGCGAGTCGGCCGCGGCGGATCCGTTCGCGCCGCTCGGGCATCATTGGATGGACTCGACGCACATCAGTTTCGGCGTCGTCACCGCGGGGATTTTTACGCGCAACGTCAAACTGGAAGCATCATGGTTCAACGGCCGCGAGCCGGATGAGAATCGATCGGATTTCGATTTCCGCCGGATGGATTCTTACTCGACGCGCCTCAGCGTCAATCCGATGCGCGATCTCAGCTTGCAGGTGTCATATGGATTTCTCAAAAGTCCCGAGCTACTCGAACCCACCATCAGCACGCATCGCGTGACCGCGTCGGCGACCTACAATCGCCGGCTCGCGTCCGGAGGAAACTGGGCGACCACGGCAGGATGGGGCCGCAACATCACCTCGATGGGCAAGCCGACCGATGCGTTGCTGCTCGAAAGCAACCTCGACCTCGACGGTGCCAATGTGCTGTTCGGACGCGCCGAATTCGTGCGTAAGACCGGCGCCGATCTCGACGTCGATGTGCCCGCGGCGGGCGCGGTCTACAACCTCGGCGCCGTCAGCTTCGGCTACCTGCGTAACTTCGAGTTGTGGGACGCGATCGCGATCGCGCCGGGTGCGATGGTGACGGTGAACATCATCGATGGGCGGCTGAACAGCACCTATCATTCGCAGACGCCGGTCGGTGTCGCGGCGTTCATCCGGCTGCGTCCCGCGATGATGAATATGGACTGAATTGGGACGTCCATAAGGTTGCAGGGCTGCTACATCGAGGTAGCGCGTTGGGGAAAAGGCATTGCCCAATGCGGTTGGTTTGCCCCGCTTCCATCGGCACGCTCTATGCTCGATAAGCGATGGGGACTCATAAAATGTGGCGCTCTATCAGTATGTCGTCGGAAGCCAAACGGGCATTTCAAGGATGGTTTGTCATCTTTCTAATGATGATCATGCTGGGCGAGGTCTACTTGCGCAGCAGCACTCCAGCCGCCGTCGCGCTGAACTTCGCCGAGCACAATGCGGTCGTGCAAAATGCGGTGGGCGGCGTCGAGCATGCACGACTGAACTGGATCGGCAGCATCCACTACGAGGGCAACGACGGGTGGGCGAGCTTCAAGATGCATCTGGTGGGAGCGCGAACCAACGGCACCATCGATCTGACGTTACAGCGCCAAAGCGGCGAATGGAACGTCGCGAGCGGACGCCTCGTCACCGATTCCGGGCTCGTGGTCAAGATCACTGAACCCGCCACGCGAACCGCGCAGGCAAGCCCGATGAACTGAATGTCATCACGGCATCTGACTGCGAGATACTAAGGAGACGCCATCCAGGCGTCTTTTTTTTTGCGCGAATTTTGCCTTCTTTGTCATCGAGAGCACAACTGAAGTGGCGATGACGTGAGGCGACGTGGCCATGTTGAAAACGTTATAGTGACCGTTTGACATTAAACCATCTAATTGTGCATAGTTGCTCAGAACAAACGACCAAAGATTACTAAACCAAGGCTTCGGTAGTTTGCGATTTCCATCGTAGGACAACGCAAAATGTCGCTTCCACGCATAGTTCGGTTCGCCCTCCCAGCCGCTCTTTTTATGCTGGGTTTCAGCGGCATCGCGCACGCACAATCCTCAGAGATCAGCTCGATTTTCGAGATAGATCCTGCAGTCGCGCTGAACGGCTTCGCGGTATTGTCGGGCGCAATCGTCCTGCTGTTCGAAACCTATCGCTCGCGCCCGTAGTTCCCGATCTCAGGCCGCTCCCGCTCGCCTCATCATCCCGCGACGAGATGGCACGAGTATGTTTTGATCACGAGCCATACCTGCGTCCCGGGTTGAAGATGTAGATCCTCACGCGAGCCGAGCGTCAGCCGCACCTCAAACGTCCTTCCCGCCTCCACCACGGCGATGGCGCTATGCTCCTCGGTCCGAATCGAAGTGATGCTTCCCGCGAAAACATTTCGCGCGCTGATCTCATGCGGACGGCTGCGCGCGATCATGATGTCACCCGCGCGGATCGCCACCCGCAGCCGCGCTCCAGGCCCCGTGTGAGTCAGCGGCACCTCGAGTTCCAGCGCGCTGCCTGAAAGCGCGCACACCATCGTGCCGCGATCCTCGTGCAGCGAGGCGACGGTGGCGTCGAACAGATTTTCGAATCCCGCGAGCTGCGCGATAGTTTCCTGCCGCGGCGCATCGAGGACCTCCATCGGGCTGCCGCTCGCGATGATTTTCCCAGCCTCCAGCACTACGACGGCCTCGCCCACCGCGAAGGCCTCCTCCAGCGAATGGGTAACGTAGATGATCGGAATTCCGTGGGCCTCGTTCCACGCGCGCAGGTCGGCGATGATCGACGATTTCGTTATCGCATCGAGCGCCGCGAGCGGCTCGTCGAGCAGCAGCATCGCAGGATCGGTGACCAGTGACCTCGCGAGTGCGACTCGTTGCTTCTCGCCGCCGGAGATTTCCCCGGGCTTGCGCTTCGCCAGGCTGCCGACGCGCATCGCATCGAGGATTGCGGCGGCGCGCTCGCGGCGAATATTCGCTGGCCGTTTCGACAAGCCATACTCGACGTTCTGCGCGATCGTGAGATGAGGGAACAGTGCGAGATCCTGAAACAGGAATCCGACCGAGCGATGCGAGGGCGGAAGATCGATCTTCGCCGCCGCATCGAACAGCACGCGCGCATCGAGCGCGATACGGCCGGCGTCGGGCCGCATGAGGCCGGCGAAGCAGTTGAGCAGCGTGGTTTTTCCCGAGCCCGATCGTCCGAAGAGAATTGTGATGCCCTCGGACGCGGTGAAGTTCGCTTCCAGCACAAAGCTCGGCGAGAGCTGCCTGCGAATGTCGACCTCGAGCGTCACCGCCTCGGCACCCTCAGCCTTCCCCCTCTGTCATCCTGAGCGAAGCCTCCGGCGCACGCGAAGGATCTCGTCGCTCCACCGAGCGATGTCGCTCCACAAACCTGCACCGTGCGCGATCCTGCTGTCCGGTCGCGCGCATTCGGATACGGAAAGCAACCATCGATTGTGAGGCGCATCCGAGATCCTTCAGCGGCGCAAGCTTGCTTCAGGATGACAAGAGGAAGAAGCACGGCGCGCATCGTCATTCGGCGACCGAAGACGCCCCAATCGCGGCGTCGCGGCGCAACGACCATAACGCCCAGATCTTTCGGTTCAGCGAATACGTGATCGACAAAACCACGAAGGAAAATATCAGCAGCACCAACGCCGTATGATTCGCGCTCGCGTAGTCGAGCGCCTGCACATCATCGTAGATCGCAATCGAGATGGTCTGCGTGACGCCAGGAATGTTGCCGCCCACCATCAGCACCACGCCGAACTCGCCCAGCGTATGCGCGAAGCTGAGCACCATGCCGGTCACGACGCCGCCCATCGAGAGCGGCAACACGATGCGAACAAAAGTGCGCATTCGCGAGGCGCCCAGGATCGCCGACGCATTGAGCAGATTGCGATCGACCAGGCCGAACGACGCCACCATCGGTTGCACCGCGAATGGCAGACTGTAAATCACCGACGCGAACACGAGGCCTTCGAACGTGAACGGCAGCAGGTGCCCCGACCACGATTGATAGAGCCTGCCGAGCGGGCTTTGATTGCCCATCGCGACGAGCACATAAAAGCCGAGCACGGTCGGCGGCAACACCAGCGGCAAGGCGACGATCGATTCGACGATAAACTTCCATCGCCAGCGCGAGAAGGTGATCCAGTACGCGATCGGAAGCCCGAGCAGCAGCAGAATCGTGCATACCACGGCGGCCAGCTTGAGCGACAGAAACAGCGCGTCCCAATTCATTTGACGGGATTGCTCGGCGTCGTTTGCGGAATCGAAAAACCGTAGCGCTGCATCAGCGAGGTGGTCGCGGGTGTTTTCAGGAAGGCGAGAAATTTCCGCGCGAGTTCTTTCTTTCGTGAAGATTTCAGAATCACCGCCGCCTGCTCAATCGGCGCATAGTCGGCCGCGGGAATCTCGAAGTACTTTCCCTGCTCCTTCATGCTCGGGGCGACGGCGAGCGAGAGCGCCAGGATTGCGATGTCGGCATTGCCGGACTGCACAAACTGCGCGGTCTGCGAGATATTTTCGCCGAGCACAATCTTGTCATTCACGCCATCGTAGACGCCCTCATGCCGCATCGCCTCGACCGCCGCGCGTCCATATGGCGCATGCTCGGGATTGGCGATCGCGATTTTGTGAATCGCGGGATCGTTCAACCCACCCAGACCAGCGCCTACGTCGAGCTTCGATTCGCGCGGCGCCCACAACACGATTTTCCCGATTGCGTACTCATAGAGCGTCTCCGGTTCCGTGAGGCCGGCATCTTCGAGCTTCTTCGCGTAACTGATGTCGGCCGAAAAAAACATATCGTAGGGAGCGCCGCTTTGAATCTGCGAGTAGAAATTTCCCGACGATCCGAACGACAACTTCACCTGTGTGCCGGTCTGCTCTTGAAATTTTTCCCCGACGTCCTTGAATGCAAAGGTCAGGTCGGCGGCTGCTGCGATCGTGATCTCGTCTGCGCCCGCCTCGCGGACCAGCCCAGCCGCGATCGCTAGCATCAACACTACGGCGATCAGGTAGCGCTTCTTAAGGATGTTTCGCACTTGGTCGGCTCCTCGCAAGGCGCGATGACATATGCCATGGTGCTTGCATCCAAGACAAGTACCATGGCTGACAAGGAACATCCGGTCCGCGCTGCCCGAATTGCACGAAAACTCAGCCAGGCCGACCTCGCGAAACGCGCAGGGATCTCTCGTCAGGCGCTCGGCGCGATCGAATCGACCACCTATCAGCCCAGCGTGTCGGTGGCGCTCGCGCTTGCGCGCGAGCTCGGCGCGACCGTCGAGTCACTATTTGGTGAAAGTCGCGAGGCTGTCCGCCACCTTCATGCGCAATGGGACAACCACAACCCGCCGGTCGCAGGGACGACGGCGCGGGTCGCGCTCGGGCGCGTCGGAGGCAAGCTGATCGCGCATTCGCAGGCTCCGGTACAGCTCGCACTCGCGCCGGCGGGAGGAATCGTCCAGCGCACCGTCAGCAGTGGCGCCGAGGTCGCGAGTTTTCGCACCGACGACGAAATCGATGCGACGCTGCTGATCGCGGGATGCGATCCGGCCGCCGCGCTGCTCATCGAATGGCTCGCGAGGCGGCGCTCCCCGGTCTCGCCGGTGGCGCTGAGCTGTTCGAGCGCCACCGCGCTGCATGCGCTGGTCGATGGGCGCGCGCACATCGCGGGCGTGCATCTGCGCGATCCCAAAAGCGGCGATTTCAACTCGGGCGCGGTGCGGCGCGGCCTTCGGCGGCATCCCGCGATGCTGGTGAACTTCGCGCGATGGGAACTCGGCATCGCGACCGCGCCGGGCAATCCGCTCGGGATTCGCGGCTTCGCGGAGCTCGCGCGGCCTCGCATGCGCATCGCCAACCGCGAGCTCGGCTCGGGCGCGCGCGCCGCGCTCGACGAGGCGACTGCTCAGCTTGGCATCCGCGCCGATCGCATTGATGGCTATCACCGCGAGTTCGCAGGGCACCTCGAAGTGGCATCCGCGATTGCGACCGAGCAGGCCGACTTTGGCGTCACGATTCGCGTCGCCGCCGATGTCTATGGCCTCGGCTTCGTGCCGATTCGCGAGGAGCGCTACGACCTGGTGATTCTCGCGCGCGATCTCGATTCGATTCCGGTGAAAGCGATGCTCGACGCGCTGACCTCACGCAGCCTCGCACATGAGGTCGCGCAGCTTTGCGCCTACGACACCGCGCAGATGGGCCAGGTGATGGCGCACCTGAACTGAGGCGACGATCTGTCTGTAACCTTCTCGGCCAGCGTCCAACAGCGACCGTTTCGCGGTTCCAGCTTTGGGCGCTGCTCTGGAACCTGCTCACTTAGAATCGAGATGTCCATGGTTGTAGATTTTCGGGAGTGGGTTACTTTGAACCCTTACCGTTGGTCGGCTCACTTGAAAGGTCCTGCACTGAGACGGCGCGCTCCAGCTCGTCGGCCGCAGCCGACCGGCTCCTCATCGGCAGATGGGCAAACGCTGCGAAGCGTTCAGGCTCGGCCGAAATCAGTCGAGCCATGCTGTCGTTATATTCTCTAGCGATCGCGATGCCGTCCGGGTCTGAGACAATCTCTGCCCCGGTCCTGGAACAGAGAGCACCTGCATACGGATACCGGCCGTATCCATAGCAGCAATCCTCTCCTGGTCCGTATCCGCCAGCGCTGGCGGATTTGATGGCCTTGAACGTAGCCGTTCCCGGCGCGGGCCACCCATTCCGCTCCAAGGTGGCAAGATCGATCCGGCTGAGGAGATCGGGGAAGGTGAAGTGTTCTTCGACAGCGAAGATACGCATGTTCGTACTCACCACGGAACCTTCCGGCCGAGGTAATCCAGATATTGAAGGCCCGCTTTTCCGGCCTGCGCGTCCATCGTATTCGCGAGATTCGGTATGCTCTCCTCGATGCTCAGACGCGCTTGTGGGCCACCGAGATCGGTCCGCACCCAGCCCGGCGCCATGAGCAGCAGGGTTCGCGGATCATCGGCGTGGCGGGCGGTGAAGCTGCGCATGAGCATGTTGAGCGCCGCCTTGCTTGCACGATAGACCTCATAGTTTCCGTTCTCATTGTTCGTGATGCTGCCCTGTCCGGAGGACATGATCCCGATCGTGCCAGTCGGCAGCACGAGGTCCTGCAAGATCTCGACGACACGCATGGGACTTAGGGCATTGGTCACAATCACACGTATAAACTCGTCGGTCGAAACGTCGGCGATCATTTCACGACCGCCGACGCCGGCATTGACGAACAGCATGTCGAACTTTCTCGATGCCAGACGCGCTCGCAGCGCGGTGACTTGATCGGGATAGACGATGTCGACGTTCTCGATTTCGAGTCTACCTTCGGCGGCTCGCAATAGCTCGTGTAGTTTTGATGTGGCTCCGTCCCGTTCAGTGGCCACTACGCGCCAGCCGCGCTTGAGGTATTCCGCAGCCAAGGCAAAACCAAGGCCGCGGGACGCGCCAATGAGAAGGAGCGTTTTGTCAGACGATGGAGGTGGCATTTACAATTCTCCTTAGCAAGCTATCAGTGAAGGGCAGAATGTCGTGATCCGTCCAGGGCGGGGCATCTCTGACCTAGCCAGTTAACCAAGGATAGCGGCCGTGGATAATTGCGGAAGACGCATCGGCCGCACTTTATACGTGCACCGAACGCCATGGTCGGGTACCCTACTTTCGACGCATGGCTGATATTGACCTGAACCTGTTGATCGCGTTGGATGCTCTGCTTGCCGAGGGTAGTGTAGTGGGCGCGGCGCGGCGCTTGTGCCTCAGTGCGTCGGCGATGAGCAGGACGCTAGCGCGACTTCGGGCGGCAACGGGAGACCCGCTGCTCGTGCGCGCGGGTCGAGGATTGGTGCCAACGCCACACGCTACCGAACTGCGCGAGCGCGTGCGTGATCTGGCACAGGATGCTCAAACCGTACTGCGTCCGGCCGTTGCCTCTTTGGATCTCGCCAAATTGAAACGGAGCTTCACAATCCGCTCCAACGAGGGGTTTGTAGAGGTTTCCGCTGCACAGCTCGTTGCGGCGGTAACTGCGGCAGCACCGAACGTGCGCCTTCGTTTCGCGCCCAAGCCCGACAAGGACGTGCGAGCGCTGCGAGAGGGGTTGGTAGATCTTGAGATCGGCGTGCTCGGAAAGTCGGGGCCAGAGGTACGCTTACAAACCCTATTCCGCGACCACTTTGTTTGTGCAGTTCGGGAGGGCCACCCTTTGCTTGGAAGGGGTAAGGTCACGCCCGCGCGATACGCGGCGTCTGGCCATGTGGTCGCTTCGCGCCGTGGTCACGCGAGTGGTCCCGTAGACGAAGCATTGGCGGCCCTTGGTCTCTCGCGCACGGTCGTCGTCGTAGTGCCCAGCTTCCGAGCAGCTTTAGCGGTTGCGAGCGTATCCGATCTAGTGGCGCTGGTGACTAGCTCGTTTTTTAACGCGACTCAGGGACATCAGGCCAAGTCCGGTCTCGCGGTACTCAGGAGCTTCCCGCTCCCGGTTCGCACCGAGGCGATCACGGTCTCACAAATGTGGCACCCGCGACTCGACGCCGATCCGGCGCATCGCTGGCTCCGAGGCTTGGTGCTGGCAACCTGCCGTGAACAGGGACGATAGATACTATGGGGCAATTAACAGGCGGTCACTTGAGCTTATCGAAGGGCGAGTAATGGCCATTATGAATAGCTCTCGATAATGACCTATAGCAGCGGACGCTGCCGTTTACCGGCGACTCACCAGATCGCCCTGCCGCGGATCTCCTTATGCAGATTCAGGGTCGAACCGGGGCTGTAGTCCGCGCAGGTAATCCGCAGCGCGCTGCGCCGGGGAGGCAGCGGCAAAGATCGCGCGCTTGTCCTGCTTGAGAACGGCAAGCCAACTCGCCAGATACGCGTGGTCGTCCCGGACTTCGGGCGTAATGCCAAGCTTCGGAATGAAATATGTGCGAACACTGGCAATCCAAAGCCCATCTGGCGATCGGACTTCTTCCTTCCAAATCGTCAGGGAATCAATCGTCGGGCGACAACCAGATGCTGGAACGCAGATTCCAATGATTACGAGCGATATTGCTTTGAAACAAGTTTTCCAGTCCACCGGTGACTGCCGCTCCTGGCAATTCAAAGTAGCCCAGTACGGATTTTCGCAGGATCTGAACAAGCGATAATCCATTTGTGGCAGCACGGATTGCTACGCGAAGTTCCTATAATTTGGTCCACGAAGCACCTGAACTGATGAGTATTATCGGCCGTCGATCACGATGTGCTCCCGCGCGACGAACATGCGCAGCGCCGACATATCGGTGAATTTCGGGCCATCCTCGGCTAGCGCCTTGCCTTGCGGAGATTCGAACGCCGCGCGCATCATGTCGACGCTATCGAACCACAATTGCGCGACGCCATCGAAATGAGGTCGCGCGTATAGATATGCCTCGTCGACGAGGTGCGACTGAACATAGCGACGCAACCCGGGAAGCTTGCTGCCGAGGTTGCCATGCACTTCGATCCAGTACTTGCGAAACTCGTCGACCAACATTCCGTCCCTCTTCTTGAGCTGATAGACGCTTTTGACCAACGGACTGCCGGTCGGACCGTCGACGATTACGTGATCCTGCGTCGCCATCCATTCGACGTGCTTGAGATCGATGAAATTGCGCTCGTCGGCGAGGGCGCCGTCGAGATACTCGGGGCTCTTGCGCATTTGTGCGAGCACCTGGAGCGAGTCGATCAGAACTTCGGCCTCGCCATCGTATGATGAATTCGATCCGGCATACGGAATCCGATGACTCTGCACATATATCCGCAGGTACTTGATGCGTTTTACGATCGGCGCGTGAGACTCGTGCCAATAGCGATGAAACGCGCCGTCGTCGAGCGATTCCTTGCGCGTGATGAAGTAGTGGATGTGGATCATGGCGCTACTCTCTAACACAGGCTCTGGGCGGATGTCTCCGCTATCGCGGTCCTCCTCACATCGCACCCGCCGCCTCTTGGGCTCATGCCGCTCGAGAGCGCGTCTTGCGCGAGCGCTCCGATCGCGCGATGTAAGGCCGCAACTCTTCCAGCATCGCTTCCGTGTCGCCCTGGTTGCGCAGCGCCATCTTCTGCGCTGAGGTCCGCAACTGCTGGCGCTCATTTTCCGGCAGTTCGCGGCTGCTCCACGCGATAGTCGGGACGCTCCGCCCCGCAGGCATTCGGCGCGACTGGTCGAGCAGCTCGAAGCCCTTCATCGCCGGCATCAGCAGGTCGACGATGATGGCGGCCGGCGGCGTTTGCTTCACCGCCGCGAGGGCCTCCGCCCGCGTGCCGACGCACATCGGATGATACCCCAGCCGCTTCAGCGTCGACTCCTTGCTCGCCAGCGACTGCGCGTCGTCGTCAGCCGCGCGAAGGATTTGCACCAGCCATCCGCGCTGACGTGGATCGGCCTCGATCACCAATACCTCGGGCCCGGCTCGCTGAGGCTCATCGGCAATGCTTTACCCGGAGGCGCGGCAGGATCTGCGGATGGATCGCTCACCACGCGCGGCAGGATCGCCCAAAAGGTGCTGCCCGCCCCGAGCGTGCTCTTCACCCCGACCATCCCGCCCTGCGCCTCGACGATGCGCTTGGTGAGCGACAGTCCCAACCCGGTCCCGGCATATTTTTTGGTGTTGCCCGCATCGAGTTGATGAAAGTCCGCGAACAGATGTGGAAGCTGCTCGGCCGCGATCCCGATGCCGCTGTCCTTGACCTCGATGCGAAAGGTATCGCCGCGATCGGCCACCACGCGCACCGCCACGCTCCCATTCTCGGGCGTGAACTTGATGGCATTCGACAGGTAGTTGTACATCACCTGCTTCAGCTTCGCGCGATCGAGCGTCGCCGTGGTCAGCGCGGGATCGACCTCGAAGCTGAGCGCGAGGTTTTTTTCCGCCGCCAGCATCCGCATGCTGCCGCGCACTTCCTCGATCAGCGGCGCGACCTCCACCTGCTCGAGGTCGAACCGCATCTTGCCGGCTTCGATCTTCGCCAGGTCCAGCAAATCGTTGATGAGTTGCAGCAGGTGATGCGAGCTGGCGAGGATTTCGCCCAGGTACTCCTTCTGCGCGTCGGTCACCGGCCCCGCCTTCGCGTCGTGAATGAACGAGGCGAATCCGATCATCGTGCTCAGCGGGGTGCGCAGCTCATGTGACATGTTGGCGAGAAACTCGCTCTTCAGGCGGCTCGCCTCATGCAACCGGCGCAGGTTCTCATCCTCGAGGCGTTTGCGCGCGCTGACATCGCGAATCGCCGCGCTCACCAGGGTGCCCTGATGCGTCTTGATCGGGCTCAGGCTGATCTCGGCGGCGAATTCGCTGCCGTCGCGCTTAAGCGCCGCGAGATCCACTCCGGCGCCCATCGGACGCGGCCGTGGCGAGGAAAAATATCCCTCGCGCAGTGCAGGATGGCGATCGCGAAAGCGCGGCGGCACCAGCACCTCGATTTGTTGTCCGAGCAGCTCGCTGCGCGCATAGCCGAACAGCTTCTCGGTCTGCGCGCTGACCAGCGCGATCCTGCCGTCCTTGCCCAGCAGCACCATCGCATCGGGAGCGGACTCGAACAGCGCGCGAAATTTTTCCTCGCCTTCGAGTGCCAGCGCATGTGGAATCAGCTTCACCAGCGCGATCGCCGTGGCAATCGAGGCCACCGCGGTAACTGCTTTGACTCCGCCCGACAGCCAGTAGGCGGGCGCCACGACATTCACGACCTCCAGCACGTGGGTGGTGCCGCATCCGAAGATGAAGATCACGAACATCCAGAAGATCCACGCGAAGGGCAGGTCGCGCCGGCTGCGCGTGAAGTAGGCCAGCTCGACCGGGATCGCGTAGTAGGCCAATGCGATCGCCGAGTCCGAAATCACATGCAGCCAGATGAGGTGTTGGTTCCACAGATAGCAACTCCCATGCGGCAGGAATTGCGTCCCCAGCAGCGCGCGCAGATGGTCCATCGATGTAGTCGCTACCCCTCCCCACGTCCTCGCGCATCACGATGCGCGACTAATCATCGCGTTCTATGTAAACAATTGGCAGCGATACTGACCTGATGTCGAGTCAAGTTCAACCTGTCGTGGAAAAACTTTTCCCTAAGCGCGCGAGGTACTTCCGATCGGCGCCGCTTCGTTGCGTGGCGATGGTGCCCCGAGCTAAAGTAGTTCCCTGAAGGGGACTACTTATGCGTGCTGCCAATCTTAGCCCGCGCGAAGTGGCGGAGCTATCGAAGGTGCCGAAGCGCGTGATCGAGAAGGCTATCGAAGAACGCGTTCTGCCGGTGCAACTCCTGGCTATGCCTGGAGCGACCCGACGCGCTCGCCGCCTGCTTCCAGCGTACGCCGTCGCCTATGTCACGATCGTATCGAAACTGGAGGTGAAATTGGGGCTGGTGCAAAAGAAACGGCTGGCAGCGTGGCTTGCGCGGGCCAAACCCGGCCAGGTCCGTAAGGCTCGATTGGAATTAGCGCACGCCCTGGAACTCGATGTTGGCCGTCTGGTTGGAGATGTTATGGATCGTGCCGAACGCTATCGAAGTGCGCGCGACGCTTTGATCGTCCTCGACGAAGCAATCAAGGGTGGTACTCCGGTGGTTCGGGGTACCCGAATGACGGTTTACTCGGTACTCGGCAGAATCGAGCACGGCGAAACGGTTGCGGATATTCTGGCAGACAATCCCGATCTGTCACGCAAAGCCCTCGAAGCGGCAATCATCTATGCCCGCTCTCACCCTCTGATGGGACGGCCGGGAGGACGTCCCTGGGTCGATGCAGCGTGAAGCTGTTCATCGACGAGTGCCTGTCACCACAACTCGCGACGCGCCTTAATCGGACTGGGCGGCATGACGCGGTCCATCCTCTGCATGTCGGCCGGCGCGGCGAGGCGCCGAGCTCGATTCTCTGATATAGCAACGCAACTCGTGGTGCCATATGCGGGCGGAAGTTCACACCATCATCCTAAGCGAAATCGAGGGACCTTCGCGAGGCGACGAGCGTGTTCTTGGCATCGCTCGCGTCGAGTGCCTGGCGCCAGCGGAGTTCATGGAGGCTCGAGCGTGTCAAAGCGGGTGTCGTTCGGAAGAAGAAAAATTCGATAACCAGATCATACCGCCTGGGTTCGCGCCATGAGGAATTCTTGCTAAATGACTTGTTGTGGACCTTGATGAAATACGTCGAACTACAATCATTGCGCTATTCGCCGACGACAAGTTGATCGATCAAATAGTTCTAAAGGGCGGAAACGCCCTCAGCTTGATCCATGGTCTAAGTTCCCGCACCTCCGTCGATCTCGATTTCTCTATCGACAAGGACTTCGAGGATGTCGAAGATATCAAGCACCGCATCTTTCGCAGTCTGAAAAAGCGTTTCGAGGCCAAGGGATACACTGTTTTCGACGAGCGCTTCGAAGCCAAGCCACGAATTTACGGGAGAGATGAGCGGCCTTGGTGGGGCGGCTACGAACTTAGCTTCAAAATCATTGAGAGAGAACGGCAGGCAAAGCTAAAGAACAATCGAAAGATGATGCAGAAGGGAGCGATTCCCGTCACCCGCGACCAGAAGAGAACCTTCACCGTCGATTTAAGCAAGCACGAGTATGTCAAAGGGAAGGTTGCAACTGAGCTCGACAACTACACTATTTATGTCTATACGCCCGAAATGCTTGTGGCAGAAAAGTTGAGAGCCATCTGTCAGCAAATGCCCGAATACGAGCCAAAAGGGAAAAGGAAGCCACGTGCACGCGACTTTTACGACATCCACGCCGCGATTATCGAATCCGAGATTGACCTCTCAACTGACGAGAACCGGCAACTTATTCGAAGCGTTTTCTCCGCCAAGAGAGTATCTCTGAATCTGCTAGGGTTGATCGACCGCGAACGCGAATTCCATCGACCGGACTGGCCGTCTGTAGTCTCTGCCACCCAAGGAGAAGTGGAAGGCTTCGACGTTTTCTTCGATTTTGTGTTGGGTTGTGTGAGCCAGCTAGAAACCCTTTGGAAAGAAAATCCGCCACTTTGAATCGTATTCTCTATCGCGCAAATCGTGAGCTAGGTAAAAATCAAATTTGATGCCGAGATTTCGCAAGCGCTCATACTGTTGCGGTTCATAGCCAGCGCGTTCCATGTAAAACCCAATAGCCTGATGGTAGGGGTAGGTGTAGGCGAGTTTCTTTAGCGTCGCAATCAGCGTCCCAACAGACAGTCTGTCTTTGGCTCCACGGTAGGCCTCAAGGACTTGGTAAACTCCCCCGCCGTAAGCGGGACGTACGGCGATATCGATAAGTGTCCGCTCCAAATTGGTAACAGATAGATCGTTGCCTTCCACTAGAAGGGTACCCACCTCGAGATTGCCGGTGTTTTTGCCGCTCAGGAGGACGAATTGCGCTCCCCCGGCCTCGAAGATATATGTCGACTGCCTCTGTCGCGCTTTGAAGGCGCGGTCGATCGCAGTCTGTTCAAGAGTCCCAAGCCCTTCACCTTTGTTGCTTTGTTCACGGTTTACGTAGATAAGGCGTGGAATTTGATCAGTCAGGCCGTGCAAGAACACGGCACTTGCGTGGGACAAATAGGCACCGCTTCGCATAGAAAGGGCGACTTCATATGGAGAAGCTTGCCGCCACACGTAACGAGTCAAGTTAGATTGGGGACGGCCTATTGACGCGATTTCGATTTCCCTAAGCGGCGTCTTTTCCAGTAGGAATTCGACGAACTGTGATATAGACGTTCGTTTAGCGAGATGCCATGTAGAGTGATTTTGATCCAGGATTTCCGCTAAGTCGGCTGTTTTGAAAACCCTTTGTGATTGCTCATCGAAAAATTTCACGATTCGAGGGGTGGCTAGATAGATTTGTTTCGGTTTTGCCATCGATATAATGAGCCACTGCTTGGGTATATATACCCAAGCAGTGGCGTAAATTCGCAGACAAGTAGCGACTTCTCTTGTAAACGAGTGCGTTTTTCTGTCGTACCGCGGAAGCTTATTGCTGCGATGCATGGTATATATACCATGCATCCGCGTGTAAAGAAACAATGACAATATTGAAGTAGGGATCGGTATACATACCCATCCCTACTTCGCTTTCTAACCCCTGGACTCGGCTGCTTGGTACCTGGGAAAGCCGATCCGTGCGCAAGAGGCCCATCGCCACGCCTCGCGGACACGGCGAGGCACTTCGGATTCTTCCCATCCGAACCCACCGACGACCTTTGGCGGTATGCTTACATGAAAGTTTTGCCAGCCACGAGGTCATTATATCGGGATGGCGGGCTGACCATCGGGAAGTAAGAAGCAGCAGGCAAATCGCTTCGCGGAGGTCCCTCGACTTGGCAGCCTCTCGCTCGGGATGACAAAAAAAGAAATGAGCGGGTGGCGCCCTCAATCCGAGCCTAATTCTGCTTTCAGACGATCCGCCACGAACATCTTGAGCAACGACTGATATGGAACGTCGCGCTTGTTCGCGAGTTGCTTCAGGCGATCGAGCATCGGCTTGGGCAGCCTCAAAGGATCGTGTGCTGCGGTTGGAAAGGAATCGCTACGCGGAGGTCCCTCGACTCGGCAGCCTCGCTCGGGATGACTCGAAAATAATGACGGTGGCCGAGGTTGCTGCTCTTCTGCAAGTACACCGGATCACGATCTACCGATTGATAGCCAAGGGAGAGTTGCATCCATTCAAGATTGGGCAGCGTCTGGCGCTTCAATCGAAGTGACGTGCTAGCTCTAATGCTTGCTAAAAAGTCAAGTTAACCTCAATAAAGTGGCTTTAGAGGCTAGTTTCGTACCGCGTTTTGGACTAAATGTGAAGAATGCCTTCACAAAAGGTGCTGCTCGGCGAGCTCGTGATTGACCGAGAACCTCCGATTGAGCTTTACGCAGAACTGCCAACCGCCGACACGCGCAAGAAATGTGCTGCGCTCAAAGACCGACTCGCGTTTTTACTTGACACCCGATTCCGGCCATCCGGTCCGGAAGAGGGCTTTCTCCCCGGCATGACGGTTGAAGAGGTTGCCGAAACGCTCCATTGCCGCTGCATGATGGTCTTGCGGATGGTCAAGCGAGGCCAGCTTCACCCCGTTGGGGAAAGCGACGATAACGAGCCATACTTCGATCCGGCGGAAGTTGCGAACATCAAGCCCGTACCGCTTGGTCGCATATTGTCTCGATTGATCCCACGGAATTAGGTCGCTCGCCCGAGGGCGGCGCGGCCCGTCGCTCTTCATCTTGCGACGGGCGTGACGCCTTGCGTGGGGGGGCGGGTTGGCGCGACGGTCGCTCTGCTTTCTCTCTGCGACCGGAGTGCCGACCTGCTCTTTTCTTCTCTGCTCTTCTCCCCGGGCCGGTCGGGAAATCCTCGACCCGCTCCCGCGTCATCGCGGGAGCGGCACCGCAGCATCAATCCTTAGAATCCAAACCATACAGCCGCAACTTCGAGTACAACGTCTTCACATCTACCTCGAGCAAACGCGCCGCGGCGGCCTTGTTCCCATTGGTATAAACCATCGCATCACCGATGGCTTTACGCTCGATCGCGGCGAGGGCAGCATCGCGGATTTTTTTGAGCGGGATCGGCGCCGACACCGTAAGTTCAGGCGCCATTCGGGCGCGCTCGATGAAGCCCATCGCGAGACGGACGTGATCCAATTCGATGACGACCCCGCGGCATTGCACCACCGCATTGCGCATCACGTTGCGCAGTTCGCGGATGTTACCCGGCCATGCATGAGCCACCAACGCATCGATAGCGGCGGGGGAGACGCTGCAAATGGGACGGCGCAGCTCGAGGGCAGCCTCCTCCATGAAGCGTCGTGCGAGCATCGGAATGTCGCCGCGGCGCTCGCGGAGCGAAGGAACGGCGATCGAGAATTCGGCCAGTCGGTAGTAGAGGTCGGCGCGGAAGCGGGCGGCGGGCAGACCAGCCTCCAGCGGTTCATTGGTAGCGGCAATAAGGCGAACATCGAGGGTCGAGGATTGGACGCTGCCGAGGGGGCGCAGCTCGCGCTCCTGGATGACGCGGAGCAGCTTGACCTGGGTGGCAGGGGGAAGGTTGCCGACCTCGTCGAGGAAGAGGGTGCCGCCCTCGGCAGCCTCGAAATAGCCGGGCTTTTGGCGATCGGCGCCGGTGAAAGCGCCCTTATGATACCCGAAGAGCTCGGATTCGATGATATTTTCGGGTAGCGCGCCGCAATCGACGGCAATAAAGGGCATATCGCGGCGTTCGCTCTCCTGGTGGACGGCCCTCGCGACGAGTTCCTTGCCGGTCCCGGTCTCCCCGGTGATAAGGACGGTAAGGTTCGACTTTGCGACACGACGCATACTATCAACTACAGTGGACATCGCGGCACTGGGCGCAATCAGCCTTCGTAGAAACTGGCCCTCGGCGAGTTTGCTGCGTAGGGCGTCTAGTTCGTCGCGCAGCCTGCGATGTTCGATCGCAAGCGCGACTCGAACCACGAGGTCGTCATTGCTGATCGGACGGCTAATGAAATCGTCCGCTCCGAGGCTGGTAGCTTCGACTGCCGCATCGTGATCATTGTATGAGGTGAGCATCAGGATGGGGGTATTAGGTGCGGCCGGCCGAAGTCGCCGGAGCGTCTGAATGCCGTCGATTCCCGGCATCCGCAGATCTAGCAGCACGATGTCCGGTGCATGAGCCTCAAGTGCAGGTAGTGCCTCATCACCACTTTCTGCTAGTGCTACATCGCATCCTGCTGAGCCAAAAATAGCTTGAAGAAGACGCCGATTGCTGCCGCTATCGTCGACTACAAGCAGTTTGGCATTCTTCAACGGCGATTCTTCAGTCGTAACCACTTTTCCCCCACCTTGGCTGACTTGAAGCTGAGTATCACCAGTATAAAACGTCTGAGCCGAGCCCGAGTCCGTTCTTCTTCCAGGACCATGTGACCGAAAACGAATTGGTGGTGCCGAGGTGCGGCAAAAGCTATCAGATAAATGTCAAAAGGTTAATATGGTTAGATTAAGACAAAATTTAGTCGCGTTAGGCCATGTCAATGGCCGACCCTTCGACTCCCTGTTCCGCTGCCTTTAATTGCCACCAAACAGGACAATTTTCATACAGATTGTTTTATCGGGTCGTGGAGGCAACACCCCTGTATGGGATGAAGTTCCATGGAAGTGATTCCACGATTCCGGCGTTGTGCCTCGATCCAATCGGCCGGAAAGGCGCAATCCCAAGCAGAAAAGGGCAACAATGTTTCCCTACAAAGAGTATATCTTATCTACTATGTGGCCCGTAATTTGCGGAGGTTGCGCGCGGGGGTTACATATGACTGTTACAGCACGCGGGGAAGTGTTGGGTTTGGAAGGTGGGGAACCCAGCCATTTTCACGGAATAGTCGGGGAAAGCCCGGCAATCCAAAAAATGATCGGCAAGATCGCCGCATTAACTGCTAGTAGGAGTACCGTACTGGTTGTTGGGGAGAGCGGAACCGGCAAAGAATTGATCGCGCGCGCGATGCAGCAGGCGTCGGCCCCTAATTCTCCTTTTGTCGCACTCAATTGTGCGGCCCTTCCGAAAGACCTCATCGAAAGCGAGTTGTTCGGCTTCATCAAGGGCGCGTTCAGCGGCGCCAACCACGATCATCTTGGTCTGTTTCGCTCGGCCCAGGGCGGCACGCTATTTCTCGATGAGATCACCGAAATGAGTCCCGAGATGCAGGCGAAACTGCTTCGCGTGATTCAGGAGCGTTGCGTTCGTCCAGTTGGCGGTATGCGCGAGATTCCAGTCGACGTGCGCATTATCGCGTCGACCAACCGCGAGCCGGAAAAGGCGGTCCGCGAGGGTCAGCTCCGCAAGGATCTTTATTATCGGCTTGCGGTGGGAGTGATTTACGCTCCGCCGCTGCGAGAACGGCTGACCGATATTCCGCTCCTCCTGCGTCACTTCGTCGATCTCTTCAACGAGAAGTTCGCGAGGGCTTTCAAGGTGACGGGTATCGAGGCGACTGCACTCGACCAACTGATGCACCATTCGTGGCCTGGCAACGTTCGCGAACTCGGTAATGCCGTCGAGGCCGCGATGAGTTACACCACCTGCGAGATCCTGAAGCCGGAAGACTTCGCCCTACCCGAGCGGACGTTACTGTCACCGGAATCGGTCACGCCTTTCCCGAACGGCCAAGATACCTTTGAACGAGAGGCGCCGGCCGCCTTCTGTTCGCTCAAGAAAGTCGAGCGCGATCATATCGTATGGACTCTGTACAACACCGGAGGAAACAAGGCCCTCGCAGCTCGGATGCTTGGCATTTCGCGAAAGAGTCTCTACGATCGGCTCGCTGAGCATGGTTTGGGCAATTCCATCAGGAGCGCAAGTCAAGTCGCGGCCGCGCGCCATTTAGAAGCTCAATCAGCGCACGAGCTACGAAGCAACCGCGCCTGAGGCTTTTCGGGCTACCTTCGTGACGCGGTCCCCTATCGACGGATAGGATCATGCAGCGCCCTTACGTGCGATGTGTACTGCGGGCTTTTCAGAGCTCCCCTGATTTGAGGGTGTCGCTGCGTTGCCCGATGCGCTGGCCGCGGGAGATCCCCCGGTAAGCGCCTGGCGTAGCGAAATCCCACGTTGTCCGGACTGGATCGCGTTGATTGCCGCGATGACAATCTTGTCGAGTTCTTTTTCGTTGTGCGCTCGCGCGCGGATCTTCTTGCCGACCGGATAGGCGATCAAGTTGGCGGTCCCGACACCATAGAGTGTGGCAACGAAGGCAGTCGCGATTCCTTCACCTAGTTTGGTCGGATCATTCAGCATCGTCATGGTGTGTATCAGACCTAGGACAGCTCCCATGATGCCAAAGGTAGGCAGGTAGCCCCCCGCGGCCTCGAACACTTCGGCGCCCGCATTGTTGAAGCGGGTGTTCTCATGGAACTTACGTTCGAGGATCCCCGTCATCGACTGAGGACTGACGTTGCTGACCAGGAGATTCAGGGCCAGCGAGAGCATTGGATAGGGCTCTTTCACGACCCAGGCCTGAAGAGCTACCGGACCATCCTTGTGAAAGACATTGCTATAGTTAACGATGCGATCGATCAAATCGAAAGGATCCGGAGAGGTCTCAGCGACCACTTTGCGCAGATCGCGTGCGGCCGCCAGCAGGAACGTCGGCGAGAACGATAGCATGCATGCTCCCATGCTGGCGCCGAGAACTATCAGCGCGGCACTCGTCTGCAGCAAGGTGGATAGCTTGCCACCCTCAAGGAGTTGCCCGGCAATAAGGCAGGCTGGACCGATCAGTAGTCCCAGGATGCTTGCGAAATCGATTTGTAAGTTCCTTCGCATTTGACGTCAGCTTTTAAGCGCTTCACGAGTCTAAGAAGCATAGCCTCCGATGGTCCTACCCATGTAGGTCATCAACTTCTGCGCGATGCTACGCGCCGTTCCGATATCGCGATTCGGAACGGTATCGTATAGCGCGTTGCCAAGACCGCTAAGCTTTGGAAAATTGTAGCTGGCTCCGTCATTCTTAAGGCGTAAGGCTATTTCACCAATACCGTCGAAATCGCCCATCTCTATGGCATTCAGAGCGATGCCGATTTCGCGTTGTATTTCGGCAAACACTATAGTTCGGGTAACACGCTGTTCCTCCCGTTCAACCCGTCTCAATTTTCTGCGCCCGAACAACTTGCGGAATATTCCCATCCGCACGGAAGTAACGCTGCTACTAGATGATTCCGATTTCTCGGTGTGTGCTCGGAGGCGTGGAGCACCCGCGAACAAGTCCTCCTTGGCTGACGGAAGCACCGGGCAAATGTCATCGGAGCGAGCTTCGTGAACATGAGTGATTACAAGGTCGCAGCTATCGGAGGTGTGCTGCTCAAGTTCAGCTCGAGTGGCTTCGATGACCTCGACCCTGTCGATAAGATGGCCCGAGGTATCCGCGGGCGCGATGGTCAGACGGCATGACGGCGAGCCTTCGATGATCAGAATCCGCAGTGACGCGCCCTTGCGGGGTGATTCGGCGCGCACTCTTGCTGTCGACATGGCTTCCAATCTCTGACGCTTCAACTCCGATTCCATCTGCCGAACTGTGATCAACAACTGATTAGTTCTCGAGCCTATGGGATCCCTACTTTTTATAATGACGGCGAGAGCGGAGCAGCACCCGCTCAATCCGATCGAAGGGTGAAATCTTGTCCTACTGAATTTGAGGATCGGGTTAGGCGCGCCAATACCGGCGCACCAGGCATGGGTGTCGCGTTCCGAAGGTGGTCAGGGGTTGGTTTTTAGACGACTGGTACGAATCGCAGCAAAGATTTCGGCGAGCGAAAAGAAGATCTTCACCAACGGCTCGAGGTCAGCCATCGCCCACTCTCCCTTGGCTTTGACTAACGTTGCGATCGCGAAACGATGCAAACTCAGAATTGCTACCGCTACATCGTAGCTCTGTGAAGTATCGATTTCACGATCCATGTAACCGAGAACTTCGATGCAACGATCCAGTTTGGCCTCAGCCTCGGCTCCCTTACCCTGCTGCTGATAAGCAGCCGCCTCGCGCGTCCATCGAGCTAGTCGCGCGTACAGTTCCTCATACGCGGCCTCTCCCGCAAGACTGATCGCCTGGTACTTGGCATATCCTGTAATGTTAGCCATGGTAATTTTCCTGATACTGACCCTTGCTAGCCCGAGACGGTCAGGTTCGAGCCGGGCGCCGGCGTCGAACTGCTCGAAGAGCCGTTGCTACTGCTGTTATCGGTGAACAGCTGCGACAGACTCTGGTAGGTGGCGACCACCGCCTGAATCTGCGCGAACTCGGCCTGTAGCATCTGCTGTTGTTGCTCTTCCTCCGCGGTGAGAGTGCTGATCTGCTGCGCGAGTTGGGTGGTCTGCTGTTGATCGTTAGCGGTTTCGGTTGCGATGACTCCGGTATTCGGCGCGACTACATTGCTTACCGTGGGATTCAGCGCCGAGTAGAGCTGACCTATCTCAGTATTGACCGCGGTCGGGTTGCTCGATGCTGAAGTGACGAAATTCCCTTCATTGAAGGTAAGATTACCGGTTTGTTGGTTAACCGAGATTCCCAATGTGGAAAGGTTCAATGCCCCGAGCTGGCTTTGCAGGTTAAACAAGGTCGAGCGCAGGCCGCCATCGTTGGCCAGCGGCGGAGCGGTTTGATTGGGAATCGCCTGAGTATTGGTGGTTACGTCATTCACGGCCGTGTTGTAAGCACTCACGAACGCGCTGATTTGACTTGCTTCAGTGGTAAGGTCGGGCGACACGGTGACGAGCGAAGGTCCTCCCGTGCCGGTAAGATTCAGCGTCACGCCGTTGACGGCATTATTCACCTGGTTGCTCGATGACGTGACTATCTGACTGCCGACCTGCACCGTCGCATCCTCCGCCGCAGCCACCTGGGGCACGAACGCTCCTGCGCCAAAGGTATCGCCGGCGTTTAATGTTCCGCTGCCCAGCGTGAGCGTGACTCCGTCGGCCACGGTTAGCTGCTGGCCGGCATAGGTGGCGGGCACCGAAATAGTTCCGGATTCCTCCGAATCCGAAGACCACGCAATCGTAATCGGATCGGCGCCCACCGTTCCGTTATTGGTGACGGTAAAGTGATAGCTCTGCGAGAGCGTCCCCGTATACGTCCCGCCAACGGTCGGCGTCGCAGTGCCGGTCACCGAGCTGGTATCGGTCTGTCCGATTTCATTATTTGCAAAATCGGGCGCGGTCCCGCCCGATAGGCTGGCCGAGATCGAAAATGCCTGTGCCGACCCGGTAGCATTGCTGGTGATCTGAAGACGATAGGGTGCGCCCGTCGCTCCGGTATTCACCACCTGCGCAGTAACTCCGAGGCCGGCGCTGTTAATCGCGCTCGCGAGACCGGCGAGGGTGTCATTGCTCGAGTTGATAGTGATCGAAGAAGGCTGGCCGCCGATGGTAATCGTGACGGTGCCATCGCCAACGCCCGCGCTGCTGCTCGCGTATCCTTGCGACGCCAGGCTCTGCGCCGACGCGAGCTGCGAAACGCTGACGTCATAGGTGCCGTTGACCGCCCCTCCGGTGACCGCGGCGGTAAAGGGAGCATTGGAAGAAACGCTAACTCCGACCGGAGGAATCGTGACGCTGCTGTTGAGAGTATTGAGCGCGTTCTGCAGCGTGCTGAAATCGCCTCCGATGGTTCCCAGCGTGCTGATCGCGGTATTGACGCCGGTCAGTTGGTTCTGCAGCGCGGTAATCGGAACCTGCGCCGCGGTCGCATCGGCCTGTAATATCTGGTTGAAATCGAGGCCGGTGAAATTCGACAAAGTCACCGCCGATGTGCTGGACATTCTAGGAAAACCTCGTGATCAGAGCACGCGGCGTGCCACTATTTGATGGCGCGGGCCGGCATGTAGGATTATCCTACAGACCGGCCCGGTTAGGGTTCAGCGCTACTGGAATAGCGCGATCAACTGCGAGGGCGTTTGGTCGGCCTGCTTCAGAACCTGGACACCCGCCTGTTGCAACACCGATTCCTTGGTGAACGTCGCGTAGGTCTGTGCAACGTTAGCGTCCTGGATGTTGGACAGCGCGCTGGTGAGGTTTTGCTCGGTCGACTGCAGATTGTTCGATACCGCAGTGAGGCTCTGCTCGGACGATCCCACCGTCGCGCGATCGCCTGCAATCGTCGCCAGGGCGGCGGTGACCTTCGTCAGGGCGGCCTGCGCGTTGGCCTGGCTGGTAAGGCTGCTACCATTGATCGACAGCGTGGTCGTGTCGGCCTTGTTGATGGTGACCGAGAGCTGATCGTTGGCGGTGTTGGTTGCGCCCACCTGGAAGGTGACCGAGCTGCCGGAGAACAGCGAGATTCCGTTGAAGGAACTGCCGTTCGCAATCTGGTTGATACTGGTCAAAATCGCCTGATATTGGCTGTCGATCGAGGTCAACTGGGTGGAGTTGTACGATCCATCGGCGGCTTCGGTAGCGAGTTGCTGCGCGGTCTGCAGCAAAGTGCCGATGTTCGACAGCGCGCCGTCGGCGGTCTGCAGATATGATTGCGCGTTGGCGGTGTTAGAGCTTGCCTGGGTAAGTGAGCCGAGCAGGCCCTGGGTTTCGATAGCGATCGAAAGACCACCAGGATCGTCCGCCGCCGTGACGATGCGCTTGCCGCTGGAGAGCTGCGCAATCGACTCGTTGAGGGCCGCCTGGTTGTCGGTCAACGCGTTGGCCGCTGTGATGGCGCCTATGTTGGTGAGAAGACTGAGTGACATTTGGTTCCCCTTTCCCGCTTGCGGGAGCATCTAAACGATGCGAAGTTTCTGACCGGTTTGAATTGCCGGCTTCTGAAACTAGACTCGCGGGGGCCGGGACCATGCACGCGCCTGCTACTACTTTTAGGAGAGATATTGTCCTATCCGTAGACTACTGGTGCATGCGTGCGACAATCGGTTTCTATCCTTCGCTGTTACTTTTTACTACAAACGGTCCGCACTATGCCAACAAACTATACGATGAGTAACGCTGTCGCAGCGCCACGAAAGGAAAAAACTTCACCCACTCCAGCCCGCAGATCGGCGCGCGTCTGCGCCGCGGTGGCATTTCTCTTGCTCAACCGCCTCTCCTATGAACAAGCATGGGCTGCTCGCACTGGCTGATACCTACGGGCTCGACCGGCGCGAACTTCAACAACTGAAGTTACTCGCTGAGGGCTTCTTCGACGAACTCCGCGAGCAGCTGGCAAGCTGCGCCGGCACGTCCATCAGGCTCAGCGGACTAGTGCAATCGATTTCAAGTTTCAAGGAAGTATGCGCAAGTGTGCCGGCCTGCCGGCTGGTCTTCCTCGGCTCCGACAAAGCAGTTGCCGCGGTTATAACAGCTGATGCGGCCTTCGCGCGTTCGCTCGTGGACTGCGTGATCTCGGGAAGGACATCGCAGGAGGCAGCCGGCCGTGGACTGACCACCATCGAGCAGTATCTCTTTTCCAATACGATGGCGATGGCGTGCACCAAAAGCGCAACTCGCACGCTCGCGAACCAACTTGATCCGGGCGGCGATTTGCGGCGCATCGAACCTGCGCTCGCCGACGGCGTCTCCGACTCCTCGGAACAACTGGTAGCGGCGCGCATCACGTGCCATGTCGGCGGCTGCGCGGGAACACTTGAGTTGGCACTTCCTTTTTCGAGAATTTCCAAAACCCGGGCGCATCCGGTTCCCGCGCACTTGCCGGATTCGATGGACGCGGAAAGCAAGGCGCGCACGCGGCTGAGTAATGCAAGCGCGGAACTGATTGCGGTACTGGGGCAGGTGATGATGCCGCTCGACGCCGTCCGCGCGCTCGCGCCCGGCTCTATCCTGACACTATGGCCTCTGCAAGGCGGAATTCCCTACGTTGAGCTTCGCTGCGGAGACCAGGTGCTCTTTTCCGGCGCCGTCGTAGAGCATCGCGGCTGGCGGCGCTACGTGATCCATCAAACAGGAGTTTGTGATGAGCCAACAGAACATTGCTCCGCCGGCGCCTGAAGCGGTCGGAAATGGATCGGCGGCGCCCTTGAACAACCCGAATTTGGGGGGCAGCGTTGACTTCGGCGTCCTGCGCCAGGTGCCGATGACGGTCCAGGTCGAGGTCGGCCGTGCGATGATGACACTGGGCGAGATCCTTGATGAGCTGGAGGTCGGCGCCAGCATCCGGCTCGATCGCCACGCCGGGGATCCGGTCGAGGTCTACGTCAACGGCGCATTGTTCGCGCGCGCGGAAGTCGTGGTCATGCAAGATCAGATCGGCGCGCGCATTCTCGAGGTCGTCGGCAACGGTCCCGATGGGCGTCCCTCGGGACTTCGCTGAGCGATGGATGCCACCCCGATAATTCCCGCGGGCGGCGCGAGCAAGGGCGCGCCAGCCACGCAACGGGTTTGTCTTGGTCAGAATGCGCCGGCCGAGATGGCTGACTTCATTTCGCGGGCGGGCATCGAGGTGCTGCCCTACGCGCATCGGAGCCGCGCTTCGATCTATGTCGACTTCGTGGGTGCTCGCCCGAGTGGCATGGAGGTCCTCAGTTTCGATTTCACCGCGAAAGGCGAGCGCGCTCCCAGAGCCACCGCTGACCTCGCGACGGACAAGTGGCAGGTCGCTGCATTACTGGTGATTTCTTATGCTTTGCGTCTAAAGCCGGCGCTGCTCAGTGCCGATGCGGCGATGCTCAGTGTGCTGCGCAGTGCGATAGCCGCGGCCACCAGTCATCTTCCGATTATCCTCGAGGGCGAGATCGGTGCCGGCAAATACAATGTTGCGCGGCTGATCCATAGCGCGAGCCGCTATCGGGGCCCGCTGCTGAGCGTCAGTTGCGCCAGCCTACAAGATGTAGACGTAGAAAATCTGACCCGCGCGATTCCCGAATCGAGAGGCCTCGGCGCCGCGATATTTCTCGACGAGGTCGGCGAGCTCACCGACGCCGCGCAATTGAAACTGCTGCACCTTCTGCAATCGCTGGAGCGTACCCCGCTGGCTGACGTGCAGGCGCCCGCGAGCGCGACGCGGTTTTTGGCGGCCACCAATCGCGCTTTGTCGACTATGGTCGAACGCGGTGAGTTTCGTGGTGAACTGTTCTGGCGCCTCAATGTTCTTAGCCTGAAGATTCCTCCGCTGAGGCAACGCATCGGCGACGTGCCGATGCTGGCTCGCTGGTTTCTGCGCCGTGCCAATCCGAGGCGCATGTTCATGCCGATGGCGTTGCGCGCGCTGAGCGCCTACGCCTTTCCGGGCAATGTGATGGAGTTGGAAAATCTTGTGACCCGGCTCGCCATCGCGCCGCTCGCGACCGGCAACAGCCTGATCGACGTCGGCGACGTGCGCCGCCACTTGATGGTGGTGCCGGTCGATAGCGAGCACGCCAGCGGATGGCAAAGCAGCCGTGAGGAAGCGCGCCGCGAGATGATCCTGAAGACTATCGCGGCGGCTGGCGGCAATCGCGCTGAAGCCGCGCGTCGGCTTGGGATGACCCGGCGAACTCTTCAATACCACATCACCAAAGCCGGACTCTCACGCCGCGCGATCCGATCCAAACCTCTCGCGACTCCCCTTCCGCACACAACGCCAATCGACCGCTCACCATCAGGAGAGCCGACTTGATCGAAGAACATGAAGGGGGCGGCGGACACGAGTCCAGCGAGCGTTGGCTGGTTTCGTATGCCGATTTCATCACGCTGCTGTTCGCGCTGTTCGTGCTGCTGTATGCGCTTTCTAACTCCAATCACGTGGATCAAACTCGTGCGATGACGGCGGTGGCGCGCGCGGTCGGGGTCCATCCCGAGCGCGGCGGTATGCGTCCCGATATGGGCGATTCGGGCCATTCTACAATCGATGAAGTTGAACACCTCGAAGCGGTACAGGAGCAGATGGTGTTGGCGCTGCAAAATTATCCCAATTCCGGCATCACGATGAAGGTCGATGAGCGCGGTTTAGTAATCTCGCTTTCGGCGGCAAAGTTTTTCGCCAGTGGGGCGGCCGAGATCGCGGCCTCACAGCTGCCGGTCCTGGACGCCGTGATAAAAACCATCGCGCCGCTCGCCAATCAGATCGAGATTGATGGCTTTACTGATTCGGTACCGATAGAAGGTGGCGGATTTCGCGACAACTGGGAATTGAGTTCCGCGCGCGCGGCCGTGGTGCTGCGCTATGCGCTGGCGCATTCCTGGATGAGCCCGGATCGCTTCGCAATCGCCGGCTATGGAGCCTACCGATCGATCGCCGACAATTCGACTGAGCAGGGGCGCGCGCTCAATCGCAGGGTCGAGATCGTGGTGAAACCGGTGGTACCGAAGTCATGAGCTCACCTGCCGCCACCAACCAGGAAACGGCGCTTCCCAAGTACGAACTGGGCCGGCCGATCATTCGGCGTGAACAGCGGATTGTCTTCGAGCGGATCCATCACGCCGTCGCGCAGGCGTGGTCGGCTTCGATGGCGGAGTACTTGCCGGACAACGTCGCGATGGAATTCGCAGGGCTGGACATCGCACCGTTTTCGTCGGTGTCATTCGATGCAAATCCATGCGCGCAGGTTACGCTGTTTTCGATCGCGTCGACTCCCATCAGCGGCTTCCTGATGATGAGCGGAGCGCTCGCGAAATTTTTGGTGCGCAACCGGCTCGGACTGAAATCCGCATCGGACGACAAAACAGCCGCGCCGTTTACGAGGATCGAAACCGCGATCGCTCGCGAGACGATTCGCGCGATGCTGGCGCGGCTCGGCGACGCTTATACGAACGCCGGTCTCGGCTGCATCGGCAATATGCGCGATTGCGACGACCTCGCCGACAGCTTTCTGTTCGCACCCGAGGAATCTCTCGCGCTGCTCAAGTTTCGGATGAGCGTTATGAGTGAAGAGCTAAGCCTAGCTGTCGCGCTCAGCGGTAACGTCTTCAACGCGATGTGCGAGCATCATCCAGCGGCGGTCGCCGAGAGCAGCAGCCGTGAGGCGATCATCAATGTGGTCAGGCGCCTTCCCCTCGACGTCGACGTAGTGCTGGGGCGCTGGCAAGTGTCGATTGGCGAGCTGCTGCAACTTCGCGTGGGCGAGAAAATCGTGCTGCCCGACGGTGAGGACGCGTGGCTTGCGGCCCGCGGCATTCGCATCCGACGTGCGAGCGTCGAGGTTAGCGCAGCCGGGGCCAGCGTCGAAATTCGAAGGAGCGCGAGACCACGATGACGTCCCCGAGGTTCACCGAATGCACCACTGTAGTTGATGCAGTACTTGCCACTATGCGGATGCCGGCCGACTCGGTCGCCGCACTTTCGCCCGGTGATCGCCTCGATATCGCGCCGCCCGCCGGCTCGCAACTTCTCGTCCAGCTCATGGTGGACGGCCGGCCAATCGCACTCGCGTCGGTCGAGGTGGTCGACGGCCAACTCGTCGCCACCATCATTAACAAAGGACCCGGCCTGGCCGGGCCAAGGATCGATCAATGGAAGCACAGGAAAGCAAAGACGACGGCCTGAATCGCGCGGTTCTCTTGATGATGACGCTCGAAAAGCCCGTCCTGGCGCGCGTCCTGCGCCATCTTTCGAGCAAGGAACTCGCCCGCGTGGTGCAGGCTCACGAGGTTCTCGCGAAATCCGGCACGCCTTCGAGCACGCAGCTCATGGAGGTGGGCACGAAGTTTCTGTCCTCCGAGACCAATGGCTCGTCGAGCAATCTCAAGGACGCGCTCGCGATGGCTTTCGGTCAGGACGGCGCCGATAAGATTCTTCGCCAGGACGGATGGCGCACGATTGCCGATCGCGTCAAGCCCGAGAAATTTGCCGCGGTACTGCGCGATGAGCGTCCCGAGGCGGTGGCGATAACGCTCTCGCAACTGCCGCCGCGTTTCGCCGCCGACGTTCTGGCGCAGCTTCCCGAGGAGCAACGCATCGCCGCGGTGGAGAATCTCTCGCGCGCCGAGACCGCGCCCAAAAGCGGCCTCGACGCCGTCCTTCGCGCCGTCGAGCAGAGCGTTACCTCCAGCTCCGTCACGGAGGATCTCGATCGCAAAGCCGCCGCCAAGCGCGCCGCCGCGGTGCTCAATCAGCTCGATTCCGAAAACGCTACCGCGATCATCGAGCACATCCGCGCCGGTGATCCCGAAGGCGCCGCGCTAATCGAAGGCGAGATGTTCCAGTTCCGCGATTTCGTGAAGCTCGACAATCGCGCGCTGCAGGCCGTCCTCGCCGAGGTCCGCCCCGAGCGGCTGGCGCGTGCGCTCAAAGGCATTACCGATGACGAACGCGCGGTGGTCTTCGCCGCGCTGACGGAGCAGGTCCGCACTGTGGTCGAGGCCGAAATCTCCGAAAGCGGTCCGGTCCCCGCGCGCGAGGTGAAAGCGGCGCGGCGCGAGATCACCGACCTCGCGGTCCAGATGGATCGACAGGGACGCATCCGGCTGCGGGTCGAACAAGACCTGATGGCCTGAGGCGTGGATCATCCGAAATCGCAGCGGCCACGCTCCGCCATCGTGCGTCGGGTTGCGCGTGTTGCTCGATTGCTTGCTTTGCTCGGGGTGCTGCAACCGGCCCTTGCCTGGTGCGGCAATCAATCTGTAGAAAGTCCCTACATCGTGGCGGCTCACAACGCCGAGGTGCCTCCTGATTTGCTGATCGCGATTGCAGGCGCGGAAAGCGGGTACCATCCATGGGCCCTCAACATCAAAGGTCATCAGGTGTTCTGCAGGTCGCGTCAGGAAGCCGAGAATGTTCTCGCCACCACGCCGACCGACGACATTGATATTGGGTTGATGCAAGTCAACTGGCGCTTTTGGGGCCCGCGAAGTGGCCTGGCCTCGAAGCGTGAACTCCTCGATCCGCGCAAGAACCTGGAATTCGGCGCGGCGATTTTGAAGGATGGCCTAAGTCGGGGCGGTTCCTTGTGGCATCGCATCAGCAACTATCATTCGGGCGGCGCGCACGAGCGCGCGCGTTACAACCAGATGGTCTACGATGCGTATCTGCGCTACCTGCACGGAAAAGTCGGCCGCGGCAAGGTCCGCTAGCTGCGCGCAGCTCCTCCGGCGAATCTCGTAGGGGCGGTTCGCGAACCGCCCGCAACGATATTGCGCTTGCGGAAGATTTTCTCGATTGGGTCATTGTTGTGGGCCTTCGCGAACGACCCCTAATCGGAAAAGACATCGGTTGGCCAGTCTTCACGCCAAGCTGCTAGAGTGGTTGTTGCCATCGTGGCAGCGAATTCCGCCGTAGCCCGAGGGAATTCTGTTACAAAATGGGACGCGCGAAAATAGAAATTCCAAAGGATCGTGTCGCGGCATTTTGCCGCCAGCACCATATCCATAAGCTGGCACTGTTCGGTTCTGTCCTGCGCGACGACTTCCGTCCCGAGAGTGATGTGGATGTGCTCGTCGAATTTGAGCCAGGTCATGTACCAGGTCTTGAGTTCTTCGGCCTCGAGAGCGCGCTCTCCGAGATTTTGGGACGAAAGGTTGATCTAAACACCCCGGCATTTCTGAGCAGCTACTTCCGCGATCGGACAATGGCCGAAGCCGAGGTCCACTATGTCGCGCCATGAAGGCAAGATACGACTGCGACACATGCTAGATCACGCGCGCGAAGCTGTCACCATGGCGACCGGCAAGCGTCGTGAAGACCTCGACGCTGACAGGAAGCTGAATCTCGCGCTTGTGCGACTTTTGGAGATCATCGGTGAAGCCGCGAGTAGGACTCAGGTAGACGATCGCTCTCAGTACCCACAGATTCCAGGGCTCAGATCGTCGGACTGCGGAATCGACTGATTCATGGCTATGATTAGGTCGATTTCGACATCCTTTGGCAGATCGTGACGCATGACTTAACGTCTTTGATAGCGGTACTTGAACCGCTCGTTACACCTGATGACGAGTGACCGACGACGACAGACGAATAACAGAAAAGCCGCCGCCTCTCGTCGCACCCATGCCCTGCGCTTTGATGCTTGTCCGGCGTGCGGGACCAAGATGGTCGAAAAGCGCAGCGCGCTGCGCCTGCCGGTCAACGGAGAGGAGATAACAGTCCCCGCTTCTGTTCATCTGCGTTGCCCGAAATGTGGTGAGATAGTTCTTCGGTTCCAAGATGCCAAACGCCTCCATGAAGATGCGACCGCAATCTATCGCAAGAAGCATGGGTTGCTGTCGGCGGATGAGATCCGCGCGATCCGCGAGCGGTTCACTCTTACGCAGACCGATCTAGCGCGGTTGCTACGACTCGGCGCGAATACCGTGTCGCGATGGGAATCAGGGAGGAATGTTCAGACGGCCGCGATGGACATGTTGCTCCGGCTTATCCGGGACTTGCCGGGCAGCATCGAGTACCTGCGTCACCGCGCCGCGTGATCGATCCTCGCCGCCGATCCGATACACGGCCTACTACAGTCCCGCGCTATGCAACCCTCGACTTACGAACCGTGCTGACGAAGCGAAGTTCGACGCGTTTGTCCAATGCTGACGCGATCCGCCGCAGCATCGCCAATAGCCCGCATCTTCCAGTCTGGAAATCGCCGAGGTTGTCGTTCCGACTAGTTTGGCGAGCTGTCCTTGAGTTAGGCCCGCACGCCGCCGAAGCTCATAGATCTTGCGCGCGACGGTATCGTTCGCTTCCGCCTCGGCCAGTTCAGCGATGCGCTTAGGACGGCCTTCGTAGTAGCGCCGATGAATGATCTCGACCGCATCGATGGTCGGGCCTTTCTTGTGGATTTTCTTCATGGTCGGTGCCCAAGCTGATCTAACAGACTTCGCAAATTTGCGAAAGCCAATGTCGCGCCGAGTAGTCGGGGCGGAATGCTCATAGGGCCGTGACGAACATGCACTCAGGTTGACCTGCAACCTGCCGAAGCACCGTCGAGTACCTGGGCGACCGCGCTTGCTGCGGGCTCTGTGGTCGGCAGCGAGAGCGTTTAACGACGAAGTTGTATGATGTCGACTCTCCGTTATCAGCAACCGTCAGCGATCTTGGCTAATAAAAATGCGACCAGCAGTGAAGTAGTGCTGGCTGCATGTTACTTGGCTCGCTAACGATTTGGCCTAGCCGGGAACCCCGTGCCGCTATAAACTCGCGCCTCCGTACATGAGCGATGTATTTGACATAAAGACGACTCTCGAGCGCTATCGAGGCTATGTCGAGCGAGCGAAGGAAGAGTTATTTGCCGTGTTCGATAGTCGACGCGACGCGGTCTTCTACGAACGACAGTTGCAAGTGATGCAGGAGGATCGCTTTTTTCATTGGGTAACCTCGCAGGCTCTCAAAGAGTTACTTCAAGAGCGACGAATCAACTCTGAGTTGATGGCGCTGGGTTACGAAGCTGAAAGCGCGGGGCCGACCTTGCCCGATGATTGGGAAACGGGGACGAATATCAGATTCTACTGGTCGGTTAGGAATCGGTATTGGAGAGCCAAGGCGCGAGCAATCTTGAAGCTCGTGAGGGCGTACTCAGAGCCGGAGCTCGCGCGTTCGTACGGTAGGCAGGGCGAAATGATGTTCGACGCAGCGTTACCGAAGGCAGGATTTTTGCCGGTGGGGGAAAATACAAATGAATATGCGGGAAGGCGCTGGGATCGAAGTGGACACAATCTGGATCGGATCTTTGAGCGGGACGGGGTTGGATTTGGAGTGGAGATTAAGAATCGACTGCGATACATCGAGCCCAAGGAGCTCCGAATCAAGCTGGAGATGTGCAAGTTCTTGGGTTTGAAGCCTGTGTTTGTCACTCGAATGATGCCGAAGCTGTACATATACGAAGTGGCGGAGAAATGGGGCGGGTTTAGTTTGGTCTTTAAACACCAGCTGTACCCGTTTCATCTCGGAAAATTCGCCAAACAGCTTAGAGAAGAATTGGGTTTGCCAATTGACTGTCCACACGCGATAGAGAGGGGTACGATCGAGCGTTTTTTGAATTGGCATCTGCGTGAATTGCGAAAGTGATTCACCGGCGGGGTGGTGTAAGCCTGCGGAATCGTTAAAGATTGTATATTCCCGTATGAATAAGTTGCCATGTACTGCGGCTTGGGTTCCGGGCATGGGAGGCGGCTAGGGTTGCGACACCATCGAGAGCCGGTCAGAGGTCGAAATGGGGTACTTTTTCGCCTCACTGCCCTGAGTGACTAGTTTCTATACGCTCTGGGTGATCCGGATGCGGGGCGGGTACGGTGTATCCATTCCACCTGTTCCCCTCACCTGCGCGGCCTCGACGAGGCAAAACCTTCACCTACACGTCAGGCGGAAAATCCTACAGAAGGTGGAGAGTTTTCCTACTCCTCCCCTCCGATGAATAAACATCCGCAGTCCGCGTAATCCTTGGCCGCTTGGCCCGACGCTTGCTCTACCGGCTGTTATGGAAATCCTACAGCCGGAACAGCAGGTGATGACGGCCGCACTCCAGGTGCGGGCCGCGCGCGCCGAGCTGCTGGCCGGCAACGTCGCGAATGCCGACACGCCCGGATACATGGCGCGCGACATCAAATTCGACGACGCGCTCAAGCAGGTGGTCGAGAACGGCGACGGTGGCCAGCAGGGATCGTCATTCGAGACCGTCACCGCACGCGAAAACGTCGGCTTCGACAAGAACGATATCGATATGAACGAACAACTCGCGAAGTCATACGAAAATTCGCTGAGCTACGTCGCGACGCTGAAGCTTTATGGAGATTCGATCGGCCGGCTGAAGAGCGCAACCGCTACCAGCTAGGCGTCGGCGTGAGGGGGGAACGTGGGACTCGACAGCATTATCGGAATCGCCAACAGCGCGCTCGGCGCGCAGTCGCAGCGCATCACTCTGATCGCGCAGAACCTCGCCAACGCCGACTCGATCAATTCGCCCGACGGCGGTCCCTACCAGCGGCGCATCCCGGTCTTCCAGCCGGCGCAGGTCGGCGAGGGCGGAGATGCGATTGGAGTGAAGCTCGCCGAGGTGAGGACCGATAACGCACCGCCTCGCGAAGTCTTCGATCCGTCGAGCCCGTTCGCCGACGAATCGGGGCTGGTGAAGGAACCTGCCGTTAATCCGGTTTACGAAATGGTCGACATGATGCAGGCCTCGCGTTCGTACCAGGCCAATTTATCGGTGGTGCAAACCGCCAACGCAGCGGCGCTCAAGACGATCGATCTTCTCAAATAGATCATGAGCATCGTCATACCCAGCACCGGAATCCAGGACCTCGCGCCGATCAAACCGCAAACGAGCGGGAGCACGGCGCCGGCGAGCGGCTTCGCGCAAATCGTCGAGCAGGTCAGCGACACCCTCAAGCAGGCGGACCAGATGGCGGCCGGCTACGCGCAGGGAAAAGTCGGACTGACCGACGCCGTGCTCGCTTCCGAAAAAGCCGACACCACGTTTCAGGTAACGATGGCGATTCGCAACCGCGCGCTGTCCGCATACCAGGAGATCGAGAATCTGCAGGTCTGAAGCAGTTGAGCGATGCAGCAGTTACAGAAATATCTGAAGGTCCTGGTCGAATTGATAGGCGGATGGCGCGAGGCGAATCGTCCGCTCTTCAATCTGATCGCGGGAACCCTCGCGCTGGCGGTGGCAATCAGTGGCGCGGTCTACGTCATCGATCCCGGCGCGCCGGTTTCGCTGGCTGCCAACCTGCGGCCCGCCGATCGGACCGCGCTGGCGCTACGCCTGCGTCACAACGGTATCGATTTCACGCTCGGCCCGGATTCGATCACGGTGCCGTCGCGCGAATTCAATCGCGCGCACGCGCTGCTCGAATCGAGTCCGGGATTTAGCGGCGGCTCCGAGGACTTCAGCCTGTTCGATCATTCGACCATGGGGCAGAGCGACTTCGATGAGCAGGTGAATTATCAGCGCTCGCTGCAGGGCGAACTGGAACGCACCATCATGGACATCCGCGGCATCGACAGCGCGCGCGTGATGCTCGCGATGGGGCGCCCGTCGCCGTTCGCGATGGGACCAGCGGAGGCCGAGCGCGCCTCGGTGATGCTGACCACGGCGCCGGGCGCGACGGTGGACACCACGATGGCGGCGGCGATCGCGCATCTGGTGGCGACCTCGGTGCGCGGGCTCGACATCAACTCGATTACGGTGACCGGCAACGATGGCGCCATCCTGTTTCCCACCCAAAACCGCGACGGCGAACTGGGCGAGGCGATGCGGCTGCGCAATGACTTCGAGCATCGGCTGGAGAGCAAGGTCTCGGCGTTGTTGGGACGCATCATGGGCGACGGGCGCTACGCGGTGCAGGTGGCGGTCGATATCGATGCCTCGCGCGTGACCAGTACCGACAAATTGTATGGAAAAGGTGACCAGGCGATCATCAGCGAGGAGCATTCGCAGGCGCCCTCCGGCGCGATGGACGGTGGGGGTGGCATCCCTGGGTTGACCTCGAATCTGCCGGCCGGGAACTCGAATCCCAAGCCATTTTCAGATGCGTCGGTGCAGCCGGGTGCGGAAGACGATACTTCGGCGAAACCGGCGGCCTCGAAAACCGAAGCGCAAGCACCAACAAGAATCGATGACATGTCCCGCAAGGACATCGTCAACTACCAGCCCTCGATACGCGAAACGAGTACCACCACCGCGCCGGTAAGGATCAAGCGCATCACCGTCGCCGCCGTGCTCGATGGCACTTACGACGGCGGCCATTTCAAGCCGCTCGATGCCGAGCGTCTCAAAGCGATCAAGAACCTGGTGGCGGCCGCGGTAGGCGCGGACCTCGAGCGCGGCGACCTGGTCGACATCCAAAGCGCCGCGCTATCGCAGCCGTATGTGCCGCCGGTGCCGAACCCGGTGACCCAGCTGCGCTCCCTGATGGCCGATCCGCTTCATCTATATGGGGCGATTGGCGCGAGCGTCCTTCTCCTCATCGTGATGCTCTGGATGATTAAGCGCTCGATCGGCCGCCGCCTGGCGAAACGCCGGACCGCGCGCGAGGCATCTTCGAAGAGCGCCGAAAAAGATTCCTCGACGCCGCCGGAGACTCCGTTGCCGACACCAGGCGCGCCCGGCGAAGCACCTGCCCCGGCACTCGATCGCGAGCAGGCTGGCTACGAGGAGATTCGCAAGCGCGTCAACCTCGAGGTCGATCGGAGCCCCGAAGCGGCGGCCGCTATCCTGCGCAAATGGCTCGCCGAGAATCCCACCAACGGAAACGGCAACGGGGCCGCCAATTTTAATGGTAACGGCAACGGTGCACATACCGAGGGGAACGCGGCATGAGTGATTTACGCACGACTCGGGCGCAGCCCTACGCCTTTCCCATTATGCGGAAGCTCGATGAATCGCAGCGCGCCGCCGATCGCGCGCGCGAAGCCCAACTCGAAGCAGCGTTCAATGATGCGATCGCCAGGGGGATTTCCGAAGGCATCGCACAGGGTCGCCGCGAGGCCCAGCTGGAAGCGCAGCAGTTGCTGCAAGAGTCGCATCGCGAAGGACTGGAGCGCGGACGCGACGAGGGACTCGCCGAGATGCGGCTGGCTGCCGGCGCGTTGCGCGAGGCGCTCGCGCAGTTCCAAATCCAACGCGCGCAACTGGTTTCGGAAGCTGAAGGGTTTTGCGTCGACCTCGCACTGGCGATTGTAGCGCGGCTGGTCGAGGCCGATCGCGCCCGCGCTGAATTTGTTCTTCGTTCGGTGCAGTCCGCGCTCAAGCTGCTCGCTCCCGAAAATCCGACCGCGGTTTTTCTCCATCCGGAGGTTCGCAATCTTCTGGATCGCGCGTTGGAAGAACTCCCGGTGCGAGACGATGAACGGCTTGCGAAGGGCAGTGCGCGCGTCGAAGCAGGGCGGCTACTGGTCCAAAGCTCGATCGATGAAGCATTCGAGCAAATCCGCTCCGCGATTTTGGAACTCAAGGTGAATCGTCAGGCCTCGCTGCAGGACGACATTCGAGGAGATGCCGATGCTTCCGACGAATGACTATCTGGCTGCTATTCCTCCGATTAGTTTTCCGGTGTGCGGGCGGCTCACCCGGTCAGTGGGTCTGCTGCTCGAATCGACCGGACCGGATCTGCCGGTGGGCGCTCTGGTGAAGGTAAGCGATCGCAAATCCGAGGTGGTGTGCGAGGTAGTCGGCTTCCGCGACGAACGTCTGCTGATGCTCGCCATCGAAGAGACGCGCCAGCTCGCGCCGGAAAGCCTCGTCGCGCCGCTGCATCTCACTTTCAAAGCTGGACCATGGGTGGTGGGGCGGGTTCTCGACGGACTCGGCCGGCCGCTGGATGGAAAGGCGGTGCCCGCGACCGGAGTACCCATCGAACTCGAGCCGAGCGCGCTGGATCCGATGGCGCGCGGTCTCACCGATACGCAGCTTGACGTGGGCGTGCGCGCCGTCAACGGCCTGATGACGCTCGGTGTCGGTCAGAAGATCGGTGTCTTCGCGATGCCTGGCGTCGGCAAAAGCATGCTGCTGGGAATGATGGCGCGGGGTACTTCGGCCGACGTAAACGTGATCGCCCTGATCGGCGAGCGCGGCCGCGAAGCGCGCGAATTCGTCCACGACATCCTCGGCCCGGAAGGGCTTGCGCGATCGGTTTTGATTGTCGTTACCAGCGATATGCCGGCGCCGATGCGCATCAAGGGCGCGTTTCTCGCGACCGCAATCGCATCGTATCTGCGTGGCCAGGGGCGCAACGTGCTGCTGCTCATGGACAGCCTGACGCGGGTCGCGATGGCGCAGCGAGAAGTCGGGCTCGCCTCGGGTGAGCCACCGACCGCACGCGGCTATCCGCCTTCAGTGTTCGCAGTGATTCCGAAGCTGGTTGAGCAGGCGGGCGTGAGCGCCAACCGCGGCAGCATCACCGGGATCTACACGGTGCTGGTGCATGAGGAGAACGATCCGATTGGAGAGTTAGCCAAGTCAGTGCTCGACGGTCACATTACTTTGTCCCGAGAGTTGGCCGGCCGGAGTCATTATCCCGCCATTGACGTCCTCAATTCGATCTCGCGCGTCGCACAACGCGTTTGCAGCGCCGAACACAGCGCCGCGCGGCGGCGATTCACCGAATTATACGCGCGCTGGCGCGACGCCGAAGAGCTGATTGCGCTGGGTACTTATCACCCTGGCGCGGATCGCCGCACCGACGAAGCGGTCGCCTTTCACGAAAAACTCGAAGGCTTCCTCAAACAGGACGCAACCGAACAAGTGCCGCTAGCCGAAAGCGTGCGGCTACTTAAGGAGACGATCTCGTGATGAATCGCAAACTACTGCATGACCTCATCCGCCTGCGCGAAGTCCGCCTGCGGGAACAGACCGCAAAACTCAAGCAGGCGTCGCGAGGCCTAACGGAAATTCGCAACCAGCACGAACAGGCACGAAGTTCGGCCGCCCGCTCGATCGAGGCCGCGGACACCCTCGCTCATCTCGAGGTTTTCGGCCAAAGCCGAATCAAATACGCCAAGTTGGCGATCAAGGCCGAGGAACAGGTGCGTGGAATCGCGGAAGAGGTCGGCCACTCTCGCAAACTCGCCGACTCGGCGCGCGAAGCTGGGGCGGAACTCCAGCGCACCCGTGTGCGTGCACAAGAGCGCTCGATGGAAACCGAGTCGGAACAATTCTTTAGCTGGAGCAAGGTTTCCGGTCGATGATGAGTACCCGCCTGCATACCAAGGCTGCCGACCTGGCAGCGCTTCTGGAGGTCGACAAGGTTTCGCCCGCGACGAGCGCAACTGCCGAAGATGGGGCGCCCATCGATACAGGCGAATTCGCCGCGACGCTTCAAGATCTAATCGACTCGTATGGTGGGAAAGAATCTGACCCTGGCACTGACAGTTCAGTTGTATTGAGTCCTTCTTCTCCAGAGGAAGCGAGTCATCAAGCAACTACCACTTCGACGACCGGGGGCTCTGAGCGATTAGTCAATAGCGCGCGGGCTCCTATAGCTACTATTACGCGCACAGCCAGCTCTGCTCCGAATTCCAAGTACGTCGTCCCCTGGAGCACGGAAGGTGCTAGAGCTTACCAATCCAGCGTAGATGCTGCTGAGCCTGTACTGGCCGCAGCTGATAAGATCGCGAATGTAAACGAACCAAAGAAGCAAAGTATTCCGTCGAACGATCCACCGAGCTCTGCTGTAAAAACGGCCCGTTCCACTTTAGAGCCTCGACTCGCTGATTCAGCCATTTCGATACATCCTGTCGTTCGCGATAAGGAGTCAGCGAACAATCAAACAACTCTTCCTACTACCAGTCTAGTTGCCGCCGCGCCGCGCCTTAAGCCGAGTAGCTCTAAATCAACCGATATCACTGAAGCAGCGAGCGGCCGCGACGATTCTTCCGCGAGACCCACCATTGCGGTCGCGAGGCAGAGTTATTCGCAGCATCAAGACGCCGGTGCTTCCGTCTCACGCAAATCGGCGGGCTCGACGCCCTCCGATTTAGAGCCGAAACCCACTGACTCAGCCATTGTGAGATATCCTCTCGTTCGCGAGAAGGATTCCACGAACAATCAGGACATCCTTCCTACTACCAGCCTAGTTGGCGCTTCGACGCGCCTTAAGCCGAGTAGCTCTAAATCGACCGATGTGACTGAAGTAGCGAGCGGCCACCGCGATTTCTCCGCAACTCCTACCATAGTGGTTGCAAGAAAAAGTTATTCGCAGCTTCAAGAGGCAGGTGCTTCTGGATCACGCAAATCGAAAGGTTCTACGATCTCCGATTTAGAGCCACGACTCGCTGACTCAGCCATTTCGGAGTGGCCGGCCCTTCGCGATAAGGAGTCTACGAACAATCAAGAAACCCTTCCTACCGCCAGTCCAATTGACGGCAAGCCCCGCATTACGCCGAGTAGCTCTAAATCAACCAATATCGCTGAAGTAGCGAGCGGCCGCGACGATTCTTCCGCGACACCTAACACCTCGGTTGCGAGGCAGAGTTATTCGCAGCATCAGGAAGCTGATGCTTCCGTCCGACGCAAATCAGCGGATTCTGCGACCTTAGACCTCAATCCGATAGTCGCTCGTTCGAACGTCCAGTCACCTCCTTCAAGCACCGTTGCAATCGAATCTGCCAGTTCGCCTACAAGGCCCACTGATAGCGACTCTCGACAATCTACCGTCAGCTCGTCCCGGGCTATCGACATGCTCGGAACGAGAATAGTGAAAGACTTCGATAATGCGCCTATCTCTTCAGGGAACGCACCGGTAGCTCCATCTGTAGCGAGCAATAGCATCTCACACCCCGATAGTCACAAAGACGCTGCAGCACCACAGACGACTATCGGAGCTTCGAGTCCGACGGATGCTCTAAATCACGGCACTGTCATACTAGCCACTCCAACTATGACCGAGGATACAAACAATAGAACCGCGACTGCCAAGCCGAATGGTGAGGAGCTAAGCAATCTATCGGAATACACGTCACCGGGAATTGGGAATTCTTCATTGAAGTCCGCAAGTGCGGATGGTCACTCCAATACAGAAGCACCCACAAACCAACAGAAGCGGTTTCAGAAAGTCTCGGATGTCCACGTGACGCCGCCCGCCTCTCGTGCGGTCTCAATGAACGATACGCCTCGCGCTTCAGACGGGGGCGAACGAAAGCAATCGTATCCGAGCCTCGCGAGCTCGGCGGACTCTGTAACCTATGAGCCTGCTCGGTCGGCACCGCCAAAAGTAAGCACCTCGGTGCTTCAGCAGAATGGGGTGACAAACGATCGGATACCTATCGCACCGCTAGATAGCCACAATCGCTCTGACGAAACTACCGGATATGTACCCACGGTGTCTTTGCCAGCAGGTCAGTCACTATCATTCAAACCGACTCAATCAAGATCGGCAGTTGAAGTATCGGTCCGTGCGGTTGAACGGTCCAACACTCTGGCTAGTAAGGCCACCTCGCACGAATCGACCTCGTCTGAAGTTCCCGCGGAGCCGACTAGTAGCATTGTGCATACCACGACCGTCGACAGTATCTTCAATGCCATCGATGACAAATCCGAAGTCAAGCCAGACAACAACCTGGCTGATGGTGCGGCTATGCCCGGTCGCGCCGACGAGGGGGTCGTGAATGGTAGCTTGGCGCCGGTCGTGTCCCCCGGCGCCAAGCACCTCGCCCCAAGTACGACGGACTATGATCGTCGGACTCAGACGCCCGGCGCCGCTGAGATGCCGCCTCCTTCTGAAGCCGCCGGCACTTCACATTCGCAGCGGAACACTCGCGAGGCCACCTCTAACTCTGCGAAGTCCCTTAGCATGAACACCGTCGGAACTGAGGTAGCGCGTGATCCTATCGACATCACTGTGTCGCCCCCAACATTCCGCCCGGTTCAGCTCGAAAGTCGGACGACAGAGTCATCGGAGACGGCGCCGGCCGTAACTTCGGCGGTACCTAGGTCGACGGATTTGAATGTGCCCATACCCGCTGCGAATCAGCATGACGATCGGCCGGTGACGTTGGAATCAGAAGACGACGACTCATCAGTATCGGCCGATAACGCTCATACCGCGACGGTCAGCGAGCAAGGACAGGTTCACAGGTCTGCGGCCGTGGATGACGCGAACACCACGTTTTCAAATCCAGCCGAAGCGGATATCCACCAAAGCCGCTTCTTAGAAGTATCAGCGAAAGATGATGTGTCTGTGGCGCCTCAGACTACTAATACACCGGCGAGTGCAACGTTTCCAACCGAGTCATCTGGTGTCGCGAGCCTTATAGCTATGAAACAAGACAAGACACAGGTACCGGATCCCATGGTTACCTCTGAAGGTGTTCTGCGCACCGACCAATCCCCTAGCCCCGGACGAAGTACCGAGACCGCGCCGATAAGGTTAGTTCAAGAAGTCACGCCAGCTATCGAACCCGTGCGAGTAGCGAGCCTGAAAGTCGAACTCGCGAACGGAGAGCTAGCCCAAGCGACAGTGCGAGAGCGTGCTGGATCGATCGAGGTGAAGATCGTGACACCTACGAGCGCATCGGCGCAGCGGGTTTCGGGCGAGATCGACACTATGCGGCAGAACCTCGATGCCGCCGGCATGCGGCTTGGACAGACCGAGGTGTCCTATCAGCCAGGTGGCAATGGTGGCCGCGGCGGCAACCGGGATCAGCGACAAGCTCAGCAAGAATCGTCAACCAAGGATGAGCAGATATTCAGCATGGGTGAGGTAACGGAATGAGCGCCTTAACTGACTCAGTCACCTCGGCGGCAGCGCCGACCAATACCACTGCGGCGGCGGCTGTCACGCCGGCGCTGACCGCCAGCGACTTCTTGCAGATTCTGGTGGCGGAGTTTCAAAACCAGGATCCGACCTCGCCGACCGATCCGACGCAGTACGCAAGCCAGATGGTCGAGTTTTCGAACCTGGGCCAGCTACAAAGCATCAACCAGGATTTGCAGAGCGACCAGACGCCGCAAACAAATCTCATGCAGGCAGCGTCGGCCTTCATCGGACGACAGGTGGTCGCGGCGGGAAACACGATCGGCGTGCAAAATGGAAAAGCCACCTCGATCGAGTACGCGCCGGCTTCGAGCGATACCTATACGGCGAATGTCTATAACGGCTCAGGCCAGCAGGTCGACTCGGTGTCTCTTGGGCAACTTAATGGCGGCACCTTGCAGAACTTTACCTGGAGTCCGTCGTCGTCGCAGCCGGCGGGTCTTTACTCGGTTCAAATCGTCAACAGTAAGAACGTGGCGCTCGGCGGTCTGCTCGAACAGGGCACTGTAAGCAGCGTCGCGATGGCAAGCGACGGCAGCGTTTCACTCAATATCGGCAATCTGGTGATACCTGAAAACCAGATCGCGAGTGTCGCGCAGCCGACATCCAACTAACAACCAAACAAAGGGGAGAAAATCCAATGGCGGGAGATTCACTTTCAATCACTCAAACCGGGCTGCAAGGCATCGAGACCGCGATGCAAGCGGTAAGCGACAACCTGGCCAACGCGCAGACCAATGGCTTTCAATCGGAAACGGTGGATTTCGGCTCATTGCTGGGCGAATTCGTGGCCGGTAATGCGCTTGGCGGCGGTGTCTCGGTAGATGGTATTTCGCGCGATTTTTCCGAGGGCGCGATCACGCAGGTTAACTCGCCGACCGACATGGCGATCCAGGGCAACGGCTTTTTCGTGCTTCAGGATGGGAACGGCGTCCAGAGTTTCACCCGTAACGGACAAGTGACCGAAAGCTCCATCGGCACGCTGATCGGCTTCAACGGGTCCCAACTCATGGGCTATGCGGTGAACTCGGCGGGGACTGCCGGGGCAGTTCTCGCGCCGATCGTGATCCCTCAGGGTGCCCTGGCGCCGACGGCTTCAAGCCAGAACACCCTAAGCGGAAACCTGAATGCCTCCAGCCCGGTTATCAACGGTGCGATCAACCCATCGGATCCGTCGACCTATACCTCGTCGGTGAGCGTTCAGGTTTATGACAGCCTCGGCAATGCGCATGTTATGACCTACTACTTCCAGAACGCCGGGCCCGGTACCGCTCCCGCCGCCGAAAAATGGAACTGGAGTGCGACTCTGGACGGGAGCGCGGCTGGACTTACAAACAATTCGGGAACGGTCGGCTTCGATGCTAATGGCAACATTGTAAGCGGCGCGCTGCCTTCCTCGGCGTTGACGGCGACCATCTCCGGCACGGCCAATCTTTCGCTCAACCTGAATTTCTCGGGACTCACGCAATTCGCGGGAGCGACCGCCGCAACCGGCACCGCTGACGGCAATGCAGCCGGACGTCCGCAAGGCGTGAGTATCGATAGCAACGGCCTGGTTTCGGTTTCTTATTCGAACGGGCAGAACGTTAACGTCGCGCAGGTCGCGGTTGCAACCTTCGCCTCTGAACAAGGCCTCCAGCTCGGCAGCAACGGAGCCTACCAGCAGACCAGTGCTTCGGGTACGCCAACCGTTTCGGTCGCCAATTCGGGCGGTGCGGGAAGTATCGTTTCCAGCGCTTTGGAAAACTCCAATGTCGATACCACCAGCCAGCTGGTCAACCTTGTGGTGCTGCAACGCTCGTATCAGGCCGATGCTAAGGCGCTTCAAACCCAGGACAGCATCCTCGGCACCTTGATGCAGGTAGTCACTCAGTGAACAAGAAGCTGATCATAATCGCCGCCGCGGCCATACTGGCGATAGGAGTCGGTACCGCGGCAGCGATGAAGTTCGGGTTCCTTGGCAAAAGCGGCGGCGCCAAAACGGCCACCCGAACGGCCGAGCCGAAAGTTGCTTACGTCGAGGTGAGAGAGATGACGCTGCGCCTGGCTGACACTAACACCGAGCACTACATGAAGATTTCGCCGGTGCTAGCTGTAGTCGCCCACGAAAAGGAATCCATGGAAGACCGGCTTCCGATTGTGCGCGACCGAATCGTTACCGTAGTTACCTCGCGCACGTCGACCGAGCTGGCGAACCCGGAAGGTCAGCGCAAGCTAAAGCAGGACTTGGTAAAGGCTTTGCATCAGGACTTTAACAATACTTTGGTTGATATCTACTTTTCCGACTACCTCGTCGAATAGCCAGTGGATGAAATGAAGTATAGCAAGTTGATACTTGGTGGTGCGGTGACTATCGGCACAGTTGCCTTAGCGACGCCGGGTGCCTGGGCGCTGGATCTGGCGATAGATACTGGTAGCCATGGTACCGGCCCACTCGAGCTAGCTACTCTGCTGACGCTTATCACCTTGGCGCCCGCGCTGCTGATCATGCTCACTTCATTCACCCGCATCGTGATCGTGCTCTCGCTGCTGCGTCAGGCGCTAGGACTTCAGCAGACCCCTCCCAACATAGTGATTACCGGGCTTGCACTGTTTCTAACCATGCTGGTTATGGCGCCGACCTGGACCCGGATTCAGAGTTCGGCGGTCGACCCCTACATGGCCGGAAAACTTGCGCCGAAAGACGCGGTTGCCAATGCGCAAGGGCCTCTGCGCGATTTCATGCTGCGCCAGACGCGGGTTCAAGATATCGAGATGGCGCGTGGTTTGCTCGCCAAGAACAACATCACGCTCGCCTCGGCAGCGCCCAGCGAATTGCCATTCTATGCGCTGGTTCCGGCCTTCGTGTCGAGCGAGCTTACTTCGGCGTTCAGAGTTGGCTTCCTCATTTTTCTGCCGTTCCTCGTGATCGATCTGATTACGTCAGCGGTACTGATGGGACTCGGGATGTTTATGCTCCCGCCCTCGGTAATCACGATTCCGCTCAAGCTTCTGGTTTTCGTGCTTGCCTCCGGATGGCCGCTGCTACTGAGCAATCTTGGCGCGAGTTTTTCATGAACGCACCTAAGGACAAACTTTAATGACGTCAGCACTCGCATCCGATCTATTCCGCTCGGCCTTATGGACCGCGATCCAGGTAGGTGGTCCTTTGCTCGCCGTTCTAACAGCTATCGCTGTGGTGTTTGGAATACTGCAAGCCGCTACTCAGGTGCAGGATGCCAGCGTGTCATTCACACCTAAGGTGGCAGCAGCCGCGGCGACCATCTGGCTCGGATCGACCTGGATGGTCTCGGCGCTGGGCGGTTTCATGCATAAGGCGTTGGTCTCCATCCCATGGATCGTGCAGCGATGAATCTGACTATCGGAAACGATGTGGCGCTCGCGTTTGCGCTGCTGTTCGCGCGCACCGGCAGCGTGATGAGTGCGCTGCCCGCACTCCTGGGCGTGTCGATGCCGGTGCGAATCCGTCTGCTGCTCGCGGCGCTGATCGCGGCCGCGCTGATGCCGCTAGCGTCGGTGACCATGCCGGGAGCCGCGGGCATTACTCCGATCGTAATCCTGATCATTCGCGAGCTCGCCATCGGACTGACTCTATCATTCGCCGCGGCGATCGTAGTCGGTGCGGTGATGACTGCTGGAAGTGTGATCGGTGGAAGCATGGAAATGAACACCGGCGCCGTTCTGCGCGGCAATATCGAAGCGCCTAACCCCTTATCGGACGGATTCGGGGCACTCGCAGCGTTGCTGTTTTTCGTAGGCGGGTTCCATCGGATGTTGATCCTGGCGCTGGCGCATAGCCTGTCGGTCGCCCCGCTTGGAACGCTCTCGCTCCCCGATCCGCATCACCTAATCGCGCTGGGCGGGCGAGTCTTCGCACTTGCGCTGGCACTGAGCTTCCCCGTGATGGTTCCGCTGTTCGTCCTGGCGATCGCACAGGGAGTAATCGCACGTCTCGCGCCGCAAGTGAACATTTTGGTCGCCGCGCCGGCCGCGATGGTGATGGCGGGCCTGGTTTTGCTCGGACTCGATGCGGCCGGGCTGGGCGCGGGCATCATGCGGGCATGGACCAGCGTCATGACTCAATCGATGGGATGGCTCAATGGCTGATCGCGATCAAAAAACGTTTCCCGCCTTGCCGCAAAAGCGCGAGCGCGCCCGCGAGCAGGGCCAGATCGCACGCTCGCGCGATCTGTCGTCCGCGATTTCGTTCGCAGCCGGAACGCTTTTCTTCGCCGGCGCGACGGTAGTGGCCGCGCGCTTTGTGATCGGCGCCTTCCGAGGAGCACTTGCGGCGAGCGGCTCGAGCGATTTGACGGGCGCCATCAGCCAGGCCTTAGCGTGGCCGCTGTCCGTGACGATCGGCGCCATCGCGATGCTCGCGGCCGCAGCCGTGATCGGATCGACGGTCCAGGGTGGATTCGTTTTCAGCACCGCCAGACTTGCGCCCGATCTCGGACGCCTCAATCCGATGAAGTACTTTGAGCGAATTTTCTCGGCCGCGGGCTTGGTCGAACTCGGGAAGTCCGCCATCAAGATAATCGTGATCGGATTCATCGCATGGAGCACGGCGAAATGGGCGGTCGAAGCGGCGGCGGGCGCTCACGACATCGCAGAAGGCCTTGCGGCGCTGGCGGCTGCGAGTCGCCGGATTCTCTATTGGAGCGCGACCGTCGCATTGGTCGCCGCCGGCGCGGACTACGCGCACAAGCGCTACGAGCATGAGGCCGAGCTTCGGATGACGCGTCAGGAATTCCTCGATCAGCTCAAACAGGACGAAGGTAATCCGCAGATCAAGCGCAAGATCCGCAACCTGCGCCGCAAGGGTTTCAAGCGCATCCGCGGAATCCATCAGGCGGCGACGGCGACCGTGGTGCTGACCAATCCGACCCATTTCGCAGTCGCACTAAGATATCGCCGTGGATTCGATCAGGCGCCGCTGGTGGTAGCGAAAGGCGCGGGCGAAAACGCGCTGCGGATAATTTCGATCGCGCGGCTGGCGGCTGTTCCAGTGCTGGAAAACAAACCGCTGGCGCGCGCGTTGTTCAAGATAGTCGAGGTAGGCGAGTTCATTCCGCGCCAGTTCTATCGCGCGATCGCCGAGGTCCTTGCGACGATTATGCGCGCCGAAGAACGCCGTAAACGCGAAGCAGGAGCAGCTTGAAATGGCTTCCGAAAGTAACCCGGCGCAGTTCATCAGCGCCTCCGAACTTGCGCTTCCGCTCACCGCGATGCTGGTACTGGCAGGAATGGTCGCGCCGATCGGCGCCACCATCCTCGATGTGATGCTGTCGCTCTCGCTGGCGCTTTCGATTGTGGTGCTGGTGGTCTCGGCCTCCAATCGCAGCGCGCTAGACTTCTCCGCCTTTCCCACCGTGATGCTCATCGCGACCCTGCTGCGATTGTCGCTCAATGTCGCGTCGACACGACTCATCCTGCTGCACGGCGATCTGGGAGTAGGCGCGGCGGGCACGGTGATCGAGGCATTCGGGCGCGTCATCGTGGGCGATAACTATGCGGTTGGAATGGTGGTCTTCGTGGTGCTCGCGATCATCAATTTCGCGGTCGTGACCAAGGGCGCCAGCCGCGTTGCAGAAGTTGCGGCGCGCTTCACCCTCGATGCGATGCCGGGCAAGCAAATGGCGATCGACGCGGACCTCAATTCGGGCGGTATCGGCGAGGAGGAGGCGCGCCGGCGCCGGCGGGACCTCGCGCGGGAGGCCGACTTTTACGCCGCGATGGATGGTATCGGCAAGTTTGTACGCGGCGATGCGATCGCGGCCGTCATGATAATGGCGATCAACCTTATCGCGGGACTCTTCGTGGGCGTGATTGAGCACGGACTCTCGGTCGGTGACGCGCTGCACACTTACACCATACTCACCATCGGTGACGGACTCGCCGCGCAGATTCCGGCGCTGCTGACATCTACTGCAGCCGGCGTCATCGTGTCGCGCACCTCGAGCGATCTCGACCTGCCTAGCACTATCGGCAAAGAGATGATGCGCAACCCCGGGGTGCTCTTCGGCGCGGCCGGACTGCTAGGAATCATCGGATTGCTTCCTGGCCTGCCGCATGTGCCCTTCGTCGCGCTCGCGATGGTGCTGGGAGCGCTAGGGCTTCGCAGCCGCAAAGCTGCGGAAGAAGCCGCCAAGGAAGGTGCTATCGCAAAGCCGAAGCCTGCCGACGGCAGCGCCAGCGTGTGGCCGGACATCCTGCGGCTAGAACTGGGCGCCGCGCTAGTCCCATTCGTAAACGATCCGTGGAAGCTTGCCGAAAAAATTCAGGCATTGCGGCCCAAGCTGCGCGATGAGCTAGGGATAACTCTCCCGGCGGTGCGTATCGTCGACAATCTGGCGCTCGACCAGAACACCTATCGCATCTTATTGCGCGGCACCGAGGTTGCGCGCGGCACGGTACGCCCAACCATGAGTCTGGCCATTCCGGGCATCAAAGGACCTAGCGCTAGTGTTAAAGGGATCGACACCACCGAGCCGGCCTTCGGCATGCCCGCGCTATGGGTAGGTGGCGAGCAGGTCACGATCGCGAGGCTTAACAACTACACTGTCGTTGATTCACTCACGGTTCTGGTCACTCATCTGGCTGAGGTGCTTCGTTCCAATGCCGCCGAAATCCTCACCCGCAAGGATGTCGAAGGTATGCTGGAGCAGGCCCAGAAAGTCGTGCCCCGCATCGTCGAGGAGCTTTCCGGCGTCGCCATCCACTTAGGCTCGGTCTTTCGCGTGCTGCAGATGCTGCTCGCACAGCGCATTTCAGTTCGCGATCTCCCCGTGATTCTTGAGGCTCTCGCGGCCGAGGGCGCGACCACCAAGGATCCCGCCGAGCTCACCGAGCGGATTCGCCCTTCGATAGCTCGCGCGATCTGCGAGCCGTTGCGGCGCGCCGACGGTGCGCTGCCGGTGCTGGTCGTCGATCCCTCCATCGAGGAGCCGTTCTTCACCGCCGCTAGCCAGGATCATCAGGCCGTGACCGATCCATCAGTGATGCGCCAGGTTTCCGATTCGATTCGCAAGGCGAGCATCGAAGCTGCCGCCAAGATGATGGATATGCCCGCGGTAGTGGTGTCACCGCAGATTCGCCGGATGTTCGAGCGCGTCGCGCGCCGCGCCTCGCGTCACATCGTGGTGCTTGGTTCGGCGGATATCCCGGCCGGAGTTGAACCTACGATTGTCGGAAGGATTTCCTGATTGGGTGATCGCATGAAAGCCTACGCCCAACAAGTTGTAGCGCCGACGCTGTCGATGCCCGATGAACGCGAGGTCGCGCGCTTGGTGGAAAGCTACATCCCGCTCGTGCTTCACCAGGTCGATCGCTCCTGGCTCTCGCCGCGCCTGGGTCTTACGCGCGAGGACCTCATTTCCGCCGGATGCTACGGGTTGCTGCTCGCCGCGCGCAAATTCGATCCGTCTCGCGGCGTCGCATTCGGCGTCTTCGCGCGCACTCACGTGCATGGCGCGGTGATGCGCGAGATCCAGACCGCGATGAAGGCATCGGGCTTCGGGACCGAGGAAGTCTTTGTCGGTACCGATGAGATCGAACCTGACTCCTTGCCCGACGAGAGCGGCGAATTGATCACTGATAGCGCGGAAAGTGCGCAGGTGCGCGAGCTGATGGAGTTCAGCTTGACCGAGCGCGAGCGCCTGCTCATCACGCTCTACTACTACGAAGAACTAACCCTGGCGGAAATCGCCGCCGTGGTGGACGAATCCGAAAGCGCGGTGTCGCGCGCGCTCAACCACGCCGTCGCGCAGCTTCGGGCTGCATTGCAAGATCGAAAGGGGGAAACGAAATGATCGGACTTTATCTGGCCGCATCCGGCGCCGCGGCCACACTCGGAGCGTTGTCGGCGGTCGCCGACAACATCGCGAATCTTGGTACGCCCGGTTTCAAGCGCATTCTCAACCAGGCGGAGTCTGTCAGCGGCAATGGGAGTCCCTACCAATTCGCTGCCGCCGATCAGGCTCCCACCATCGACACGTCGCAGGGAGCCTTGCAGTCGACCAACAATCCGCTCGACGTCGCTGTCACCGGGCCCGGCTTTATCACGGTGCAAGGTCCCAATGGCACTGCCTACACCCGCAACGGCACTCTCGCGGTTGCACCCGATGGCACACTGACGGCCGCGGGTTATCCGGTGCTCACTCCCGCGGGTGGGACGATCACGCTCAAAACTCCCGGCGCTCCGCTTATCGGTGGCGATGGTTCTGTAAGTGTGAATGGCCAGCCGGTGGGTCAAATCGCGATGGCGGAGCCCGCGGGCACCAAGATGGTGGCGCTCGGCGGGAGTCTCTATCGAGCCGCCAACGGCGAGGAGTTGGCGCCCGCGACCACCAGCCAGATGCATCAGGGATTCCTCGAGGGCGCGACCGGCTCCGAGATGGGCGAGATCACCTCGATGCTCAGCATGATGCGCAACTACGAGTCTTCGATGAAGGCGGTTCAGAGTATCGACTCGAGCCAGAACCAGGTCATTCAGGCCTTTACACTTCAGGCATAAGGGGGGAAGGGGAACATGCTTCAAGCTATGTCAACTGCGGCGACCGGGATGCAGGCGCAAGAGACGCAAATCCAGGTCATCTCGAACAATCTCGCCAACGCATCGACGCCCGGCTTCAAGGTGTCGCGCGCACACTTCCAGGACTTGCTCTACGTCAATGAGCGACAGGCCGGCACGCAATCTTCCCAGACCAGTTTCGTACCGACCGGATCGTCAATCGGACTCGGCTCCAAAACCGCGTCGGTCGATCAGGTCTTCACCGAAGGCCAGCTCGATAACACCGGTAACCCGCTCGATATCGCGATCCAGGGCAGCGGATTTTTCCAGGTTTCGATGCCGGATGGATCGATCGCTTACACGCGCGACGGAAGTTTTCGCACCGACCAGAACGGCCGCGTGGTAACCCTCGACGGTTACAGCGTGATGCCCGGGATCAATGTGCCGCAGAACGCGCAGAACCTGACTATCGGTCCCGACGGCACGGTTTCGGTGCAGGTCGGAAATCAAACCTTGCCGACCCAGGTGGGCCAGTTCCAGATCATCAATTTTCTCAATCCCGCCGGCCTGCAACCGGTTGGACAGAATCTCTACAAAGTGACGCAGGCGTCGGGATCACCGCAAACCGGCATCGGCGGGCAGAACGGCTTCGGGTCCATCGCGCAGGGTTTCCTAGAGATGCCTAACGAAAGCACCGTGCAGGAACTGGTCGGACTCATCTCGGCGCAGCGCGCATACGAGGCGAGTTCCAAGGCCGTGCAGGTCGCAGATCAGATGCAGAGTGTCGCCAATGGCCTCATCCAGCAGTGACCGTAAGATGATTCGGGTTGCTATCGCGGCGCTCGCTGCATCGCTGATCGCATCTTCATTTGCGCTCGCCGATAGCTCGACGTCGACCTCGAACGCGAGCGCATCAATAGCCGAGGCCACCAACCTTGAAGCGCAAATCCAGGCGCAACTTCCTGCGATGCTTCCGGAGGGCATGCGCGTCGACCGCGTGACACTCGGGTGCAAGCCGGCGGCGCATACGATCCTCAGGACCATCGCGCCGGGATTCGCGCGTCTGAACTCGCGCTCTTTTATGGTTGAGCTGCAGGATGGTGACCGATCGGTTTATTGCCCGGCCACCATGGACGCGAGCCGCCAGGTGCTGATTTCGATTCGCGATATTCAGCCGAATGAAACGATCACCGCCGCCGACTTTCAGGCGCAATGGGCCGACGCGTTTGGCGGTTCAATGAGCGCATTGCTCGAATTTCCGAATCAGGGTCCCTACGCCAGTGCGACCGTAATTCGCGCGGGGCAGCCTCTCTATCAAAGCGCAATCACGCGTCCGATCGCAGTGCATCCGGGCGACATGGTGACGGTGGTGGTGAAGAACGGTCCGGTAAGGGTGCGCGCCCAGTTGCTCGCGCAATCGCAGGGCGCGGTAGGCGACTCCGTGACCCTGGTCAATCCGGCCAGTGGAGCGCCGGTGATGGTGGTGGTGACGGGTCCGCATAGCGCGGAGTTGGTGTTGCAATGAAAACCAGGATTCTCGAAGTCGCGGTGCTGCTCGCGCTTGCGATCTTCGGCAACGCATGCGCCGTGCTCCCATTTATTCCGATGATGGCTTCGGTGCCGAAGCTGTTTGTCCCTCCGCCGACGCCTGCGCAGCCGGTCGCCGAGGCTACGCCACGTCCGCCGGACCCGGTGGTGACCAAGGCGATTTCGACGCCGCCGGTGGGCGACGCGGGAGTCATGATTCCGCAACTCGACCGCGTCGCATATCAGCCCAACGCCGAGGGCAGCATCCCGCTGCGAGTTGCCGCGGTTGATCTGGTTTCCGATGTGAAAGCGCATTCGGTCGGGGACATCGTAACCGTCAACGTACTCGAGTCGATCAGTTCGGAAGCCAAGGCGGGAACCAGCGTCTCGAAAACCAGCTCGATCAGCGCGGGCCTGCCAAATCTGCTGAGCGGCACCGAATGGCTTAGTAAACATTATCCGCTGCTTAATACCGGCAGCCTGATCAACGGCTCCTCGGCTAACGCGACCACCGGCACCGGTGACATGTCGGCTGCGGATACTTTTACCGCGACGGTCAGCGCGATCGTGGTGGCCGTCAATCCGAGCGGAACGCTCTCTATCAAGGGCGATCGTCAGGTCCGGGTGAATGGTGAGGACGACACGATTCATTTGAGCGGCGTGATACGTCCGCAAGACCTCGATTCCAACAACATGATCTCCTCGAGTCAGGTCGCCGACCTGGAGGTAAGCATGCTGGGTCAGGGCCAGATACGCGACAAGCAGGGTAACGGCATTGGTACCCGAATATTCGATTGGTTATGGGCATTCTAAACAAAGGTCTAAGACTATCGATGGTGGTGTTGGCGGTAGTGCTATCCGCAGGCCTGTCCTGGGGAGCTACGCCTGATGACTTGCACGATACCGGCAAGGCGGCGGCCTCTACACCCGTACTGCTTCCTCCACCTAGTGAAAACGCTGTGCCGGGTGACGCGATCTATTTGCCGCACAGCGATACTCCTGCGCAGATTGCACCAGCGGGAGGATTGCTAGGCTACCAGCACGGCGCCTCCGGCACTTTGGTCTCGCTCTCGACGCTGGCGCATTTGCGCGGCGTACGGGTCAACCATCTGGTTGGACATGGCTTGGTAGTAGGACTTCAGAACACCGGCGACTCGCAGCAAACGCTATTTTCGATCCAGTTCCTGCTCAACACCTTACGCCATGAAGACGTAAGCATTCCGACCAGCCTCAATCCGCAGAATATTCAGACGCGCAACCTGGCCGGCGCGATCATCACTGCCGACCTTCCTCCGTTCGCGCGGGTCGGCGGACGCGTCGATGCGCTGGTTTCGGCGATGGGTGACGCGCGATCGCTCCAAGGTGGCACCTTGATGATGACGCCGCTGCGAGGCGCCGACGGCCGCGTTTACGCACTCGCGCAAGGCCCAGTAACTATCGAGGGCTACTTCGCCGCCGCTTCTGGGGGAGCATCGGAGCGCAAGAACTTTCAGACCGCGGGTCAGATACCCGGCGGCGCTACGGTTGAGCGCGAGGTCGACGACAATTTCGGCAAGAGCCAGCATCTGGAAATCGATCTCAACGATCCAGATGCCGCGGTTGCAATGCGCGCGGCCGCAGCCATCACCGATCGCTACGAAGATGTGAGAGTGAACGTCGTCGATCCCGGGACGCTCGAGGTTACCTTGCCGATATCGCTTTCACCGGTGCGATTCACCGCGTCGCTGGACGATATCGCGATTACTCCGGGCGAGTCGGATCGCGTCGTAATGGACGAGCGGACCGGCACTATCGTGGTCGGAGGAGCGGTCTCCGTCGGCAAGGCGGCGATCAGCCATGGCAGCCTGACAGTGACGATCGAGCCCACGCTGACAGTCTCGCAACCGGCGCCATTCAGCAAAGGTGGCAGCACGGTTTCTCTTAAGAGCGCGAAGATCACTGCTACTCAGGAAAAGGGTGAATTTTTCATGATGCCTAAAGATGCGAGCGTCGAGCAGATCACCGAAACTCTCAACGCGGTCGGGACCAAGCCCGGCGACACGATTGCGATTTTCGAAGGACTACGTGCGGCCGGAGCGCTGCACGGAGAACTCATCATTCGATGAGAAGGAGTTAGTCGTAATGTCAGGATCGTCTATTACAGGAGTCTTCACCGGTTCGGTATTCAAGGCCACCGCTCTTCAGACCAAACAGAAAGCCGCCGCGGCCGGATTCGCGCAAATTTTTACCACCATGCTGGCGAAGCAGATGCGCCAATCGATGGTCGGTGCCGACAACGGGCCGATGGGTATCGGTGGCGGCGCGACTGGCGATATCTATGGGGCCTTCGTCGATCAAGCCATGGGCAAGGCGCTGGCGAGCTCCAAATCGATGAGTCAGTTCACGAAGATGATCGATCGAGAGTTATCCGGACCGCGTCATCCGGTGAGTTCTACATCAAAGGATTTGAAGCCCAACGCGATTGAACTCGTACGCAACGCAGGAGGGGGAACTGCATCCCTGGTGGGCACGCTTGAAACAAGCGGCGCACTGTCACCTATCTATACAGGTGTAACTATGCCGGCGGATGCGCGAGGGCCAATTCTGTTGCCGCCCAACCCATCAGTAACGGCACCGGTCTTGCTGCCTCCACCATCAGAGGGATAGCGCCCGATGGCAAACTCAATTCTAGGTGTCGGCGGCTCACCATCAAGCCAGCAAAGTGGCATGGTAGAGACTTCGGGCGCATCGAAGCGTGACGTCCAAAGCACGTCACAGACCGCGAGCGACTTAGCCTCCTCAGAGCAACCGAGCGACACCACCGATCTGTCGGACCTAGGAAGCTTCATCGCGACCGCGGCTAAGCAAGCGGGTGCGCAAAGCTCGATCCGCCCCGACCTGGTTGCTTCGCTGAAAGCACAGCTAGCAGCAGGCACCTATCATCCTGATCCCGATGAGGTCGCGGCGCGCGTCGCAGCGGCAATCAAGCCCTAGAAGTATGTTGAATTCGGCGAAGGAAATTGCAGGGCTGGCTAACTCGCTCGGCACCATCAATGGTCTGCAGCTGGTTAATTCCGAAATCGATCTTCTAAGTGCCCGTCTCGCGGAGAAGGACTTGCCGTTTTCGCGCGAAGAGCTGGCTAAGATGAATGCGGCGCTCGCCTCACTAAGCGCCGCGATATTTGAGCTTAGCCGCACGGCCAGCGCGATGCTCGCCGAGGCGGGAGTTATAGCCAGTCATGTCGGTTAACCTGCAATCGATAGGAGTTAGCGGCATCTATGCCGCGGAGGCGGAAATCGCGGCGGCTGAATCGAACATCTCGAACGCATCGAATCCGAACTATTCGGTCGAATCGGTCAACCTCGAAGCCAACGCCGGCTATGGCGGTATCGGCAACGGAGTAATGGTCCTCGGCACGGTCCGCGCCGAGGCGCCGTACCTGACGAGCCAGATCAACGACGCTCAATCCGGCGATAGCTACAACCAGGCATTTTCGCTCGCGACGACGGACGCACAACAAGCGCTGGCGCCCTCGTCGGGCAACGATCTTTCCGGGGCGCTGCAAAGCATGTTCAATGCTTTCACGAACCTCTCTGCCTCACCGCAGGACGCGACCGTGCGGTCGTCTGCGATCGCGGCGGTGACACAATTCGCGCAAACAGATTCATCTCTGTCATCCAGCCTAGGCAGCATTGCGAGCAATCAGTTGACCCAGGTCGGTTCACTGGTGGCGCAAGTCAATGACGCGAGTTCACAAATCGCGCAGCTAAATACGCAGATTACGTCGGCCCAAGCCGGCGGACAGAGCGGCGCCGCGCTGGAGGATCAACGCGACGCGCTGATCAATCAGCTTGCCGGCCTCATCGGCGCCAATGGCGATGCACAGGGCGACGTCACGGTCGGTGGAGTGCCGCTCGTTTCGGGAGGTTCGGCGCTGACGCTATCGACGGTCGGTTCGGGGGCGTCGCTTGGCTTGCAGGTGGATCTTGCAAACGGCAGCCTACCGGTGAACGTAAGCCAGATCGGCGGAACGTTGGGAGGAGTGTTGGCGGGCGCGGCGTCCGTGTTCCAACTGCAATCGCAGGTTAATGGCCTTGCGAACTCAGTCGCGAATGCGCTCAACACCCAAGCCGAGAGCGGATACGGACTTGATGGATCTACCGGCACGGCGCTGTTCACCGTGTCTGGAAGCGGCGACCCGATTGCCGTCAATTCCGCTCTTACGGCGCAGAACCTTGGCGCTTCGGCTACGGCGGGTGGCGTCCCGGGCGACGGCTCCAATGCCTCCGCGTTGGCGGCGATCGGAAATGATCAGAACCTCGTCGCGTCGCTGCCCGATAGCACGCCGGTTGCCGCGTTCTCTGAAATCACGAGCAACTTCGGAACCGTGGTGCAGAACGCCAACAACAATCAGCAGCAGACGGCGGCATCGCTACAATCGCTCACCCAGCTCAAGAGCAGCACGACCGGTGTTTCGCTCAACGATCAGCTGACGCAGTTGATTCAGTATCAAAACGCGCTTGAAGCGTCGGGCCGCGCGGTGCAGGCCGCCAACGACATCACGACGTTTCTGGTTCAGAACCTCACCTAGCCTGGAGAGATGACCAATGGCTGTGTCTGATCTTTCCCTCTTCAATTCAATGGCGTACTCGCTCGACAACACCACCTCCAACCTCCAGCAAATCGAGCAGCAGCTTGCGACCGGAAAACAGGTACTCCAGCCGTCGGATAATCCCACCGAGTATGCGGCTTCGCAGGTGCTCGGCGCGCAGCAGTCCGCGGTATCGAACGACCTGGTACTCGCGCAGCAGGTGCAGGCGCAGCTGAACACCGCGGACGGCGCACTATCGAACGTCGGCAACGCCATCGATTCCGCGATTTCGATTGCCACGGAGGGCGCCACCGCGACCACCGGCGCCTCCTCGATGGCAACTCTTGGCGCGCAGGTGCAATCGATCCTGCAGCAGGTGATTGGCCAGGCGAATTCGCAATACGGTGGATCATATTTGTTCGCGGGCAACCAGGTGCAGGCCTCGCCCTACGATTCGACTGGAAACTACGGCGGCGACAGTGGCACCAATTCGGTGACCTTCAGCAACGGCAACCAGGTGCAGACGAACTTCAATGGGCAGGCGATTTTCGGAGACACCGGCAGCGGACTCATTGCGACGCTGACCTCGCTCGCGAGCGCGCTCAACGGCGGCAATCAGTCGGCGGTCGCCGCTGCGTTGCCACAGCTGCAGACGGCGCTTACCAACCTCGCATCGGCGCGCGGCAATCTTGGCGTTAACCTCCAGACCGCAAACAATCTGGTAACCGACGCAACCAATCAGAGCACCACGCTGCAAACCCAGATATCGAACCTGGTCGGCGTCAACATCGCTCAAGCCGCGGCGAACGAACAGGAGCTGTTACTTCAGCAGCAGGCGCTGACCTCATTCAGTTCCAGCCTCAGCAAGATTCCGTTGGTCAATATCCTCGCGTAAAGCGCAATCCGAAGTCGATCACTTCAAGCCGGCTTTATGCACCGCCGAGACCCATCGCTCCGTCTCGTTCGCATCCTTGTATGGAGCTTGCCGGCGCATGCCGTCGGTCGTGTACTTAGGGCTGATGCGCAGGATCTCTTTACCTTGTGCGCGCGCCCCATCGAGCTGGTTGAGTTGTGCGTAGTCGAACGCGAGGACCAGGTGAGGCAGCAGCAAATTGGGATTGTGGCCGAAGTATTCTTTCTCCGCCGCGATCGATTCGTCATAGCGACCGAGCAGAGCATATGACCATCCGAGTTGGTCGAGATGCTTGTCGAGCGCATCCAATTGGGTAGACCGCTTCAACTGTTCGATCGCATCGCCAGGTCTTCCAGTGAAATTCAAAACCGCCGCAAAGGTCGTGTAAGGCAAGTGGTTGCCCGGGAAAATAGTGGTAGAGCGCTTGGCCTCATCTACCGCCTGTTCATATTGGCCCTTCGACGCATACGCTAACGCGAGCAGCGTGTGCGCCATCGGGAACTGCCCAGCGTAATCCTGCAGCGATGGGAGTTCGTTGAAGGCGACCGCCTGCTGGCCCAGTTCGAGCGCCTTGTCGAGCGAGGCCGGGTCGGCGTCCCACTGAGCATTCCAGGCGTTCCAGAACGTGTAGCCGAGACCCGCAACGGCTAAGGCATGCTTGGGATCGAGATCGATAGCCGACTGAAAAAGCTTGCGCGCGCGCGCGTTTCCATCCGCGGTTCCCTGATTGACGGCCTCGATACCTTGCGCAGCGTAGTCATCGGCGGGATTGTCCAAGCCAATTTTCTTGAGCAATTCGATGAATCGCGCGTCAGCGCGGAGTTCGGCGAGATTCGGATCGGTCTTGATGGTCAGAATCAGGTAGGAACGTTCCTGGTAGCACTTCTCGAACAAGTCGAACGCCTTCGGTTTGTCGTCAAGGGTGACATAGATCTTCGCCGCCGCACATGGCGTGACATATACGCCGGGCTTTGCCGGCGTTTGATTCAATCGATCGAGTAACGTTCGCGCCCGCGCGGGATTTCCCGATAAGGCGTATTCAACTGCGAGTGGCGACACCATTTCCGCCCAGAAAGCCGATGTCACCGCGCTCTTTTCGCCTTCCGCCAAGGCCTCGGCGGTTCTACCCATGAAAGCGTAGGTTTGCCAAAAGCAAGCATGGGTGGTGAAATCGTCGGGACCGAGCGTCGCCGCTTGCTGGCAGTATCCCAAGGCTTTTTCTTGCTGCCCGAGGTAATTGAGAGGCGTGCCCGGGGCACCTGTAAATATTGGGTTCAGGGGGTCGAGCTGACGAGCTTTCTCAAACTCTGTGTATGACTCAGCAAACCGGCCCTGATGTTGAAGCATATTACCATAATCCCAATGGGCGTCGCCGTAGTTGGGATTGAGCTCGATCGCGCGACGAAACTCACTCTCGGCGCCCGCCCCATTATACTCGTACTGGAACTTGATTACGCCCAGGGAATTGTGCACCTCGGCCAGCGAAGGATTTAATTCCAGCGCCTTCTGCGCGTCCTGCTTCGCCTTCGAGAAGCCTTCAACACCGGGGTAAAATACGTCCACCCACTGCAAGTACAAGTCGGACAGCCCGACGTAGCCGAGTGCGAAAGTCGGATCAATGTCGACCGACTGCTGATAGTATTGCAGCGTCTTGCGGAAGGCATCGGGAGTCCAGTTCCAGTAATAATGGCGGCCCTTCAGATAGGCCTCAAACGCCGCCGGATTGACCGGCTTGGAGGCGGTGAGGTGTTGCTGCTCCTGCGGCGTCAGCTCGACGTTGATCTGATTGGCGATCGCCTGCGCGATTTCATCCTGCATCGCCAGCACGTTGCGAGTGTCACGCTCGTAGCTCTTCGCCCACAGATGCTTGTCAGCGCGCGCATCGATCAACTGCGCGGTGATGCGCACGTTGTCACCGACCCGCATCACCGAACCCTCCACCACCGCATCGACGTTGAGGGCCTTGGCGATTTCGGGCGTCGGCGGGCGATGCGCTCCTTTGAACTGCATCACTGAGGTCCGCGAGATCACTCGCAGCGCACTGACAGTGGCAAGATCGGTGGTAAGCTCATCGGTCATTCCGTCGCTGAAATATTCCTGATTCGGATCGCCGGAAAAATTGTCCAGTGGCAGAACGGCGATCGATCGGATGACTCGCGCTGCCGGGACAGAGTGCTGCACGACCGTAGTCGCAGCGGACAACCTCCATCGCACGATGCCGTAGGCAAGCGCCGCGATGAGCAGTATGACGATGATGGCGGCGAGCGCGCGGGCCATCCATCGAGTCCTCTCAGTGCGCGGCAACTCATCAAGTGCGGTTGCCGCCAGCGCGTAGACCCGAATCGGGCGGGTTACGTTCTTGAGCCGCTTCTGGCCCAAGTCCTTGGCCTGCATCCCTGGCTTGTTCCGTACATCTTCGTACACACGTTCCGAGATGCAGATGCCGCCGGGGTCTGCCAGCGCATGAATGCGTGACGCGACGTTTACCCCGTCACCGTAGACACCGTTGTTGGATAGGAGCACCTCGCCGACGTGGATTCCGATCCGCACTCGGAATTCCTCTTTGCCCTCCAGCGAAGCCTGGATCGCCCTTGCGCAGTTCACGGCATCGACCGCGCTGTGGAAGCTGGTCAGGGTACCGTCGCCGATTTCGTCGATCATTCGCCCATTGAACTTCGGCAAGAAAGTTCGCAGCAGCGCGCGATGTTCGGCGACCGCACGCATCGCATGCGCTTCGTCGCGACCCATGATGGCGGTATAGCCCGCGATGTCGCTGAACATGATCGCGGCGAGCTCGCGCGTCGGATCACTGACGGTCGTATCGGGCGAAGTGGACAAAGGCTTCCCCCAAAGCTGGATCAAGCATCAGAACACATGCGCGCGGCGCAATATTACTTGCGCGGTTTACCGCATGCCCCGCAAAACTTCTGTCCCGCAGCGTTGTCGGCATTGCACTCGGAACCGCGCATGTAAGGTTGCGGCCCTATACTGGCCACAGATTTTAGTGGAAATCTATCGCCCGACTCGTCGAGCAGCGTTCGGAGATATTCGAAAAAGAAGGCGAGAAATCGTTAAGGAGAAGTTGGTCGGGACGGCGAGATTTGAACTCGCGACCCCTTGCACCCCAAGCGTGGCGGGGGGCTTTTGAGTCGGTATAAGTCGGTATCACTGGAAATGCCTCAAGCCCTTCTGCGCCAAGGGTTTTGTGCATTCCGAGTATGCGCCGGAGAGCGATCCTGAGCGGTACCAAAAAATATCGATTTGTATGCGGAGTGGGCACAAAATTGGGCACAATGATTCGCTTCAGGAGCGGCATCGCTATGAGGCTTCGCAGGCACATTTCCGAGAGGCTCACGGAGTGAATTCAACTCCATCGTTCTCGTTTCGGGTCCCACTTCCCTTCCGTACGACCGCTCAGAACCGGATCGAGGAATGTGGCAGCGGCTAGATATCCGTCTCGTAGTTCTGTGCTGATACCAACCTCGTTGGCCAATTTGCGGTATGGCACCGTCCATTCGGTCGGCGGCGGAGGGAGCGAGTTGGGAAGCGGATGTTGACGCCGTCCTTCGAAGACTCCGACGAACGCCGCGCGAAGCCGGCTGGCCTCGAGACTCATAGATTGCTTAACCAGAACGATATCGACGAGGTCTTTTGCGCGACTGCTTACGTGACCTCGTCCGTAGATTTTCGTGTAGGCGTGGACTTTTTCAGCAACGTGTTGTTCCAGCGGCAGAACTGGAACTGTGATCGGACCGATGCCCGCAAACTCCAGAAGATCTGTGGCAATGATTCTATCCGGTTGCCATCCCAGCGGATCCGAGAAAGCGATATCGACAATCACGTCCTCGAATCGTCTTCCACCTAGCTCGGCACGCACATGATACCTCATCGCGGCGCCTTCGAGCTCATCGCCAGGCGGTCCGACCTTCTCGATCACGAAGCTGAAGAAATCATCGAGCTGCACAGCTTGAACCGCAATCAGATCCGTGGTGGCTGCCTCTTCGCTATCGGTGCGAACGAGGTCCATGTCTTTCGTGGTCCTTGTGCGCGCACCAAGGCGAAAGTCGAGGGCCAGCGCGCCCTTGAGCACCCATCGTCGCGGGGCCGCGAGAGCCAAACGTGCGAGAAGACGATCAAAAACAACCGCCTTGCGCAGCCGGACGAGAGAACTGCCACTCTGGCGCGAACGGTCGAGAAGATGCTGCTCAAGAGCTTGGCGAAAAGCCGCTCCGCCTTTGTACTTCATCGCCGCCCCGTCTCGAGAGCTTCTCGAACAAGTCGTTCGATTCTTCCGCCGCGCAGCTTTGCCGCTCGTACCAGGCTTGATCGAGTCGCGATGCCTCGGTCCAGCGCTTGATGCACGGCAGACAGGATTTGTTCTAGCGCAGTTCCAGCCTCAGCGGCGTCCATGATAGACCGTACTGGACCCGTGAGTCGGATGCCCTCACGGGTCACGATATCTCCGTTGCCGATAGGCCGCGTCGTCGTATGAATCGCAACGCCTCGCCGCGCTCTGCGAAATCGTTTTGATCTCGGTACGGTAAGATGAACGACTTCCGGAACGACATCAGAAAGGCCAAGAAGGTCGAGAGCGCTTTCGTGCGAGACTATGGCGCTCTCCTTACCGGCCGCAAGCCATGCCGCGATCACATCCTCGCGTGGCGAACTGGGGTATTCCCGGATTCGGTAAAGTCCCTGCCGGACTCGAAGGAAACGCCCGGTCTTTGCGTGATGAGCAAGCAGCGCCCTACTGAAGCCACACGCTTGGGCTTGGGCTGAGGTGAAGTATCCCCCCTGCTCGGAGGCGATTTCAAAAAGACGCGAGCTCGGGGATGTCGAACTAGCGGCCCCGTTGTCATGCATTAGTCAAATAATACTTGACTTTAATATGACATCAAGAGCGATCTGCTCCTGGACGTTTGCGACTGCCTTGCACTCAACAGATTCCCAAGTCGGCGATCGACCACAATTTTGGAAAGTCGGCGATCGCCGACATTCCCCTTTATCGCTTCAATGGGCCGCGTCCGATCGGACGCGGAATCGCGCTGGCAAAGGAACGTGAGAAAGCAGCCGACAAGCTTCAATGTGGCCGCGTCCGATCGGACGCGGAATCCAGCAGCCGACATCAATTGGACTTGTCATTGAGATGGCTTCAATGTGGCCGCGTCCGATCGGACGCGGAATCTTCCTTGATGCCGTGCGGCAGGCGGCCGTGATGGCGCTTCAATGTGGCCGCGTCCGATCGGACGCGGAATCTGCGCCAGCTCGCGACGGCGCGCATCGCAGGTAACTCGCTTCAATGTGGCCGCGTCCGATCGGACGCGGAATCAGGGCATCGGCACTGCCGGTCAAGACCCGGTATTCACGCGAGCTTCAATGTGGCCGCGTCCGATCGGACGCGGAATCCAGCGATGCGCCCTGGACAGAGATGGCGAATTTGCAGGCTTCAATGTGGCCGCGTCCGATCGGACGCGGAATCAAGCCTCACTCGCCGGCGCGGATGATGCCGCGCTCATCGTGCTTCAATGTGGCCGCGTCCGATCGGACGCGGAATCAAGCCGGTAGCGCCGGACTGTTACGCGCTTGGTTACGACGCTTCAATGTGGCCGCGTCCGATCGGACGCGGAATCTTGGCCGATAGTAGCTGCGCTACGCGACGGGGACTTGCTTCAATGTGGCCGCGTCCGATCGGACGCGGAATCTCGCCGATGTGAGTAGAGCGGACCTATGGTCCGCTGCTTCAATGTGGCCGCGTCCGATCGGACGCGGAATCCTGTACGTCATCGCGAGCCACTCTGCCAGTAAGCGTTGCGGCTTCAATGTGGCCGCGTCCGATCGGACGCGGAATCATCTCCGGAAAGGACGCGGCCGTCAATTCGCGGCAGAGATAGCTTCAATGTGGCCGCGTCCGATCGGACGCGGAATCCGCCGCGGCTACGCCCGCTTCGCGTCTCTAATTGTTGCTTCAATGTGGCCGCGTCCGATCGGACGCGGAATCTTGGAGTGCCTGCTCCGGCGTGTAACCTTGTTTTACGCTTCAATGTGGCCGCGTCCGATCGGACGCGGAATCACCCAATGCGTGACCGAGCATATCGTGAACGCAGCGGGCTTCAATGTGGCCGCGTCCGATCGGACGCGGAATCGGCGGGACTCCCGGTTCCAGTATTCCACAGATACAGCTTCAATGTGGCCGCGTCCGATCGGACGCGGAATCCGTTCCGCCCGTAGCCGAATTTCTCCCACCTTGATGGGCTTCAATGTGGCCGCGTCCGATCGGACGCGGAATCCTGCGACAGTGGATGTCTCCCGTCGGCGATCAGTGCGCTTCAATGTGGCCGCGTCCGATCGGACGCGGAATCCGGAAGGCCTCGCGGTCGCTACCGCCTGCGGAAAATTGCTTCAATGTGGCCGCGTCCGATCGGACGCGGAATCACGCCAGTAAACTCTAAGTCACTCATAGTTGACTTGCTTCAATGTGGCCGCGTCCGATCGGACGCGGAATCGGAACCACCGGGACGCTGATGGGCGCGCAGTATTGGCTTCAATGTGGCCGCGTCCGATCGGACGCGGAATCGGGGAAAGAGCGAGCGAACGTCAATGCGTGGGAGGTGCTTCAATGTGGCCGCGTCCGATCGGACGCGGAATCTGCTTTATTCTCAGAGATCCCTCGTGCAAGAACCTGTGCTTCAATGTGGCCGCGTCCGATCGGACGCGGAATCAGCCCTTATCGCCTCTTCTCCCTCAATGAGCTCTCGCTTCAATGTGGCCGCGTCCGATCGGACGCGGAATCGGTGCGGATGTCCTGCCGCGTCTGCTCTTGACTGTTGTGCTTCAATGTGGCCGCGTCCGATCGGACGCGGAATCCTGAAAGCCTCGCTCTCCAGCACGCCGCAACAGATGGAGCTTCAATGTGGCCGCGTCCGATCGGACGCGGAATCGCGCTCAGGTGAGAGCACGGCGTTGCGACGCTGATGCTTCAATGTGGCCGCGTCCGATCGGACGCGGAATCGCCCCGAGGGCGGCAGCAGTTCTCACCGCCGTTTGAAAGGCTTCAATGTGGCCGCGTCCGATCGGACGCGGAATCACACCTAGCACCTGATAGGTCGTGAAGTCTTTGAATAGCTTCAATGTGGCCGCGTCCGATCGGACGCGGAATCTGGCGGATTTGCGCGCAAGGCGTTCGCGGTAGGGGGGCTTCAATGTGGCCGCGTCCGATCGGACGCGGAATCACACATAACGTGCTCGCGGAAACATCTCCATTTATGTAGCTTCAATGTGGCCGCGTCCGATCGGACGCGGAATCAACGATCTCAAGATGTGGAGGAGGAAGCGGAAGTGGAGCTTCAATGTGGCCGCGTCCGATCGGACGCGGAATCATCGACGTGCTGGCGGCAGTAGCTGAGAATCGCGGAAGCTTCAATGTGGCCGCGTCCGATCGGACGCGGAATCTGCGTACATCATCGCCGCCTCCACTTGGGCTGGTGCCCGCTTCAATGTGGCCGCGTCCGATCGGACGCGGAATCCCGTCTTCTGCAAGTATTCAATTTTCAAAGAGCTTTCGGCCGTATCGCGAGCGATGGCCGGTCCCGTCGCAGTTCTCAGCAGCCTCTCCCGTCCGATAGTCCTATACCGGAGCATTGGCAAGCCTTTTTCCTCCCGCGAGCGAGTGCCGGGTTTTCATCGTCACCTCGCCGCTCGCATCGGTCAGCGCGTTTCGAAGCCGACATATCGATGGGTTTCGCCGGTGAGCAATCTTCCAAGAAGTCTCGTCTGAATCTCCAGGACCCTCCGGTAATTCACTCGGTATCCGAACAGCGGATGCGTCACGAGCGCATCCATGCGCTGTTCGTACGCACGCAGAAAGCCCTTTCGCCCGCGCGGAGTGAGAGCGACGGCTGGACCGACGCGAATGAAGTCGGCGGTTGTGACCATCCCGGTGTTGATCGCACCGATAACAACAGAATCCGCGATCAGCGGTCTGAATTCCTCCATCAGGTCCAGAGCCAGCGCAGGACGGCCGAACCGAGGCTGATGGAAGAAACCGATAAACGGATCAAGGCCGACGCTGTGGCAAATGATGGTCAGGTCTTTGGCCAACATGCTGTAGGCGAACGAGAGCAGCGCGTTAACCGGATCGACTGGCGGGCGCCGATTCCGGCGGGTGAACTCGAACGTGAAGGGCGCATCGCTGCCCTCGTTCTCCGCCTTTACCAGGCCGGTGAAGTTGGCGAAGTAGATGCGAGCCGCATTGCCCTCGATCCCGAGAAGCTCATCGAGTTCCTCCGCGTTCATCGCGGCTTCGGCGTAGCGCTTGAGCTGTGCGAGCGCGATTGCGGGCGGCTCAATGTGGTTACGGCGAAGCAGCGTCCGTTGATTGCGAACCTTCGCGGCAACCAACTCGCGCGCCACCCCGAGGCAAAAGAACGCGTCTTCGGACAAGGCGAACTGCCGCTTTCGAAGGAAGACGTTCTTCAAACCGAGACCCTGCGTCAGACCATAGAACCATCCACCATAGGAGAAGTGCGCGACCGGTTTCTCCGCCCAGCACAATCCCTGAAGGGCCGCCGCGCTGAACTGCACATTTCCAAATACGTTTACCTGAGAGATCTCGCCGACGCGGACTTCCTGAACGGGTTTCTTGCGTTCCTTAATTTGAAGAACCTCGCCGCTCTTGCCGATAGTCAGGCCATGGCCCGTAACATAGAGCGGACGCAGATCATCGCGAGCTGGTACAAGCCGACGGACCGCCTCGTCTGACTGCGTCGGCACGCCATTCGTGTGCTCGCCGCCATCGAACAACGAAAGCTGTAAAGTCGGAGTAAACTCAGGCAGCGATTCAACAAGCGCCGTCTCATCAGGAAGGCAGATCCCGACCAGCGAGCATCGAGGGCACTTCGGGCTGTCCACCAGCGGTCGAGGAATTCTGCCACCCAGCGCGAGCGACCTCGCTGCACCCACTGCCGCAAGCGTTTCTGAAACGAGGGTCTCGTCGATGGCGATGCGCACCCGCTGGCGGGTCGCGTGGTAGTACGCGACCGCTTCCTCGCACTTGTAACCGTTGTCGCGAAGAATGAGTGCTTGCGCGCACAGTTGAGTGCGATCGGCCGGCCAAGCTTCCGGCCCTTCTTCGCCCTCGCGCGGACTTCCTTTCTTGTAGTCAACGGGCACGACCGATCCTGCGTCACCTTCGACGAGATCCATCTTTGCGATCAGGCGATGCGTTTCGCTGCTTAGGCTGACCGAGCGTGAATGGATCTGGGATTCCTGGTCCGGCGGAGGAAGCGGATCGGATTTGGTCTCGAGCTTCTCATGGCGGAGCTCGCCCTCGATCGTGTCGGCGCTGTGGGCGAAGATCCCCTCCACCCATTCGTAAAAGAAAAGGCGCGGGCAGTAGACGAACTCATTGAGCATCCGCGCCGGCAGATAGTCGGGAAGCTCTACCTCTACGCGTTGCTTCGGTTGCTCGGATTCGGGTTTCGAAATTAGCGCGAGTGGATTAGGCTTCGCCGTATCCCCCATCTGAATTTGGTCCCCCTCGTTAGGGTCGGTCGTCCTTCGTTCGCGACTCTGATTCGCCATCGACGACGATACAAGGGCTGTCGATCGGCGAATACGCCTGTCCCAACGCGGTTATGACGCGATCACCGCGTCCCTCAACCGGTCCCAGATCGACGAACAGGACTTGATCATCGCGATGGTCGATGATCTCGCTAAGAGCATGGCGGCAGCGGACGAGATCGGCGGGCGTGAATTGGCATTCGAAGATGGAGTATTGAAGATGATCACCGAAGTCGCGCATCGTCTTGTAAACCGTCTTCAACCGTTTGTCGTCGCGAATGTCGTAGCAGACCAGATATGTGTTGCGCATACATCTCCTAAATTCCCGGCCTCGGAACCCGACAAGCATAGGATCGAGGGGTCCTAATCCTGCCCCAATGAATTGCCGTTTACCGGCATAAAGAAACCCATCCCGAAATGGCTTGAATAGCCAAGTGCGATCGGGCCGCGCACCGGAAAGGCGAAGGTGAGCCGGAACGCGCCCGAGAGCCGTCTACCGCCGTCGTCGCCGCGCTTCCTACGGTATCGTTTGAACTGAATACTGCGCCAGCGCCTTGCAACCCGGAACACGTGGTTTGGGTCCCATTCTGGCTCGACCACGACCTCTGGCGCTAGCTCGCCGAACAGTTCCGGCCAGAGGCTAACCAATTGGGAGCGAAGATTGTCTCGCAGAAAATTCTCGCGTTGTTCGGGCCAACCCAGATCTATACGATGCTGCCCCCTCGTCTTCGCATATCGCGTCGCAATGTAGGGTGTCGCCGAGACCCATTGTCTCGAGGATTGCAGAGGGCGAGGGCAGTACTCGGCGGATGCCCCCATCCCAAGGAGCACGACCCGCAAAGGCTGCCGTTCCTCGCCTTCGCGCCCCGTACGAACTTCGCGCAGGAGGTCAAAAGCCCTCCTCTCGTCGCTCCCGAACCCTGCAGAAGCAAATACCGTCAAATGATCGAGCCTACCGTCGCCGTCCTCATCGCTTGGCAGGTAGTACGCATGGGTATGGTCGGCAAGAGGCTCATCGTGCTCGTTCTTGCCAGACAATACTTTAGAACGTCCTCGAACGCCGTCTTTCTCCGTCAGTCGCCCGTAGATTCCCATCAGCGCTCGCCGCGCCGCCTCCGCCACTGGGAGCGTCTCGGTTACCAGCGGGAGAACCGTTGAATCAAGAGCATAGCGTATGACTCGGATGGGCGGTCGCGAGGTCGGCCTGTTCGGTGGCTTACGCTCGACTTTGAAACAGTCACGCGGGCGCACGTAGGGAACCCAGCGTGAGCCCGGCGGATCTGACCATCGCTCCTTTTGCAATTGAAGGGTTTCACCGCAGAGGTTCCAAGCGGGATCGTAGACGGACGGTTGGCCGCTCTTCGGCTTCCCATTCTTCGCCCTTCTGATAACCGCCCCTGCGGCCGGTGGCACACTAGGATCCGTAAAGGCTCGCGCAGGGTCCGCACAAAGCAGACGGATTACTTCGCAGTTGCTGGGAGCTTCTTGGCCGAGCGGACGGCAGGTATATCCCGCTGAGCCTTCATCTTCTAGCAGCTCAGCGCCGCACCACGACTCGGAGCGGCCGAAGGTGTTGAGGTTGTGAAGGAGGCGGTCCAACAGCTCCCGCTGGTCATTATCCAAAGATGCGGCAGGCCAACGAACTATTAGGCGTGCAGAACGGGAGAGAGCGATGAAGGTATCGAAGACAAGGGTACGGTCGTCGGGGCCCTTTTTGAACCACGGCATAAAGTGCCGGGTATGGCCGGTTGAGGCGGCAGGAAGCTCAAACTCAGGCGGCTCGGCGAGAAGGCGTAGAATCGGCTCGATCTGCGATTGCGAGACCCCGGGCAAGGTGCGTTTCCAAGTTGCAACCAAGGCTCGGAGCACGCGCCAAGGCGACGGCGGCCATTCAACCGCGCCTTCATTGACATGCCGTCCCCACGGAGTGGCGTGATAGCGGCCAGCGAGAAATCTGATAGAGAATGCGATCACTGGTTTTCGGCGTCTTCGTCTGGCTCTTCCTCGTTCCCCACATCCGCCTCCTTATTCTTCTTTTTGCCGGGCCTCCATTCGATCTCGGTGATTGGAGGATCAGCAAAGTGAGGCCTGCAACTCTCGGTCAGCTGCTTGCATTCCATTAGCAGGTCATCCTCCATAGGAATCGTAAAGCCCCTCGGCGAAGTGGAAGTCAGCTCTCCGTCAGCCTTCAGGTCGCAAGCCGTGCGCAGACGCAGGCCCGTGGTGAGGAATCGCCTAATTTTAAACAACGAGAGTGCCGTCAACAGCTTTGTTACTTGATCGTCAAAGCCGTAACCACGCAGCAGAGCAAGGTCGAGGTTGAAATACGCCTTGATCTCCTTCGCAACGAACTCGGATCGGTGGAAAGGAACGTTGCCTTCTCCTCCTTTCAGCTCCGGTTGAACGATGTTGTTTTTGACGCCCCCACTCTCAGCGACGGCGACATCAGTTGCTTCGATAAAACCCGACAAAATGCGGGTCGCGCGCAGTCGCCCACCGATCTCCTCCAGGAAGCAACCGTGAATGAGGCTATTGGGGTCGTACTTGAGAAGGCCCAATTGAAACCTTTTCCAATCAACGCGGCCATCCTTCTCGTAGCCGATTTCTGCCGCGAACTCCTTGTTGAAAGTCTCGGCAGTAACTTTTCGCTTTCCATCGGTAACGGTAACTCGCCGCGACTCTTTCATCACATACTCTGAGTTAATCCGATGTGCTTCAAGAAGGGAATTACTTAGATGTTTGTTTTTTTCATCGACGATCTTTAAGTAAGGAAGACCGCGTAAATCAGAAATTAAGTCCTGCGCTGAGGAGTCCCAGCAGGCCAACTCCATCCGGTTGGCCACGGACTGGACAGATTCTACCAATAACATCTCGGTCCCGCCGGGAAGTGTGTAACGTGCCGCGCCTAGATCGGCGAAACCAGTAGGCTGGAAGCGATTCCCCTGAAGAGGTGACAGCCTCACCTCCATGAGAAGACGCGGGGCGTTCTTAAGCTGGTCATCGTATACGCTCACGGCACTATTCTCCCTCTCGAGTTTGTTGGGTGAGGTGATATGGGCTCGGCTGATCAGGTTTGTCGACATGCAAAATCAGTCGGACGAGCCGACTGATGGCATCGTCAGAGATCGGGATAAGCAAGGCGGCGGCTGATCGGTCGCCACCACCAGCGGAGGCGGGGCTGCCGAGTTCACACCATTCCCGATCACGGACTGGGTGACCTTGGACTGGCGCCGGCATCGGCTCCAGTCCCGAAGCTCGCAGGCGGCGCATAGCGATCGCGCACGCCTCGCCAACGTGCCCCGCGCGAAGCAAGGGCAGAATTGACGGCTCAGGCCGAATAACCTTGCCCACTTCGTTATCTCTTGAGAGGCGCGCAAAAAGCGCTGAGCCCTTACCTCTCTGGAGGACCAGAGGACGCGGCAAAAACAGCAATTTCAGGAGGGCGTACGCTCGCTCGACAACCGCCCCCTCGTCGTATTGCGTGATCTGCGACCCGGTTCGCCGCCGGTCGATTAGCATCAGCGCCCATATCATTTCCTCGGTGCGATTATCGTTCAGGTCGCCCGCGATGAACGCAGCGACCGCGCCGAGCGATACTGTGATATTGGAACCTAATGGCAGATGCTCACAGCCGGCTCGCTCGCCATCTAGGAGGCGGCGCTGGAGGACCGAAGCGAGATTCGTGGTCAGGTGTGCAGAGTTCCAAGTGACCGCTCGATCTTTTTCCGCCCAATTGTTGAAACGCCGCTTCCAGTCCACTGATTCAAGGTTGACACGCAGTGGCCCGATCTTCGCGTCATAGACGGAGGCCAGCCCACGTGCGATAGCAAACTCCGGGGAGCCGTCATCCGCCGCAGCGACCCATTCTGGTGATAGTCCGCTGAGAGGCCGAAGTTTGTGTTCATCTCTGAATCGGTCCGCTCTAGAAAGCGCCCGCTCAGTTCCTCCTAGAGCTAGCAGGACCTCCTGAAAACGCGTGGTGCCCTCGTACTTGCAAAACTCGAAGATGGCCGAGTCGATGCGTCGCAGGGCTGAGAGGAGCCGCGGCGGGGCGCCTTTCGCGTAACACGCGGAACGCAGATGGTCGAGCCAAACGTCGGCTTGGCGCAGGAGATCGGTGGCGGGACGCGCGGTGACCTCAAACCGGCCGAGTGGCGCGGCTAGGAACGCCTTCCCACTTCGCTTGAGGAAGCCAAACCTGGCGAATTCCGTGATACCGCGATCGACGCCCAAGCCGACCACAGCGCGGGCGAAATCCGTCCCGTTTCGCGCGGGCCGCCCGCCCACCTCCGCGCGAGCCTCACCAAATAGTTGACGAAGCTCAATAGCGCTCATCGGCCGTCTCCAAAGGGGAAGCCACAGTTCGCCGCGCGATTCGGATTCGTCCTCGGCCGCCGCAGAAGTAAAGCCGGCGCCTACCGCACGGACGGTGAACGGGAATGATGCACGCGTTGATCCCCCGGCACTTAAGCGCCGCACCGCCGCGCCAGCGAACAAGAGCGCACCCTCAATCATCAGGATGAAGTCCCAGGGATTATCTATCGAGTCGCCCTCCATTCCCTGTGTCGCGTTGGGACCGCCCGCCCGTCCGGGAGCAAACTGGCCAACGCTTGCGAAGATAAGTCTTGCCGGGGTTGCGAACAGCGCGTTTTCGATCAATGGGGCTCCGTCGGTAGCAGGCTTGGATGTGTGCAGACCTAGTAAGACAATCCGTTGCATGAAGTTCTGGCTGAAGTCGAGGCGTCCGTCATTGCCTCCGGTACCTAGCAATGGGGCAAAATTCTGTCCGTCCTCCTGGAGGACCATGGCCGCGTCTATCCACTCTACAACTTCATCAGAAAGCTCGCTCCGGTATCGCCGGATAAGGCGGGTCTTGTCGTCGTCACGCGGTTTCTCGGCGATTTTCTCTTCCTTGATGATTGCCTGGACGTTTCTTATAACCGCGGCGTAGGAGCCGACACGCGGAGACTTGCTTTCCTTGAGTGCGTCGACCGCCTTTCTGTTATCCTTATTGAAGAAGCCGGAACCTCCCGCCCAAGGTGCGACAATTGGGGTTGGCTTGTACTCCTCAAGAAAGAACCTCGAGAGCCCCTCACGGCCGAGGGAAGATCTCAGCCAAAAGACGTTCTTATTCCACCAGCCCCTTGCCTCGTGGTCTTTCTGCTCGCTCACCAGGCGCAGTATCCCGAGGCTTTTGAGGTAGGCCATCAAAGGCTCCGGCGCACATCCGGTAAGTTCGATCTCTTGTTGAGGAGCGTCAGTCATGGTGGCGTTGCTCGCTCCTATCACCTTCTGGCGTTAGCACCTTTGCTTCTGGCTCTTCGGCCGCGCGGCTTGCTCGCATGTCGGCTGCGCGCAGGACTGCTTCGAGATAGGTAAGACGGAAAGGTCCCAAGTCATCCCGTAGACGGAGCATCCGATCAGCCCACGAGAGTTGTCCTTCAAATGGGGCGTCTGAGCATAGCCCAAGTTCCATCGGTTCCAGCGAGAGCACTACGCCTGGTGCTGTTACGCCGCCGCCCAAGTCGGTTTCAGGCAACTCGTCGCCGTCCCAAACGCCCCGAGCGAATCGTCTCACGTTACCGTTCGAGCTCACTTTGGCTCGTGGATGAGTTTCGTTGGGTAACGAACGAATTGAGCCACGGACCTTGCCGTGATGGGCGGCTACCAGGTAGGCGACCAAGTCGCGAAGTGCGTTGGGCACTTCATCGTTGCGAGGATCGATAACCGACAGTGCCGAAGCCAGCTCGTGACGAAAATGGTGCCGTCCTTCCTTCGGCAACCAACCGTAGGTTCGCCAGAACCCGCGCTCGATCAGTTGCTTCTCTTTCCACACATCATCCGGCGCCTTCGCAACAAATCGACAGTTGGTCCATTGTGGCGGTCGCTTGAGCCGGGTTATCGTTTCGCCATTGCGGTCCAATGTTTGGCCATCGTCGATAGCGTTCTGGAATATCTGGTGCGCCTTTCCTCGATCGTGCCACCGCGCGGCGTGCAGGATTGGCTCGGCCTCGTCTTTGGAGAGCGGCAAAGCTGGTACGAGTCTCTTCACTTCCGCAACAACATCATCTGAATGCTGAGCGATCGTCTGCCACACTTGGATACGTGACGTTTTGTCACCGTCGGTACCGTCGGGAGGCTCCTGATTTTTGCTGGCCGGAGGCGATTTAACGAATTTGTCGCTCCGCCTGTCCCATCCTCGTTCGGGAGAATAACCGCCTGCTCGCGCGTCGATGAGGAATGTCTGGCCCGGTACGATTCGGCTCGGTCGTGCCTGCTCCCACTTTTTTTCGAGAAAATTCCATCGCCACACCTGGCCGGAATGTACTGCGACAAAATCCCTGAATCCGGGATTGCTGTTGCTGCCAATTGGCGCGGGGCACAGTTCCAAGCGCGACGGCGCCGATTCAGCCTGCTTGTTATCTCCTTCTTCCGGCGAGGTTCCGTAGTCGCGCCAGAACACCCGCACGTCGCTCTCGTCCGCGCCGCGCACATACCGGTCGATATCGATGTCGTTACCCGCCAGGTCCGGTGTGGTATCGAATAGCTCGACAAGGGTTCGCTCTCGAATCACCTCGGTGCGTGGAAACGTCATCTTTACGTCTTCGGGCAACTGCGAGATGCCGACGTCTCGACATTTCTTCAGAACCCTTCTCGCCGCGTCCAGTTCGTCCTTGTCGTATGGAGCAGCGGCAGCTTCGTCATCCTGCGCAACGTCGACCCAGAACACTGAAGCCTCGGTCCTTGAGTATTCGCCACGACGATTACAGCGACCGAAGCGCTGCACCAGGGACGACCAGGGAGCGAGCTCGGAAAATAGCGTCTGAGCGGAAACGTCCACTCCGGCTTCGACTACTTGGGTTGAGACAACTATTGTTCCGGCCTCGCCCGGCTCGGTTTTCAAAAGGAAATCGACCTTCTCTTTACGCTCCCCCGGCCGGAATCGCGAATGCAACAGCGCGATCGGCAGGTTCGGATGTTCTTCCCTTTTTGCCTTCTCAAGGTGCTCATAAAGCGCAAGCGCTTTCCTCACAGTGTTGACCACGACCAGGGTTCGGCTGCCCGGCTTATGAGCGTTGAGCACCTCAAGAGCGAGCGCTGTTGTGTCTCCGCACGTGTTTTTCGCTCGGATCAAGGGCTTCGGCGCATCAATTACGTTCTTCAAACCGCCCGACTTGTCCTTGGCCGTAAGTTCGAACAGCTCTGCAGCGCTGGGATCGAAGTCGACAGTTCTAAGCCATGAGGGATGAAGCGTGGCGCTCATCCACAGAGCGGAAAGCGCGCCGTGGGTAGCAAAACGTGTACGAAAAGAATCGAGTTGCGCGGTCGTCGCCAGTCCTGGCCCCATCAGCTGCACTTCGTCTAGAACCCAGCGGCAGTCGTTGTTGAGCAACGCGAACTGTATCGGCCAACGGGATCGGCTTGCCGCGTATCCGCGGTTGAGTGCGCGCGACAGCAACATGTCCTGAGTCCCGACGACGACCGCATCTCGTTCGGGGCAAAGATCCCAATCGTTCTCATCTTCTCCACCCATAAGCACGACGAGTCCGATTTCGCTCTGCAGATTGAGAGTCGTTAGCCAGGCCGTCACGGAATCGCGCGTCTGCTCGACCAAGACCCTCATTGGTAGGCAGTAAACGAGCCTTCGCGCAGTTTGGTTGCCAATTTCAGCGCCAGCGAACCTCCGCCGCCACAGCCAAGAGAAAAATGCCGCCGCCGTTTTGCCCGAGCCCGTCGGGACGTTCACGAATGTTCGTGACGATTCGCTAGCGGCCAGCCGCTCCTGATACGGAAACGGCGAACGACCGGTAGCCTTCGAGAACAACTCACGAAACGTCGGCACTGCAAGCCTCCTGTTCAATGCTCGCTTATTGATAAGGCGCAGGCCAGTCAGGAGCGCGCAAGCGAACTCCCTCCGCCATCAAACGACGAGCAACCCGCGAAATCCTAGGACTCGGCACCCTTACAAGCAAGACACTCGCGAGCGATGACGGTGCAACAACCGGCTAGCATCGAGCGAGCGCGCCCGACGATTGACGATTCCCCCTCCGCCCGATTGTCGCTCTTGACATAAATTACATAATTGCATAATTCTCTCTTACAGACACGTAGGCACACGTTGCTCAGCAGCCAGCGTTTTGCGGGCTGGGAGTTCCAATGAAGAAAACATTTCAGGGTACCACTTTCATTCCGCTGACCGTCAGTCTGATCACCGCCCTCTTCCTGCAGGGCAGCCCGTGCTTTGCCGCGACTAGTGCCGGCGCTTTGCCTTGGGACCAAACGCTGACTGCCTTGCAGGACATCATCGCCGGTCCGGTGGCTCACGCGGCAATCGTCCTGAACTTTGCCTGCTCAGCAATCCTGTACGCGCTTGGAAGCAGGCAATTCGCAGGCCGTTTGTTGGCTGGCGGGTTCGCGAGTTGTGCTGCGCTCATCGCTGTCCGCTTCCTGTCTTACGTCTTTCCATTCTGACGAATGATTCCAGAGACCAATTTTGTGGAGGTTCCCATGAAACTCGCACGCATCACCAAGCCCCTTCGTTCAGTTCAAGTGCGCGTCATGATGGCTGGCGACCTCAACGCCAACCTCGAGCGTTACGCGCAATATTACGCGCACGTTCATGGCGACTCCGCGGACATGAGGGCGCTCATTACGGAGATCCTCCGCGCCTTCCTCGACGCCGACCGTGAGTTCCAGTCGTGGTCGCGCTCCGGCGACAAGACTCAGGCACGCCGCAGCGCCGCTCCGTCTTCATCCAACGGCAGCACCAAGATTCAACCATGACTAGGCCTAACGAGGTACCCGCTGACGTGCTTCGCACGTGTTTGGAAGTGACACGTCACTCATCCCTTGGGATGACCGAGGTGTACCGCAGCGTACACGGCCCATAGGATAGTGGAGCGATCACCGTTGCTTTCTCGTACACGTCGGCGTGTACGCGATTCGCGACCTCGCAAAGCACGTCAGCCTAAGTATCCGGATTCATTGGAGTGTACGGCGTGTACGCCGACAGATTTTGAAGAGAAGTCCGATGGCAGAGATTGCATATACCGTCCGCCTCGCGCCGGAGCTTCTGGAGCGGATCGAAAGAATAGCGCGGGAGAGAGGCGTCGCCGCACGCAAACTGATCCGCGCCGTGCTCGCCCAGCACTTCGGAGAGAACGGGAACGGGTCAGAGGAAAATCAGGAGCTCCCGAGATCGATGCCGCAGCATGCTCTCGATCAGATTCTCTTCGATGTAACGCGCACGCGGCTCACCCTCCAGCACCTGCTCGACCAGCAGGTCGGCTCCGAGACGACCGATCAGATTCGCCAGACCGCTCAAGCCGAAGCCGAGCGCTATATGCAGAAGGTTGCGGGGAAGCCAAGCATATGAACCTCTCGCATTCGGTCTTCAGATACGAAGCGCGCCGGGGTCAAACAGCGATCGCGTTGCGGCTCATTCTTCGCTTTCTGCTCCTATGGTTCGCGGTCTGGGCGGCGTCAGATCTCTTCTTCGTCTGGTACCGGACGGGCCGCCTTGGCTCCGCGCAACACGAGTTTTTCGGGCGCTGGTTTCTCGCCTGGTTCTTCATCCAAAAGCTCCCGCTTCCCTTCCTATCGCTGCCCTACGGAAACGGCCGCTATACGATCGGCAGCATGTACCTCTTCCTGAATCAGCGATTTTATTTGGGGCACTCGTTCGGAGAATGGTTCGCTTTCTACAGCCTTTGGGGAGCGGTTCCAGCGAGCATGACCCTCGTCGCGGTGACTTATCTCCTTGTTCGCGACTCCGAAAGGCGTGCTGAAGGTGCGCACCTTCGCGGCCTCAAGCTGATCACGCCCCGCCGCCTCTCGCGTCACCTTCGCCGCTCGACTTTGCGAGGTGACCGGCCCGGCATCGAGCTCGCCCGAGTGCGGCTGCCACGTTCGATGGAATGCGAGCACTTCCTGATCACCGGCGCGACCGGAGCAGGCAAGTCGATGGCGATTCGTTCACTGCTGCGCCAGATTCAGATGCGCGGCGACCTCGCGATCATCATCGATCCTGAATGCGAATATGTTTCCGAATTCTATCGGCCCGTGCGCGGTGACCTGATCCTTAATCCCGTCGACGAGCGCTGTCCTTACTGGTCTCCGTGGCTGGAATTGAGCGAGCGATACTATCAGGCTGACGCGGCCACCCTCGCCGCCTCGCTTATTCCCGAGCCCCCTCGCGGATACGAAAGCGGGTCGGATCACTTCTTCCGGCAGTCGAGCCGCACCCTCCTTGAAAGCCTGCTCCAGATCGCAGTATCGCGAGAGCCGCAGAGCATTCCCAAGCTGCTCGAACTGAGTCGCGACCAGTTGAAGCAGACGCTCTCCGGCACGCCGGCCTTCAGCCTGATTGACCCCGGAGCGCATGAGCAGGGCGCCGGCATCATCGCGACCGTCGCCAACGCGACCCGACCTTTTCTTTATCTGCCGCCGCCGGATGGAAGATCTCCATGGAGCGCTCGCGAGTGGACTGAGAACCCCGAAGGATGGCTGTTCCTCACCATGCGCGATGCCTCGAACTCCGCCTCGCTACCCCTCGCGAATCTGTGGCTCGACTTGATCGTCGGAAGGTTGATCAACTCCGGCAACCAACGCCGCAGGGTCTGGATCGTGGTGGACGAGCTCCCTGTTTTGGGCCGCCAGGCGAAGCTCGAGATGCTGGTCACGCGCGGAAGAAAGCGCGGACTCGCCGCAGTGCTGGGCTTCCAGAGCATTGCGCAGCTGCGACGGATCTACGGTCATGAGCAGGCGGCGGTGCTCGCTTCGATGCCTTCGACCAAGCTGCTGCTTCGCGTGGACGAGCCCGAGACGGCGACCTTCATCGCACGGCAGATCGGTGATCGCGAAGCACTCCACGGCGAGATCGGTATGAGCACCGGAGAGCACGCCAACCGCTTCAGTCTCAATCCTTCACGGCGCACGGAGCCTGTGGTGATGGCGGCGGAGATTCAACGGTTGCCGAGGCTGGAGGGTTATCTTTGCATCGCCGGACTCGATCGCGCCCGCGTCAAGGTGAAGCCTTGCCCGGCGTTTGGACGGCAGGTGGAGTTCATCGCGCGCGCTCTGCCGAGGCCGTCGATCAGCGAACACAACCCAGAGGACGGACACCTCAAATTGGTGTTCGATCCGCCCTCTGCCGGCGTTGGCAGCGTGCCCAGTCCGGTGAGGATTCAAGACTGATGCTCGCGATGTCTAAAGGTGCGCTGACTGCCGCGCAGGCTGAGACTTACTACGAAGAGAAGTACTCCCGCGACGACTACTACAGCGAGGAACAGCGCGTTGTCGGCCAGTGGTTCGGACGCGGCGCGGAGGAGTTGGGCCTCTCGGGCGAGGTCGTTCCTGAAGATTTTCGAGCCGTGCTTCGCGGCATTGATCCGAGTTCCAAAGCGGTACTCGTTCACAAAGCGAACGGCTATGACGACCGGCGAGCGGGCTGGGACGCGACTTTCAACGCGCCCAAATCGGTAAGCGTTCAAGGGCTGGCCGGTGGAGATCGGCGTTTGACCGACGCGCATCGTGAGGCAGTCTCGCGCGCGCTGCGCGAGCTTGAGCAGTACGCGCTGTCGCGCCGCCGCGGCGGGAGCGAATGGGTCGTCACAGGCAATGTCGTCGCTGCCCGCTTCGACCATATCGCCGCACGACCCGCGAGCGGCGCGGACGACGGCTACGGTCCCGACCCCCATTTGCACACCCATGTGGTCATCGCGAACATGACCCGCCGCCCGGACGGAGAGTGGCGCGGAGTCGATCCGATCGAGATCTATCGGTCTCAAAGCTTCGCGACCGCGGTCTACCGATCCGAACTGGCGCGCGAAGTCCAGCGGCTCGGATACGAAATTAGAATCGCGGGACGTGACGGACGTTGGGAGCTGGAGGGCTACACCCGGGAACAGGTGATGGCGTTTTCTCGCCGCCGCCAGGACATCGAGCAGACCCTCACTCGCGAGGGTTTGTCAGGTGCTGCCGCGGCGCAAACCGTCGCCCATCGGACGAGGCTCGCAAAAGAACATCGCGACGAACAGAGCCTCAGAGCGGAATGGCGCTCGCGTGCCGATGAGTACGGTATCGAGGTTGACCGTCATCTTTCACATTCACGAGCGCTCGGCCCCATCCAATTCGGCGCGGCCCACAATGCAAACGAAGCGGTCCGCTATAGCATCGCTGAGCACAGCGAACGCGAGGCCGTCATCGATCGCCGTGCCATCGAAGCGACGGCGCTGCAGCACGCGATGGGAAGCGTTGAGCTCGGTCAGGTTCGAGCGGAAAGCCAACATTTCGAACAGGCCGGCCATCTCGTCGCGGTGGGCAGCGCGGTCAATTGCCCACGCGGCACATATACGACACCCGAGATGATCGCGCTTGAGCGCCAGAACATCGAGCTGATGAGGACCGGCCAAGGCAGGGCATCCGCGATAGGTAAACCAAACGAGATCCGGCGATGGGCGAACCAACGTGGATTGCTTCCCGATCAGTCAGCGGTGGCAGACCTAACGCTTTCGTCGAATGACTGGATCACCTCGATCGAAGGTCGCGCGGGCGCGGCGAAGACCACGACCGTCGGCGCCATCCGCGAATTGGCCGAGCAGCAGGGATATTCAGTGCAGGGGTTCGCGCCGACGACTCGTGCGGTCAAATCGCTCTCGGAGGCCGGCGTAGACGCGCGAACGGTCGCCGGTCTTCTCGAAAGCCAACCGCTGCCCCAGGATACGAAACAGATCTGGATCGTCGATGAGTCGAGCCTGCTGCCAACGCGGCAGGTCAATCGCCTCCTCCATCGAGCGAAGGACGAGGGCGTCAACCGAATCATATTCGTCGGCGATCAACGGCAGCATCATGCAATCGAGGCGGGGCGACCGATCCACCAGATGCAGGAGGCCGGAATGGTCGTTGCCTGTTTGGAGACGATTCGGCGCCAGCGCGATCCGGAGCTCCGAGAAGCGGTTACCCGTGCGGCCAACGGCGAGATCGCGGAGTCGCTGGCGATCCTCGATCGCCGCGGGGATATCCGCGAGGTTGGCAATTTTGATGTGCGGCGGGCCAGAATCGCACGCGATTACGCCACCGCTCAGGAATCAGGGCAGCGCGTTCTCGTTGTCAGTCCCGCAAACGAAGAGCGCCGGAAGCTTAACGAAGCGATTCGCGCAGAGTTGATCGCACGCGGCCATGTCGCACGGGTCGGGCAGGAACACACCATTCTGGTAAATCGCGGCCTTTCCGGTTCACAGCGGACCATGGCCTACAACCACGAGGAAGGAGACGTTGTGCGCTTCACCCGCGGAAGCAAGCAACTGAACATTGCAAAGGGCGATTACGCCCGAGTCGAAACGATCGACCGAGTATCGAACTCTCTCACGCTCGCTACCGAAGACGGCCGAAAAGTCACCTACAATCCGGTTCGGCTGTTCGGCGTTGAGGTGTTCCGCGAAGAGCGTCGTATCCTGGCGCGCGGGGATCGAATCCAGTTCCGCGCACCCGACCGGGCGCTCGGCATTGCCAATGGCGAATTCGCTTCGATCGCGGCCCTTGACGATCGGAAGGTGGCATTGCGTCTCGACAGTGGCAAAGAGCTCAGCATCGCGCGCAATCGCCTACGCCACATCGATCATGGATACGCGTCAACTTCGCATTCAGCGCAGGGCGCGACCGTGGATCGGGTCATCGTCAACATCGATACACAGCTCTCGGCCGAGCTAGTCAATAGCAAACAGTTCTATGTTTCGATCAGCCGCGCCAGAAATTCTCTCGCCATCTATACCGATGACCAGACTCAGCTTGCCCGCGCGGTAAGTCGCAGCCGCGAGAAGTCCACGGCCATCGAACATTCACTCAATCATCGCCAGCCCGCGTTTGCCATAGTCCCCGACGCTCCAAGAGCCAGCATTTCGCGTGGACCGGCGATCAACAGCCAATCTCAACCTCCCTCGCGCGGTATTCGCCGTTAAATTCGGTGGCGCTCGCTCCACTGGCACGACGCGCCGCCGCCTGACGGCGGTCGCTTCGCTCGGCACGCCGTGCAGCGCTCCGCTCGTGCATCCCGGATCTTCGCGCGCTCCCTCAATTCGAGTGCAGAGAGCGCGCCTCTAAAAATGCTCGCTTACTTCATATCGGGAGTCGTCCTGCCCTGCGGGAAGCGGACGCAGACCGAGCAAGACGTCTCATTTTATGCGTTTTCATAATTCCACGATTGTGGCTTTCGATGACATCCGATGCGCACTTCAGTAATATGTTCCGAGGAGGCGCGGCGGCGGTATTTTGAATGAAAACATTCGGCCAGGTGCTCAGGGAAGCTCGAAAGAAAGCAGGTATCACGCAAAGAGAACTCGCTGCGCGCCTCAAGCGCGAAGACGGACGGGCCGTCGATCCCCCATACCTCAACGCGGTCGAGCATGACCATCGTTACCCGCCCGAAGATTTTCTGATCGAACAGATCGCGAAGATTGTCGGCGTCTCTGCGGATGTGCTCTACTTCCACGCCAACCGTCAGCCGCCCGACGTGAAGTCCGAGACCCATGAGGCGCGACTCGAAGCCGCCTACCGAGCATTCCGCAAGGCGCTGGGGGTGAAATCGCCCGGTAAGCGAAAATGAAGTTGCTTCGCGACCCGCTTGGACGCCCAATCAAGCGCCTTTATTTTACCGCCGAGGAGCTTGACGAACGCTGCGAACGGAAGATCGCCGACTTCATGAACGATCACTGCGGCGGGTTCAGGCTACCCGTTCCGACCGACGACATTGTTCGGATGATCGAAGTTGACACCGATGATCTCGATCTCTATGCGAATCTGCCGGAGGGGGTGGACGCGCATACCGACTATTTCATCGATCGCAACCCGAGGGTGAAAGTGGCGGCGCGACTCTCGGACCCACGATACGAAAATCGGCTCCGAACTACTCTCGCGCACGAATACGGCCACGTCTGGTTGCATGCTCCGCTTTGGCGCAAGCCAGCATCCGAGTCCGATCGCCGTCCCGCCGCACGTTCATGGCGCTGCGAACGCGAGACCATCGTGACGGCGCCCGACAACGACTGGATGGAATGGCAAGCGGGTTACGTTTGCGGCGCCCTGTTGATGCCCCGAACTGAAATAGTGTTGCTCGCAAACGCGATTGCGTCGCGGAATAGCACGAACCTCCCGCTTCGCTCCGATACCGAAGCAGTCCCTGAGCTGATTGCTCAGGTTATGCGGCGTTGCAGGGTCTCGGAGCAGGCCGCACGCATCAGGCTTGCGCGTCTCATGGTGGTCTCCGAAGTGGAAGCCGGCCGATAGCTGAATTATACAATTTGACAATTACGTGAAGAGCAATCTATGATGCACGTTGACGATGGCGGAGTACCCATCGTTCTTCATACATCGAGGTGTTTTGTCATGTCAGCAGTTCAAGTCAGTTCTCACCCCCAAACCGCCAATTTAGAAACCAGGTGCCCGAAGCTCGGCTGGACGTTCGACGAGTTGGCGCGCAGCCTTAGCGTCTCTGTGCCATTCCTACGGCTCGAAGTTCGGCGCGGACGCTTGAAGGCAGCGCGTCTGGGTCGCCGCGTGGTCTTGCTCGACGTTGAAGTCCGTCGCTATTTGGCCGATGCGAGCAACGGGAATTCGCGGAGGTAGCGAGCGATGAGCGTTTACAAGCGCGGCAATACATGGTGGTACAAGTTCCGGTTCCAGGAACAAGACATTCGCGAGTCTGCCAAAACCTCCTCGAAGACAATTGCGCGCGAGGCGGAACGAGCCCGGCGAAGAGACCTCGAGCTCGGTGTGAACCGGATAGCGAAACGTGAGCGAATGCCGCTGTTCAAGATTGCTGCCGAGGAATGGTTGAACTCGAAAAACGCGCTCACCCCCGCAGGTCGCGAATACTACAGTATCAACAAGAAAAAGCTCGTCGAGGAGTTTGGCGCGAGGCTGGTATCTGATATCACGCGGACAGACGTTGCAAACCTTCAAAAGAAGAGGCTTGAGGCAGGCAAATCAGCCCGAACAGTGAATTGCGAGATCGCAACGCTGCGGGCAATCCTCAAGCACTTCGGACTCTGGACCTCAATTGCGAATCGCGTCCAGTTCCTCCGCGAGCATACGGAAGCCGGCAAGGCGCTGTCGATTGAAGACGAGAATCGACTACTCGCAGAAACCGCGAGAAGTCCGTCGCCGTCACTTTTCACATTTTTCATCTTGTCGCTCGATGCAGGCCTCCGTCCGTCTGAGACTCGTTCCTTACGCCGGCGCGATCTTCGGCTCAGATGGCAGAATGGAGCAATCATCGAAGGCGAGATCGTGGTCGTAAGGTCGAAAACTGAAGCTGGGACGGGTCGCGTAGTTCCATTGACCAGCCGCGCCCGCGCGGCGTTGACCCTATGGTGGGGACGATTCCCTGACGCGAGCCCGGATGCGTTTCTTTTCCCTTATCATCATGTGGGCGTGGCCCACGGCAGCAAACCCAAATCTTGGTTATGGGGCGTCGATACGAGCCGGCCGATGACGAGGGCCAGCTACAAGCGCGCGTTCGATACCGCCCGTACCAACGCCAAGGTTGATTGTCGCTTTTACGATGCTCGACACACGTTCGTCACTCGACTCGCCGAAAATCCAGCGGTCTCAGTTGAGACCATCCGGCAGCTCGCCGGTCACGTGAGCGAACGTATGTTGTCGCGCTATGCGCACATCCGTGCACAAGCGCGTCGAGACGCGATTGCGACGCTGGAAAACGTCCAAGTTTCTGGCGAGTGGGCACAAAAATGGGCACAATCCGAGGTTGGCGCACTGGAAGAGAGTAAATCGCCGCTGAGAAACTGAGGGATTTTAAGGGGTTTTTTTGGTCGGGACGGCGAGATTTGAACTCGCGACCCCTTGCACCCCAAGCAAGTGCGCTACCAGTCTGCGCCACGCCCCGACCGCGAGGCCTTAGTATAGCGGTCGCGGGTCCATAGCAGAAACCGCGACGCGCCACTTAATGAGTCGATCGCGCACCCGCGACGATCATTGAACCCCGCCCTGGGTCTCCTCACACAATTTTTCGATCGCGTCTAATCGAGACACGGCGCGCTGCATCTCAACCAGTTTTACGGCTACGCGCGCTGGCGAAAGGCCCGCGTCGAGCTGATTCTGAATCTGGGACGCGAAAACGTTCTCAAGAGTGCTGTCATGGCACCAGCCCATCGCGACCATTTCGCTGCCGTCGAAGACTTTGCAGGTCGTCCTTACGTCGAAGTGTCCCTCGTCCAGATCCACCGTTTGCGTCTCAAACGTGAACGTCAATTCCCCCGCCATCGCGAACTTATCCCTCCCGACTTTTTTGGTGGCCCGACTTTTTGCGGCCCGATTTTTCGTGGCGGAAATGCCGCGAAGTCGATGGACGGTGCAGATGCGGTTCAGGAATGCGTAAGGGCAGGTAGATGCTGGTCCGGCAGTTCCGTTCAGCCGTCAAAACCTAATGTATGTGGCATCGGCACGCAAGCAGGCACGCCGATGCCGCCAACCGCAAACGAGCGTTACGGCTTCTTCTTCGGCGCCACGCGCGGACGCCATTGCGAGTACGAGCGCAAATCGACTTGGAACGTCCACGAATCTTTCGGCTGGTGAATCAGATGGAGGATCTCTTCGCAGATACGCTTGGGCGAGACGAACCATGACGGATCGACTTCGGGCATCGATTCGCGCACCCGCGCGCTGTCGACCGCGCCATCGACATCGAGCGCCGCGGTATGCACTCCGAGGTGGCCGAACTCATAGGCGAGCGATTCCGCGATCGCGCGCTGCGCCAGCTTCGATCCGGTGTAGGCGGAATACTGCGCAGGACCGCCGCGAGTCTCGGAGCCAAGCACGAAGATGATCGTGCCATCGCGGCGCTCGGCCATCTTGGCAACCACCGCCTGCGAGCAGAAAAACGGGCCATAGCAATTCACCTTGAACTGGAAGTCGAATTCATCTTCCGCGATCTCGGTGAATTTCTTTTTGAGATATGCGCCGGCGTTGTTGATCAGCACCGAGATCGGGCCGAGTTCGCGCTCGATGGTCTCCACCGCCGATAGCACCGCCGCGCGATTCGAGACGTCGGTGGGCGTGACGACGGCCTTGCCGCCGGCTTTGCGGATCAGTTCGGCGGTTTCATCGAGCTGCGATTTGGTGCGCGCGATGAGGCCGCATGCGTAGCCGTCTTTGGCGAGAGCCTGTGCGATATCGCGGCCGATTCCCCGGCCCGCGCCGGTGACGAGAGCAACTTTGGTGTCCGACATGGCGCAGAATCTTAGCGGTATCCCAAAAGATATCCAATGACGGTGGAAACCGAGCCAGACGACGGAATCGGTGGATTCGTTGCAAGGTGAGAGCAACGCCCCGCCGTAGTTAGCGATGACGTGCTGTGGTCGCTTGATGAGGTGGGGCAGATCGGAGTTAAAATGAAGTATCACGAACCTTCTCGAGGAAACCCGATGACCCAACCCCCTGCGCACCTACGGTTTCGGCATCGTCCTGCGGTGGTCCGCTGTCAATTCGGCAGCTGTCAGCGCGCTGGCAGAGCGCGGACAATTTCTTATTACGATCAGCGAAGCAAGCTACTATCGCTTCATCCGCGGGTCTGCGATGAGCATTATCGTGACCTGCCGAATGTAAATGGCGTCGTGACGGCGTGGCTCAATAATCTTCGAGGATCTTCCAACTAATCCACCGTCCGTTTTTCGAAAATGGGTTTGCGTCAATATGGCGTGGTGATAGCCTGCAAGCTGAAGGCTGTCATGAACATTCGTACCGTATGCAGGCTGATTTTCCTCGCTACGCTGGCGGCGATGCTCGCGAATGCTCCCAGAGCGATCGCGGGCGACCTCGACGATAGCGCTGACGTCCCCGATTCCAGCACGCTCGCTGATTCTTCGCCGCCCAATCAGGTCCTCGAAATTCCCCAGCAATGCGATCAGGCTGATGTCGCGGTGCTCTGCGATCGCTCCTCGGATGATTCGACGCCGTCCGCCGATGACGAGAGCGTTGCGAATAACCCCGATCTCGGATCGGTCTACGATTACGCCAACCAGAACATCGTCAACGACGCTTCGGCGGCGGGCACCATGAATCTGCCGGTCGGGATCTATTCGCCGACGGTGCTGTCGCCTGCGCCAATGATCGTGTCCTCTGAGCCAACCGGACCCGGCGCATACCAACAATGGGCGGGCGGTCCCGGGGCATATCAGCAGTGGAGCAGCGGGCCCGGCATCTATCAACCTATGACTCCGGCCCCCGCGTACATTCAGCCAATGCCGCTCGGATACCATCCGTACGGCGTCGGTAGCAGCTTTGGTCCGCGTCCGTTCGTTGGCGGCGGTTTCCGGCATCGATAGAATCATCATGCTGGTCACTATCGACGTCAGTAATAATCAGACCGTGTTCGGAATTTATGCGGGCGACCGCCTGACGCATCACTGGCGCATCTCGACCAATCTCGAGCGCACCACCGATGAGCATGGCGCGATTCTCAGCACCCTGATGCATTCGGCCCGCCTGGAAGTTCCGATTCGTCCTGAGGGCGTGGCGATCTCATGCTCGGTGCCGCCGCTTAACCAGGTGATGGAACAACTGTCGGTCCGCTACTTCAATTGCGCGCCGCTCATCGTCGGCCCCGGCATCAAGACCGGGATGCCGATTCTGTATGAGAATCCCAAAGAGGTTGGCGCCGATCGCATCGTCAATGCGGTCGCGGCCTACGATCATTTTGCCACCGCATGCATCGTGGTGGATTTCGGCACCGCGACCACGCTCGACTATGTCACGGGGCGCGGCGAGTACGCGGGTGGCGCGATCGCTCCCGGCCTTGCGGTTTCGATGGATGCACTGATTCAGCATGCGGCGAAGCTCTACCACGTCGAGTTGGCGCGCCCCAAGGAAACCATCGGCAGGACTACTATCGGTGCGATCCAATCCGGGCTGGTTTTCGGCTATACCTCGCTGGTAGATGGACTGGTGGCGAGGATTCGCAAGGAGCGCGGCGAGAAGATTCATGTAATCGCGACCGGCGGCCTCGCGGAGCTGATCGCACCGGAGTCCGAAACGATCGAGGAAGTAGATGAGTTCCTGACGCTGAAAGGATTGCGACTTATCTTCGAGCGCAATCATCGATAGAATTCGCGGGCAAAGTCTTCGGGAGAACCAGATGGAAAAGCAGCCGGGGCGGATCGTTACCGATTCCATGATCGGAATGAAACTGCCCGACTTCGCGCGCCACTCAGATCGCGTCGCCACCGTGCTCGGCCATAATCCTTCGCCGTTCACCGGACCCGGCACCAACACCTGGCTCATCGGTACCGGCGAGCGGCCGCTGCTGCTCGATACGGGGCAGGGCGTGCCGATCTGGATCGACCTGCTCGACGCCGCCCTCAAGGAATTATTCCATAGCGACGATATCGATCGCATTGTGCTCACGCATGCGCATGTCGATCACATCGGCGGCGTGAAACAGGTGCGCGAGAAATTCGGCGAGCATCAGGTGCTCAAGATGCCATGGCTGCAACACGACGCGGCGGCCGGCGGTCCTATCGTCGCGATCGACGGTGACGCCGTGGTCGAGGCTCCGGGCGTGACGCTGCGCGCGATTCATACGCCCGGTCATGCGCCGGATCATCTTTGCTATTACCTGGTCGAAGAAAAGGCGCTGTTCACCGGCGATGTGGTCCTCGGCGCCGGCACCACGGTGATTCCCGATGACACCGGCGACCTCGGCCAGTACATGGATTCGCTGCAGCGCCTGCTCAAGCTCGATCTCGAAACCATCTACCCGGCGCATGGTCCGGTCATTCGCAAGCCCAAGGAAAAAATTCGCGAGTACATCGCCCATCGAGAATTGCGCGAGCGTCAGGTTCTCGACGCGCTTTCCGATCGGCAGCCGTGCGAAGTGATGACGATCGTCAAGAAGATTTACACCGATGTTCCGGAGTATCTGCATCAGGCGGCGGCCAGTTCGGTAAGGTCGCATCTGAAGAAGCTCAGGAACGAAGGCCGGGTCAGCGAAAATGAAAAGCGCTGGAGTATGGTGTAGCGACCAATCACCGCGGCCTCGGATACGGCGGTGCGCAGTTGTCGCCGTGTCGTTGATGTTGTTTGCGATCTGTCAACTTGCCGCGGCGCAAGCCGACGACGACATACCGATAACCGCCGCCGACGCCTCGCGGATGACGGCCTTCGGGGGTAGCGCGGGAACGGCAGCCTCGCCGGCCGGGAGCCCGTCGCCCTCGACCAACAATGCTGCTCCGGCCCCGATGATTCCGATCGTTGAAGCGGCACCCACTAGTCCGCCTCCATCATCTAAGGCGGCACCTCTAGCCGAGTTGTCACCCGCCGTGGTCGCGCCAGTAACCGCGATACATGCGTCGGAACCCGCGCCAGCGACGCTGTCAGTCGCCAGCCCCGTTACCTACAACCCGCCATCGCCATCTGGTGCTATCGATACTGAGGAACAGCGAGCTCTGGCGAGGCCGACGTACACGACGCCTGCGGTGCCGTCGATTGATAATCCTGGTAACGACGCGGCGATCGTAAGCGCTCCTGGAACGCAGGAAATCCCCCAAGCGATGCCTCCGGAGGCTCCGGCTGCGGGGTTGCAGCCCTACACAGTGCCATCATCCAATGACGTGAGCAGCTACGTGAGCGAGGATCCCGACCTCGCGAGCGGAGTCGGCAGCGTGCATGATTTCGTGGCTGAAGGTGAGGAAACTTCACCGATCGGCTTCGCAGTGCGGGAGACGCGCCGCAAGCTCAAAACCGGCGAGGAGGCGGTGGGGCTACTAATCCTGAAAGTTGAGAAAGGCAGCGCAGCCGCGAAGGCGGGGCTGCTGCCGTTCAAGCGCGTCGGCCACAATGTACTGGAAGCGGTAGCGATCGGCGCCGCGATGGTATTTCCTCCAGCGATTCTGGCGGTACCGGTCATCGACTATACCGAGGTTGGCGAGTCCTATGACATGATCATCGGCGTCGACGGATCGCGCGTGACCAACTTCGTCGATTTCGAAGATAGGATGCGGAACGTTCAGCCCGGCGAGCTCGTGTATTTCAGCGTGGTGCGCAACGGCAAGCGCATCCAGATTCCGGTGCCGATTCCGGGGCTATCGACCTCGGCATCGAATTGACCTTTCGGCATCGCCGAAAGGTCATCCTGAGCGCTGCGCGAAGGATCTCGAACTCCACCGATGATTCGATATGGCGGCATGCGGCATCGCCGAAAGGTCATCCGGAGCGCTGCGCGAAGGATCTCGAATTCCACCAATGATTCGGTATGGCGGCATGCGGCATCGCCGAAAGGTCATCCTGAGCGCTGCGCGAAGGATCTCGAACTGCACCGCAAGGAAGTCGCACCCTCAACCTGCACCATGAGCGGTGCTGCCATCCGAGGCCGCGCACCCGAATGCTGAAAGCAACAACCGGTCGTTAGGTGCCTCCGAGATCCTTCGGCAGCGCTTCGCTTACCTCAGGATGACAAAAACACACGGTGCGCTTCCGCTCTTGTCATCCTGAGTCAAGCGCAGCGCGGCTCTTGTCATCCCGAGCGCTGCGCCAAGGATCTCGGAAGCGCATAACCAGCGCATGTTCCTTTCAGCATCCGAGTTCGCGCGGTCGTCCGGCAGCAGCGCTCATGGTTCAGGTTGATGATGCAACCTCCTTCGGTGGAGCAACGAGATCCTTCAGCTTCGCTGCGCTCACTTCAGGATGACAAGAGCGGGCCCCGCCGCCTCGAAGAAGTGCTGGATCAAGTAGCGACTCGATTACCTAGTCGATTAGCCACTCGCGATTAGCAAGTTGCTATTGTCGATTCGCCTTCGGGCGCCAGATGGTCAGACTCCACAACAGAACCGGAAAGATAAAGCTTCCGATGACGGCGGCCCACATCAGCAGGTCCATCCGCCCGAGCAGCGCGAACGGAAGGATGCCGTATACAAAATCGCGTGAAGTGAGCTTCTCGAGCAGTGAGAGAGAATCTTGCGCGCGTGTTTTGTAGACCCAGTATGCGGTCGCGGCGCATACGACACACCCAACCATAAAAACCCCGAAAAGCTTCGGGTAGAGCGGCCCGCCCATTCGGTAGGCCGCAATCGCAACGCCAACGAACGTCGCGAAGTTCACCAACGAATCTGTGACCGCATCGAGCCTGCCACCGAACTCGCTCTGCGCGAGCTTTATTCGCGCCAGCTCGCCGTCAACGCCATCGATGGTGACTGAAATCAGCAACAGCAGGGTGCCGATTAAAGGGGGCCAGTAACCTGCGAGCGCAATCAGCGCCGCGGCGCACAAGCCCAGCGCGGTGTTCGCGACAGTGACCTGATTCGGCGTGATGTTGGTCCGCGCCAGCATCAACGCGATGCGCCATGAGATTCGGCGATCGAGATGATGGGCCAGGAAGCCGTCCTTCCATGCGGTCTCGTGGCGCAGCGTGATGCCGATGCGGCGTTCGGCCTCGGAAGGATCGTCCGCCCGCCCATCGAGCGCGAACGGAAGCAGGCCTGCCAGCGATGCCGCCGCGCCGAGAACATTTGCATGGTCTGCTTGGTCGAGCAGATCCGCCAGGACGCCCACCGACAGCCCCGCGCTGGCGTCGCCACCGGTGCTGGCCAACCGCACCACGCGTTGTTGGCCCGAGCTGTATTGTTGGAGCAGGCGGCCTAACTGGTCGCCGGTGAAAATCAGGTTACCCTCGAATGTCACACAGGGCGCGGAAGCGGCAAGGCCGAAGCGCTGCCAGTTTCCCTCGGCGAACGAATCGAGCAGAACGACATCGGCACGATTTCGAAACGAGCCGAGCGTATGCCGGACGGACGCGCGCGGAGCGCCGTTGCATGCGATGAAGAAGCGGCTAATCCCGGCCTTCGCGCATAGCTCCAGATTCCTTTGCAGCAGCGATTTTCCGAAGACCGGCTCGCCTCCTCTGCCATGCGCATAAATCAACGCTGTCTCTACCAAGTCAGGCCTCCAAAACGTCGCTCAATTAGGTAGTAAGGGAAAACCGCTCTTCGACGCAAATCGCGCGGGCGGCAGATGCCGCTGATGGGAATGACAAACGCGCGAAATGCAAAACGCGGCCAGCACGTCGCGCTAGGGCGTCGCGCGCGCTCGGGTGACAGCGGAGGCGTCGACGGTGCCCTCCCGCGGCAGATGGACGTAGAGATCGGCGGCTGCGGGTTTGGCGCGGTTAGCAGCGGGAGGAGGCGGCGCCGTCATTTGATACTTCACTTCCCGGAAGTGCTCGGAATACTGCCGCTCGGCGTTGTACACCTTGTTAAAATTCCACAACATTTTGACAAAGTTGGTCTGCCCCTTCAGCAACAGCCGCAGTGCGATAGAAGCCGCGCCGCGCAGAGCGCCGAATGCCATATGATTGGTGCCGAGCACGCTCTGCGTCTTGACCAGCTCCTCGTAGAATTTCAACAGCGGGAGGCGGGTCGGCATCACCGCGTGCTGAATGTCGAACAGCCGGTAGTCGAGGGTGGTGAGCTTGCTCGCCGAGTTCAACCAGGTCTCGGTGCCGGGGTACGGGGTCGAGACGGTCAGATGGACCATCTCTGGGACTCCAAGCGCCCACTGGCGAACGATCTCGAATTTGCGCTCGTCCCAGTCGGGCTCAGCGATCAGATTGATCGCGACCGGAATGTCGAGTTGACGCGCGACCTCGAGCGCCTCGATGTTGGTCGCGGATTTGGAGCGCTTGCGATGCGCTTTGAGGGTCTCCTCGTCGATCGCCTCCAGCCCGATGAACATGTACGTCAGCCCGAGCTTTTTCCAATAGGCGAATACCTCGCGGTTGCGGCACAGCACATCGGCGCGGGTTTCCAGATAGTAGTTTTTCCTGACCCTGCGCTTTTCCAGTTGTGCGCCGATCGCGAAGCCATGCTCCGGATGGACAAAGCTGACGTCGTCGACGATGAAGACGCCCGGCTCTTTTATGCCGGCTATGTCGTCAGCAATAACCTCGGGCGACGACTTCCGATAGCTGCGCCCATAAAAGGTCCACGCGCTGCAGAACGAGCAGTCCCAGGGACATCCGCGGGTAAATTCAACTGATGCGCACGGGTCGAGCTCGCCGATGAAGTAGCGCTTGCGGTTGCGGGTTAGATAACGCGCGGGCAGAAACTGATCGAGATCGGTCATCAGGATCGGCGCCGGGCCGGCGCCATTGAGCGTGATCGCGCCGCGAACCTTCTCGAGATGCTGATCACCGATCGCTTCGAGGAGCGGCGCCACCGCCAGCTCTCCTTCACCGCGCATCACGCAATCGATCGCGCCCTCACCGTGGCGCAGCACGTCCTGTGCAACGAAGGAAACACTGTGCCCTCCGACGAAAACGAAACAATCTTTGCGGGTTTGCTTGGTGGCCTTGGCGAGGTCGATGACCTCAGGAACGTTGGCGAGGTAGTTGACGGAAAACCCGACCGCGTGGGGGCGGAAGCTTTCCAGCTCCTGAAAATAGTCCCGAGGTTTTGAGATTTGCAGGTCGAGGATTCGCACCTCATGGCCGGCAGCGACCGCGGCGGCTCCGATACGCTCCAAACCGATGGGTTCAAGGCAGACGAATACTTCGCTAATCATCAAGCGGCCGGGATGAACCAGAAGGACGCGCATCGACACCTCTCCATCGCGCAAAGTTATGGCGAAAAACACTAATGTCTCAGGAAATTCTACCCGAAGATCGCGTTATCGCACCACGGTTGGGGGTTAACAGGTTGCTGGTTTAGTAGTAGTCGACAGGATCGATCCGACGCTCGGCGCCGCAATGGAAATCGAGCAGCGTCCCAGGTAGCTGCGGCCCGAATATCAGAGGTCCGCGATATCGACGGCTTTGCACAGCGCATTGCGGACAACTTTTCGCGCTACAATTCGATGACGATGGCAAATTTAGAGCACGCCGCGTTCGCGCCCGAGAAGGCCGAGCTGAACTGGCGCAGTGAGCCGTTTCGCCTCTTCTTCCCGCTAGGGGTGCTCTTCGCCTGGGTCGGCGTCGGTCATTGGCTGCTGTACACCACCGGTGTGTCTTCCACCTACTCGTGCAAGCTGCACGGGCTGATCCAGATGCAGGCTTTCATGATGGCCTTCGCGGTGGGTTTTCTCCTGACTGCGTTGCCGCGCCGCACGCAAACCCCGGCGGTTAGCGCAGGAGAGATGGTCGCGTTCGCGGCAGCGCTGATTATCACCACGGGAGGCGCGTTGGCCGGACAATGGCTCATAAGCGAGATCGCATACGCGGGCGTATTCCTGCTACTCGCCCAATTTGCAATTCGCCGTTTCATCGGACGCGCCGCGGGACGCCGACCGCCTGCGGCATTTGTGATGGTTCCGATTGCCGCGTTGCATGGAATTGTGGGCGCAGGCCTGGTCGCAGCCACCGACTTTCAGAGCGTCCCGCCGGGGGCGGGTCATCTCGGGATGCTGTTGATCGAGCAGGGTGTGTTCCTATGCCTCGCGGTGGGGATCGGCGGGTTGATTTTGCCGCTGATGAGCGGCACTCCTCCACCGCCCGACCTCGGCTCCTCGCCGCGCGAATGGTGGAAAGCGATAGCCTATGCGACTGCCGGCACGGCGATCTTTCTAAGCTTCATACTGGAGCAGTTCGGCTTCGGGGGTTTCGGTCCAACCCTGCGCGCGATCGTCGTCGCGCTCGGTCTGGGACTCGGCGGTGGAGCATGGCGCCCACCGGGTAAAGCTGGCGTACATCGCAAGCTGGTATGGCTGGCGACCTGGATGATGCCGCTGGGCCTGATCGCCTCGGCGATGTGGCCCGACTACCGCGTGCCCGCCTTGCATATCCTGTTCATCGGAGGCTTCGGCTTGATGGCGTTCGGAGTCGCAACGCATGTCTCACTGACCCATCTGGACCTGCAACGACAGGCGCTGGGTAGGCCGCCCGCGATTATCTTGATGGCGGCCGCGTTTGCGTTTGCGTTGTTCATGCGTTTCACCGCCGATGCCAGTGACACTTATTTCCAGCATCTTGGATGGGCCAGCGGGGTATGGATTTTCGGTTCGGCCGCGTGGCTGGTTTTCCTCGGGCCGAAACTGCTTCGTCGCTAAGCGCGCACCTGATCGATATTCGGCGCCACCTACAACGCGATGGCGGCGGACAGTTGCGGTCTAGTAGTAGTCGACCGGATCGATCTGACGCTTGGCGCCATACCAGAACAGCATGTTCTCGGTCAGCCCCTGCCAGGTGAATTTACCCGGCGGAAACAGCAGGCGCTTCGCCATCGACTTGAACGAATAGAATTCCTTGGTGCATCGCCATACGCCCTCTTCGACCTGTTGAGGCGAGAGATTCTTGGGCACGAACATACACCGGAAGTTGTTGGTATAGAGGTCGGCGTCGGGAATGATGACGCGGCCTTCGTTTTCGAGCTGGGTGCGCATCGGAGTGCCCTTGCGCGGCGTGACCGTGTTGAAGAATGCCTCGGGCGCCTTGACCTCGTGGAGGAACTTCAGCGTGTCATCGAAAATCGCCGGATGATCCTCCTCGAGCCCGAACAGGAAATTTAGCGAGTAGTAGATGCCGTGCTTCTCCATCTTCTTGAGAAGCTTCTTGTACTGATTGGCGTGATTCTGAATCTTATTCATCGATAGCAGGCTGTCCTGGCTGATAGATTCGACGCCGATGTTGACGTGGAAGATCCCGGCCTTGGCCGCCACCTCGAGAAGCTCGTCATCGTGATTCGAGTTTACCGTCCACAGGCATGAGAAGCGGATGTTGAGCGGCTCCAGCGCCTTGAACAGTTCCTTCGCGAACTTATGCTTGCCGGTGATCTGATCGTCGATGAACTGGAAACGGCGAAATCCAGTTATCCGGATGTTCTCCTTGATCTCCTCGACGATGTCGCCGATGGGCCGCGTGCGATAGCTGCCCTCATAGAAGACCGGGATCTCGCAAAACGAGCATCGATAGGGGCAGCCGCGGCTGGCCTGGATCGGAATCGCCTTGAACAGATAGCGATTGAGCTTCAGCAGTTCATGACGTGGGCGCGGCAGGTTCTTCAGATCATGAACCTTGGCGCCCTTGTAGATGCGCTTCATCTTGCCGTCGCGCCAGTCCTGCAGAAGCTCCGGCCAGACCAGGTCGGCCTCGCCCTGCACGACCGCGTCGCCGTGCATCAATGCTTCCTCAGTCTGCAAGGTCGCATGGAAGCCACCGAACACCACCGGCACGCCTTTTTTTCGAAACTGATCGGCGAGCTGATAAGCGCGCAGCGACGCGCCGATAGTGGTGGTCATGCCGACCAAGTCCCATCCGGCGTCGAAGTCGATATCTTCGAGGCGCTCGTCGCAGAGCGTCACATCGTAGTCGTCGGGCGTGAGGCCGGCCATCAATGGGATCATCAACCCCATGATGAGCCGCCAGCGAGTCTTATGCGGCGTGCCGTCGAGATGAACAGTGGTTGGTTGAACCAGGAGGATGCGAGGTTTCTTGTTCATAGAGCCTCATGCTGATTGGGTGGATGCGTCATCCTGCGAAGAATTGGAGTCGGAGGCATTCGAAACAGGAACATTGGAATAGGTAGAGTCGCCGGGGTCGCGCCACCATCGCCGATAGGTTGCCCACATCAAGACGAACGCGAAGACGTAGGTGCCGAAGGCAGCGCCCCACGCGAAAAAGCCTAATCTATCGATCAGTGCCAATACCACCAGCAAGTACGCGAAGTCGCGCCCGCTGATGCGGTCGATCCGCGAGAGCCATTGCTCCGCGCCCTTTTCATTCACCGACAGAGCCAGGTACGTCCCCAATCCGCATAACGCGAAGCCGCCCAGCACGATCGGGATCAGGTAGAGGTACCAGGAGCTTCCGGACTCGCGATAGCAACCCATGAAGATGCCCGCGAAAACCGCCACGTGAACAATGTTGTCGGTGGTGACATCGAGCAGCCCGCCGAACCTGGTCTCGGTCATGGTAAGGCGCGCCAGTTCGCCGTCGACGCCATCGACCATTATAGAGAACAGGAAGAGCAGCGAGCCCAGCAGCCTCATCCAGTACAAGGGCGAGGCGAAAAGCCAGGCGCTGGTGAGTCCGATCATCGTGTTGGCGATGGTGACCTGGTTGGGTGTGATCGGGGTTCGCGCCAGACGCCTGCTGATGCGCCATGAGAGGTTGCGATCGATATACCGCGCCAACGGAGCATCGGTACTGACCGTCTCGTCCTTCAGCGAGCGTGCGAGGCGATCCTCAGCCTCGTCGCGATCTTCCATCCGTCCGTTGAGTGCGAAGGGCAGGTAGCGCGCGGTATGCATCACCGAGGCGCGGTTCTGGTCTGCTCGAATCAATTCGGCCAGCGGCCCAGTGGCGATAGAGCCACCGCGCTCGTAATCGGCGCTGACGGTGTTCGTGACCGGGCCGGTGCGGCCGCGATTTTTCTCGAGGATGCGATTGAGATGCGACGTCGCGAGCACCAGGTTGCCGCTCAAACGGACGCATGGCTCCGAGGGATCCAACCCGAAGGGACCGCGCAATAGTTCATCGAATGAGTCCACAATGGAGACGCGCCGGTCGGTCGCGAAGCGGCCCATCGCTTGGTTGACCCGCTCTCGGTCCTCAGGCTGAGCCTGTAGATAAACGTGCTTGACGCCTGCCCGTTCGCAATTAACCAGAAGGCGCTCCAGCAGCGAGCGGCGGAAGATTGTATCGTTACTGCGCGGTGGCGCGCTAATTAACGCTGTTTGTATCAAAGTATTTATAGATTAACAAGCCTTATTAAAGACTAGTTAAATATTCTAATCGGGAGGCGAGGTCAATCGACTCCCGAGCGGCAAATTGTTCAACGATATGACGATCTTTGTCGGTCAATTTCGGGGTGGCCCGCTGCTAACTGGTTCTGCAAGCTGCTTGACCAGTTCTGGTATCTCTCTCTGTTGACGGAATCCTGGATGCGTGTCGATACCGGTTTAGAGAGGCTTTTTCTGTCCATCACGACGACGCTAATTCGCGAGCCCGGGCTGCCTCCTTGTCGTTACCGAGATAGCTCACCTTGACCCGCTATAGACCGGATGCCGCGCTAGGGTATCCCGTAACGTGGACGGTTACGATTGAGACGTCAGGTAGAGGGGCCAGCAGGCGGCTGGTAGACTCTATGCGATGCCGAAACCGTCCGCGCTGCTATTCGACTTCGGGGGCACCCTCGATTGCCCATCGCATTGGCTCGACCGCTTCCTGAAGCACTATCAAGCGGCTGGGTTCGATATCACTCGCGAGGAACTCGATCCCGCCTTCGACTTCGCGACCAAGGCCGGCTACGCGGCGGGCAAATCGATGGAGCGCTTTAAGCTCGGCGACCTGGTGCGCTTCCTGGTCGGGAATCAGTTCGAATATCTTCGTGGCGAAGGGCCGGAACGATTCCGCGAATCGCTGAGCAAGATGGACTCGCGAGAGCGCTTCAAGAATGTCGAGCGCGTACGCGAATCGTTTCTAAAAGAGACGACTGCGGGCCTCGCGGATAGCAAGGAGATCCTAGGGAGGCTGAAACCGCACTTCAGGCTCGGCGTCATATCGAACTGGTACGGCAACCTCGATGCGATCATCGCCGAGGCCGGTATGAGCCGACTGTTCGATTCGATCACCGACTCGGCGCGCGTGCATGCCTTCAAGCCGGATGTGACTATTTTCCAGGCAGCTCTCAAGTCACTCGGAACTACCGCGCATCAAACTGCGATGGTGGGGGATTCGATGAACAAGGATTTGGCACCCGCTCATCGGATCGGCATGCGCACGGTTTTCTTGCGTTCAGTCGGTCATGAGCACGAACCCGCAGCATCGGCTGCGCAGTCATCTAATGGCACCGGTTCGGATTTTGCGCCGGATCACACGATTCATTCGCTCGAGGAGATCCTAACGCTCGCATGGTAAGCGAATTGCAAGGAGCAATCATCGCCGCTGGAAGCGGTGAGCGCTTGCGTAAAAGTGGCGAGGATATTCCGAAGCCCCTGGTGCGCATCGATGGGGAAACTCTCCTCGCACGGCAGGCGCGCGCGATGATGCGCGTCGGCGCGCGTGAAGTGGTGGCGATCGTGAATTCGGAAACCGCAGAAGTTATCGCGCGTGATCGAATCGAGCTGCCGGCCCAGCTTCGCCTGATGGTGCGTAACACCCCCAACTCAATGGAATCGCTGCTGGCATTGGGCGAAATGCTCGCGCCGGGGAATTTTCTCCTCGCCACGGTCGACGCGATCATTGCCGACATGGAGTTCGCAAAATTCATCGAGGAGGCACACGCGCTTATCACAAATCGTGAGGTTCGGGGTTTCGATGGAATACTGGGCGTCGTAAAATGGCGCGGGGATAAGAAACCACTATTCGCGAAAATCGCGGCCGACCAGCGGATCATCGCGTTGGGCGACGACGAGGCATTAATGGTCACCGCAGGCATCTATCTGCTGCCGACTTCGATTTTCGCATTCGCAGATGAAGCGAGGCGTGCGCAACTTTCTGCGCTGCGTCGATTTTTGGCTATGCTGATCGACAATGGAGTAAGGCTCGGCGCGGTCGAGCTTGCCGACGTGATCGACGTTGACGAGGCCGAGGATCTTGCGGCTGCGCGCGTCGCGGTGGAGGTACGGCGATGAAGCGTCGTGCGATTGGAATTTATCGCGAAGTAGAATTTTCGCCCGGCAAAGTCGACGCCGACGCTGCCATCCTCGATGCGGTCCTAGCCGAGCTGGCGACGCACGGCATCGAGACCGAAGCGTTCGACGCGAAAACCTTTGCCGCGGGCACCGCCGCTGCGGACGCTGAGATAATCCTCGCGATGTGCCAGAGCGAAAGCGCCCTGCGACGCCTCGCGGAACTCGAGAGTGCTGGCGCGGTCGCAGTCAATTCGGCGCTCGCGATTCGCAACTGCTATCGCGACCTCCTCGGCACCGGATTGCTGCGCGCGCGCGTCCCCTCGCCCGAGGGGGTCTTGCTCGCGACTGCGGCACCCTTCGACATGCGACGCCTCTCCGCGCTGGACCTCGATGCTGGCGTGTTCGTCAAACGGGGCGACCTTCACGCGCTGGGTCCCGACGATGTGCAGCAAGTGGTCGGACGCGCCGCGCTGACCACGACGCTCGCCGACTTCGCGCGCCGCGGTATCGCGATGGTGTACCTCCAGCAGGCAGCGGCCGGGCACACCGTGAAGTTTTATGGCGTCAGTGGCTCCGAGTACTTCAACGTCATCGCGCAGGAAGGCGAAGTCTCGGAAGAAGTTGCGCGTGCGCTCGCCGAGGCCGCGGGCGTCGCGGCAACTGCGCTCGGCCTCGAGGCATGGGGAGGAGATGCGATGGTCGATGGCGACCGCTTCGCGATCGTCGACTTCAACGATTGGCCGAGCTTCAGCCTCGTGCGCGCACCTGCCGCGCGCGCGATCGCTCGTCGCGCGTTGAAGCTGCTTGGCCGCCCGCGCCCCGCCCCCGCGCATCCGTAAGATCTGCTTTCCCGTAGGGGTCGTTCGCGAACGACCCGCAACGTTGGCGAAATCGCGAGGATTGTCGGCTATCGCAACATCGCGGGGGGCGGTTCGCGAACCGCCCCTACGAAGACGTTCCGAAGCGACCTTGGCCGCAAATGGTCTCTCATTCCTCGCACACATACGCTACCCTCTCGCAATCGACCTAAAGGATCTGTAAAAAACATCTTCGATGACAAATTCGCCGGGAAAACTTCCCTCAGTAACTACCTCCATTCCGGGACCCAAGTCGCGCGAAATTTTCGATAAAGAACAAACCTACGTCGCGCCCGGACGCCAGCGCGTGTCACTGCTTGCCGGGATCGCGATCGATCACGGCGAAGGCGCGACGCTCACCGATGCTGATGGAAATGTCTACGTCGATTTTTTTGCCGGTATCGCCGTCGCGAGCCTCGGCCATGGACATCCGGGACTGGCGCAGGCGATCTCGCACCAGGCGTCGCGTCTGATGGTCGGCACCCTCGCCAACGCGGAGCGCGCGGAGGCCTTTAAACTGCTGAGCGAAATCGCGCCGGGAAACCTCAAGCGCGCGCATCTATATAGCGGCGGCGCCGAGGCCGTCGAATCCGCCCTGCGCCTCGCGCGCTCGAAGACCAGGAAGTTCGAGGTGGTGAGTTTCTGGGGCGGCTTTCATGGAAAGACCGGCGGTGTCATCGGGCATATCGGCGACGAATGGAAGCAGGGCTACGGACCGCTTCCCGGCGGCCGCTACCTCGTGCCCTATGCCGATTGCTATCGATGCCCGTTCAAGCTGAGCTATCCGAGTTGTGGCATCGCATGCGCGGATTTCGCGCGGCAACAAATCAAGAACAGCTCCGCGGGCGCCATCTCGGCGATTCTGGTCGAGCCGATTCAGGGCACCGCCGGCAACGTCATCCCGCCCGACGACTGGATGCATGCGGTGAAGTCCATCGCGAAGGAAAACGACGCGCTGCTGATCGCCGACGAGATGATCACCGGCTTCGGCCGCACCGGCAAAATGTGGGGTATCGAGCATAGCGGCGTCGAAGCCGATATCGTCACCGTCGGCAAAGGGATGGGCTCCGGCTTTCCGGTTTCGGGCGTGATGATGAGCGATGATCTGAGCAAGGCCGAGCCGTTCTCGAAGCCGAGTTCGTCGTCGTCAAGTTATGGCGGCAATCCGCTCGCGGCGGTTGCGGTCTCCGCCACGATCAAAACCATCCTGAAGGACAAGCTGGTCGAGAATTCACGCAAGGTGGGCGCGATGCTGCTCGGCAAGCTGCGCGCGTTGCAGGAAAAATACGAATTCATCGGTGATGTGCGCGGCAAAGGTCTGCTCATCGGCGTGGACCTGGTGCGCGATTTGAAAACCCGCGAGCCGCTCTCGCGCAAAGTCAGCGAGCTGATTTTTTCCGAGGCGCTCAAGCGCGGCCTCTTCACGATGGCGTACTTTCCGCGCGTCAGGATCAATCCGCCACTCGTCATCACCGATGAGCAGGCGGAAGCCGGCGTGGAGATCCTCGATGAGGTCTTCGCGCACGTTCGCGATCACGTTGACTGGCGCACCGCCGCCTGAGTTTCCGATGGCTGAAAGCGGCAACCCGGCATTGTTCCTCGACCTCGCGGGCACCCTCGTCAAAATGGATGAGACGCGGCAACTGCCGCTCGATGGCAATGGCAACATCGTCATCGAGTTGCTGCCGGGCGTGGCGGAGAAGCTTCGGCCGATTCGCGACCACCTGATGCTGGTGTTCACCAATCAGGCGGGAATCAAGCGCGGCCGCCTCACGACGGCGAAGGTCGAAGCCGCGCTCTTGGAGTTGGATCATCAGCTCGGCGACATCCTCAGCGGATGGCTCGTGTGCCCTCATGACGACGACGATCGATGCGAATGCCGCAAGCCCAAGAGCGGCATGATCGCGGAGCTGGCGGAAACGTTCGGCGTCGATCTGCAAGCTTCGACCGGCGTAGGCGATCAGGCTGTCGATGAGCAGGCGTGCAAGGCGGGCGGCGTCGGCCGCTTCGTTTACGCCAAGGACTTCTTCGGCTGGAAGTAAAGTTCGCATGATGTGACCACAAGAGTTATGATGTGGTCATGAACGTTCCGATCCGAAAATTCAAAGCGGAGCTCTCGCGCTACATTCGTGAAGCGAGCGCCGGCAAAGATGTGATTATTACGTCGAGAGGCCGTCCGCTGGTGCGCGTCGTTCCAGTCGTGGAACAGCAACCGGCTAAAAAGCTTTCGCGGGAAGAGCTTCGGGCAAAAATCATAACTCTAATGCCTGACGTCCGAGTCGGAAAGGGAAAGTTCTCGCTCGGCTCTTTCCATCCGGTGAAGCTTAAGCCCGGTACCAAGACGATGTCGGAGACCGTTATCGAAGGTCGGCGTTGATTCTGTATCTGGACACCTCCGCGTTCGTGAAAATTTATATCCACGAGCCGGGCGCTGATTTGATGCGATCCGCGGCAGAGCGCGCTGACATTCTCGTCACTAGCGTGATTGCGTACGCGGAAGTGAGGGGCGGCGTTCGCACGAACGAGACGTTTCGGCGATTTGTCGGCCGAAACATTTCTGAGTATCAAGTCCAAATTCGAACACGATTGGCTGGAGCTTGAGGCCGTGCCGATCGATGACCAAAAGGCGCGGCGAGCCGGCGAATTCGCGTACCGATTGAAAGGATTTTGATGCGGTGCATCTTGCGAGCGCTGAATACTTTCGACGCTCGCTTGGGCCGATCACCTTCGCCTGTTTCGATGACGAACTATCCCGCGCCGCTACCGCCTGCGGAATGACGCTGCTGCCAACCGCCTGACATCCGCTTTCGGTTGCTCCCGCTTCCGCGCTAAAAAGAACTCTTCAACCTCGAATCCGACGGAGGCTTTATGAAATTTGGAGTGCTCGCGTTCATCAGCGAATCCAGCGCCCGCCCCGAAGCGGTCGCGCGCAAGTGCGAGGACCTCGGCTATGAATCCTTCTGGCTCCCCGAGCATGCGATCATACCCGTCACGCATAAGACTCCGTATCCCGGCAGCCGCGACGGAAAGATCCCCGAGCCTTACTCGCATATCATCGATCCGTTTGTAGGCCTCGGGATCGCGAGTGCCGTGACGAGCAAGATTAAACTCGGAACCGGCATCTGCCTCGTTCCCGAGCGCGACCCCATCGTATGCGCGAAGGAAGTCGCGACCGTCGATCATTTTTCAGGCGGGCGCTTCCTGTTCGGCATCGGCGCGGGATGGCTGCGCGATGAAACCGAAATCATGGGCGTCGAGTTCAAGCAGCGATGGCCGATGACGCGCGACTACATCCGCGCGATGAAGGAGCTGTGGACCAAGCCCGAGCCGAGCTACGAGGGCGAGTTCGTCAAATTCCCGCCGGTGCGAAGTTATCCCAAGCCCGCGCAGAAGCCTTATCCGCCGATCATCATAGGAGCGGGAGGAATCGGGCGCGGCAACGATCGCGCGATTGCCGATACGGTGGCGATCGGCGACGGATGGGGCCCCATCATGATGACGCCGGAGCAGCTCAAGCCCGAACTGGAGAAGCTGCATAAGCTGTGCGATGAGGCTGGCCGCGATTTTCGCAAGATTGACATCACGATGTTCTCGCCGGTCCCGGGTGCCGATGCGCATGTCGCGGTGCGCGAGTACGAGCGGGCCGGTGTCCATCGCCTGGTGTTGTTTCCGCCGACCTGCGCGCCCGATAAGTATGTCGGCGAGCTCGAGGATCTCGCGCGCACCTGGATGTGAAACTGCGCGGCGCCATTTCGGGATTCGGTGAGGTCGCTGCTCAAGGGCATCTACCTGGATGGCTCACCCGCGAGGGCATCAGCATTGTCGCCGTCCACGAGCCGATGCCCGAACGGCGCCAACTCGCGATGCGTCTCCTCAAGAACGCCCGCATCTACGATGATCTGGGCCTCATGCTCGACGGCGAGGCGCCCGATTTCGTCGATATCGCCAGCCCTCCCGCATTCCACGCCGGCACCATCCGCGCCGCCCTCGATGCCGGTGCGCACGTGCTATGCGAGAAGCCCCTGTGTCTCGATCTCGCTGAGTCCGACAAGCTGGCGAGGCTCGCCGCCGAGCGCTCCCGCGTCCTGATGTGCGTGCACAACTGGAAGTATGCGCCTGCGTTCGCGGTCGCCCATCAGGTCCTTGCTGCGGGACGGCTCGGGACGTTGCGGTTTATCGGCATCGACCGCCTGCGCACCGAGCCTGCGGGAGGGGCGGGCAAGTGGCGCTCCGAGGTTGTCTTGGGCGGGGGCATCCTCATCGACCACGGCTGGCACGCCTTTTATCTCGCGCAATGGCTGATGGGCGATGCGCCGCTATCGGTGTCCGCGTTCCTCGCGCGTCAGGAGGCGACGGACCTCGACGATCTAGCTGACATTCGGGTGTTGTTCCCGCATGACCGATTGGTCAGGGTCCATCTTTCATGGCGCGCGCCGGTCCGCCGCACCTCGACCGTGCTCTATGGCGACCAGGCAATGCTCGAAATCGAAGGCGACCGCGTCATCCTGACCGAGCGCTCTGGCGATGTTGATGACCTATCGGTGCAGGACGCGCCCGACGATTCATATCATTCGGCATGGTTCGGCAAAGTCGCCGAGGATTTCGAGCGTGCGATTAACGAGGGCGCCGGTAGCCGGGTCGCCACGCGCAACCTCCTCGAAGCGCGCACGGCGTTGCGGCTGATAATGGCTGCGCGCGAATCGGCCTCGATGGGAGGGTCGACGGTCGCGTTTGCGCGCTGAGCATCGTGGGCTTCCTTGGTCCCTCAAGTGACCGATTGGTCAGGCCGCACGCTAGCGATATAATCGTCTTACGTCGCCAGACTCGACCATTCTCGCGTGGGAAATCGTGCCGTCACACGACTTGACTTTCCCGCCGACCCAAATAAAGTTACTGAATAGCAATTGACCGACAGGTTAGGCCGCCCTCCGGCTGCGCTCTACGGACTAGATCTCGATTGAAGCGTGCCTGACCATTTTCGCGGTCTCTCGGCGGGTTGGAAGTGGTGGTGGAGTCTGGAAGAGGGCGCTTCGGGCCTGAGGCGAACCGGCGCAGCACGGTTGAGCGCGCGGTCCCGCGAGGATTTGAACTTCGATTTTTTATGGGAGCTTCTCAAGCCAAGGTGTCATCGCAAGATACGCAAGCACAGGATTCGCGCGACGAAATCCTCAAGGCCGCCATGCATCTGTTCGCCAACCGCGGTTTCCATGAGACCTCGATGTCGGAAGTCGCGCGCGAGGCGCGGGTCAGCAAGGCGCTGATTTTCTGGCATTTCAAGACCAAGGAGGATCTGTTCCTCGCGGTCCTGAACCGGCTGCTGGAACCCTATTTCATCGATTTTGCGGAGGAAGCTGCGCAGCTCGACGAGCGTCAGCAAACCCTGAAGCTGGTCGAGCTCTACTTGATCTTCGTGCGCGACAACGCCAGCTCGGTCCGCTTCTTCCTGGCCCAGCTCCTGCGCGAGCAGAAGATCTCTGATGCCCTCAGCGAGCAGGTGATGAAGCTCTACTCCAGTTATCGCGCAATGTTAGTGGAACTAATCTCGCGCGCCCGCGAGAAGGGGCTTTGCGAGACCGGGCTTTCGGCCGAAACCGCGGCCGCGTTTATCGTCTCGGCCCTCAATGGGCTTTTGATAGAATTTCTGTTCATGGGTGGCAGCGCAATCAACCCAGAATCAGCCATCGCGATGGTCGATGAATGGCTGTTCCGGGAAAACCATCACCGTAATCCTACCGGCGGCAAAGCCGTCGCCTGACCCGGACCGCCGGAACTTCAAGGAGCCCGACTCGTATGCGGATACCGCTCAAACAAATGATGGACCTCGGCCGCTATATGCGCACCCAGAAGCGCAGTGGCGAGAAATACTTCCCGCTGGTCCTCATGCTCGAGCCGCTGCATGCCTGCAACCTCGCGTGCGTGGGATGCGGCCGCATCGTCGAGTACAAGGACACTATCCGCGACATGATGCCGCTCGAGGACGCGCTCTATTCCGCGCAGGAATGCGGGGCGCCGATCGTCTCGATCTGCGGTGGCGAGCCTCTGATGTACAAGCACATCGCGCCGCTGACTCAACGCCTCATCGACGAGCAGAAACGTCACGTGATGATTTGCACCAACGCGATTCTCCTCGAACGCTTCGTCAAGCAGGTCGCCCCGAGTCCTTACCTCAGCTTCAACGTTCATATCGACGGAATGAAGGAGACTCACGACCGCGTAGTCGACAAGGCGGGCGTCTTCGACACCTGCGTCAAGATGATCAAGATGCTTAAGGAGAAGGGCTATCGCGTGCAGACCAACACCACGGTCTTCCGCGAGACCACCGCCGATGAGCTGGAGGAGCTAATCAAGTTCCTCACCAGCCTCGGTGTCGATGGCATGCTGCTGACGCCCGGCTATCACTACCAGGTGCTTACTAATGACGACATCTACCTGACCAAGGATGAGATGCCGTACAAGTTCAAGCGGGTGCAGAAGCTGGCCGATAGCTACAAGATCATCAACACGCCAATCTACCTCGACTACCTCGCCGGCGATCGCGATCTTACTTGCAGCCCATGGACTACTGTCACGCGCAATCCACAAGGATGGAAGGGCCCCTGCTATCTGATCACCAACGGACACTATAAGACTTTCAAAGAACTACATGCGGCTACTGATTGGGAGTACTACCGCACCAAGCAGGACATCCGCTGCCGCGATTGCAAACTACATTCGGGGTTTGAAGGAACTGTAGCTCTCGACTTTGGCAAGAATCTGAAGGACTCGTGGCGAATGGTGCGCCACTACGTGGCCTAGTCTTTTCTTTGTCTGGTTCCCCTTCCCTAAAGGGAAGGGGCTAGGGGTTAGGTCTGTTAACGGGGCTAGGAGCTAAGTCTCTTTGGGTAGGGACAGCGCATAGTGTTCGAACTTCAAGCATACTTAAAGGCACGCGCGGCTCTTATCGAGCGCGCCCTTTCCAACACCGTCGGCACGCATGACGGGCTGGAGTCGCGCCTGTTCGAGGCGATGCGCTACAGCCTTCTCGATGGTGGCAAGCGGTTGCGTCCAATCCTTGCTCTAGCATCATGCGAGGCGGTCGGCGGTCCTATCGATGACGCTCTCAATTACGCGTGCGCGCTCGAAATGATCCACACCTACTCGCTGATTCATGACGACCTACCCATCATGGATAACGACGACCTTCGCCATGGTAAGCCGACCAATCATAAGGTCTATGGCGATGCGATCGCGACGCTGGCCGGCGATGCGCTGGTGACTGATGCGTTCGCTGCGGTCGCGCGCCTGCCATTCGCCAAGAAGCATCCCGAGGTCGTGCTGGAAGTTATCGCTGAGCTTTCCGATGCTGCCGGGTCGCGCGGGATGGTGTCGGGACAAGTCATCGATTTGCTAGGCGAAGGCCGCACGATGAACCTCGAGCAGATCGAATATCTCCATAGCAAGAAGACCGGCGCGCTGTTTACCGCCAGCGTGGTCGGCGGCGCGCGCCTCGGCGGTGCGACGTCGCTACAGCTCGATGCGCTTTCGAAATATGCGCGAGCGTTGGGACTGTGCTTTCAAGTCGTCGATGATCTGCTCGACGTCGAGGCCTCGACCGAGCAGATGGGCAAGCGCACCAACAAGGATCAAGCCGCGGGCAAAAACACCTATCCCGCGCTGATGGGAATCGAGCAGTCGCGCGCCCTCGCGCATCATCTCGAAGGCCGCGCCCAAACCGCGCTGCTGCCGTTCGATGATCGTGCCGAGCCGCTACGCGCGATCGCGAGTTTCGTGGTGGAGCGAAAGCATTGAGCGCGCAACCTGCGATCGCAATTGAGCACGCGCCTTCGCGTCAGGCTTATCTCATGAAGCCTCGCGAGTTGGTGTTGCGCGATTTTGCGCCGCCGCATCCGGGACCGGGCGCCGTGCTCATCCAGGTCAAATGCGCACTCAGTTGCGGCACCGATTTGAAGGCGTTTCGCCGCGGCCATCCGATGTGGCCGATGCCGACGCCATTCGGTCACGAATTCTCGGGCATCGTGGTTGAGGTTGGCGAGGGCGTCGATAACTTCAAAGTTGGCGATGCGCTGATGGCGGCGCCGACTGCGCCGTGCGGAATCTGCTTCTATTGCCAGCGCGGCCAGGAAAATCTTTGTGCGCAGGCGATGGACAAGATGCTGCTCGGCGCCTATGCCGATTTCCTGCTCATCCCGCCGCACATCGTCAGGCAGAACGCTTTTCGTAAGCCCGACGATCTCTCGTTCGAGGAGGCCGCGCTGCTGGAACCGCTCTCATGTGTGGTCCATGCGCAGGAAATAGCGCAGCCGCAGCCCTTCGAGAGCGCGTTGATCGTCGGCGCCGGCCCATTCGGCCTGCTGCATCTGCTCGCGCTGCGCGAGCGCGGAGTCCATGAGATCGCGATCGCCGGCCGCGGCGACGATCGTCTGAAATGGGCTGCGGCACTCGGGCCCGATCGCGTTATCGATGTGCGCACTGGTGATCCCGAGCGCGAGGTCGCGAACCTCAACGGCGGCTTCGGCCCCGACCTCGTGATCGAATGCACCGGGCAACTCGACGGATGGCATCAGTCGCTCGCTCGCGTACGGCGTGGCGGTCGGGTGGTCTTCTTCGGCGGATGCGCTCCCGGCACCACGCTCAATGTCGACACCCGCCGGATGCATTACGACAACCTGACGTTGCTGGCGCCGTTTCATTTTCGCCCGCGCGACGTGAAGCATGCGTTTCAGATTCTTGCGGCTCGCGAGATCGGTGCGGGCGCGGTCATCAATGCGCGACGAAGTCTCGGTGAACTGTCGGAGGTTTTTTCGTTGCTTGAAAGCGGCTCGATCCTGAAGTGCGCAGTTATTCCGTAAAACAAATTGGAACGCCGCTCCAATCAGTACCTGGGCGGCCATTGGTCAGGAACAACCGGTAATTTTATGAACCAGGCTCTACAAGAAGTAACCAGCGGCGCGGCGGGCGCGCTCCGTATCGAGCGCGATGAGTTTACCGCCAAACTCAACTACACCATCGATCGCGCGCAGCGCTCGCTCGTCGAGCAGCAGCATGCCGAGGGCTATTGGCACGCCGCGCTCGAAGCGAACGCCGAGATGAATGCCGAGTACATCATCTTTATGCACTTCATGGAGGCGGTTGATACCGACCTTCAGGAGCGCCTCAAGAAGGTATTGCTCGATTCACAAAACGCCGATGGCAGTTGGTCGATCTTCCCCGGCGGCGAAGGATATCTCTCCACCAGCATCGAGGCATACTTCGCGCTGAAGCTCTCCGGCCTGCGCGCCGGCGACGAGCCGATGATGCAGGCGCGGCGCTGGATTCTGTCCAAGGGCGGCATCGAAAAATGCGGCACCCTGGCGCGCTTCTACCTCGCCTGCATGGGCCAGATGCCGTGGGAGGCGACCGCATCGCTGCCGGTGGAAATATCGCTTTTCCCGAATTGGTTCTTCTTCAACATGTACGAGCTCGCGTCGTGGGCGCGTGGCACGGCATTCGGCCTGATGCTGCTGCAAGCTGCGAAGCCGATTGTGCCGGTGGATTATCGCGATGGCGTGCTCGAGCTTTATATCCAGCCGCCGCACTTCACGAAGTTCCGGCAGCCTGCAGCGCCAAAGTTTTTCTCGCTGCGCACGCTTTTCAATTTCACCGACTCGATGCTGCGTATATACAGTCGCCATCACCTCAAGTCGCTACGCGCTCGCGCGCTACGGTACGCGGAAAACTGGATTCTCGATCGGCAGGAAGCCAATGGCTCGTGGGGCGGCATCCAGCCTTGCTATCTGCTCAGCACCATGGCGCTCAAGGCGATCGGCTATCGCAACGAGCATCCGGTGGTGCGCAAGGGCCTCGACGCGACGCGCGAACTGATTTGGGAAATGGGCGATCGCGCGATGTATATGCCGTGCGTTTCGCCCAACTGGGACACCGCGTTGGCGGCCAAGGCGCTGCTCGATTCCGGCATGAGCGGCGACCATCCTGCGCTCAAACAATCGGCCAACTGGCTCATCGACAATCAGATTTTCAAGAAGGGCGACTGGTCGATTAAGCGCCCCGACCTCGAGCCCGGCGGGTGGGCCTTTGAGTTTTACAACGACACCTATCCCGATGTGGACGATTCGGCGGTGATCCTCGAAGTGCTAGCGCGGACCGAGGTCGACAACAAGGTCGCCAAGGATCGCGCGATTCGCGCCGGCGCCACCTGGACCATGGGCATGCAATCGCGCGACGGCGGTTTTGCCGCCTTCGATGCTGACTGCCAGAAGAAGTGGCTCAATCAAATTCCGCTCGCTGATGTGGAAGCCGTGATCGATCCGTCGTGTCCCGATCTGACCGGGCGCGTCCTCGAAATGATGGCGTCGGTCGGTTACAACACCGATCATCCGGTGGCGCAGCGCTCGATCGAATGGCTCAAGAAACATCAATCGCACGACGGCGGATGGTGGGGGCGATGGGGCGTCAACTATATCTACGGCACCTGGTCGGCGCTGATGGGCCTGCGCGCGATCGGCGTGAACATGACTGAGCCGTGGATTCAGAACGCGGCGTCGTGGATTCGCTCCAAGCAGAACGAAGACGGCGGATGGGGCGAGAGCCCGCTCAGCGACAAGGATCCGTCGTGGCGCGGCCGCGGCACCAGCACCGCTTCGCAAACCGCGTGGGCGATCATGGGATTGCTCGCGAGTGAGGAAGCCGTCAGCGAGAACGTCATGCGCGGCGTCGCCTTCCTGCTCGAGCGCCAGAACGACGCGGGCGCGTGGGACGAGACCGAATTTACCGGCGCCGGATTCCCCAATCATTTCTACCTGCGCTATCACCTATATGCGCACTACTTTCCGCTGATGGCGCTCGGACGTTTTCAGCAGCGCATTGCGGCAAGCGACAATGGGAACGGAAACGGTCATACGAATGGCCATGCGTAGGTTCGCATGAAGGGCATCGCGATTCTCGGCTCGACCGGCTCCGTCGGCGTCACCACGCTCGACGTGGTCAACCGTTTTGCGGATCGCTTTCGCGTCGTCGCGATGGCGGCTGGGCAGAATCTCGATTTGCTGGTTGAGCAGATAAAGCGCTTCAAGCCCGAACTCGTTTCGGTCGCGACTCCTGAGCTCGCGCGCGATCTGAAAGCCCGCCTAGGTGGCGAGAAAGTCGACATTGTGCATGGCATGGACGGCGCGATTGCGGTCGCGACGCATCGTGACGCGCAATTCGTCATGTCGGCGATCGTCGGCGCGGTCGGCCTTCGCCCTACGCTGGCGGCTGCAAAAGCCGGCAAGGATGTGGGCTTCGCCAACAAGGAAACGCTGGTGGTCGCGGGCGAGGTGATGACACGCGCGGTGCATGAAAGCGGTAGCAAATTGCTACCGGTCGACAGCGAGCACAATGCGATTTTTCAGTGCCTCGAAGGCCGCCAGCGCGCGAATGTGAAGCGCATCATCCTCACCGCGTCGGGAGGCCCATTTCTGAAACTTCCGCTTGAAAGATTCGCGACGGTCACCGTTGCCGAGGCGCTCAAGCATCCGACCTGGCGCATGGGCGCGAAGATCACTATCGATTCTGCAAGTCTGATGAACAAGGGCCTCGAAGTGATCGAGGCGCGCTGGCTCTTCGATCTCGCGGCGGAGCAAATCTCCGTCGTGATCCATCCGCAGAGCGTCGTTCATTCGATGGTCGAGATGATCGACGGCTCGGTGATCGCCGAGATGGCGGTTCCCGACATGGCAATTCCGGTTGCCTACGCGCTCGCGTATCCCGAACGCCTGCCGCTGACTCATCTTAAGCCGCTCGCGCTCACAGAATGCGGCGCGCTCACCTTCGAGCAGCCCGACTACAATCGCTTTCCATGCTTGCGGCTTGCGTTCGATGCGCTCAAGGCTTCGGGCACCATGCCATGCGCGCTGAATGCCGCGAACGAAGTGATGGTCGCCGCTTTCCTGGCCGGCGAGGCGCAGTTCCTCGACATCGCGCGCAACATCGAAACCGTGATGACGCGCCATTCGAATCGACCCGCGCGTACGCTCGAGGATCTCATCGAGACCGACGGATGGGCGCGCGCGCAGGCGCGTGAACTTATCGGACTGCATACCCACGCGGCGTAAAACGATGAGCGCAGCTTCCATCAACGCCCATTCAGAACCGGCTCTCGGCGTCACGCAACCCGTGCATAATCAACGTGACGTTAAAGCCGCCTACGAGTATTGCGCGCGCCTCGCCAAATCGCACTATGAAAATTTCACCATCGCGTCGTGGCTGATGCCGCGCGCGATGCGGCCGCCGATGCATGCGATCTACGCATACGCACGCATGGCTGATGACTTCGCCGACGAGGAGCACGACCTCGGCAAGCTCGACGAATGGGAGCGCGAACTGGACCTCTGCTACGCCGGCACGCCGCACCATCCGGTGTTCGTCGCGCTGGCCGACACCGTTCGCCGCTACGACATCCCGCGCGAGCCGTTCGCCGACCTCCTCGTGGCGTTTCGCTCCGACGTAAATTTCCGCGGCTTCGACACGCTCGATGAAATTCTGGCGACCTACACGCGCTACTCCGCGAATCCGGTCGGCCGCCTGGTGCTGTATCTGTTCGGCTATCGCGATACGGAGCGCCAGCATCTTTCCGACCTCGTGTGCAGCGGTCTTCAGCTCGCGAATTTCTGGCAGGATGTCGCGATCGACATCGAAAAGAATCGCATCTACTTTCCGCGCGAAGACATGCGCAAGTTCGGTGTCACGCCGGAGGACCTAGAGCGGCGCATCGCGGGGCCGAGGTTCCTGGCGCTGATGCGTCACGAGGTGGCGGTCGCGCGCGATATGTTGCGTCGTGGCGCCAAGCTCCATCGGATTGTCGATCGCCGACTCAGCCGCGACATCCTGATGTTCGCCGGCGGCGGCCTCGCGATCCTGAACGCGATCGAGCGCGTCGGTTACGATGTTTTCAATCAGCGTCCGAAACTTACCAAGCTCGACTATTTCAGGCTCGGAACCAGCGCGTTGCTGCGAGGACGATTGCCAAGTTGAGTGGAGAGCTGGACATAGCGGTGGGCAACGCCAACGGGAACGACGGTCTGATGACGGACTACGCGCGCTGCGCGGAAATCACGCGCCACTCGTCGTCGAATTTTTACTACGCCTTCATGCTGCTGCCCGCCGAGCGCCGGCGCGCGCTCCACGCGGTCTACGCGTTCTGCCGCTTCATCGACGACATTGCCGACGATGAATCGACTGGCGACGCGGCCTCGTTGCTGAGCCGCTGGCGCGAGGAGCTGGATCGCGTTTACCGCGGCGCGCCCACCCGCGCAATTTCCCGCGCACTCGCCGACAGCATCAGGCACTTCAACATACCGCGCGAGCACTTCGAGGAAATCATCGCTGGTGTGGAGATGGATCTTACTCGTAAGCGCTATGCGAACTTCGAGGACCTGCGCCTCTACTGCTATCGCGTCGCGTCCGCGGTTGGGCTCATCTGCATCGAGATTTTCGGCTACACTAACCCCGCCGCGCGCATCTACGCCGAGAAGCTCGGCATCGCGTTTCAGCTCACCAACATCCTGCGCGATGTGAAGGAAGACGCCGGCCGCAACCGAATCTATCTCCCACTCGAAGACCTGGCTCGCTTCGACGTCACCGAAGATGAGATTCTCCATAGCGTCTACAGCCCGAACTTCGTGCGCCTGATGACGTTCGAGGCGGCGCGCGCGCACGACTTCTATCGCGAAGCCGAGGAAGCGCTCCCCGCTGAGGATCGATCCTCGCTACTCACGGCGGAAGCGATGAGACTAATCTACGGCGCGCTGCTCGAGCGCATCGTGCGATCGAACTATCGCGTCCTCGATCGGCGCCACAGTTTGCCCGCGCCGCTGAAATTGTATCTGGTCGGGCGCGCCTGGGCCTCGGGACGGCTCGCTTCGCTTCGGGGCTAAGTAATGATCGACGCGAAGGACGTCATCATCATCGGCGGCGGATTCGCGGGACTCAGCGCCGCCGTCGCATTGGCGGAGAAGGGTTTTCGGATAGCCCTGCTCGAGAGCAAGCCCGCGCTGGGCGGGCGCGCGTACTCATTTGCCGATCCCGAGAGCGGCGATTTCGTCGACAACGGCCAGCACGTCCTGATGGGCTGTTACACCGAGACGCTGGATTTTCTTGCAAGCATCGGCGCGACAAAGAATCTTGTGTTCCACGACGACCTCGAAATTGAGATGCTCGATCGAGGCGGCGCATGCGCGACGCTCAAGACGGCACATCTTCCCGGGCCGTTTCATATGAGCAGCGGGCTGCTTCGTTATCGTCATCTCACGATGCGCCAGCGACTTCGCGTCTTGACCGGCGGCCTTAAGTTGCTGTCGATGCAGCGTCGCGATGTCTCGGCGCTACAACAGATGACCGTCGCGCAATTGATGGACGCGCTTGGACAGAGTGAACGTGCGCGCCAGGCCTTTTGGTATCCGCTCTCGATCGCGACGCTCAATGACGAGCCCGAAGTTTCCTCGGCCGCGCTGCTTGCGGAGGTTTTGAAGCGCGCATTTTTTTCGAAGCGTTCCGACTCGGCCTTTGTATACTCTCGGGTCGGGCTCAGCGATCTCTATTGCACCAGTGCCGCTTCACTCATTGAGCGCAGCGGGGGCTTGGTGTCGATGCATGCGGCGGTCGAGGCGATCGAAATCGAAAACGGACGCGCGGTGCGAGTGAAATTGCGCGACGGCACTCGCCTCGGCGCCGTGAACATCATCTGCGCGGTTCCGTCACGTCAGTTGGCGCGGCTACTGCCCGGTTCGATGCGTTATGATTCGTTCTTCGGTCCCATTTCGAAACTCGAAAGCTCGCCGATAGTTTGTGTGCATGCGTGGTTCGATCGCGATGTCACCGATTCCGCATTCGTAGGATTCATCGGCACCATCACGCAATGGCTGTTCAACAAGCGGCGCATCTTCGAACTTCGTGGCGAGCGCCATCCCGGCTACCTCAGCTTCGTGATCAGCGGCGCGCGCAAACTGGTCGATCGATCCAACGAGGAACTGCTCGAGATAGTTTTGAACGATCTGAAAACCATGATTCCCGCGTCGGCAAACGCGAAACTGGTGCGCGCGCTGGTGCTGAAGGAAAAGCATGCGACGATGGCGCCCGCGCCCGATACTTTCCAGCTTCGTCCCACGACGCGGACGCCGATCGCAAATTTGTTTCTCGCCGGCGATTGGGTGCAGACCGGTCTCCCGGCGACGATCGAGAGCGCGGTGATTTCCGGCCGCGCTGCTGCTTCGGCGGTTTCGAGTCGCGCGACCGAAACGATCGCCGCGGCCGCATAGAATGGAGTTGATTCGATGGCGGCTAGAATTTCGCTGGTTACCGGCGCGAACGGATTCCTCGGCTCTCATATAGTCCGCGCGCTGATTGCGCGAGGAGATCAGGTGCGTGCGCTCACGCGCGAGAATGCCGATATTTCCGCGCTACGCGGAATCAATTGCGATATCGTGCGCGGCGATGTTCGCAATATCGAGTCGCTCCGGCACGCAATCAAAGGATGCGACGAGGTCTATCATGTCGCCGCCGACTATCGCCTTTGGGTCGTCGACCATGCGCCGATGTACGCGACCAACGTCGAGGGCACGCGCAACGTGATTGCCGTCGCGCGTGAGGCCAGCGTTTCGCGCATCGTGCACACCAGCACCGTCGGCACACTCGGAATTCCGCACGGTGCGCCCGGGCGCGAAGATACTCCCGTCACCGTCGACGCGATGGTCGGTCCGTACAAGCGGTCCAAGTTCCTCGCCGAGCGCGTCGCGGAAGATGCGGCGCGGGCGGGCGCGCCGGTGGTGATTGTGAATCCCTCGACGCCGATCGGGCCGCTCGACTTTAAGCCGACGCCGACGGGCCGGATGATTGTCGATTTCTTAAATCGCAAGATGCCCGCATATCTCGACACCGGGCTGAATCTGGTCGGCGTCGAGGATTGCGCGCGCGGACATTTGCTCGCCGCGGAGCGCGGGCGCATCGGCGAGAAGTACATCCTCGGGGGAGAGAACCTGAGCCTCGCCGAATTGTTCGCCCACCTCGCGAGGCTGTCGGGAACGCCGGCGCCGAAGATGCGTATCCCTTATGCGGTTGCCTACGGATTCGCGCTGGGTGCCGAGGCCTTCGCGCGTACCGTCACACATAAGCCACCGCGCGCGAGCCTGACCGAGGTTAAGATGGCGCGCAAGAAAATGTTTTTCGATTCAACGAAGGCAAAGGCCGAACTCGGATTCGCTCCTGGGCCGGTGGATCCCGCGCTCAGGCGCGCGATCGATTTTTTCCGCGCATTGAACGGACGCCGCGCCGCCGCCTGACTCGCGATGCATCTGCTGCTATCAACCATCGCGCTGCGCCCGTACGTTTTCATCTTCCTCGCGAGCTTCCTGTTCATCTCGATCGCGAACTTCGGGCTGCGCACGACGATCCTTTTCACCGTCATCACCTACATCGTCGCGCTGACGTGCGAATGGTCGTCGGTACACAACGGATTTCCGTTTGGCTTATATCACTACATCGAGGCGACCCGCGGCCGCGAGATCTGGATCGTCGGCGTCCCGTTCATGGACTCGCTCTCGTTCACGTTTCTATCGTTCGCCAGTTACACGCTCGCGCTGCTGATCAGCTCGCCGCTATATAGGCGGGGCATAGATCTGCGCCTGCTCGATACACGTGAGCTTCGGCGCGCGCCGCGCGTGTGGCTGATGGCGGCGCTGTTCATGGTGATGATCGATCTTGTAGTAGATCCTCTGAGCGTGCTCGGTGACCGATGGTTCCTCGGAAAGATTTTCTGGTATGACCCGCCGGGCCCGCATTTCGGTGTGCCGATCAGCAACTACCTCGGATGGTATTTCGTTGCGGCGGTGACGATTCCAATTTTCCAGTTCCTCGATGCCAGGCTGAACCGCGGCGCTGTCAAACCCGCCGGGCTATTGCTCCATCTGCCATCGCGCGCGCTGATGGGACCGGCGCTCTATGCCGGCATTGCATTATTCGGAATCACGATGCTGTTCGTCATTCATGCATACGAAATCGCGTGGGCCAGCGTGTTCATCTATCTGCCGTTCGCCGTGCTGATCGTGCACATCGTCTCGCGCCGCGACAGCTATGGCGATGCCGCCGCGATTGAGCGTCACCTTGTAGATTTTCCCTACGAGCGGTCTCTCGATTGGACCGAAGCGTCAGACGCCTCTGCTAGTTCTGGAGTTGCGGTACGCCGCGCATCGAGCCTTTAGTCAGGCACGTCTTCAGATGGCACAGAATATTTACGATAACGATGCGTTTTTCACGGAATACAGCCGGCTGCCTCGTTCGGTCGAGGGACTCGACGCTGCGCCCGAATGGCCTGCTCTCCGCGCGATGCTTCCCGACTTGCGAGGGCGCAATATCCTCGACCTCGGATGCGGCTTCGGCTGGTTCTGCCGATGGGCGCGAGAAAACGGAGCGGCAAAAGTCCTCGGCATCGATGTCTCCGAGAAGATGCTGAAGCGGGCGCGAGCCGAGACACGCGACACGGCGATCACTTACACCAGGGCCGACATGGAACATCCCGAACTGCCCGCGGCGTCATTCGACCTTGTCTACAGTGCGCTCGCGTTTCACTACATCGAGGATCTGCGCGGACTGCTGACGCAGGTCTATCGCGCGCTAGTCGCCGGCGGGTGCCTGGTCTTCTCGGTTGAGCATCCGATTTTCACCGCGCCCTCGGATCCGAAATTCTCCGTCAATGCCGCTGGCCATGCGAGCTGGCCGGTCGACGGCTACCTCGACGAAGGCCCGCGCTCAACCGACTGGCTTGCGAAGGGCGTCATCAAGCAACATCGCACCGTCGCGACCTACATCAATACGCTGGTGGACGTGGGCTTCGCGATCTTGCACGTCGATGAATGGGGGCCGACCCCGGAAGATATCGCCTCACATCCTGAATGGACGGACGAGCATCAGCGTCCGCCGTTTTTGCTGATGGCTGCGAGGCGCTAGTGGACGTGTTCCCAGGCGTGATACGAGCTGCGCACCAGCGGGCCGGATTCGACGTGGCGGAATCCGAGCTTCATCGCCTCGGTCCGTAACTCGACGAATTCGGGGGGCGTGACGTAGCGCGCGACCGGGAGATGATCGGTCGACGGGCGCAAGTACTGCCCGAGCGTGAGGATGTCGCACTCGACTTCGCGGAGATCGCGCATCACTTCGAGCAGTTCGTCGTCGCGCTCGCCGAGTCCTACCATGATGCCGGCCTTGGTCTGCATCACCTTGCCGGTAGCCCGCGCGGTTTCCTTCGCGTGACGCAGCACCGCGAGCGACTGCTCGTAGCGCCCGCCGGGGCGCGCGGTTTTGTACAGGCTCGGCACCGTTTCGATGTTGTGGTTGTAAATGTCGATGGGCGACTCGACCACAGTGTCGACGCTCGCGAACGATCCCTGAAAATCGGGAACCAGAACTTCGACGCGTGTGGACGGCAGCATCAATTTGATCGCGTGCGCAGTCGAGGCGAAATGCGCGGCGCCTCCATCGGGCAGGTCGTCGCGATTCACCGAGGTCACCACCACATGCTGCAAGCCGAGCTTCGCGACGGCGTCGGCGATTCTGCGCGGCTCGTCAGGATCGAGCGGGCGCGCGCGTCCGTGAATCACGGCGCAGTAGGGGCAATTGCGCGTGCACACATCGCCCATCAGCATGAAGGTCGCGGTGCGATGCGAGAAGCATTCGCCGATGTTGGGGCAGGCGGCCTCCTGACACACCGAATGGAGTTTCAGTTCGGCGAGGATCGATTTGGTGCGCTGATACTCCGGCGACGTCGGCGCGCGCACCTTGATCCAATCTGGATGACGTCGTTCAGGCATTGCGATGCTGCTCTTCCGGTGCGGTCGCGTCCGATGCGATCAGTTGCCACAACGTTGCGGGGTCAACGGTCACGGATTCCTCGTAACCGAAAACTTCGGCGAAGCGCGATCGCGTCGTCGTCGCGAATTCATCGACGCGGAGTTCCTTCTCGCTGAGCATCTTGATCGATGTCATCTCGCATCCGTCGATGCCGCATGGGACTATCCCGCTGAAATAACTCAGGTCGGGACAAACGTTCAGCGCGAAGCCATGGCAGGTTGTCCATCGTTTGATGCCGACGCCGATCGATCCGATTTTTTTGCCGCCGACCCAGACCCCAGTCAGTCCCTCGCGCCGCGTCGCTGCGATTTCATGATCGGCGAGGGCGCGAAGCATCGCTTCCTCGATGTTGCGCAAGTATCGATGGACGTCGCGCTCGCGTCCTTCGAGTTTCAGAATCGCATAGCCGACGAGCTGGCCGGGTCCGTGATAAGTCACCTCGCCGCCGCGCGAGACGCGACAGACGGGGACATCGCTCGCGCGTCGCGAGAGCAGGAAGCGCTCGTCGGCTCCGCGACCGAGCGTGAACACATGCGGATGCTCGAGCAGCAGCAGCGTGTCGGAAATTGCGTCAACCTGGCGCGCCGCAACCATCGCGTTCTGCAGCGCGAGCGCCGCCGGATACTCGACGGTGCCGAGATTCGCGACGTTTAAAATGCGGGTGCTGTGCATCATCTATATGTGGATGGCTTCGCCATCTACGGCGAGCGCAGCCTCCATTATAGCCTCGGACATCGTGGGATGCGGATGCACGGTTTTGCCGAATTCGACGTTGGTGGCTTCCAGAGTCTTGCCGAGCACCACTTCGGAAATCAGGTCGGTCGCGTGATGGCCGATCATCTGACATCCCACGACTTCGCCGTATTGGCTGCTGATGACGAATTTGACGAAGCCCTCGGTCGCATTGATGGCGACGGCCTTCCCGATCGCGCGGAATGGGAACTTGCCGACCTTGACCTCGATGCCGCGCGCCTTCGCCTCGACCTCGGTCAGCCCGACCGTCGCGACCTCGGGTTCGCAGTAGATGCATCCCGCGATTGAAAGCAGGTCGAATCCAGGCTCGCGCGCACCCACCATGATCTCCACGGCGGCGATGCCTTCGGCCGACGCCTTGTGCGCGAGCAGGGGAGGGCGGATCACGTCGCCGATCGCGTAAATGGTTTTCGCGGTGGTGCGAAACGAATCGTCGACTTTGATGAATCCGCCGCGCTCCAGCTCGACGCCGGCTTCCTGAATGCCGAGGTCCTTGCTCAGCGGTACGCGTCCGACCGCGACGAGGACATTTTCGGCCTCGAGCTTTTTCTCGGCGCCATCGGCGGTGACGGTGACAGACCATTTGTCGCCGCTCTTCGCCATCGACTTGTATGCGTGGCCGAGCAGCACCGTCACTTTGCGTTTGATGAAGTTGCGGCGCAGCTCTTCGGCTATCTCGGCGTCGAATCCCGGCAGCATCTGCTTTTCAAGTTCGACGATCGTCACCTGCGATCCGAAGGCCTGGTAGAAGTAGCCGAATTCGAGCCCGATCGCGCCGGCGCCGATGATGAGGATGCTGGACGGAATACGATCGTGGAGCAGCGCTTCCTTGCTGGTCATGACGCCGTCGCCGATTCGCATTCCAGGAAATAGCCGCTCGCCAGATCCCGCGGCGAGGAGAATCTTGTCGGCCTCGATGGTCGAAACCGCCGGTGCTGGTTTTCCTTCGGCCTGCGCAAGCGCGATGTTGTGCGGTCCGGCAACGGTCGCGCTCGCCTCGAACAGGTCGACGTTGTTTTTTTTCAGAAGGAAGCGCACGCCGCGCTGCAGCTTGTCGGCGGCCTCGCGCGAGCGCGCGATGACGCGCTTGAAATCCACGCTGACCTCGCCGGTCTGGATACCGTGCTCCTTGGCGGCGCCGCGAATTTCTTCCATCACTTCGGCGGAGTTGAGCAGTGCCTTGGACGGGATGCATCCCCAGTTGAGGCATACGCCGCCGGGACGATCGCGCTCGACGATCGCCACTTTCATTTTGAGTTGCGATGCGCGAATTGCGGCGACATAGCCGCCCGGGCCGGAGCCGATGATTGCGAGGTCGTATCGTGAGTTGGCCAAGTCTCGCTCCTGTCAGATGATCGCGCGCATCGTCGCGCGCTCCTCAACTCTGTCAGAAAAGACCGCGCTCAGACCAGAAGGCTGGCGGGATTTTCCAGGAATCGCTTCAGCTCCTGCAAAAAGCGCGCGCCCACGATCCCGTCGATGATGCGATGATCGCACGACACCGTCGTCATCATCGTCTTGCTGATCGCGAGCCGGCCGTCGCGTGCAACCGGACGATCCTTGATCGCGCTGACCGCGAGAATCGCGCCCTGCGGCGGAACGATCACGGCCGCGAAGTGCTCGACCCCCGCCATGCCCATGTTGGAAATCGAAAACGTCGCGCCCGAAAGCTCGTCGCTGGTGAAACCTCCGCGCGAGGCCTTGGTGACGAGCTGATGCGCCTTGCGCGCGATATCCGGCAGCGTCATTCGTTCGCATTCCCGGATGACGGGCAGAATCAACCCGTCTTCGATCGCGACCGCGATGCCAATATTAATGTTCGGATGAATCACGATGCCGTCATCGACGAAGCTCGCGTTCATGCGCGGAAAGCGCGCGAGTGTCATCGCGACCGCCTTCACGATGATGTCGTTGTAGCTGATGTCGACGTCGAAAACTTCGGTGGTCTCGAGCGACTTCTTAAGGCGCACCACCTCTTCCATGTCGACTTCGACGGTGGCGTAGAAGTGCGGAATCTCGCGCTTGGACTGTGCCATCCGATGCGCGATGGTTTTGCGCATTTTCGAAAGTTCTTCGCGCGAGCCGGGCGCGCCCTCATGCGGTTGCACCAGACGGCGGAACTTGAACTGCTGCTGCTCGCGCAAAAAATTGTCGATGTCCTTCTTGGTGATGCGCCCTTCGGGTCCGGTGCCGCGCACGTGCGCGAGATCGATGCCGGCTTCCTCGGCAGCGCGGCGCGCGAGCGGCGAGGCGCGAAACTTGTGGCCGTCATCGGCGACTTCACGCGCGAGAGCTTCCTGTTCCTGCGCGGATTCCTCCTCGGGCGAGGGACGCTGCGGCGGTCGCGGCATCGAGGTGGGCGCGGCTGACGACGGATGCACGCTCATCGCGGGATTGCGCTCGGCGGCAGCGATGCCGTTGGCGTGGTGTTCTGTCTCACCGGAAAACTCTTCCGGTATGGCGGGCTCGCTCGAAGAGCTTCCCGCTGAAACCTGCGACCCGGCGGCAGCGTGCGCCGTTTCCGCTTGCACACTCCTTGCGGGAGCGGCCGCCAGCTTCGGACGGGGCCTCGGCGCCTCGCCCGCTTTGCGCAGGGTCGCGATTACCTCGCCGACTTTCGCCGACTCGCCTTCCTTGAGTTTGACTTCGTCGAGCACGCCGTCATCGAATGCTTCGAGCACCATGTCGGCCTTGTCGGTCTCGACCTCGGCGATCTCGTCGCCATGATGAATCTCGTCACCCGGATGCTTGAGCCACCGGAGAATCTTGCCCTCCTCCATGGTGTCGGAGAGCTTCGGCATCGTGATCTCGCTGCTCATAGTTCCACCAAAAGTTTCGCCATTAAAGACAGTCGCGCGTGCGAGTTACATCATGCGTTCTGCCACCTTGACGATGTCAGCGGGACTCGGCAGGGCGGCCTTTTCCAGATGTTTGTTGTATGGAATCGGTTGATCGAGCGTCGCAATGCGCTCGACTGGCGCATCGAGGTGATCGAACGCCACTTCATAAATCTGCGAGGCGATTTCGGCGCCCGCGCCGCCGGTCTTCCATCCTTCATATACAACGATCGCCTTGCCGGTTTTCTTGACCGATTCGACGACCGTACCGATGTCGAGCGGATTCAACGTTCGCAGGTCGATTACCTCGGCGTCGATGCCTTCGTTCTCGAGCGCCTCGGCCGCGTGAATCGAGTCGTAGACGCATTTGGAGTACGACACGATTGTCACGTCCTTGCCCTCGCGTATGACGTTGGCTTTTCCGAACGGCACCAGATGCTCGCCGGCCGGCACTTCGCCCTTCACGCTGTAAAGCGATTCATGTTCGAGGAACATCACCGGATCTTCCTGGCGCAATGCGGTTTTGAGCAGACCCTTCGCATCGGCAGGGGTCGCTGGAATCGCGACGCGCAGCCCGGGGCAGTGGAGGAAATACGCCTCGAGGCTCTGGCTGTGTTGTGCGCCGAGTTGATGCCCCGCGCCCTGCGGCGTGCGAATGACGAGCGGCACCTTGGCCTTGCCGCCGAACATGTAACGCATCTTCGCGGCATGATTGACGATCTGATCGATCGCGAGCAGCCCGAAGTTCACCGTCATCAGCTCGACCACCGGCCGCAGCCCGCCCATCGCAGCGCCGACGCCTGCGCCGACGATTACGAGCTCCGAGATGGGAGTGTCGCGCACGCGCTTCTCGCCGTAAACCGCGAGCAGGCCGTCAGTGACCTTGAATGCGCCGCCGAAATAGCCGACCTCCTCGCCCATGATGAAGACGCGCTCATCGCGATCCATTTCCTCGCGTAGCGCTTGATTCAATGCTTCCCGGTATGAGATTTCCGCCATCGTCATCCTCTACACGACGTAAACGTCTGGGGCTCCTCAATCCACGTAGACGTGCTTGCCGACATCCTCGACCCGCGGCTCGGGGCTTTCGTCGGCGAAGCGAACCGAATCCTCGATCACGTCCTCAACCTCGGCTTCGATTTCCTTAAGATGAGCCTCGTCCTGGCCGCGCTCGGTTAGCAATTTCTTGCGCAGATTCTTGATCGGATCGCGCTCGAGCCAGATGCGTTCTTCGCGCTTGGAACGATACTCGACCGGGTCGGACATCGAATGCCCCCGGAATCGATAGGTGACCGCCTCGATGAGCGAAGGACCATCACCCTCGCGCGCGCGGGCCGCGGCTTCGGTCACGGCGCCGTACACTTCGAGAACGTCCATCCCATCGACCCGCACGCCGGGAATCTTGTAGGGCTCCGCGAACTTGTACAGATGCTCCTGCGAGATCGCATTCTGCACCAGCGTCCCCATCCCATAAAAATTATTTTCGCAGATAAAGACCACCGGCAGATTCCAGAGCGCCGCGAGGTTGAGCGATTCGTGAAACGCGCCCTGCGGGAGTGCGCCGTCGCCGAAGAAGCACGCGACGATTTCCTGCTCCTCTTTGTACATCACCGAGAGCCCGAGGCCTGCGGCAATTGGAAGTCCGCCGCCGACGATCGCGTATCCACCCATGAAGCGCAGCACCGGATCGAACAAATGCATCGAGCCGCCGCGTCCATGCGAGATGCCGGTTTCCTTGCCGAATAGCTCCGCCATCACGACCCGAGGTTCCGCGCCCTTGGCGATACAGTGGCCGTGCTCGCGGTAGGTCGAAACGACGTAGTCCTTGTCGTACAGCGCCTGAATGGCGCCGACCGCGACCGCTTCTTCGCCCGCATAGAGATGACAGAATCCGGTGATCTTGCCCTTCGTGTACATTTCGGCGGCTTTTTCTTCGAAGCGGCGAATCGTCACCATCTTGCGATAGACATCCAGCAACTGCGCCTCGTCGAGGGTGAGCAGCGCGCGCTGCGCTACGTGCTTGTCGCGTTCCAATGCCATAAAAACCCCGTGCCGTTTCCGGACTTAATGCGAATTTACTCCGATGCGGCAACTCATACAAATCAACATATATAAAGTTCACGCGGTCGTGCCCGCGCGGCGCAGAGGAATCTCAGGAGAGAGCTTCTTTTCCGAACAGCTTTAACTGTGACGCGATCGCGACCGGAGAGAAAGACCGCCGATGGATTGGCGAGGGGCCAAGCTCCTCGACGATGCGCATGTGACCGGGAGTGCAGTAGCCCTTGTGCTCGGCGAAGCCGTAGCCGGGGTAGAGGCGATCGAAATCGTGCATCAGGCGATCGCGCGTAACCTTGGCGATGATCGACGCGGCCGCGATGCAGAAGCTTTTGCGGTCGCCGCCGACGATTTTGGTTTGCGGCAGCTTCAGGCCGGGAATCTTGCGCCCATCGACCAACACATGCGCGGGCGTGTGCGTAAGCGCGGCGAGCGCGCGTTTGAACGCGAGCATCGTCGCCCAATAGATGTTGAGGCTGTCGATCTCGTCGATTCCGGCGCTGCCGACGCCCACTGTTATCGCGCGTTCCATGATTAGAGGATAAAGCTCCTCGCGCTTGTCAGGCGGGACCTGCTTCGAATCGTGCACGCCCTTGATGAAAACTTCTGGCGCGAACAAAACCGCTGCGGCAACGACCGGCCCCGCCATCGGACCGACGCCGACCTCGTCGACGCCCGCGACCGCGTGGATTCCCTCCTTCCAGAATCTTCGTTCGTATCGCAAGTCTGCCCGTTTACCCATCTCGCCTTCCCCTCCGCATTCACCTGATCACGCGAGGCGCTTGAGGCGCGCCTTGCGGACCGTTTCCGCCACCCCATCGGGATCGTACACATCAGTCATGCGAATCATGTAGTCGGCGCTTGCCGCCGACGCGATCACCACGTCGCCGAGTCCCGCGAGGCGCTGGCGCAGCCGCCGAGTCACCTCGATAGATCGAATGTCTTGAAGTTCCACCTCTCGCCGGGATGTTGCAAGAATCCCGCGCTGTTCCATCAACCGGTCCGAGGTGATGCGCCATGACACGGAGCGATGCGCGATCGGGATGATCGCCCAGGTCACGATGCCGATGACGAGGAGCGCAAAGCCGAGCTGCATCGGTTGAAAGCCCTTAAGCAAGAGCGTGGCTCCGAGGCAGGTGAGAATCGCACCGGTCATGATCTGTCCGACGTAATACCAGTAGGAGCGGCGGATCATCGCGATGGAGTATTCGCGCACCGAGGCGGGCTTGACCTCGAGCATCTTGGCGCCGCATCGCGCGCAGAAGGCGGCTTGCGGATTCGATTCGGTACCGCACTGGGGGCATCTCATTGGGGGCGATTATCCGGTCGCGATGGAGGATCGTCAAATCAGTGTCGATAATGCTCAAATCGGGCCGCGCTCGGCGCGGACGGCATCGGCGGCCGATTCGGTCAGCACTACCGGCTCACGTTGTTCGAGGTGCCTACGCATCTCCTCCATCGTTGGTCTTTCCGCCATGAGCCGGATCTCATTCAGCAGATAATCCGAAAGAGACATCCCGGCCTTCGCCGCACGAGCCTTCAATGTTCGATGTAGAGCATCCGGGACGTTGCGCACCTGTATTATGCGTGACATGGCCCAAACATAGTCGCCTGCTCTACGACATGGAACGAAAGACCTCCTCGTTCAGTCGAAATGATCAAATGACGTTCAATTTGTAGATTGGAACCGATGAAATTTCGTGGTACGACGGCCCTATGAAATTCGGACTTTTCAGTATCAATAACGGACCGTGTGCATTTCCGAAAACTGCGGCCGCCGTCGCCAAGGCCGCGGAGCAGGCCGGCTTCGAAAGCGTGTGGACGGGAGAGCATGTCATCCTGCCCGATCCGCAAGTGCCGCCATCGCCGGTCGCGCCCGACCATCCGATGCTCGATCCCGGAATCTCCCTCGCGTTCGTCGCGGCGAATACTTCGAAGATTCGCCTCGGGACCGGCATCATCATCCTGCCGCAACGCAATCCGGTGGTGCTCGCGAAGGAGCTCGCCTCGCTCGACGTGCTATCGAACGGCAGGTTGATTTTCGGCATCGGCATCGGCTACCTCAAGCCGGAGTTCGAGGCGATCGGCGCGCCGTTCGATCATAAGGGTCCGCGCACTGAGGAGTACCTCAAAGCGATGCTCGCGCTGTGGACGATGCCGAAGCCGGAGTTCAGCGGGCAGTGGGTGAAGTTCAAGGGCGTCAACGCGATGCCGCGCCCGGTGCAGAAGCCGCATCCCGAGGTAGTCTTCGGCGGTCATACTAAGGAGGCCTACAGTCGCGCCGCCCGCCTTGCGAAAGGATGGTACGGCTTCGCGCTCGACCTCGAAGGCGCCGACAAATGCATCAAGGGCGTCCGCGAGGCGTACAAGGCCGAGGGCAAGAAGTTTGAGGACATCGAGATCAGCGTCACCCCGCGCATCAAGGTCGATCGCGATACCGCCAAGCGCTTCGCCGACCTCGGAGTGCATCGGCTCATCCTTCTGCCGCGCGGCAATGACGAGGCAGCGATCCTGCAGATGGTGAGCGAGACCAATCGTGACCTAATAGGGAAAGTGTAGGACGCTAGCTGGCGTCTTTAACGGCCACATAAATCCCAAATCGGGACGGCTCGCTGTTCATATCGTGACAGCGAGCCGTTCGTCTTTATGCGCCAAATTTTCGACTATTCGCCAAATAACTATCGGTTAGCACAGCCTCACTCATAGATAAATCTCGTAAAGCTGTTGCGCTTCTCCGGGTTGCGATGGCGGCACGCCGCTTGCGTTTAAAGCAAGTCGAACGGCGCGGCAAGCCGCCAAAAGAAACCAGGGAGGACATTTGAGGGATGAAGAACGAAAGCAGCCACGTTATGACCGTGAAGGAATTGTCCGATTATCTAAAGGTGCATCCCTCGACCATCTATCGTCAGCTCAAACGCGGACGCCTCCCGGCCTTCAAAGTGGGCAGTGACTGGCGCTTCAATATCGAATCTATCGATCGATGGCGCCTGGATCAGGATAGCTTGGCAATGTGATGAGGGCGACGACGGAATTGGGGCAAGATTAGTGCGGAGATTAGGGCCGAGACTAGGGCGAGATTCGGGGCAAGATAGGGACTACGGGGCGTCCTCGATAACTTCGGAAGCCGGCCGCAGGTAGTCCATCGTTAGCCAGCCACGCAGCGGATCGACCCTGCCGAGCTGCACCACGATTGGCGAACCGGTCGGCACATGAGGTGCGCCATGCAGGGTGCCGCGCACGCCATAGTCGTTGAGCTCCGCGCTGGCACCCTCGCGAGTGACAATCGCTCTCAATTCTGACTCTGCGCGGTGGCGTTCGAGGTAGCGCAGCGTCCAGTAGCGCTTGGCGCGGCGCTCGAGCTCGCGCCCCTCGCCGTCGGCATTCTCGGCGCCGGCGAGCACCGCCAGCAGTTCTTCCTGCGAATAGGCGAAGCGGTCTGGCGTCGCGAGCGCCGCGATCAATTGCCGCTGCAACACCAGGTCCGCATAGCGGCGGATCGGCGAGCTGAATTGCGCATAGTAATCCAGCCCGATTCCCGCGTGATATTCCGGAAAGAGCGACAGGCGAGGACGCTGACCCGCGAACTCACCATTGGTGCGAGGCTGCACCCTATAAATGATTGGAATCCGATGGTCGGCGGCATATCGAGCGGCGACGTAGTTGCTCAGCACCATGAACTCGCCCACCAGCAGCCGGCTCGGCGATCCGGTATCGAGCATTTCGATCTGGATGTCGTCGCCGCGCACTCGAACCTTCGCCTCGCGCCGCTGGATGAAAAGTGCGCCCGCGCGACGCCGGCGTTCGCGCAAGCGATGCGCCGCGAGGTTGAGCTTGCCGAGACTTTCGGCGATCTCGCCTGAAAATTCCGGGTCGGCGAGAATCTGATCGGCGCGATCATAATTGAGGCGCTGACTGATTTTGATTCGCGCCGGGTAGATCGAGGCCTCGGCAAGCTCACCGTCGGGCGAAATGATCACGTCGGTCGTCAGCACCGGCCGAACCTCGCCCGCGATCAGGCTGGCGGCCTCACAGGCAACCGGGTCGGGCAGCATGCGCACCGTAATCTCCGGCAGATAGACGGTGGTGGCGCGCTGCGCCGCCTCGCGATCGATCGCGCTGTCTTTGGCGACGAAATCCGCCACCAGTGAGATGTGCACGCGTACTCGCAGCGAGCCGTCCTGAAGACTCTCGCAACTGAGTGCGTCGTCAACCTCGACGGTTTCCTCATCGTCGATGGTGATGCTGAATCCTCCATCGGTCTGCGGGCGATCCGGCGCGGCGATTTTCGCTGCCTCCGCCAAAACCGGCTCAGGAAAATCGGGCTTGAGTCCCGCGATAGTGGCGAAGCGCGGCAACTTCGGCGCCTCGCCCAAGCGATCGAGGATCTCAAATGCCGCCTCGACTGGTTCCACCTCGGGCGCGGCCTGCTCGAGCATCGCGGTGAGGTCGCGGCTGCGCGTGAACGGATTTTCGATGTAGGGCCGGAGCTTCGCGACCAGCGGCGCGGCCTCGTCGGGCGAGGCGTCCGATGCGCCATGGAGGATCTGCCGAATCACGCGCTGCATCTCGCGGAACTCATCGGAGCGCATGCGGATTTTTTCGGCCTGCAAGCGCAGGCGCTCGACCTGCTCGGGCGTGCGCGCCTGGAACTCCATGTGGCGTCGCGTGAAGAAGAGGCGATCGTTTAGCAGCGCCTCGAGCATCACGGAGGAAGCGGCGGCCGAGCGGCGGCCGAAAAAAAGCTCCGCGAGTTCATCGGCGGCGAAGGTGCGGCCCTGCTCATGAACGACTTCCCATAGCAAGTTGAGATCGAGTTCCGAGGAGAGCTCGGCGCGTTCCGCCTCCAACTCGCCGAGCACTTCCGCGAGATTTGCCGCATCGGCCTTGCGATCGGAATAGCGCACCAGGATAAGGTCGCGTGCGATGAGCTTCTCGCGTCCACCCGCGTCGAGGAGCGCGACATGGCGATCCTGCTCCCGCACCACCAGTCCGGCGCGAAAGCGTCCCTGGTCGAGGTACTCGACCAGCGATCCAAGGTATTTAGGCTGCGAAGTCACGGACTAATCATTTTGACGGGGCGGGTTTCAAAAGACTATATGGTGATGGTCGTTTGTATGTGGGACTGCTGACAATGGCGGGAAGAAAAATTCAATTGAACCTGCCCGATGAGTTATTCGCGCAACTGGAGATGGTTGCCAGCGCGCTCGGGATTCCCGATCCGGCGGAGGCGGCGGTTATTGGTGTTGCGGAGTGGGTTTCGCGGCAGAAGTCCGAGATGGACGATCGCGACCCGAGACAGAGGTACTTCATAAACGAGGCGCTGGATGAACTTGAAAAGAAAAAATGACTGGACGGGATTGACGACGGCGGCGATGGCCGCGGCTGCGGTGGTGCTCGCATCATCGGGCGTCTTCGGCGCGCGAATCGCCAACGCGGCCGCCGGCAAGGGACTCGACGTCGAAATCGCATATGAGATCAAGGCGCTTAAGATTACCGGCTCGACCAGCCCGGTCTATGTGCAAGTCGACAACGGCAAGCTGGTCTTCTCCGATGCGTCGGGCGCCGTCATGTCGGCTCCGATGGAAGGTGGAACCGCGACCACGCTGGCGAAGGTCGCAAATCCTGCCGGCGTCGCGATCGGTCCGGCCGGCTTCGGATCCTACGCGGGACAGATCTTCGTCGCGTCGGGCTCGGATGAGAAAACTCCGTGCGAGGTCATGCGCATCGGTGGTAGCGCGGCAACCTCGTTCGCCAAGCTTCCCGATGCAGGCACGCTCAACGGCGGCAAGGCCGCCGAGTGCCGCGACCTCGAGTTCGGTGCGGCGGGGAGTCCATTCGCCGGCAAGCTCTACGCGGTATCGAATGGTAACGCGACGATTTACGAAATCGATTCGAGCGGCAAAGCCAAGGCCTTCGCCACCTTCGATGGCAAGCCCGCATACGAGATCAGTTCGATTGCGTTCTCGGCGGCTAACGATCCGAAGGCGCCCAACTCGATGCTGGCCGGGATGCGCCCGCGTATGGAAGTGGCGGCGAAAGTCGGCCGCATCAACGCGTTTGGTCCGGACGGAAAACAGAAGACCGAGTACTCGCTCGGATTCGTCAACCCAACCGGCTGGGGTTATGCGCCGGCGGGCTTCGGGAGCTATGCGGGGAATCTCATGATTGTCGATGCGGGCAGGCCTGCAGCGAAAAATGCAGCGGACCGCGATGGCAACGTTTATCGCGTCGACAACAAGGGAGTAACGCGGCCGTTCGCAAGCGGAATGGTGGATCCGAATTGCCTCAGGATAACTAACAACGCGTTGGTGATTGCCGATCCGGCCGAGCAAGGGAAACCCGGCAAGGGCGCAATCGTCATCATCAGCTCGATGCTGTAGAAAATATCGCGACGCTGATCGAGGAGGCGGCTTCGCGGCTCGCGAGGCCGTTTCCTTTTCCGCCCTTATTTCTGTGATGCCCTGTGCCGTTTGGTGCGACGATGAAGGAGTATTCGAAACTCGCGAAGATTTACGACGCGCTCTACAGCTTCAAAAATTATGAGGCCGAAGCGAAGCGTCTGCATGAGATCATCGCGGAAAAGAAAACCTCGCCCGGCACCGCGCTGCTCGACGTCGCATGCGGAACCGGCACCCATCTTTCGTTTCTCCGCAAATACTACACCGTCGAGGGCATCGATCTGACGCCGGAGATGCTAGAGGTCGCGCGCGCACGTCATCCTGAGATCGTCTTCCATCAGGGCGATATGCGCCGCTTCGATCTCGGACTCCGATTCGACGTCGTCACCTGTCTCTTCAGCTCGATCGGATACATGAAGACGCCGCGCGATTTGCGCGCGGCCGTCGTCAACATGACGCGCCATCTGCTGCCCGGCGGCGTGCTGGTCGTGGAGCCATGGCTGACTGAGGAGACCTGGAAACCGAGCGGTGTTCAGCCGCTGTGGGTCGACAAGCCGGACTTCAAGATCGCGCGGCTGGCTATTTCGGCTACCAGGGGAAGGATGTCGATATCCAAGTGGCACATGCTGATCGGCACTCCGGACGGCATTGAGCATCTGACCCAGAAGCATGAACTTTTTTTGTTCAGCGACGCCGAGTACATCGAGGCGTTCAATGCGGCTGGACTCGACGTGTCATACGATGAGAAGGGGCTGATGAATCGCGGGTTGTTCATCGGCACGTCCATTACGCTAAAGGCGGATGCTCGGTAACCCCGACGCATCGAAGGAGGCGCGGAAATGGAAATCAACGGGATGGCGCATGTGATGCTCACGGCCGCCAACTTCGAGGACTCATTGCGATTCTATGAAAAGCTGCTTCCATTCCTCGGCATGAAACCGGTGATTCAAAACAACGACACCTTCTACTGTGTAGGAGGTCGTACCGCGCTGGGCATCATCCGCGGCGAGGAGCACTATCGCGGCGAAAAATTCGTCCAGCGCCGGGTCGGATTGCATCATCTATGTTTCAGGGCGCGCACTCGCGAGGACATCGATGCGGCGTATCAATCGCTGCGTGAGTTCGGCGCGAAGATCGTTCATCCTCCCGAAGAGGGTTTGTGGGCGCCCGGCTACTATTCGGTGCTGTTCGAGGACCCCGACGGCATCCGCCTCGAACTCAACTTCGTACCGGGCAAGGGACTACTCGCGGAAAAGTAACCGTCGCCAGCCGAAAGCATACGCGATGAGGAAGAAATAATGGCTATTCAATCTTCGGAACAAACCCGCGTCCTGCGCGCGTCGGGCATCGATTTTCATGTGCTCGAAATGGGCACCGGACCGTTGATCCTGTGTCTGCACGGATTTCCGGACACCGCGCATTCGTTTCGTCATCAGATGCCGATGCTGGCAGATGCGGGCTTCCACGCCGTCGCGCCATTCATGCGTGGATATGCCCCGAGCGGCGCCGCTCCCGACGGTCGATACGATATCGGTGCCCTCGCCGAGGACGCACTGGCGCTAATCGACGCACTCGGTGCGAGCGATGCGATTTTATTCGGTCACGACTGGGGCGCGGTCGCCGCGTACGACGCCGCGGCTGCTGCGCCGAAAAAGATTCGCAAGCTGATCACGGCGGCGGTTCCGTATGGCCCGCAGTTTTTTCAAGCGCTCGCGACCAACTACGCGCAGCAGAAGCGCTCTTGGTACATGTACTTTTTTCAAAGTGCGATCGCGGAAATGGCGGTGTCGCTGAATGACTTCGCGTTCCTCGAAAAGATGTGGGCCGACTGGTCGCCCGGATGGAAGTGGGCGCCCGAGGACATGGAGGCGCTCAAACGATGCTTCCGCGCGCCGGGCACTACGGCGGCGGCACTCGGCTACTATCGCGCGACGCTCGGGCCGTTGTTCCGACCGCCGTCGCCTTCAGACGCTGCAAACGCCGCCGCTGCGCCGCGCCCCATCGAGGTGCCCGCGATGATGCTGCATGGACGCGCCGACGGATGCATCGGTGCCGAGTTACTCGACGGGATGGCGACGTATTTTCCGCGCGGTCTCAAAATCGAAATCATCGATGGCGCGGGCCACTTCGTTCATCAGGAAAAGCCGGCGCAGGTCAACCAACTGATCGCCGATTTTCTGAAGTAGGCGGCTTTTACACACGCCTCGCCGTCAGGTTTTCTCTGGCGTGTCGGACTTCACGAAGTCGAGCGCGGCGGAATTCATGCAGTAGCGCAGGCCCGTCGGCGCCGGACCATCTTCGAAGACGTGGCCGAGGTGCGCGTCGCATCGCTTGCACAGCACCTCGGTGCGTTTCATGAAAAAGCTGCGATCGGTCTTGGTCTCGACATTCTCGGGCGCGATGGGCGCCCAGAAACTCGGCCATCCTGTCCCCGAATCGAACTTGGTATCCGAGCTGAATAGCGCGGTCCCGCAGCATACGCAGCGAAAGAGGCCCTTCTCATGCCACTCGGCGTACTTGTTCGAAAAGGGCGGCTCGGTGCCGCCTCGACGCGCGACCTTATACTGCTCGGGCGCGAGGATCTTCTGCCATTCGGCATCGCTCTTCACAACTTTATCAGCCATGACGATTCCCTTCTTTTGACCTGCGTTGGTGAACTCGACGATCGAGACCTTTTGAATTCCGCCCGCTGCGCCGCTGCCCGAATCATCGTCCGCGTGTAGAAAGGTCCTGTCGATGACCACTGCGGCTGCGGCGGCGACCGAACCCACGACGAACCCGCGGCGCGTGAGGAGATTTTTCACCCTTGGCCTCCTTGCGATCCTCTCTGATCATGTAACCGGAAAACAAGGGCGGCGGTTCCCGCTGAACATTCGAACGATCGGGGACCGATGGACCTCAATCTCACTCGATGTTGTCCTCGCTCGGCGGAGGCAGCGGTTTCGAGCTGGAGTCCGGCGACTTCGCGTTCTTGTCATCGGGAGCGGGGCCGCCCAGCGGTTGGCCCGGCGCGAAGACGCCTTCCTTCTCGTGGTATTGGTAGCCGGTATAGCCGAGACCGCCGATAAACAGCAGCGGACATCCGGAAACGACCACGGCCATACTGAGCGTTAGAGCCAAAAAAGCACCGTTCGAAAGTTTCATGCTGTCGAGCTCAACTTGAGCTTTTGAAGAGTCGTTCGACGCGTTCCTCCAGCGCGCGCATCCTTCGCACCAGCTCGGGCAAGCGCGGGAGCGCCATCGCATAGCGGCGCCACTGCCGGACATCGACCGCAGGCACTCCACCGACGATCGTATCACTTTCAATGTTGGCATGAATGCCGGACTTCGCCGCCACCAGCACGCGGTCGCCGATCGTCACGTGATCGGCGCATCCGGAGTTGCCGCCGAACTGACACCATTTGCCGATTTTCGTCGAACCCGCGATTCCGACCAGCGCCGCGAAGCGCGAGTACTCGCCAATCTCGCAGCCGTGACCGATATGCACCTGGTCGTCGAGTTTTACTCCGCGGTGAAGAATCGTCGCGCCAATCATCGCGCGATCGATGGTCGAGTTGGAACCGATTTCGACGTCGTCCTCGATCACCACGGTGCCCACCTGAGGAATCTTGAACAGGCCGCCCTCGTGCTCTCCGAAGCCGAAGCCGTCGGCGCCGAGCACCGCGCCGCTCAGCAGCGTGACGCGATTTCCGATCGAAACGCCCTCGCGAATTGAAACGTGGCTATGGCAGACGAAGTCGTCGCCGATCGTGACGCGCGGATAGATCACCGCATGCGGATGGATGATCGCGTTGCGGCCGATGCGCACGCCATTTCCGATCACGGCGAGCGCACCAATCGACGCACTCTCTCCAATGACGGCATCGGCCGCGATGCGCGCGGTCGGGTCTATTCCGGTCGCGGGTTTCAGTGGTGGAAAAAAAATCTCCAGCGCGCGCGAGAAATCGAAGTATGGATTCGTGCTGATGAGAACGGGGCACTTCGCACGCGCGGCGAATTGCTCAGGAACAATCACGCACGATGCGGTGGTGGTCTCGAGCATCGGCGCGTACCTTTCGTTGGCGACGAAGATTATGGTGCCGGGTCCGGCGGCTTCGATCGGTGCGGGCATGAAGATGTCGACCTCGCCGTCGCCGCGAAATTCCCGACCGAGCCTTGATGCGAGTTCTTTGAGTTTCATTGCGGCGACATCACACCCAACGACGACAGAGCTTCAAATGCTTCTTGGGGTTCAACTTGACGCAAACAATTGTAGTGGCCGAAGCGGCAAGTGCGCGCAAGACACGGGCTGCATTCGAGGCGATGCCAAATGACGCGGCTGTTGATTTTCGCCGGGCCGGTACGAATCGGGTCGGTAGATCCGAAAATCGCGACTGTGGGAATTCCGAGCGCACTCGCAAGATGCATGCATCCGGAATCGTTGCCGACGAAGGCCGCCGACATCGAGAGCAGGGCGATGAGTTCGCCGACGCTGGTTTGGCCCGCCGAAACCATCGCGCCCGTCGACGAAAGCGTCGCGACCTCCTCGCATTTGGCGCGCTCCGAGGGCGCTCCTACCAATACGCATTCGGCGCCGATTCGATCCGAGAGCGCGTCGACCACTGTAGCAAATTTTGCCGCCGGCCATTCCTTGGAGGGACCGTATGCGGCGGTCGGTGCGATCGCGATCAAAGGCGCGTCCGGGCGGCGTCGATGGGTCGCCAGCCAGTTGCGCATCGTCGCCACATGTTCCGTATCGGGAGAAATCGCAAGGTCGTCGGCATCGCCTTCGATTCCGAGCGTCTCGCGAATCATCGCGAGCCAATAGTGCACCTGATGTCCCTCGATCGCATCGCGCGGCGGCACCGCCTTATGCGTGAGCATCGCACCGCGCGCATCAACCGCGTAACCGGCGCGCCGAGGAATCCCCGCAGCAGTAATCCATAGAGCGGATTCGAAACTATTGGGCATCAGCACCGCGAGATCGAAATGTCGCGCACGAATGTCGCCCACGATCTTCCATCGATCATTGAGTCCGCCGAAGCCGCGCGCGATCGAATATGGAATCACCTCATCGATCCAGTTCGCGCCGTCGAAAAAGCTCGCGAGTTCTCGCTTGATGAGGATCGCGAGGTGCGCATCGGGAAACGCACGGCGCACGGCGCGCATCGCGGGCAGAGTCATCACGACATCGCCGAGCCAGTTGACCGCCTTGATGAGAATTCGTTTTGGTGCCGGCGCGATTCGTGACGCGATCGCTCGCGGCAAAGTGGAATGATCGATTTCGGGATTGGCCGCTGGCTGCATGACGCATCTTATTTATAACCGTCCACGCGAGAACTGTCATTCCAGCGCCGCGCGCAATCGTCTAATGTCGAAGGCGCGTTTTCCCATTCGACATTTACATAGGGCATCATCGAAAAGGAGTTACCGCTATGCCAAAGCTACTTGGAGTCTTCGGCTCGCCGTTCGTACGTAAGGCCTACGTCGCGCTCACCGAAAAGGGAATCACCTTTGATCATGAGCAAGTCATCCCATTCGGCGCACCGCCCGAATGGCGCAAAATCAGTCCGCTGGGCAAGGTTCCGGCATATCAGGACGGCGACCGCACGCTGGCGGACTCCTCGGTCATCATCGCGTATCTGGAAAAAACCAAACCTGAGCCCTCGCTGTACCCGTCCGATCCTTATGACTATGCGCGCGCGCTGTGGTTCGAGGAATACGGTGACGGCGGTCTCTCGCCGATCATCGGTGGCAAAGTTTTCTTTCCCAAAGTGATCGGGCCGCGGTTGTTCAAACAGGAGCCGAACCTCGCCGAGATTCAGAAGGTCGTCGACAATGAGCTTCCGCCGATGTTCGATTATCTCGAGGGCGAGCTCGGCAACAAGGAATTCCTGGTCGGCAACAAGTTCAGCATCGCCGACATCGGCGTCGCCACGCAGTTCGTGAATTTCATGTTCGCGGGTTACGGCGTCGATGCGAAGCGATGGCCCAAGTTGTCCGCTTACATCAACCGGATCCACAGCCGGCCGTCATTCAAGTCTGTGATCGACAAAGAGAAAGCGGCATTCGGAATGTAGATTTGCGCAATGGTGAGCCGGCGGCCTCGATGCCGCCGGCTTTCTGTCATTGCTTCAGCGCCGCAACCAACTGATCGATGATCGCGTCGGCCTTGTCGCGCATCTCGTCGTCGGTCGCATCCTGAATCGGATGCGGTACGAACACGCGATTGAGTTCCGGCAGGCCCAGCGCCGCGGCCTGCTTCTCGGCCGCATCGCGAAACGCGCTCGACGCCACCATCACCGAGGGCTTGCCGTTGATTTCAAACCATACTGAATCGTGCACACTGCACGTTGTGCATGACCCTCAATCGGCTAGCGCTTCGATAACGAAGTCGCTCTCCTTTGCGATCTGCCGTCGCAGCTCTTCGGGTGCGGGTTTGGTGAAGGTGGGTTTCTTGTAGCGGCGAATCTCGATGCCGGGCATCTCCTCGCGCAGGCGCGCCGCGAGTTGATCGATCAAGACGTCGCCACGCGGCTTGGAGATATCGAGCAGAGCGATGGCGCCCGAGATCTTGCCGCTTCGTTTGGTGAGCGTGCGCCGGATTGGAACGCGCTCATCAGTCGGATCAACGATACGCATTTTGTTTCTCTACTCCTCGATTTGCTTGCTGACGCTGCTCGAGCCCATCGGTCCGCTGACCCATCCGGCGAACACCGCGGAGAATTTACCCGCCTCGCCGCCGGCCACAATCATATTGATATATTCCGGTTTGCGAAATTTCGGGATGCGCTGCTCGAGCTGCTCGGGCGTGGGATTAGTGAGGCCGAGCGCCTTGAGCGGCACCCCCTCGCCACTCTCGGCGTCGGGAATCAGCTCCCGAAGCGGTCGCGAGGTGATTTCCTGGATGCGCGCGCGAACCTGCGCCTTGGTCCATTTCTCGCGCGAGATGGTGTCGGCATGCTCGGGGCACACAATCAGCAGAACCTCACCGGCGCCGTGTTGCTTCGGATGCCAGCATGCCTCCAGGCCCAAGCCGAGACTTCCGCATAGTGCGTGAGCGGTGCGCGAGGTCTGGTCGGCGATCTGCCGCGAACTCGACTCGAGGCCGAACACCGTGACGACGCTGTCAGCCTTCCTGAAGCCGCGCTCGACATGCAGCGGCTCCCATGGGCTGCGCTCCTCCCATTCGGCGAAGCAGGTGGTGAACTTGCCGATCGATCCCAGCGTCGAGCGCTCGATATCGCCCGGCTTGGCGCCGCCGACATTCCGCAGCGTGAGCTTCACCGCGCGCCCAATCGTCGCATTGGCGCGATTGCCGTAGCCGAGCGCCATCATTCCCATGTTCATGCCGATGCGCTCGCGGATGGGGCCGTTGACGATAATCACCGGCGTCGCGCCCCATGTCGTCGACATGATTCCGTGCGCGTTGAACTCAGGCGTCGCGACCGCCTCCATCGCGGCGATAACGACCGGCAGGTATTCGGGTTTGCATCCCGCCATGACGGCATTGGCGGCAATTTTCTCGATAGTCGCGGGACCCATGTTCGGCGGCAGCGCGGCGATCACCTCGCGCGGATCGCGCCGCGTGCCGGTCAGCATGCGTTTGATCCGCTCCGGCGTAGGTGGAATCACCGGCAGGCCATCGGTGAGGCCGCGCTCGAACATGAATTCGAAGGGGTCCATCTCGCCGATTTCGATTTGCCGCGCGGTGAGTTTTTCGCCGCGCGCGTCGGCCTCCAGCCGCTCAGCGATTTCCGGCTCGACCGACCTGGAGCCGCATCCCGGGCGCTGCTGCGGGTATTTCGACCAATCGATAGAAGGAGCGGCAGATCCCGATAATCGCGTCATTTCGGCGATCATGTTTTGCCAGTCGGGTTTGTCGAAGCCGACGAAGCGGCGCATTTCGCTACCGTCGGGCGCGGCGAGGACGATGGTGGGGACCGTGTCGAGGCCGTAGGCGAACGAGACTTTTAGCGCGGAGTCATCGAGCATTGGCGTTTTCAGCCGATGAGCTTCGACCAGCTTCGCATTGCCCTCGGCATCCTGCCCGATCGCAATCACCTCGATCTTCGATGCGAACGCGCCATGCGCGGCTTCGATGAGCGGCATCGTCATCTGACAGGTCGCGCAATCTTCCTTGACGAAGCAGAGCAGGGCGTGGTGGCCCGAGGGAAATTTGTATTCGCCCCCTGCGGGATTCTTGAGAGCAAATTCGGGAAGCTGCGGTCCGTTCGCCATGCCACATTACTCGCTCAAGATCGGTCGAGTTGTCGAGGGCGCGAGGACAAATTCGCCGCGGCTCGGCGCGAAGAATTCCACCGTCGGTGTGATGTTGCCGTCGTTGTCGAGCCCGCCCGCGACCATCACGTCGCCGTTGGGCAGCAGCGTTGCCGACTGATTGAGCCGCGCGATGTGCAGGTCGCCGCCGCCGGAGAAAATGTTGCGCGCGGGAGCGAACAGGTCCGCGGTGCGCTGACCGACGATTGCCGAGCCACTGAGGTTCCATCCGCCGGTGATCAGAACCATCCCGTTGTTTAGCTTGGTCGCGACGCCGAGGTAATGGGTCTTCTGCATCCGGCCGGCGGCGCGGAACGAATTGCTTTCGGGATCGAAAACCTCGGCGGTGTCGAGCGGCGACAACCAGAATAGACCTGCGCCGCCGAGGGGGCTGTGGATTTTGCCGGATTTCCCGCCTGCGAGTAGCACGCGGCCATCGTCGAGGAGTGCCGCGGCGTGGCCGACCCGATCATTGACCATGTGCGCGGCCAGCGTGCTGAAGGTGTTGCTCTCGGGGTCGAAGATTTCCGCGGTTTCGTACACGATGTAGCCGCCCGGCATCCCGCCGCGTCCGCCGCCCGCGATGAGCACCTTGCCATTCCTCAAAAGCGTCGCGCTATGCGCCTCGCGCGGCACGCCCATCGGCGCGATCGCGGTAAAACCACCAGTATGAGGATCGTACACTTCGGCGGTCGAGGTAGTAGTGAGGCCGTTTTCGCTGCCGCCCGCGATCAACACGCGTCCATCGCGCAGCAAGGTCGCCGTGTGCCCCTCGCGCGGCGTCGTCATCGCGCCGATCGAGCGGAAGTTGCCGGTCTGAGGGTCGTAGATTTCCGCGCTGGCCAGCTCGGAACGGAATCCGATGTTGCGTGAGCCGCCCGCGATCAGCACCTGCCCATTGGGAAGCACGGTCGCCGTATGGCCTTGGCGCGCGGTAGTCATCGCGCCAGTCGGAGAAAATGTTCCTGCTATCGGATCGTAGCTCTCGGCGGTCTCCAAAACGCCGCCCACGTAGGCGTTGCTGGTGCCGCCGCATATCAGGATCCGGCCGTCATGGAGCGCTACCGCAGCGTGGAGCGCGCGCGGCGTCGTCATCGTCATCATCCGGGGGGCGCCGACCGGCACCGGCAGCGGCGCGGAACTCTCGCGGATTGGTCCAGTACATCCGGCTAATGAGATCGCCAGGCAAAATATCGCGGTAAAGAAATTTCGCATCGTTGCCACTCCAGCATCTCGGGAGTGACGATCGCAATGGTCTTTGTGGTGCGGTCACTCTCGCGTATGCGTCGTGAGGGTGTTCTCAGCCGCGTTTTACGTTGACGCCGTAGCGGAAGCCGTTGGCCATCGCGCGCAGGAACATTAGCGCGGGATTCACGCCGCGAGCGCGCGGAACCGTCGCATCACCTTTGGGCATTGCGCGAACGAAGTCGAGCATCGCACGCGGCTCGATGCGCGCCATCATGTCTTCCACCTTGGCGAGGCGAACCTTGCGCTCGCGATCGATGAGGAACGTCGCGGGAATCGCGATGCCGCCTTTCTCATTCGCATTCAGCACGCCCCATTCGATGATGGTCGCGCGGTTGCTGTCCGAGAGCAGCGCAAACGGGATCGCGAGGTCCTGGCGCAGAGCCGCGGAGCGTTCCGATGGATCGACGGAGATGGCGACGACCTCGGCGCCGGCCGCGCGGAAATCTTGGTAGACCTTGGCATAGTCCGCCAACTGGCGGAGGCAGAACGGTCACCAATGTCCTCGATAGAAGAGGACCACGCACAAGGAATCTTTCGTAAGTTCCGAGAGCCGTCGCGCGGTGCCGGTGGTATCGGGCAGGGAGAAATCCGGAGCGGTTTCGCCGACGATGATTTTGCGCGCGTCATCCATATCAGGCATGGCCTCCGAATTCGCGATGACCAATTCACAATGACAAACGCGCTTCGCAGTGAGAAGAGAATTTGTCCAAACCTGGGAATTCGGAACTCTTAACCGCGGCTTCAAACGAGACGCGAAGCGGGTGAAGCCGCGGCGCAGCCGCTCCCGCGAAGCCGCCGAGACGGAGCGTTTCGCGGAGCTCGAGGCGAAGGAACAAAACCGGAGCGCAGCGTAGTCCGAGGAAATCTTAAAAGAGAAGCTTTCTGGCCGGTCAGGCCAACATTTAAGTTGCCATCGGTCCGGCCAGAAGCAAGGAAGGCAAATTGAAAACCGGGCGGGGCAGTGACCCGAGAAGGGAGAGGCGCCACTCAATCCTGATTCGGAAACATCTCCTCCGTTTTGCCGGCAACACAGCGCCGAGGCATCGCCAACATTCCTTCCATCCACATAAGCTCTTTCACCTTCGTGCGAATCCGAATTCGCCGAAGTGCGCCCGTCACAAACCTGTTCGCAGCCTGCCTGGACTCAACTCCATCATCCAAAGCCTCGGCCCAATCCATGGTCACTAACCCCGCAAATCTTTTGATCCGGCCCGATAGCGCACCGGTCGAGAGTAGCTAAAGCAACCATCGTTCCCACAACTGCTTTGAGTTTGAATGAGTCTACGCGGATGGATATCGCAGTTGCGCCACGAAAGTGTGGCACCGGTGCATCTTGCGGGCACAGATTCTGCCCCCGCACATCGATACACATTTCGAGAACCCTCGACTCCGCTGCGCTTCGCGTCATTGCAATTTCGATTCGGCCCTCAGACAGCCCGAATCGGCTTCGCGACGCCTGCGGCGTGGCTGCGCCCGCTTCGCGCCTCGCTCGAAGCGATGAAAAAAAACGGCGGCCCGATGCCGGACCGCCGTCATGTTTGAATTCGATTTGGTCAGCTTATCTGTCTACTTGCCGACCACGAACACGCAGCTCGTGGTACCGCTGCCGCCGATGTTCAGCATCGCGGTCGTCTTCGCGCCTTCGACCTGATACTCGCCCGCGCCGCCGGTGACCTGCTTGTGCAAGTCGAGCATCTGACGGACGCCCGTGCATCCGACCGGATGACCCGCGCCGATGAGGCCGCCACTCGGATTGATCGGCAGCTTGCCGCCCAGCTCGATGACGCCTTCCTCGACCGCCTTCCACGACTCGCCCGGTTTGGTGATCCCGAAGTGATCGATCGCCATGTACTCCGAGGTGGTGAAGCAGTCGTGGGTCTCGATGGCGTTGATTTTCTCGATGCCGGAAACGCCTGCGCGCTTGAACGCATCGACGATCGCCTGGCGCGTATGGGGCAGGACGTACTGATTGTCTCGGCTCTCGGCCACTTTCACATCGAACTCGAGCGGCGCCGTATGATGGCCCCATCCGAGGATGCGCGGAATGTCCGCGAGCTTCACGCCGTGACGCTTGGCCCATTCGGTGGCGTATTTTTCCGATGCCAGGAAAATCGCCGCGGAGCCATCGGTGACCTGCGAGCAGTCGCTCACCTTGATGCGTCCGCCGATGACCTGGTTGAACTTCGATTCCTTTTGCGCGTGGCTCTCACTCATGAACCAATTGCGCGTCTGCGCGAGTGGATTGCGCCTGGCGTTCGAATAGTTCACCGCCGAGATGTGCGCGAGGTGCTCATCCTTGAGCCCGTAGCGTTTGTCATACTCGTCGCCGAGACGCCCGAAGAGCTTCGGGAACGGGAACTCGATTCCCTTGGCCTCCTTCTCGTACCACGCCGCGGTGCCGAGGTAGTCGCCGCCTGTGGTCGAGTCGACAGTCTTCATCTGCTCCATGCCAACCACGCATGCTAGGTCGTAGCGGTCCGCCTCGATCTCCGCCGATGCGGCGAGGATCGCGATCGAGCCCGAGGCGCATGCGGCCTCATGGCGGCTGGTCGGGAGTCCGTAGAAGGCCGGATCGACTTCGAGGAAAAACGCACCGATGTGCCCCTGATGCGCGTACAACTCGGCGGCGAAGTTACCAATGTGCGCGGTCTCGACTTCCTTCGGCTCGATCTTGGTTGCTTCGAGCGCGCCCAGGACGGCCTCGCGCATCGGTCCTACAAAATGTTTTCCTTCCTTGGTCCAATTGCGGGCGAAGTCGGTTTGCGCTCCACCCAAAACATAAACCGGTGCTGGTTTTGTCATCTTAAGATTTCCCTCGGGCTACGCTGCGCTCCGCCTCGGGTACGCCTGCGGCGTGGCGCTTCGCGCCCCCTTCGGGCCTCACCCGAAGTTCTAATTAATCTTAGTAGCTCTCTGCCAAATTTAAATCTAACCAACCAAGGTGCGCCCGTAATCGAGCATCCCGCCTCGATACAGTTTACCACCATTGCTGGCAGCTTTCTCCACCACCGGAGGTACCGTGAGATGGTAGCGGCCGAACATCGCGATAATGTTTTTCGCTCCGATCAGATCCACGATCACCGATGGCGGTGTCCAATTGAAACCGAACGACATGATGGTGTCGACGTCGGCGGCTGATTCGGCAACTTCGCCGACACGGTTGAGCCCATAGCTGACGTATCCGAGGATGACGCGGCGCATGAGGTCGGCCTCGACGCCCTTGGTCTCTGCGAACACGTTGAAAGCCTCGCTATAGCGGCCCTCGCGATTGAACTGCTTCATCTTTTCGACGAATGGGACGGGCGTAGGTTTTTCCAGCGGTTGGTAGGATCCGGTTTTCGGATCGAAGACCTCCACTGCCTTGCCGTCCTTTTGACCCCGGCGATAGAAACCGCCTTCCTTCGGCGTCTTGTCTCCGAGCTGGCCGGAGTTGATGCCGCGTTCCATGAAAGCGGGCAGTCGGAAGGAGGAGTGCGCCTCGTCCTCGGTGTTGGCGTAAACGTTATCGACGATCGCCTTGTGCACGTCCCATCCCACCAGATCGATGGTCGCGAGTGGCGCCATCGCGCGCCCGGTATGCGGTCCGACCACATAATCGATGAACGCGACACCGTGCTCCTCGGTAAGCTCGGCGCATTCGTTGAGCATCTTGAAGCCGACGCGATTGCCAACGAAAGCGGGCCGGTCGCGCGTCACGATGACTTTGCGTCCGATCTCATGCGCGAGCATCCGGCAAGTATCGCGGAGTACTTTGGGATCGGTCTCCGCATGCGGAATTACTTCAGTGCCGACAATCACTTGAGGCGGATTGAAGAGGTGGATGCCGAGAAAGTGCTCGCGAAAGGAAGCGGAGCGCCCCCGCGCCATCTCGGTGATCGAAAGTCCCGACGACCCGCTCGCGACGATCGAATTGGGCCCGCGATATTTATCGACCCGCTCGAAGAAAGTCTTCTTGAGGCTGAGATCCTCGGCGAGCGATTCGAAAATCAAATCGGCCTCCGAAACCGTGCGCTCGAGGTCTTTGTCATAGGTGCCGAGCTTGACGCGATCGGCCACCGCTTCGGCACGCGCGGCGCTCTGCGCCCCACCGAGCGCGGACTGGGCCTTATCGAGGTCGCGCGCAAGCATGACGACATCGAAGCCCGCGCCGGCGAAGACCGCGCCGGAAGTGGCGCCCATCGCGCCGTTCGCCCCGAGAATAACGACTTTCATTTTGTGGGCCACGAATATCTCCGGTCCCTAGAAGTATTTCCCAGAATGTCGATGCATGGATCCCGCGCCGGGTACAGCCGCGGGGTCAGGCATCCCAAGGAATGCGCTGCCGGTGGCGCCTGGGATGGCGATGATCGAACAAATCCGACTGGCACATCGTATCTGAGTGCCTCAATTTTGGCGAGTCCCGCGCAAGCAGAGCATGCTCGTGGCGAAACGATGCAGTCGCGCGCTATACCCTTATGTATCGGCATAAATGGGTACCTGGGGCACAAAAGAAATGCCATCCATCCCGGATGAATGGTTACGTTGCTACTGGCGTCTTATAGAATGAGCAGCGGTTCGATTTTGCGGAGATTCAGCGGCCATCTTGTCTGGATCGCGCAGTTCGGGGATTGTCTTCAGCGTCGAAGTTTCATCATCACAGGGAGCATTTCATATGGTAGACACATATCGAATGGCGGAAGATGCACAGGGTAAGTTGCGCGACGCGGCCGATCGGGTTTCCGACAAGGCGCATGAGGTCGCGGATCAGGCCGGCGAGACCCTCCGTAAGGCGAGCGATAAGGTTAATGATGCAGCCAAAGGTGGGATTAAAACCGCTAGATATTTAGCCGACGCGGCCCAGCAATATGTTCAGGAAAGTGGACTGGCTGAAATGGATCTGCGGGACATCGTCAGGCGCGAGCCGTGGATCGCACTGGGTGTCGCGTTCGCCATCGGATATGTCGCCGCGCAAGTTGTGCGGCGTCTGTCCTGAGCAAGAAAATGAGTTCCAGGAAGCAGTCCACGCGCGATGGACAGGCCAACGGAGAGGATCCGGAGTCGCGGCAAGCCGATCCGACGTTGACCGAAATCATAAGGGAGCAACCCATCGCGGCCCTCGCGATAGCGGCGGCAGCCGGATACGTATTCGGCGGCGGAGTCCGGCGTTCGACTATCCTTGCGATGCTCGTCCAAATCGCAGTGCGCCAAGGGCTCAGCAATATGGTTAGCGACGCGTTGGGGAATACTCACGATGCCTGAGGACGAGAAGATCGCCGAAATTGAAGAGGAGCTGGATGGCGCGCGGCGCGATCTACAGGAAACCCTCAGCACGGTCGAGGCCAAAGTGGAACAGCAGGTCGAGCGCGCCGAAGGCGTCCTGCAGCCACAGCGATTCCTGCGCGAAAATATCATCGGCGCGGCGTGTGTAGCGGGCGTCCTAGGCTTCGCGGTCGGCTCCAGCAAGTATCGAAAAGTAGCCGGCCCTGCACTCCTGGTTGCCCTTGGCTATGCGATTTGGAACGCCACCCAACGGAGCGACGGCGATGGCGGAGAACCAGTTAATTCCTAGCAATGATCGCATCCGCGCCGAGGCGCGCGAGTCCGATTGGGCCAGCCTGCTGGCGCGCGCGATCGACGACATGACGCGCATCGTGCACTCCGAGCTGCGCCTCTTCAGCGCCAACATGAAAACCGTGTTGGCCGAGGAGACGGATCGCGTACTAGCATCGATAGCAACCGGCGTGCTGATGGCGAGTGGCGCGATTTGCCTGGTCGCCGCCGCGATCCTTTTTCTGCACGAATACGCGAGGCTGCCTTGGTGGCAGTCATTCGGCGTCGTTGGGATGGCGCTATTTGCCATCGCGATCGGTGTCGGCGCCTTCGCGACCAGCCGCTCTAAAACTTCCGCGATCGCTTTAGTAGAGAAATCCTGATGAGCGCAGCGTCGTCATCACCCTCATCGTCGTCATCTTGGGGACCGTGCAAGACTTGCAAATGGTGGCAGATCGAGCCCGGCGCCACGCCGAAGGCTTCTACCATGGGTTTATGCATCGAAGAGAAACTTCAACGCTTCCGTTTGCGCGTATCCGGAAGCAGCGGATGCAACCGCTGGATGGAAGGTACGCCTGCGAAGGCGAAAGGCTCGAGCGCGTCGCCTCCGACCGCAAAACCCACGCGCTAGTTTCGCATATACAAATCGTCGTTCGCGCAGTTGTTTTCGCTGATTGCGCGAACGACGATTTTTTTGACGATTGGAGCGCTACGCGGCTTTGGTCTTGTCAGTCACATCCACCGGCGGCGTGGTCTCGCTCATCCGGCGCGTCACTTCCTCATCGGGCATCGTCCAGATGGCGGCGTCAGCAGGAAACTCCATCAGCGGCTTCGAGGGATCGGGCTTCGGCTGCGCAATCTTTCCTCCCGCTGATTGGAACGACGGCGGGCGCTTATAGCGCACGAGATCCTCGGCGCTGATTCCTGCAAGGGCCTGCACCTCGGGATCGATCCACGCTTCGGCGTCGATGGCATTGCCCTCCGAGGTCGAGAACTCGAGCATGATGCCCTCGGGTGCGGCCAGGTAAATCGACTTGCAGAAACCGTGATCCAGAGGACCCATGATCCAATTGCCGTGCGCGCGCACCCGATCGCGAATCGCGAGCAGGTCGGCCTCGGTGTCGACGTTGAGCGCGAGATGCTGCATCACGCCGGGCGCGACGTTGCCCGCAGTGGTGCCGGCATGGGAGACGCCCTTCTGCGGCTGGATCTTGGCGATATCCTGATTCTGCACGAAGGCAATCGAGGAGCTGTCGCTGAGGCGCAGGAAGCCGTGGAAAGTGTTGTCCACCCCATGCATCCAGTAAAGCGCGACCAGTTCGGCGCCCACGACCTGGGTGAAGTACTCGATCTGCGTTTTGATGTCCTTGGTGCAAATCGCGAGATGATGAACTCCGTTTGCCAGACCCATGATTTTTTCCTCCGTTACGCTAAGCCTACTCGGATGCTCTAGCACCTCTCGCGGTCGATTTCCATTTGTCATCTTGCGGTTGCCGCCTCCTAAGCAATAAGCATGATGCCTCGGAGAATCGTCACGATGCGGGAACTGCGGCTCGGAAAAATTGTCATTGTGTCATTCGCGATCCTCGCGCTGCTGGTGACCGTGGCTGCCGCGAGCGATGCGACGCCGCCGGATCGGCAGCGCGATTTTCGCTTCAGCTATCACTCGGAAATCGGCTCGATCGATCCCTCCGCGCATCATGTCGAGGCGTGGATTCCGCTCCCGCGCGAGGATCAGTTCCAGCACGTCACCGGCCTCGCGGTAGACACCCCGGTCCATCATGAGATCGTCGATCAGAATCACAACGGCAATCGCGTGTTGCATCTGGATGCGTCGGCGCCGCTGCCCGCGTCGATTCCGGTGACGGTTAGCTTCGAAGTGAAACGCATCGAGGAAGCGGCGAACCTGGAGCGGGCGCAGCGCAACATTCCCGAGCCGAGCGGCGGCAAGTTCGCGGAGTTCCTCGGACCCGACAAACTGGTGCCGCTCAGCGGCCGCATCGCGCAGGTCAGCGATAAGCTCGGCGACGAAACCGCATCGCCATACCAGCAGGCGCAAATCATTTATGAGTACGTCGTCTCGGTGATGGCGTATGACAAGACCGGCACCGGATGGGGCCGCGGTGACGCGCTCTACGCTTGCGACGTCCGGCGCGGCAACTGCACCGACTTCCACTCGCTCTTCATCGCGCTGGCGCGTTCGCGCGGTATCCCGGCGCGCTTCACGATTGGATTTCCGATCGGCGCGGCCAAGCGGGGTCAGCCCAGCGACATTCCCGGATATCATTGCTGGGCGGAATTCTATACGGGCGGCGAATGGGTTCCGATCGACGCCTCAGAGGCATGGAAGAATCCGGCGCGGCGCGATTACTACTTCGGCCATCTCGACGCCGCGCGGGTCGCCTTCACGATGGGCCGCGACCTAGAGATGACGCCGCGCCAACAGGGCGAGCCGCTCAACTTTCTCATCTATCCCTACGTCGAGGTGGATGGGAAGGCGCTACCAAAGGACGATATCAAGAATCATTTCGAATATAAGGACGTGGCGAAATAAAATCGCTTATACGCGCGGAGCGACCCGCCATGCTTCGATCAAGTCCCAAGTGACACCGAAGCGCGAAAGGTACTTCCTCAGGCGGTCGGCATCGTTCGAGCTGTGCTTTTTCTCTCTTGAGTTAGCGAATAGAGCGCGGCCGGCTTCTGAAAGAGAACGGCTCGTCGAAACGATCTCGATAACGTTGGCGAGCTGCATTCGGTCGAATAGATCGAGGCTTTTAATTGTCTCGGATCCAAGTCTTTCCTCGAGCAGGTTCTCGCGAAGGGAAGACGGGGAAGTTTTGGACCAGGCTCTGCGTAAACGCGCGATTTCTTCGTTGACCACATCGACAGTGATGCGCCCGCCCACTGCGACCGTGCACATGCGTGTTACTGCACCGCTCAGGTCACGGAAATTTCTTTCCCAAGTGGCCTCGGGTGAGGTCGTAAAGGCGAGGAATCGATCTTTCGCCTCGCGATTGAAAGTGACTCGCGCACCCGTACGGCGCGTGTGTTGTTCCAGTTCGTAGTCCAGATTCGGCGCGATATCTTCGCGGCGTTCGCGCAAGCCGGGGAGCCGAAATGCCCACAGATCAATTCGCGCCAAAAGGTCGTCACGAAAGCTGCCTGACTGCGCGGCTGCTTGCAGATCACGGTTGGTGCCCGCGATGAGTTGAAAGTCACTTTTCGCTTCGCGGTCCGAGCCCATCGGCATGAACCGCTTCTCTTCGATCGCGCGCAACAGCATCGCTTGTTCGTCCAGTCCCAGGTCCGCGATCTCGTCGAGAAACAAAGTGCCGCCGTCGGCAGCTTTGAGCAGACCGGGGCGATCCTGCAGCGCTCCGGTGAAGGCGCCCTTTACATGCCCAAACAGTGCGGACATCGCGGCATCGCCGCGCAACGTCGCGCAGTTGACCTCGACGAAGCGACCCTCAATCTGACGGCGCGTCCGCTTGAGCTCATAGATACGTTGCGCGAGTTGCGACTTTCCGGCGCCGGTCGGACCCGTCAGGAGGATCGGTGCCTTCGAGCTCGAGGCCACTTGTTCGATTCGTTCCATCAGCCGATTGAAATCCGCATTGCGGGTTTCGATGCCTGACTTAAGAATCGAAGTCGCCTCCTGTCGCTCGCTCGCGAACCGTGAAGCCAGGCGATCGTATTTCGACAAATCGAGATCGATAATCTTGAAGGTCCCAGGTTCGGACGATCGCAAACGCCTCGGCGGTGAGGTTTGGATGAGACGCGCCGGGAAATGCCGGGACTCCGTCAACAAGAAAAGACAAATTTGCGCGACGTGGGTTCCGGTCGTGATGTGTACCAGGTAGTCCTCGCGCTCGGGATCGAAGGGATAGGCGCGTGCGAAGTCATGCAGTGCGCCGAAAACCTCGTCGAAGTCCCAGGGATCCCGGATTTCGAGTTGATGTGTCCGTACTTCGGTTTCAGGAGAGACGCTACGAAGATCGTCGCGGACCGACTCGATTAGATCGGAATCCTTCTCCTGATGGAGAAGCTCCAGGCGATCGATCAAGAGCTCGTCGTGCTGGCAAAGCGAGATGGTAGGGCGCCAACGATTCCATCGCTCGGCACCTTCTCCGGGCGCATCGAGGTTAGTACCGATCAATCCGATGACGACAGTAGGCATCTTTAGATTATTAGATAAATCATTATCCGTAACAATATATATCCGCCGCACATCCTCCATCGTGAATTTCAAAATGCCTTGAATGTCCTCAGATGGTTCGCGCGAAGCATGTCGGCACGCCACTTGGAATAGACCGCGGTTGTTAAAGATTAGAGAGGGCGGAAAAATGGCCAACAGGGTTCTGTTCAGATCTATCGCCGGTAAGCTTTTGCCAAAGCCCGACGCCGTCAACGAGGCTAAGGGTCCCGCCTACGCGTTGGCACCGAAGCACGCGCTCGCGCAGTACATTGCCACCGGATGCTTGAATTCGACTTTCTATGCGAGTGCGGAGGAGCAGCTTTCCAAGGTGATGGCGCTGTGCGGCGAGATCGATAGCGAGTTCATCGCCAGGACGGCAATTTTCTGCCGTGAGCGGGGCCGGATGAAGGACGCGCCGGCCCTGCTCTGCGCCGTGCTGGCCGGACGGGATACGAGGTTACTCGAGACCATATTCCCGCGTGTGATCGATAACGCGAAGATGCTGCGGAACTTCGTTCAGATAATCCGTTCGGGAGTGACGGGACGAAAGTCGCTGGGCAGTGCGCCCAAGCGGATGGTTATCCGATGGCTCGAAGCGCGCAGTGAGGAAGCTCTGTTCATTTCGTCGGTCGGACAGAGCCCATCGCTCGGCGACGTCATTAAGATGGTTCATCCGAAGCCGGCCGCGGCTGGACGCGAGGCGTTGTACGCCTACCTCATCGGAAGGACGAGCCATCACGAGGCTTTGCCTGAGTTCGTCCGAAACTACGAGGCGTTCAAGGCCGGCGCGACATCGACGGTGCCGAAAGTCCCGCTCGCGATGCTCACCGCGTTGCCGCTCGGGAAGTCCGACTGGATCGAAATCGCTCGCAATGCGCCATGGCAGGCCACTCGGATGAATCTCAACACGTTCGCGCGCCATCGGGTATTCGGTGATGACTCCGCGCGCAGCAAGAGGCAAATCGAAACCGCGAGGATTGTTGCCGAGCGGCTTCGGGATCGGGAGGCGATCGTTAACGCGCGGGCGTTTCCGTACCAGCTTATGGTTGCGTACGCGAATGCAGACGCGCGAGTGCCAGGTATGGTGAAGGAGGCGCTCCAGGACGCCATGGAAATTGCGCTCGAGAACGTGCCGTCGATCGCGGGCAAAGTCCATGTACTGCCCGACGTGTCCGGCTCGATGCACTCGCCGATTACCGGCAATCGAGCGGGTGCGACGACAACGGTTCGGTGCATCGACGTTGCCGCTCTCATCGCAGCCGCGATGCTGCGCAAGAACCCGGATGCCGAGGTTTTGCCGTTCAACGACCGGCTCGTTCCGGTCGAATTGAATCCGCGGGACACGATAATAACGAATGCGACAAAGCTCGCGGCATTGCCGCGCGGTGGCACGAACTGCAGCGCGCCGCTGGCTCACCTGAACGAGCGTCGGGCGAAGGGAGACCTGGTGGTCTATGTTTCTGACAATCAGTCGTGGATCGACGCGGCCAACGCGAAGGCGCGCGGGACCACAACGATGATCGAGTGGAATCGCTTCAAGGTGGGAAGTCCACTGGCGCGGCTCGTATGTATCGATCTTCAGCCATACGGGACGACACAGGCGGCGGAGCGCGACGATATTCTGAATGTCGGCGGCTTCTCGGACCAAGTTTTCGAGACGGTCGCGGAGTTCGCGGTGGGACGACTCGCCGCTGAACATTGGGTGTCGTCAATCGAGGCCATCGAGATTGGCTAGTGAGATCGATCGGGGCCGAATGCATGTCGGAGTTACATTGCCTCTAAGCGAACAAACTTCGGCAGGAGGTTGTCGGCCCCGAGCGACTGACGATGACAATGATCTAACGCATGGGTGAATGCCGGCGGGATTACATGGTTGGGAGGGCTAATCGTCCTCTGAGGGTTCAAACCCCTCATCTCGCCAATTTTGTCACCTACTCGATGTGACGCGATCGGCACGAATGCTGTCGGAACTACATGAACTCAAGGTTGCGGGTTCAACTCCCGCCGGTTCTGCAAAGGGCCGTAGCTCAATCGGATAGAGCATGAGTATAGGTTTCGACCGAGGTTGTCGTGCCGATCGCAGGTTTGGAGGATAGTCTGTGAACACCGTGACTAATGAGAAGAACTACGTGGAAGTCGATTCGGGCGGCGGCGCGCCCATCCGCGCATGGGTCAAGGGCGTTGCTTTCGAGCCTGAGGCAGAGCAGCAACTTCGCAACGCCGCACAATTGCCCTTCATCTTTCGATGGATTGCTGCGATGCCCGACGTGCACATGGGAATCGGCGCTACGGTGGGCTCCGTAATCCCGACCAAAGGAGCGATCATCCCAGCGGCCGTTGGCGTTGATATCGGTTGTGGAATGGCGGCCGTGCGTACCAGCCTGACCGCGGCTGACCTTCCCGATAACCTTAAGTCGCTGCGCACCGCGATCGAGAAGGCCGTGCCGCACGGACGAACTGACCACGGAGGTCGTAACGATATCGGCGCGTGGCGCGAGGTTCCCGAGCTCAACCGTGCGCGATGGGCTTCGCTCGAACATGCCTACCAGAAAATTATCGCGAAGCATCCTAAACTTTCGCGCAATGCACATCCTACCGCCCAGCTCGGCACTTTAGGTACCGGCAATCATTTCATCGAGGTCTGCCTGGACGAGAGTGATCGAGTTTGGCTGATGCTACATAGTGGTTCGCGTGGAATCGGAAACCGAATCGGGAGCTACTTCATAGAATTAGCAAAGAAGGACATGCGCCACCTCATCAACAACCTGCCGGATCGCGATTTGGCTTACCTGGAAGAAGGTACCGAGCACTTCGACGAATACGTCGACGCGGTCGGTTGGGCGCAGAGCTATGCGCGCCTTAATCGTGAGCTGATGATGGAGGCGATTGTCGAAGCGGCGCGTTCTGCTCGCGGAATTCCTCCATTCACGACCACCGATGAGGTTGTAAATTGCCATCATAACTACGTCTCGCATGAGACTCATTTCGGCGAGAAAGTCTTCGTCACTCGAAAAGGCGCTGTACGTGCGGGCCTAGGTGATCTAGGTATCATTCCGGGAAGTATGGGTACGCGCTCGTACATCGTGCGCGGCCTTGGCAATCCGAACAGCTTCATGAGCTGCAGCCATGGTGCGGGCAGGAGTATGTCGCGAACCGAAGCTCGCCGCCGTTTCACGGTGGCCGACCATGAGGCTGCTACCGCGGGTATCGAATGCCGTAAGGACGCCGATGTAATTGACGAGACGCCCGGCGCCTATAAATCAATTGACGCGGTGATGGCCGCGCAGAAGGATCTCGTCGAGGTCGTGCATACACTCCACCAGGTTGTTTGCGTGAAGGGATGACGCAAGGTGGACCCATGTTAACGATTGACGGCTCGTCGGGCGAAGGGGGCGGGCAGATACTGCGCACGGCGCTCGCGCTCTCGACGGTGACTGGCAAGCCATTCCGCATCGAAAAGATTCGCGCTGGCAGACCTAAGCCAGGACTTCTTCGCCAGCATCTCACCGCAGTCAAGGCGGCTGCGATCATTTCGGGAGCGAGTGTTAGCGGAGCCGACTTAGGTGCCCTAGCTCTTACTTTTATTCCCGGACCAGTTGTCGCCGGCGATTTCGCATTTGCCGTTGGCACTGCCGGGAGTACGACGCTTGTGTTGCAGACCGTTCTTCCGGCGCTGCTAACCGCGTCGGCGCCCTCGAAGCTGGTTCTCGAAGGCGGAACGCATAACCCCGCGGCTCCGCCCTTCGACTTCCTGGTAAAGTCTTTCCTTCCGCTGATCAATCAGATGGGACCGACGGTGACCGCCGAGCTAGAACGACCTGGCTTTTATCCGGCAGGCGGAGGGCGCATCCATGTGAGCATCAGCCCTGCGAAGCGGCTATTCCCACTGGAAATCCTGGAAAGAGGCGCGGTTCTAAGTACCAAGGCGCGGGCGATGGTCGCGAATCTGCCCCTCTCGATCGCGATGCGCGAGGTAAAACTGGCAGCTCGCCTGCTGACCCTTTCCGAGGATTCGCTTATCACTGAAGAGATCCGTGGTGCCTTAGGCCAAGGTAACATCGTTGCGGTTGAGATCGAGACGGAGCATCACACAGAGGTGTTCACCGCATTTGGCGAGGTCGCTGTCCGTGCTGAAGCTGTGGCGACGAGAGTAGCTCAAGAGACACGTTCCTATCTCGCTTCGAGAGTGCCTATAGGCAGATATCTCGCTGATCAGCTTCTGATTCCGATGGCGCTTGCCGGCGCGGGCAGCTTTCGCACCGGAGCGTTGTCACGTCATACCACGACGAATATCGACGTCATCCGTCGATTTCTTGAGGTGAATATTGACCTTACCGAAGAAGCCAAAAGAACCTGGATGATTGCCGTCAATCGCACTGGAGCTAGCGACTGAGTCAAGTGTGACCACACATCGATCGACGGACCGTCAAAAAGAGCCTATCTCATCGAGATTGAAGAACTTTTACGATGCATGATAGCTGGAGATATGGCGGCAATTTCCTTGTCGCAACTGGCGCAGCACGAGACTATCCGATAAGAGGCCGTGAGTTTTCCAATGCCGCAATCGGTGAGCACAAATCCTGTCGACATCGAGAGCTCGCTGGCTCGATTGATGGCTCGCAGGATGCGCGCCGACGAGATGCTGCAAACATCCCAGCACCTCATGGCTGTCGCCGAGGGATCGCAGTGGTGTCAGGCCGCCTCGTACCACGGCAAAGCTCTTTACGCGCAAGGCCGCATCGCCGACGCTCTCGCGATGTTCGAGCAGGCATGGCAACGCGCCGATCAGCTCGATGATCCCGACGCTGCCGCCCTCGCGGCTATTCTTGGTGGCGCATGCTGCATGACACTTTACGACTATGCGCACGCTGAGGAGTGGTGCACGCGCGAACACAAACTCTCCCGCTCGCCAGCGGCAAACCTGCGACGATCATTAACCGACTTGCTGGCAGGGGCGCGAGTCAGTCAGGGAAATCTCGCTGGAGCGCATGAGGTGCTCGCCGAATTCGAGGGCGCCGCATTCAATCACTTCCTGCTCGCCTTCCATGAGGGCGATTGGGAACGGGCGGTTTTGTTATTGCGCAAGCAACTGGACGCAGCGCGGGCGGCCGGTATGCCAATCGAAGTGGGCGACTGCGCGTCGGTCCTGGGCCGTTTTGCGCGCATCGGCAATCTACGCTCCGAAGCCGAGCTATATCTCGGCGAAGCGCTAACGGCATCACTGGCGAGCCCGGATCTGAATCGCGAACTTTTCACTCGCGTCGAGCTGGCCGTCTTCAATGCCGACCTCGGCCGACTCGCGCAAGCCAAAGAACAACTGGTGCGATGCCAACAAATCCTTGACGATGGCGAGGACTGGCGCGGCCATCGGGGCACGGTTGCATATACGTTTTCCATGGTTGAGGCAGCCGAATGCATCGCCAGGGTTAGAGGGTCCGAATTGCTGTGGGCACTACCGTCGGAACGTCTGCGGCCAATCAAGCTCCCCGACAAAGTCAGCGAGGGATTCAGCGCGGCGATCGAAATTTTTCGCCGCTGTCATGCGCCATGGGAGGAAGTGCAGGCGTTGGCCTTCTGGTCGCGGGTGCTGCTCGCTGCCGGCCATCATCGCCAATCGATGGAGAAATTCAATTTGGCGTTTGCGATTTTAGATAGCCTCGAAGCGCCGCTGCAATTGACCGATCGCATCCAGGCCGAAATGTTCCGCTTCATTGCCCTATCCAATCGTCCATCGCCGGCAGGCCCAAGCCTCATCCCCGGATCGCACCTTTTCCGCAAGGAAGGCGAGTACTGGACGATCTCGTTCGAGGGTTCGGTATTCCGCCTGCGCGACACGATGGGCATGCACTACATCAGCCGGCTGATCGCCAATCCAGGGATGGAATTGTCCGCGCAGGATCTCGCGGCGACGGCGCATAAGGCAATTCTTAAACGCGACAGCAGGAAGAAAACCCCATCCTCGATAACCGATGGACGCGCGAAGGGCGACCGCCGCGATCTGGATGAGCACGAAGAAGCAGCGCGGGAACGCGCGCGCCTGATGGTGACGAAGCGCATCAAGGATGTAATCGCGAGGATTCGCCTGACCCATCCCGACCTGGCGCGGCATCTCGCCACCTCGATTCGCACCGGCTACACCTGCAGCTACGTTCCCGACGAGGCTCATCCGGCGCGTTGGACGACCTAGCCCACGCGGATCGCGGGTCTGCGCGTGACGCCCCGATCATTTGTGCCATCGAATGGCACATCTCGCCGTTGCGACTAAATCGCGGCAGTGATGATTTGGCAGCCGCATCTTTCGCGCCAGGGGGATTTCGGGTGTCGAAGATAACGCGCTGTTTCATTTTCGCTCTCATTGTCTCGTTCGTATGGGTAAGCTCGGTCGCGGCAAGCCCCGATCCGGAAGCATATCTATCGCCCAGGGAACCTTCGCAGGCGATGGTGCGCCTTCCGGGGCACGTGCTACCAGCTCTGTCTGGCGCCAAGCTGATCCCATCCAACAAATCCTCGTACAAGCAGCCCCTTACGCTGACATTGGTTTTGAAGAACGACGACGAGCAAGGTTTCCAGCAATATTTGCGAAGCGTCTACGATCCGTATTCTCCCGATTTCCAACATTTCCTGAGCGCGCCTGAAATCAGCAAACGATTCGGCCCTTCACCTGATTCTTACCAGGCGCTGTATGCTTACCTTCACAAGTACGGCTTCAAGCTTTTGCAGGGTTCGGCGGATGACCAAACCATCACAGTCGTCGGCACCCGCGGCGAGGCTGAACGCGCCTTTGACCTAAGGATGGCGGACTATCAACTCGGCGTGAGGAAGTTCTACGCAAATCAGTCCGACCCTATGCTGCCGGCCGACCTCGCATCTGAAGTCGAGGCGGTGATTGGCCTCTCCGACCTTGCGTTACCGCATCATACTAATACGTCGTACCCTTTCTCGCTCGCTGCGGGTGCGGCCGGCGGTGAGGCCGTCCTTTTGGCCATCGCTATTCCCTATTTTTTGGGAGGCGCAACCGCCATTTTAGGCTTTATACTTATTGTTTCTATTATCCTCTTAGCGTTTGAATTGGGTTTATTAATCGGGAGTGGCGGCAAAGCCTTTGATTCGACCATGAAGCGCCGCACCAGTGTCTTCTCGCCTGCACCCAGTCCAAGCGCCCTGGGAACCGGCCAGACCGTCGGACTAGTCGAGTTTGACACGTTCCAGAACAGCGATGTGAACGATTATCTCAACTTGGTCAGCCAAGTTGCGAATCTTGTTGGATCGCCCTCGGGTAACGTAAGTAATCTGAGTGTTATCCCAGTCAATGGCGGCGTCGCAACGCCGGGGCCGAGTCAGGCCGAAGTCCTTCTCGATATAGACGATGTAATGACCGTCGCGCCCGGCGCCAAGGTCGCCGTTTACGACGCGCCGTTCAACGGTGCCGGAAGCTTCCAGGCCGTGCTCAGCGCGATGATTACGGGCGGGGTCAACATTATCTCCAATAGCTGGGCGTACTGCGAAGACCAGACCTCGCCGGCTGACGTCCAAAGCATCGATTCGCTATTGCAGAAAGCTGCGATGGCGGGAATCACTGTGCTCAGCGGGACGGGCGATAATGGCAGTACGTGCCTGGACGGTAGCGCCAACACCGCGGCGGTGCCGGCGGATTCGCCGAACTTGACCGCGGTCGGCGGCAGCTCATTCACCTTGGGAAACGGACTGACTTACGGTGCAGAAACATGGTGGGACGGCAACAACAACACGCCGCCGACGGGTCAGGGTGGATTCGGCACGAGTAAATTCTTCCCGCTTCCGACGTACCAGAACGGACTGTCGATGGCATCGGGCAGATCGATTCCCGATGTTGTGACAAATGCCGATCCAACCAAGGGAATGCTGATTTGCGAGGCGGCTAATGGCGGATGTCCAAACGGGATGCTGTATGGCGGCACGAGCATGGCGACTCCCTCCTGGGCAGCCTTCGTCGCGATTCTCAATCAGAGCACCGGGAAGCAGTTGGGGTTTTTGAATCCGACGCTTTATCCGCTCGCGAATACCGGCTCGTTTCACAACGCCGCTTCCATGGGCAGCGATTTCACGCACGTCGGTCTAGGCTCTCCGAACCTGGGCGCATTGGTCCTCCAACTAACCGGCCAGAGTGCAGGTGGGGTCAGCGCCAGCGATTCACTAGTAAGCGCTTTCGTATCTCTTAGTACGGCTCCTCCCGGCTATAAAGGCGTCCCTGCCGACGGCACCACGCAAGCGACCATTCGAGTTGAGCTCACCGACTCAAATGGAAACAACATCGGCGACAAGACCGTTAAGATAGCAGGCAATGGTGGAAGTCACGTCTCTATTAGTCCGTCGAGTGCAGCTACCAATCAGACGAACGGGGCGGCACTGTTCACGGTCACGGATTCTACGCCCGAGGATGTGACAATAACAGCAACCGATACGACCGACAGTATTGTCCTGACTCAACAGGCATCAGTGCCATTCGTCACCCCTCCCGCTACCTCGGCCGGGCTGACTGCTTTTCCGACTACGGTCACCGCCGACGGCGTGACGCCGACAGATATTACAGTGACACTTCAAGACTCTCTCGGACGTCCGTCGCCGGGCAAACTTGTCCAGCTTTCGCAAACCGGAGGCAACTCGATCATCAGCGGACCCAATCCACCGGTCACCGACAGCAACGGACAAATCCAATTCACTGCGACTGACACCAACAACGAGACCATCACCTATTCAGCGGTGGATGTGAGCGACGGTAACCTGGCGTTTCCACAGACCGGCACGGTTTCGTTCAGCAACTCGCCCGCCGCCGGATGCGCTTTCACGCAGACCGCCGCACCGGGATTCGTGCTGCAGCCGTATGCCACCGGTTTTCTCGCGCAGAGCTTCGAAGTTGGAGAAATCCAAACCACCTGCGGGGGCGCATACGGAATGGCCTGGGATTCGGCCGGAAACTTGTACGCGAGCGATGAGGCCAACGGGAACTTATACAAATTCCCACCCGGAGGAGGTGTGGCGAACATGACTACCCTGGTGGCTAACATCGGGCAGTCTCTCAGCGGCCTGGTTTTCGACAAAAAAAGCGGAAATCTCTACGGTAGCCTCGAAGCGACCGGCGCGACGCCCAACACCGGCGCCGTGGTGAAGATCAATCCATCGACACTTGCAGTCGAGACCATCGCGTCCAATCTTATTTGCACCGAACCTCTTTCGATCGATCCGTTGAGCGGCGATCTGTTCACCGATGATGTATGTGTCGGCGCGAGCAGCACCGCGTTGTGGCGGGTCCATAATCCGAGCGCGAGTCCTACCGTCAGCGTTTATGCCAGCTTACCCAATATACCCAATGCGAGTATCGCATTCGCACCGGACGGCACGATGTATATATGGGACGCGGGTCAAGGTGCGAAGGTCACCGGGACCAGCGGTCCCATTCCTCCGGTGGTGACCACGATTCCGACCATCGGTGATGCTGCTCAAGGAATGCTCGCGTTCGGAACTCAAAGCGGTGGCGGCGCTCAATATCTGATCACTAACTTCCCACCCAACACCAGTGTTACTCCAAACGTGCCGCCCACGACGAGCATCTTCGACCTCACGACATCGCCTCCGTCGATTGGCGCGACGCTTATCCAAAACGGCGGAACCCAGAGCATGGCGCTCGGTCCGGATGGATGCGTCTACACGGCAGGGGGCAACACTATCTGGAAGCTCACGGACTCCACCGGCGCCTGTAACTACACCGCATCGACTCCGGCGCCATCGCTGGCGCTAACGCCAGTGGCGCTCGCATCCAATCCCGCGCAGGGGTCGCCGCAGACATTCACAGCTGCCCTCCATTTCGGATCGCTTCCGGTTGGAACCCCGATTCAATTCCAGGTCGTGGGGGCCAATACGCAGCTAGGCCAGGTAAACAGTGACAGCAACCAATCCGCTTCGTTCACATATACCGCCGTGGAGCCGGGACAGGACACGATCACGGCCTCAGCGACTGTAGGCGGTTCCCTCCTGACCTCCAACCAGGCCGTAGTAACCTGGGTTTTGGGCACGCGCACATCGTTCCTAAGTCTCAGCCAGAGTCCAACCAGCGGAGCGCCCGGACAGATGCCAACTTTGATCGCAACGCTGACCGACGCTTCGAACATACCGCCGATACCGCTGATTTTCAAAACGATCAACTTCAGCCTGGGTGGTTCCACTTGCTCTACGACAACCAACGATTTGGGTGTCGCTACTTGCCAGACCATCACGCTTGGATCGCCAGGGGTTAGCACGCTCTCAGCGACGTTTCCGGGGGACAGCGGATTTCTCACCTCCAGCGCTTCGGAAGGCTTCAACGTGATCGCAGCTCCCGCAGTGAGCACGACCGCGACGCCGACCACCATGGCAACTCTTGCCGCGACGCCGACTGCAACTCTCATTCGCACTGCGACGCCTACTGCAACTCTCACTCGCATGGCGACTGCTACGGCCACCGCAACCGTGAGGCGCACCGCGACACCTACTGCGACTGCGACAAATACTGCAACTGCGACGCGTACCGCGACCAGAAGTGCGACGGCGACCTCTACGGCGACTCGGACCGCGACTCCTACTGCCACAGCAACCGCGACCGGGACCGCAACGCGCACCTCGACGCCGACCGCGACCGCAACCAGTACTGCGACAGCTACTCTGACTAGGACCGCAACTCGCACCTCGACGTCGACGGCGACCGCAACCAGTACTGCGACAGCTACTCCGACTAGGACCGCAACTCGCACCTCGACGTCGACGGCGACCGCAACCAGTACTGCGACGGCTAATCCGACCAGGACTGCAACTCGCACCTCGACGCCGACGGCGACCGCAACCAGTACTGCGACGGCTACTCCGACCAGGACCGCAACTCGCACCTCGACGCCGACGGCGACCGCGACCAGGACTGCGACAGCTACTGCGACGAGAACGGCAACTGCAACTGCGACGAGAACCGCGACTCCTACCGCCACTGCTACGCCGATTGCCACGGTAGGTCCGATCTTCGTCTCGCCATGGGAACTCGACTTCGGCCACTGGCACGTCAGCCATCGCGGCGAAACGCGCAAGGCGCTGTTGTTCAATCCATGGTGGAACAACGGGCCGGCAATTATCAGCAGTATCGCGATCGAAGGCAGCAACGACTTTTCCGTCGATTCGGACGATACAACCTGTCAGGCGACGCTTCCGGCTGGTTGGATTTGTGAGATAGCTATCCAGTTCAACCCCGAAGCGGGAGGTGCACGTAGCGGCAAGCTTGTCATCGAGGATAATGCGATCAACTCGCCGCAGGTGGTCTTCCTCGATGGCTTCGGCGATTTTGATGGAGAAGATCACCGATGAGATAGCGCTTCAAGGACGCTTGGTTAGTTGGTAGCCCTTCGTGACGCAAACTCGCCTCAGCTTCGTCAAAAAGCTCGGAGTTGCGATCGTCAAATTGTAAACGAAGGAGGGCTCTTTTGCTGAGCATAGCACTGTGTCGATTCACACGCCGGAAGTTTCTAGAACGGATCCAGCGACAAGACCCAACCTGGGAAGCGACGGTCCCTGCCGTTGTGGCCGAGGCGATCGAGACAAAGAACCTCTTCGGTTTGAAATCCAACAGCTAGCGTATGTGTAGGGGGCGCGGAAGGTGCCCGCACATCAACCCGAACACGCTTATGCCGCCTGGATGCACTCGCTGGGGATCAGACGGAAGTCGCGGTAAACCCCTTCATTCCGTGATTTTCACAAGCCCTTCTTGAACGAGCTGCGTCACTCTCGCCGTGGCGTCTCTGTTAACGTTAACTTCGGGAAGCAAGTCTGCGTTTCCCCACTTGTGAGCCTTCGCAGTCGCGCACCATAACTCAATTTGGAACACCGCGATTCATTCGTTGCAGATGTGAAACGTTTATCCGAAGTTGTTTGGTGCGATGACATCGTAGCATTCGTAAAGGAGGCTAATCTCAGCAAACTGTCAGCATCAAGTGGCCCGTATCTTGCGCTGATTTTCAGATGGGGGAGTACGCGAGTCCTACTCACGCACGCATTTAGATGTCAGCGGGAACACTATCCGAAGCGCAATCCGACGCCGCCGTTCTTGCGCGTATCCGGAACCATTGGACGCCCAGAATCATCCAGGCCGGGTCCGTCTATGTGGGCGGCTTCCAAGTCGCCTATTTATGGCATGACTATGCCATCGCGCCTCAACTCGCCTTCTATCTGCACCTCCTAAACCTCTCGATCGCACTCGGCGGGTTTGTTGCCTGCCTGGTTCCGTTCGGCCGCATCTATGGCCGCTCGATTAGTTTCTGGGGGCTGACGCTGCTCGTCGTCAGCATGCTCAAGATCTCGATGCTGACCGGCGACAACGACTGGTTCTATGTCACCCTCGGCCTGCTCTCGCTCGGAACCTCGGCCATGATGCCGTGGGAATTCCAATGGCAGGCCGCGCTCAATGCAGTCGTCGTCGCGATCGTGTTCGTCCATTGGCGCTTCGTTCCCGATCCGGCCGCCCAGATCCATTGGACGATGATCGTGATGGGCGTGGTGATTTCGCAGACCGCTACCCTGCTCGGCCAAGGCCACCGACGTCAGCTCGACGAGGCGCGTATCGATGCGCTGGCGGCCTCGCGCGCGAAGTCCGCGTTTCTTTCCAGCATGTCGCATGAAATCCGCACGCCGATGAATGCGGTGCTCGGAATGGCGGATTTGCTGCTCGACACCGAGCCGACTCAGGTACAGCGTCGCTACCTCGATGTGATGATTTCCAACGGCAACGCGCTGTTGGAGCTCATCAACGGCATCCTCGACCTCGCGCGGATCGAAAGCGGGCGGATGCAAATCGAGAAGAGCGAATTCGATCTGACCGAGCTGATCGACAACACGATTTCCACCTTCGGTGTCGCCGCGTATACCAAGGGACTCGAACTGATCTCGCGGATCAGGCCCGAGGTTCCGGATCGTCTCATCGGCGATCCGCTGCGGGTGCGGCAGGTGCTCATCAACCTCGTCGGAAACGCCGTGAAGTTCACCGCGCACGGCCAAATCGTGATCGAGGTTTGCCACGATCCCGAATCATCCGAACCCGCCAACCTGCGCTTCGCCGTATCGGATACAGGAATCGGAATCCCCGCCGATAAGGTTGATGCGATCTTCGCAAGCTTTACCCAAGCTGATTCTTCGACTACGCGGCAGTACGGCGGCACCGGACTCGGGCTGGCGATCGTGAAGCGGCTGGTCGGTCTGATGGGCGGACGGATTTGGGTCGAAAGCATGCCGGACGAGGGCAGCACTTTTTACTTCACGGTCAAATTCGGCGTCGCGATTGGCGCCGCATCAGGCGCCGAAGAGCTCGACCTGTCGGGCGAACGCGTGCTGGTAGTCGATGATAACCACATCAACCGGCTCATCGCGCGCGAAATGATTTCGCACTGCGGCGCCGAGGTGGTCGAGGCCGCATCCGGCGCCGAGGCGCTCGATGCGATGCAGAAGGCGCTCGACCAGCAGCGTCCCTTCCGCATCATCCTGCTCGACATGCGCATGCCATCGATGGACGGGCTGGAGGTCGCGCGGCGCATCCGCGCGCAGAAGCTGCACAGCGAGCCGCTGGTCATGATGCTCTCATCGGAGGATTTCAAACCCAATCTACCGCGCGTGCGCGAGCTGGGCCTCGACGCCTACATGGTCAAGCCGATCACGCGCAGGCGCCTGTTCGAGGCGATCGGCCACGTGCTACACGATCCTTCGCAACGCAGCCCGGTAGCGGCTGCATCGAGTGAGACCT